>Ga0209148_1000256_pt1 | contig 83479 bp, 67 predicted proteins | sample AraplaCol_mMF_r2_2_FD_184288 | JGI IMG/M metagenome (GOLD analysis project Ga0209148, IMG submission 184288) | Arabidopsis root microbial communities from North Carolina, USA - plate scrape CL_Col_mMF_r2 (SPAdes) (version 2) | ecosystem: Host-associated > Plants > Roots > Endosphere | place...
ACATGCGCCTGATGGGCGAGCGCTTCTTCTCCGAAGGGATGCTGCCTGAGGCCGGCGACGTCGAGCGCCTGACTGCGCTTCTGGGCCGTCCACTTCGCCCATATCGCGACTTCGCGTCGGCCATCGCTGGTTCCGCCTGACAGAAGCGAAAGCTATCTAGAAAGGACTTTTGCTATGATCCATTCGCGCGCTTTTTCCTCGTCCCGGGCCTCTGCAGCCGTCGTGAGGTTGTTGGGGGAAGGCGCTACCCACTTCCTACGTGAAGTCACGATCGGGAGTCACTACCTGCCCGAGATCGTCACGCTCGAGCCGGAAAGCAAGGTCACCTTCTTCCAGACGGCCGGTCCGCGCGAGGGAGGGATTGTCAACGAACTGTTCGAAGATGAGGAAGGCGCACGGCAGCTTCGCTTCTGCTGCTACATGAGCCTGCGCGGCCGAGAACCAACCCCTTTTGAGGAGCAGGCTCAGCTCAACGGCGAGAACGGCTACATGGCCGCCCTCATGGCAACCCTGAAGCGAACCCGCGAACTGCTCGCAGACGGGACGCTTTAGTCATCACCAGAAAAACGAGCAACAGGGTGCCTCCTACACAGGCGCCCTGTCTTGTGACAATTCGGCTGCTGGAGGCAAGAACGGACATCGTTCTGGTGATCACCGACGTCGGCATTCCCGGCACGATGAACGGCAGCATATTGGCTTATCTCATCCGAAACCGATGGCCGACGGTCAAACCGATCGTCGCTTCCGAGGGTACGATTGTCAAACAGATGCGCCGGATGCCGTCACCGATTGAAACGCATCCGAAGCCCTAGGGATGGATCGTCAGAGCCATTCTTTGAAGACCTAGGTCCGGCCTCACGTCTAGTTGAAGTTATTAGATGGAACTACGCATTGTCGAAACCATAATGAGTGACTGCCTAGACGGTGGTGGGGAATCCCGAGGGAACATCCAGATGAGCAACGCCGCGGTTTGGTCGTTGAGGATGAACAACTGATCCTGCTTGACGTCGAGTCGGCGCTGGAAGAGGCCGGCTTCGAGGTCGTGGCGGCTCACAACGCGGCCCAGGCCATCGAGGCGTTTGACGCCGAGCCGGGTAAGTTCAAGGGTCTCGTCACCGACATACGCCTGGGGGCGGGCAAATCGGGCTGGGAAGTTGCAAGGCATCTGCGCCAAGCCAACCCGACAATGCCGGTGATCTACCCGACAATGCCGGTGATCTATATGAGTGGCGATAGCGCCATCCATTGGGGCGCCGAGGGTGTTCCGGAAAGCGTCATGATTACCAAGCCCTTCTTCCTCCCTCAGATCATCACGGCGTTGTCGACGCTGATGAATCAGCAGCATTCCGACCATGGTTTGTTACCTGCGGATCATGACTCTGCACTCTGACCGCTGCACGACAACCTTGAGGGCGGGCCTTCGAGGTGTCCCGCCGGCAACGCAACTCGCCTGTCGGGATAGCTTCCTGGCGCAGCAGGCCCTCAAGTGGTCGCGTTAGAAATCTGCTTTTGGGCAACAGCAAATTGGCCAAACTTCCAAGTTCTGGCGCGTTCCGGAAGGACGGTTTTGGGGCCGAACGCAGACGATCTGCTTTTGGGCCAAGTCATGGGTGAGCGGGCGGGCGTATAGCTATTACGCACTCTCCAGTCACCCTCGTCGCCCGCCAAGCGCAGCACCTCTCGAAACTAGAGCCAGCGCGTAAGGGTGGCGGCGCAGCGGTTGCAAACAACGCCCCCAGAGCAACATAAGGTTAGTGTCGATAACGGCACGTCCCAGAATCCAAAGCCCTTGCGGATCGATCATGGCTTGACCGTGAAGCTGTAGCTGCCGTCGGTCTTGTGAATGCCATTGCCCGGATCGTCGCCAGGCCTGAGCGCCGATTGTAGAGGAATAGTGAGGGTTTCGCCGTCGTTCGACAGCAGCGCCTTGCCGGGCTGAATCCGCGAACCTAAAGGCAAGTACGGCACGATTTCCAATACAGTTGCAGCTGCCACGAAACTCGGAGGACCGCATTTGTCGTAAGCATGAATGCTTACGGCTTACATTTTATACAAGAAAATCAATCACTTACGGTGGATGCCGATGGTACCGTTGGCTGGGATCGAACCAGCGACCTCCGGATCCACAATCCGGCGCTCTAACCAGCTGAGCTACAACGGCACATTTGCCTGAGCAGAACCCCTTCAGGAACTCGTCCCAAGTGATCCGCTCTGTCGTTCGGCGATGCGTCCATACGGGCTTATGGATTTTAATTCAAGGCTTTTGCGAAGCAAAGGCCACTTCCCCACATCTCGCCGAAACAGCGGCGGTTTCGCCGGGCAAAGAAAAAGGCCGGCGGGAGGAGGTGCCGGCCTTTTCCTGTTACGAGCCAGCGGGAGGAGGAGCTGGCTGGTCACCCCGGGGAGCAGAGGGAGGAGGTTCCACTCGCCGGGTATTCCTTGATGGTTACCATCATACGCCTGATCGTTTTTAAGAAAATGCGACCTTTTGTTGCATCTTCAGACCATGCGCAAATATTAGGCAGCCTTGATATCCTTGATCGCCTTCTCGAAGGCGGTCTTGATCGGCTTGGAGACGTCCTCGGCCGCCTTGGAGGCAACAGCCTGGAAGTCCTTGGCCTGCTCGACCGTCAACTCGACGCGCTTGCGCAGGAAAGCGGTCTGCAGCTCGACGACTTCCGACAGCGACTTGGCGCCGATCAGGGCTTCGAGATGCGAGAAGCCGGCTTCGGCATTGGCGCGCAGTGCCGCGATGGTCTTGAGCGACAGGTCGCTGGAAACAGTCTTGGCGGTCTCGTAGGTCGACTCCAGAGCCTTCTGGGTCTCCTCGGCGCCGGTCTTGAGCTTGGCATAGGCCTCCTTCGACTGCTCAACGCCCTTTTCGGCGAAAGCGCGGATCTGGTCGGTGGCCTTGGAAGCGTCGAAGCTCGGGAATTCAACGTTTTCGATCGTCTCGGCAGTTTTGGTCCTGGACATTTTCCATCCTTTTCAGCGGCAGCGGCTTTGACGGAAAGCCGTCTCGTTCAGTTATGATGGCAATATAAAGGCAAAATTTGTGCATTGCAATATCTTTGTTGCAGTGCACCATAATTTTCTTTCCGGCCGTTAACCAAAAGCCCAGAAACCAGCCTTTGCACGTTCTGGCTTGTGGACCTTCGCGGCTGCGGCTTTTATTAACAAAGCGTTAACTGCAAATTTCGCCGCTCCGTGAGGGTTCGCCAAGCGCATGCCGTCCGAATATTCCTTCCTCGACGTCGCCGTGCTCGATGCGGTCCGCCAGCGCTTTGCCGCCGGCGACGCGATCGCGATCCTGTCGGTGGATCTGGAGCAGGTGATCTGGGCCAATGGGCCGGGAGCCGCCGTGTTCGGCTATCCCGACATCGAAGCGATCATCGGCGCCTCCGCGCAGCTGCCGCTGATCGCCCGCCGCCAGATCATGGCGACCAGCGGCTTTCCCGAGATCGGCAGCGCTCGCGGCATTACCGTCAGGCTGGCGACCGGCATGACCAGCCGCACCGTCGGCTTCCAGGCAAATGCGGTGACGCTGCCCGACGGCGAGAAGGCGATCATGCTGGCGGTGCCGGCGGCGCAGACGGGCTCGCGCGGTGCCGCCGAGATCGCCAGCCGGGCGATCAGCGGCTTCACCGAAGACGGCCATTTCATCGCCTTCATCGATGCCGGAGGCAAAGTCGAGGCCGCGTCGGACGGCTTTTCGAAGCTCGGCATCCAGCCCGCGACGCTGGCCGCCCTGGTGGCCGACGTAGCCGCCGAGGGTGAGCGCATCGTCAAACGTCTCGTTCCAGGCGGCAACACTTCCTACCCCGCCGGGCTCGCGCGGCTGACGCCGGAGCGACATCTCCTGGTGGTGATCGATGAGGATCAGCTCGAGGACAATGCCGCCGCTGCTACAGGGGCTTCGGCAGACAGCCCCTCGGCGGCAATGGAAAGCCCCGCCAACGAGATTGGCCGCGCAACAGCGGCGGAAGGCGCTGCCGCGCAGTCCGATCCTCACCTGGACAATCAGCCGACGGCGGATGTTCCGCAGACGGAGGCCGTCGAACGGTCGCCCGGCACTGGCGAGATCGAGCCGGAGCCCGCCCTTTCCAAACCGGTGGCTGAGGATATGCCGGAACGGGCAACGCAAGAGATTTCGGCGTCGGCCGAGCCGACGCCGGTTGCCGCCGACAACGATCAGCCGGCCGCGGGCACGCCGGCACAGCACGATCACTGGTACTTCCACGCCGGCGAGGACGATGCGCGACCCGCGCCTGAGGCGCCGGACACGAAAAATGTGACCCAAGCGACCGGCGCCGGGGCTGCGGTGGACAGCGCGAAGCCGGACGAAGCCGCCTCCCCGGCCGCATCGGCCACAACCCAAGCTCGCACGATAGACCGCTCGGCCGCGCCGCTGCGCTTCGTCTGGCGCACCGACGCCGAAGGCAAGTTCAGCGCGCTGTCGCCGGAATTCGCCGAGATCGTCGGCAAGCCGGCCGCCGACGTGATCGGCCGGCGATTCAGGGATGTCGCGGCGGCCTTCGGCCTTGACGCGTCCGGCGAGATCGCGGGCCTGCTGGAGCGGCGCGATACCTGGTCCGGCCGCTCCGTGCTTTGGCCTGTCGTCGGCACCGACCTGAAGGTCCCCGTTGATCTCGCGGCTTTGCCTGTCTATGGCCGCAGCCGCGCCTTCGAAGGCTTTCGCGGCTTCGGCGTCGCGCGTACCGGCGATGCTATCGTCGACCCGGAAGCGATCGGCATGGCGTTGGTGCCCAATGGCAAGGGGCCGGTAGCGCCGGAGCCGGAAGCCGTCGAACCTCCCGCTGAAGAACCGAAGACAGAAGGGTCGAAGGTCGAGGAACCAAACGCGGCGGACCCGTTCAAGGGCGAGGTGCCGGCGCTGACCATCGTGCCGAAACAAGAGCGGCGCTTTGCCGACAAGGTCATCCGCCTGGCCGAACACCGGCAGCCGGCCAACGACAAGGGGCTGTCGACGCTGGAACGCAGCGCCTTCCGCGAAATCGGCGAGCGGCTGAAGAAGGACAGTGCGCCGGCCGAACTGCAGGAAGCCGACAAGCCCGGCATCGAAAGCGCGCCGAAACCGGAGACCAAGACACCGGCTGAAACAGCGGTGGAAGCGCCGGCTGCCAGGACGGAAACTCCGATCGAGTCCGTCTCCGATGTTGCGTCGACGCCTGAAGCCGTCTCGGATCAAGAGCCGACAGAGGCCGGCGAGATCCCAGTGGCGGAGCCGGAGAGCGACGCGATACCGGTCGAGACATCCGAGACCGAGGACGAGGACGAGGCGGATCTCGCACGGCTCGACGGCGCCCATCCCGACGAAGTGGTTCGCCGGGAGGATAGTGACACGCCGGCCGGTGCGACAGGCTCGCTGCTCAGCTATGCCGACCGCAGTGGCGAAGCAGGCCCCGTCGCGGACAATGACGAGCCTAAGGCCTCTGAACCGGTCGCCGCGGAACCGGAAACTGCCGAGCCCGCCGCCATCGACGATGAACCGGCAGTTGTAGACGCCGGACATGTCGGGACCGACGACGACAGCATGACGTCGGCCGATTTTCGCGATGCCGAGGACAATGAGGACTGGGGCGACGGCGAGAAGGCCGCAGCCGCTGATGAGCAGGCCGCGACATTCAGCGGCGGAACCGCCAATGCGGCCGACGCCGTCGAGAACCCAGCCGAACGGCCGCGCCTGAAAGTGCCGCCGCTCAAGACCGAGGGGATCGTGCCGTCGGCCTTTTCCGTCGGCGACGAGAGCAAGGCTCCGGATACCTCGCTGCTCGGCAAGCTGCCGGTGCCGCTGCTCATCCATTCGGGCGACCAGTTGTACTATGCCAACGAGGAATTCCTCGACCTGACCGGTTACGATACGCTTGAGGACCTCGATGATGCCGGCGGCCTCGGTGCGCTGTTTGCCGATCCCTACGCTGACGACGGCACCTCCGACGGCAGCGACCGGGCACTGCGGCTGAAGACCCGCGATGGCCAGGAATTCCCGATCGACGCCATCCTGCGCTCCGTTCCTTGGCGCGACGGCAAGGCGCTGATGCTGGTCGTGCGCCGTACCGGCGAGGATGACGCACCGGTGGCCCTGCACGCGGTCGGGGAGGAGCCGACACAACCCGACATTTCCGAGCTCAAGGCCCGCATCGCCGAGATGCGCACCATCATCGACACCGCCACCGACGGCGTCGTGCTGATCGGCAGCGACGGTACCATCCGCTCGATCAGCCGCCCGGCCGAAGCGCTGTTCGGTTTCGACAGCGACGAGGTGACCGGCAAGCCCTTCGCCTCGCTGTTTGCCATCGAAAGCCAGCGCGCGGCGCGCGACTATCTCACCGGGCTTTCCGAACCCGGCGTGGCGAGCGTCATGAATGACGGCCGCGAGGTGATCGGGCGCGAGGCGCAGGGGCGCTTCATTCCGCTGTTCATGACCATCGGCCGGCTGCCTAATGACAGCGGCTTCTGTGCCGTCGTGCGCGACATCACGCAGTGGAAGCGGGCCGAAGAGGATTTGACGCAAGCACGCGCGGTGGCCGAACGGGCGTCCTCGCAGAAGACCGATTTCCTTGCCCGCATCAGCCACGAGATCCGCACGCCGCTCAATGCCATCATCGGCTTTTCAGAATTGATGGTCGACGAGAAGTTCGGGCCGGTCGCCAATGACCGCTACCGCGACTATCTGCGCGATATCAACCGCTCGGGCAACCATGTGCTCGACCTGGTCAACGACTTGCTAGACATCTCGAAGATCGAGGCCGGCCAGCAGGAAATGGCCTATGAGGCGGTCTCGCTCAACGACACGCTGGCCGAGACCGTGGCGATGATGCAGCCGCAGGCCAATCGCGAACGTGTCATCATCCGCTCGAGCTTCGCCTCACGGCTGCCGGAAGTGGTGGCTGACCTGCGCAGCGTGCGCCAGATCGCGCTCAACATCCTGTCGAACGCCATCCGCTACACCCAAGCCGGCGGCCAGGTGATCGTCTCGACCGCCTACGAGACCTCGGGCGACGTCGTCATGCGGGTGCGCGACACCGGCATCGGCATGAGCCAGGCCGAGATCGAACAGGCGCTGAAACCGTTCAAGCAGATCAACGCGCTGAAGCGCGGACGGGGCGACGGCACCGGCCTTGGCCTGCCGCTGACCAAAGCGATGGTGGAAGCAAACCGTGCCCGCTTCACCATCAATTCGACGCCCGGCGAAGGCACGCTCGTCGAGGTCGCGTTTCCGTCGACCCGGGTGCTCGCGGAATAGCCGGTCCAAAAGAAAAGGCGCCCTGGGGGACGCCTTAAGAGATGGGATTGCTGTCACAACGGGGGCTTGAGCGAATTCAGATCCTCCGGGGGCTGAGGAACGGGATTTCTCCCTCAAGTTACATGCGACTATCGGGGCCGGCCCTTAACAAGTCCTTACCGGCTCGCTGAAAAATTTACGAATGTGTACCACTCGTGAAATCTAGGTAAATTCCCGCGAGATATTTCGTTAACCATTCCGATCAGGTCATTCGGCAAGCTGCGGCAGGTTCCTGAACAGCTCCAGCGCTTCCGGGTTGGCGAGCGCTTCCTTGTTCTTGATGGCGCGGCCATGGACGACATCGCGCACGGCGAGTTCGGTGATCTTGCCCGACTTGGTGCGCGGGATGTCCGTGACCGCGACGATCCTGGCCGGGACGTGACGCGGGCTCGCCCCGCTGCGGATCTTGGCGCGGATGCGTTTTTCCAGGTCCTCGTCCAGTTTCACACCCGCGGCCAGCCGCACGAACAGCACGACACGCACGTCATTGTCGAAATCCTGGCCGATGCACAGCGCTTCCAGGATTTCCGGCATCTGTTCGACCTGGTTGTAGATTTCCGCCGTGCCGATGCGCACACCGCCCGGATTGAGCGTGGCATCCGAACGGCCATGGATGATCATGCCGCCATGCACGGTCCATTCGGCGAAATCGCCATGGCACCAGACATTGTCGAAACGCTCGAAATAGGCGGCCTGGTACTTCTTGCCGTCAGGGTCGTTCCAGAAGCCGATGGGCATCGCCGGAAACGCCTTGGTGCAGACCAGTTCGCCCTTCTCCTGCCGGATCGGCTTGCCGTCGTCATTCCAGACATCAACGGCCAGGCCGAGGCCTGGCCCCTGGATCTCGCCGGTCCAGACCGGCTGGGTGGGCACGCCGAGCACGAAGCAGGAGACGATGTCGGTGCCGCCGGAAACCGAGGCCAGATGCACGTCCTTCTTGATGCCGTCGTAGACGAAGCGGAAATCCTCGGGCGACAGCGGCGAACCGGTGGAGGAGATCGCCCGCACATCAGACAGATCATGGCTGCGGATCGGCTTTAGGCCGGCCTTGCGCACGGAATCGATGAACTTGGCCGAGGTGCCGAAGAAGGTCATCTTCTCGGCATCGGCGAAGTCGAACAGCACATTGCCGTCGGGGTAGAAGGGCGAGCCGTCATAGAGCAGCAGCGTCGCCCCGGAAGCCAGGCCCGACACCAGCCAGTTCCACATCATCCAGCCACATGTGGTGAAGTAGAAGAAGCGGTCGCCCTCGACGAGGCCGGCGTGCAGCCGGTGTTCCTTGACGTGCTGGATCAGCGTGCCACCGGCCGAATGAACGATGCATTTGGGGATGCCGGTGGTTCCCGATGAAAACAGGATGTAGAGCGGGTGCGAAAACGGCAGACGCTCGAAACTGACAGGTTTGGCGGCAAAGGGCGACAGCGCCTCTTCCATCGCCGCCGCCTTGTCGATGGTTGCCGCCACATCGGCCGAGGTGCCGAGATAGTCGACAAGCAGGACCTTGCGGACACTGCCGAGCTTGGCCGCGACGGCGGCGACCTTGTCGGCGACCTCGATCGCCTTGCCATTGTACCAATACCCGTCTGGCGCGATGAAGATGACAGGCTCGATCTGGCCGAACCGGTCGAGCACGCCCTGCTCGCCGAAATCGGGGGAGCAGGACGACCAGACCGCGCCGATCGAGGCGGCGGCCAGCATGGCGGCAACGGTCTCGGGCATGTTGGGCATCATCGCCGCAATGCGGTCGCCCTTCTTGACCTTGAGCGACAGGAAAAGCTGCTGCAGGCGCGAAACCAGGCCATGCAGCTGGTTCCAGGACAGCCGCCGCTCGACCTTGTCCTCGCCGCGAAAGACGATCGCCTCGCCGGCACCGGTCTTCTTCAACAGGTTCTCGGCGAAATTCAGCGTCGCATCGGGGAAGAAGGAGGCGCCGGGCATCTTGTCGCCGTCGGCCAACACGCGCTCGCCCTTGTCGCCGACAATGCCGGAAAAGTCCCAGACCAAGCTCCAGAAGGCTTCGCGATCCTCGATCGACCAGCGATGAAGCTCGGCATAGGAAGAGAATGTGGCGCCGGCTTTCGTCTCCGCCGCCTTCTGAAAAGCCGTCAATGGCGAAGCGTCGATCCGGTCTTGCGTCGGGGTCCAGAGCGGTACTTCGGCAGCCATGATCGATCCTCCCACGGTCGTCATCGCTTATGCATATCGCAGCGCAGCAGAGCAAGATTTTGTTGGGCCGAAGCGGCCAGGTGTGCGCAAATGCCATCGCCGGGCCATAAAGACTTGAAATGCCTCAGTCCTAAGTCGTAGTGACGACTGGGGTTACACACCGGGCGATTAATCGGAACGCAAGCATATAGGGCGAGATGCCATCATCCTTGATCCGCCGCGGAGTATGGGCGATCGGCGCTGCCGTGATCGTCATCGCTCTGGTGGTCGCCACGTTGCCGCTGATCGCCTCGACGCGCATCGTGCGCGACCGCATTGCCTGGGAAATGAGTGCCTGGAGCGGCTTCCGGGTCGCTATCGAAGGCTCGCCGCGCATCGAGGTCTGGCCGAAATTCCGCGCGATCCTGACCGACGTGACGCTGTCGAAATGGACGGACAATGACGCACCGCCAGTCGTCGAAGCCGAACGCGTCGAAATCGACCTCTCAGCCATGGCGGCCTTGCAGGGCGATGTGGTGTTTTCCACGGCGCGGCTGGTGCGGCCTACGATCCGGGTCCAGCGCACGGCGGACGGCCTGTTCCTGCCCACCGCGCCGACCGGCGGTCGCATCGCGCGTTCCATCGACACGGCACGCGGTGTGGTCAGTGCCGATCCCGCCAAGCCCAACCTCGACAAGCTGCCGACAGATGCCTTCGGCACGGTTGAATTCAGGGACGGCCGCATGGTGGCTTCCGTCAACGGCAAGGACGTGGAGATTCTGAGCAGCCTCAGCGGTCAGGCGACCTGGGCGGCGATGAACAGCAATGCGACGCTGTCTGCAACCGGAATCTGGCGCGGCGAAAGCGTCACGCTCGACGCCGCGTCACAGAAGCCGCTGGTGCTTTTTGCCGGCGGCATGGCGCCGCTCACCCTTTCCTTCAAGGCCGCACCCGCCACCTTCTCCTTCGACGGCACGGCCAGCATGTCCGACAACGCCTATTTCGACGGCCAGGTGAAGTTCGCGGCGCCCTCATTGCGCCGTGTGCTGGAATGGTCGCAGGCCGCTGTCGCGCCAAGTGCCGCGATCGGGTCGGTCAGCATTTCGAGCAAGGTCACGGCGTCGGCCGGACGCGTCAAGTTCGAGAACACGGCGCTGACGCTGGACAACAATCCGGGCATGGGCGCGCTCGACCTGTCGCTTGGCGACGCCCAACCGGTAATCTCGGGCACGCTTGCCTTCGACACGCTCGACCTCAGATCGTTCCTGTCCGCCTTCACCCCGCTGGGACCGGCGAGCGGGGCCGGCCCAGGTGACGTCGAGGCAAGTTTCGCCGACCGGGTCAATCTCGATCTCAGGCTGTCGGCGGCGCATGCCACGGCCGGCACGATCCAGCTTGCCGATGTCGCCGCCACCGCCCAGGTCAAGGACGGTCTTTCCGTCTTCGATATCTCCGACGCCTCGGCCTTTGGCGGCAATATCCAGACCAGTCTTCGTTTCGACCGCAAGCCCGAGGGCACACAGGTCGAGATCCGGCTGCTTGCATCCGATGTCGATGGCGGCGCGTTCGGCACGGCAGCGGGCATGACCCGGCTGGTGCCGGTCGGCACGGGCACCGTTTCGGTCATCCTCAAGGGACCGGGCAGGACCTGGGATTCGATCTTTGAAAACGCCGACGGCTCGGTTTCGGCAACCTTCGGCCCCGGCGCGCTCAGCAAGTTCAACCTGCCGGCCTTTCTCAAACATACCGAACAAGGCGGCTTCTTCGCGCTCGACGACGTCTCGGACGGCACTCTGCCGATCGACGGCGCCGAAGTGAAGGCGACCATTTCGCGAGGTGTGGCGAGGCTGGACAAGGCCGAGGCCAATTCGGCGAAATACAAGATATGGCTTTCCGGCATCGCCTCCTATGCCGGGCGCGGACTGGCGCTGTCCGGCGGCGTCATCCAGCCGGACCAGGCGGCGGCGCAGAAGACCGGCCAGCAGGGCCCCAACCAGTCGTCCTTCTTCGTCGGCGGGACCTGGAGCACGCCGTTCATTTCGCCGATAAGCCGCGGCGTTTCGGGCGAATAGCTCTCGGTCCCCTCACCCGCGCTGGGCGGCCTGTTCGTCGAGTTGCCGCTGCACCTCGCGCCGCTTGTTGGCGATCGAAGCGATGATGACGCCGACCGCGACGACGGCGATCAGGATGGTGCAGGCGGCATTGATCTCCGGCGTGACGCCGAGACGGACCTGGCTATAGATCTTCATCGGCAGCGTCGTGGCGCCCGGTCCCGAGGTGAAGCTGGCGATGACCAGATCGTCGAGCGACAGCGTGAAGGCCAGCATCCAGCCGGACACGATCGCCGGCAGGATGACCGGCAGCGTGATCTGGAAGAAGGTCTTGGCCGGCGTCGCGCCGAGATCCATCGCCGCCTCTTCCAGCGACCGGTCGAAGGAAACAAGGCGCGACTGCACGACGACCGCCACGAAGCACATCGTCAGCGTGATGTGGGCGAGCGTCACCGTAAAGAAGCCGCGGTCGAGACCGACGGCAACGAAGAGCAGCAGCAGCGACAGGCCGGTGATGACTTCCGGCATGACGAGCGGTGCGAAGACCATGCCGGAAAACAGCACCCTGCCCCGGAACCGCGTGTAGCGCGTCAGGGTGAGCGCCGCCAGCGTGCCGAGCACGGTTGCCACCGTGGCCGAAATGACGCCGACACGCGCCGTGACCCAGGTGGCGTCCATCAGGCCCTGATTGTGGAACAGTGAGACGTACCATCTGGTCGAGAAGCCGCCCCAGACGGTGACGAGCTTGGATTCGTTGAAGGAGAAGACGATGAGCAGCACGATCGGCAGGTACAGGAAGGCAAAGCCCAGCACGATCGAGGTGACGTTGAAGCGGCTCCAGGTGGCGTTCATTTGCCCTGCTCCTGGGAACGTGCCTGTGCCTGCTGGAAGAGCATGATCGGCACGGTGAGCAGCAAAAGCAGGATGACGGCGACGGCCGACGAGACCGGCCAGTCGCGGTTGGCGAAGAACTCGTTCCACAACGTCTTGCCGATCATCAGTGTCTGCGATCCGCCGAGCAGGTCGGGAATGACGAACTCGCCGACGGCCGGGATGAACACCAGAAGGCAGCCGGCTATGACGCCCGGCAACGACAGCGGAAAGGTGATCTTCCAGAAAGCCGCGGTCGGCGGGCAGCCCAGATCCTTGGCCGCCTCGATCAGCGAGTAATCCATCTTCTCCAGCGACGAATAGAGCGGCAGAACCATGAAGGGCAGGTAGGAATAAACGATGCCGATGAAGATCGCCGTATAGGTGTTGAGGATGACCAGCGGCTGGTTGATGATATGCAGCGACAAGAGCAGCTGGTTGAGCAGTCCCTCGGGCTTCAGAATGCCTATCCAGGCATAGACTCGGATCAGGAACGACGTCCAGAACGGCAGGATGACCAGCATCAGCAATGTCGGACGGATGGTGGCCGGCGCGCGCGCCATGCCGTAGGCAATCGGATAGCCGACGATCAGCGTCAGGACGGTCGAGATCGCGGCAATGATGACGCTCGTCACATAGGCCTTGAAATAGAGCGCGTCCTGCGTCAGCCAGACATAATTGTCGAAGTTGAGGTCGCGAAACCCGGCGAAGAAGCCGGAGACGCCGTCGCTGAAATCGAGCACCGGCGTGTAGGGCGGCATGGCGATCGCCGTCTGCGACAACGAAATCTTGAAGACGATGACGAAGGGAATGAGGAAGAAGAACAGCAGCCAGAGGTAGGGGACGATGATGACGAGCCGGTTGACGAAGCCGGCACCCAGGCGCGTCAGGAACGGCTTGGCGGCGGTCGGTAGCGCGGCGGCATCGGTGACGGCGATGTTGGACATACCACCCCCCTACCGTGCCAGCACGACGCCGGCATCGGGCCGGAAGGATACCCAGGCGCGGTCGTTCCAGGTCAGCGGATCCTCGGTCACGCGCGCCGCGTTCAAGGCGCTTGCCCGCACGATCTGCCCATCGTCGAGCCTGATGTGATAGACGGTCATGTCGCCGAGATAGGCAACGTCGTAGACCTCGCCTTCCAGCGCGTTGACGGCATCGGCCGGCTTCTTCGACGAGACCTTGATCTTCTCCGGCCTGATAGCGAAGACGATGTCGGCATTGGGCGCGGCCGCGGCACCGCCATTCTCGACGACGATCTGGGCCCCGCTCGCTCCGGTTATGCGGGTGGTGTTGGCCGACCGCTCGGCGACCTTGCCCTCGAACATGTTCACATTGCCGACGAAATGGGCGACGAACCGCGAGGCCGGGGCTTCGTAGACTTCCGCGGGCGTCGCCACCTGCATGACCTCGCCCTTGTCCATGATGGCGATGCGATCGGCCATGGTCATCGCTTCTTCCTGGTCGTGGGTGACGACGACGAAGGTGAGACCAAGCTCCTGCTGCAAATCCATCAGTTCGAACTGGGTTTCCTCGCGCAGCTTCTTGTCGAGCGCGCCCAGCGGCTCGTCGAGCAGCAGCACTTTCGGCCGCTTGGCGACCGAGCGGGCGAGCGCGACGCGCTGGCGCTGGCCGCCGGAGAGCTGGTGCGGCTTGCGCTTGGCGAACTGCTCGAGCTTGACCAGCTTCAGCATCTCGGCGACGCGCTTTTCGATATCGGGCTTGGGCATGCCTTCCTGCTTGAGCCCGAAGGCGATGTTGTTCTCCACCGTCATATGCGGGAACAGCGCATAGGACTGGAACATCATGTTGACCGGCCGGCGATAGGGCGGAATGCCGCGCAGATCCTGGCCGTCGAGCAGGATGCGGCCTGATGTCGGTTCCTCGAAACCGGCCAGCATCCGCAGCAGCGTCGACTTTCCGCAACCCGAGGCGCCGAGCAAGGCGAAGAACTCGCGCTCGAAAATGGTCAGCGACAGATTGTTGACGGCGGTGAAGTCACCGAACTTCTTGGTGACGTTGTCGAACTGGATGTATGGCTTGGCGTTCGGGTCGTTCCATGGCGCGAAGTCCCTGCGGATGCTGCCAAGCGATTTCATATCCCCACTCCGTGCTGTTTCTTGCTTCGTGCCCCAAAAAACGCGACCCCGGCGGCTGTCCGCCGAGGTCGCTTCAGATGCTTATTGGCCAGTGACGATCTTGGTCCAGGTACGCGTGATGACGCGCTGGGTCTTGGGATCGTACGGGGAGACCGTGTAGAGCTTCTGCAAGGTCGCGTCGTCGGGATAGACGGCCGGGTCGCCCAGCAGTGCCTTGTCGACGAACTGCTGCGAGGCCTTGTTGCCGTTGGCGTAGAGCACGGCATTCGACGATTTGGCGATCACTTCCGGCGTCATCATGTAGTTGAGGAATTCATGCGCTTCGGCGACATGCGGCGCATCGGCGGGGATCGCCATCTGGTCGAACCACATCTGAGCGCCTTCCTTCGGCACGGAATAGCCGATCTCCACCCCCTGCTTGGCGTCGTTGGCGCGGTTGCGCGCCTGGAAGACGTCACCCGACCAGCCGACCGCCAGGCAGATGTCGCCATTGGCGAGCGCATTGATGTACTCGGACGAGTGGAACTTCCGGATGAAGGGGCGGACCTTCATCAGGGCTTCCTGGGCCTTGGCGATGTCGTCGGGCGAGGTGCTGTTCGGGTCGAGGCCGACATATTTCAGCGCCGCCGGAATGATGTCGGCCGGCGAATCCAGCACATAGACGCCGCAATCCTTCAGCTTGGCTAGGCTTTCGGGGTTGAAGAACACATCCCAGCTGTCGATCTTGTCGGTGCCGAGCGCCGCCTTCACCTTCTTAACGTTGTAGCCGATGCCGACCGTGCCCCACATATAGTTGATCGAATATTCATTGCCCGGATCGTATTTGGCGGTTCGTTGCGAAACCGTGTCCCACATGTTGGAGAGGTTCGGCAGTTTCGACTTGTCGAGCTTCTGGAACACGCCGGCCTGGATCTGGCGGGCAAGGAAATTGCCGCTCGGCACGACGACATCGTAGCCGCTGCCGCCGGCGAGCAGCTTGGTTTCCAGGATTTCGTTGGAATCGAACGTGTCGTAGACGACCTTGATGCCGGTCTTCTTGGTGAAGTCGTCGACGATCGTCGGGTCGATATAATCGGACCAGTTGAAGACATTGACGACGCGGTCCTCGGCATGCCCGGCGGGCGTGAACAATGTCAGAAATACCGAGGTCGCCGAAAGCCAGAGCGCTTTGCGGATCATGCTATTCTCCTTTGGTGAGTGTTCCGTCGCCGGCTCGTCGCGACATGCGCGCGGCCGGGCATTTGTTTCAGACTATTGAGCTTTCCAGGGGACAACAAGCGCCGATTGGCGCGCAGGGCGCTGCCGCGCAATCGTCCGGGACTGGAAGGAATCGCGGCGCCGTCAGAAGCTTTCGCCGCCGCGCGGACAAAAATACAGAAATATGGTCCGGTCTCGATCTGACCGGCGGGGAGACTTGGCAAGATACGCCTGTCTTGTTGTTGCCGTGGCTCCAGCCTGCCCGGGCGGCAGCAACATTGTCAATGGCAAAGCTTCAGCGGCCCGCATCAATTCGGCGACGGCACCCCGGTGACCCCTGCCCGCCGCGGCCGTGCCTGGCGCTTGAACTCGAGCCCGATATGGACGAGCAGCGCCGTGACCACCACCGCGCCGCCGATGATGGTGCGCCCGGACGGCACCTCGGAATGGACGAGCCAGACCCATATCGGCCCAAGGATCGGCTCGAAGGTGCCGAGCAGTGCCGCGATGGCTGCCGGGATCAGCCGCGCGCCGGTGGCGAAGAAGGCAAGACCAATGCCGAGATTGACCACGCCGAAGGCGAAGAGAAAGCCCATGTCGGCAGCCGACACCGTGAAGGTCGACGCCTGCGAGGCGGCAAAGCCCGCGGCAAGGAGCGTGCCGAGACAGGTCGCCGGCGTCATCCGCACCCTGGCGAACCGCCTTGTGATGACGGTGGCGATCGAGAACATGAAGGCGATCAGCAGCGCCAGCCCGTCGCCTATGGGCGAGACGGCGCCATCGAGCGATTCCGATACCATGATGGCAACGCCGGCAATGACGGCGGCGATCGCCACCCAAGTCACGGCACCAACCCGTTCGCGAAACAAGGCCCAGGCCAACAGCGCCGCCAGAAGCGGCACGCCAGCCTGCATCAAGAGGATGTTGGCGACGGTGGTGTAGGCAAGCGCCACGACGAAGGAGGTCGACGCGATGGCGAAACAGAACCCCACGGCAAGGCCAGGCAAGCCCATGTCGCGAAACGATCTCAGCATGCCGCGCCAGCCGTCACGCCAAGTCATGAACAAGACCAGGAAAGCGGCGGCCCAGACGGAGCGCCAGAAAATAACGGTCCAGCTGTCGCCGACGGTGATGAAGCGAGCGATGGTGCCGCCGAAGCTCCACATCAGCGCCGACAGGAAGACCAGAAGCATGCCGATGCGTTCCTCGCGCGGCGAGGCTGTCGAAGTAGGAAGGCCTGGTGATGCTGCGTCTGTCATGGGCGCGACTGTCGAGCTTTTGTGGACGGGACGATGCGCAAGGGACGACAAAAAACTGCTCTGTTCGCGTAACGCAAAGACTTAAAGAGTGGGTGATCCAGACACCGGCGACGATTGTGGCACCTTTGCTGCCGCGTTACTGGAAGTCGAAAGCGCTCAGGCCCGTCACCATCTCGTCGAGGCCAAGCGGACGCGTCACCGGCGGTTCGGCGCGCGCCAGGCAGCCGACGCGCTCACAAAGCCGGCAGGCGGGTCCGACCGGCGTCGCCGTCAGAGCGCTCAGTCCAGCCTTACCGCCGGCTGCGGCGCCGGGCAGTGCCGCGCCATAGACGATGTCGTCGCGGAAGCCGATATCGCAACCGAGCAGCAGCGCGGTGCGGCGCGGACGCTCCGCGAACGCGCCCTGCGGCCCTTCCAGCGTGCGGGCGACGCATAGGAACTCGGCGCCGTCAGGCATTTCCACCGCTTCGACGAAGACCTGGCCCGGCTGAGAGAAAGCAGCATGGACGGGCAGCTTGGGACAGCCGCCGCCGAAGCGGCTGTGCGGAAAGCCCTGGCTGCCGGCCCTGCGAAAGCGATTGCCCGCATTGTCGACCTCCAGCATGAAGAACGGCACGCCCTGCGCGCCTTGCCTCTGTAGCATGGTCAACCGGTTCGCCGCCTGCTCGAAGGAGACGCCGAAGCGCGAGCGTAGCACGTCGATGTCGTAGCGGGCGCGCACGGCGGCGGCATGAAAGGCCTGGTAGGGCATCATCAGCGCATGCGCGGCATAGCGGCCGAGCTCGAAGCGGGCAAGGCGGCGGGCCTCGTCCGTGGTCAGCTTGAGCGCCTGGATCTCGCCGGCGACCGCGACCGTCATGCGGATCAGGCAGGCCTCCATCGCCACCTCGCGCAGCTGGTCGAACGGCGACAGCCTCTCGGACAGGAACAGGCGCTGCGAATGGCGGTCATAGCGGCGGCGCCAGTTCGGCATGGTGGCGACCGGCAGCACCTTGACCACGATGCCGTATTCGCGCTTCAGCCACGCCTTCAGCGCACCGAACAGATCGTCGCCGGGATCGAGCACCGCGGTGAACGCCTCTGCCTCTTCCTCAAGTGTCGAAAAATGGTTCGGCCGCCGCTCAAAGGTCTCGTGCACCTCGTCGATCGGCAGGCGGGCGCCGGACAGTGCGGTGGCGCGGCCCTCGCGCGCCAGGAGCTCGTTGAGGTCCGACAGTCGCTCGGCCTGCTCGCGGTAGGCGCGAAACAGTTTTATCACTGCCGCGGACGCATTGGGCGCCGCCTCGGCAAGTTCGATCAGTTCCTGGTCTCCCGGCAATTCGCCAACCAGCAGCGGGTCGGTGAACACTTCCTTCAAGGCCGCGACCGACCCCCTTGCCTCGCCCTGCAGCTCATGCGGGTCGACCTTGTAGACGGAGGCCAGCTTGAGGATCAGCTGCACCGTCAGCGGCCGCTGGTTGCGCTCGATCAGGTTGAGGTAGGATGGGGAAATGCCGAGCCCCTCGGCCATCGCCGTCTGGGTCAGGCCCTTGGCGTTGCGGATGCGGCGGATGCGCGGCCCGGCGAAAATCTTCTGCTCAGCCATCGACTGCTCTTGACAGGAATTTACACGACATTCGCAGCAATCTCGCTGCCGGCGATTTTTACAACTATGACAGATTTACATCAGCTCTATGTCAAACGCAACACAGGTTTTCCCTTATCCTTGGCCGTATAGCGCGATTTCGCTGGCCGATTTCGCGCCGCAATGTAAATTCAGTCACATCCCGATGCACCAGAAGAGTGGCGCACGGACAAAGCCAAGCAATCCTTCGGAGTGACTCATGACTGATTTTTACAATCTCGTTCCCTCGGCGCCGGAAGGTCGCTTCGACGGCATCGAACGTCCCTATTCGCCGGAGGATGTGAAGCGGCTGCGCGGCTCGGTCCAGATCCGCCAGAGTCTCGCCGAAATGGGCGCCAACCGGCTGTGGAAGCTCATCCACGAGGAGGATTTCGTCAACGCGCTCGGCGCCATGTCCGGCAACCAGGCGATGCAGCAGGTGCGCGCCGGACTGAAGGCGATCTATTTGTCGGGCTGGCAGGTCGCCGCCGATGCCAACACCGCCTCGGCGATGTATCCCGACCAGTCGCTCTATCCGGCCAATGCCGCTCCGGAGCTGGTCAAGCGCATCAACCGGACGCTGCAGCGCGCCGATCAGATCGAGACCTCCGAGGGCAATGGGCTTTCGGTCGAGACCTGGTTCGCGCCTATCGTCGCCGACGCGGAAGCCGGCTTCGGCGGGCCGCTCAACGCCTTCGAGATCATGAAGGCATTCATCGAGGCGGGCGCCGCCGGCGTTCACTACGAGGACCAGCTGGCGTCGGAAAAGAAGTGCGGCCATCTCGGCGGCAAGGTGCTGATCCCGACCGCCGCACATATCCGCAACCTCAACGCCGCGCGCCTGGCCGCGGATGTGATGGGCACGCCGACCCTGGTCGTGGCACGCACCGATGCTGAAGCCGCGAAGCTTCTGACGTCCGACATCGACGAGCGCGACCAGCCCTTCGTCGACTACGATGCCGGGCGCACGGTGGAAGGCTTCTACCAAGTCAGGAACGGCATCGAGCCCTGCATCGCGCGGGCGGTCGCCTATGCCCCTCACGCGGACCTGATCTGGTGCGAGACCTCGAAGCCGGACCTGGCACAGGCCAAGAAATTCGCCGAGGGCGTGCGCAAGCATCATCCGGGCAAGCTGCTCGCCTACAATTGCTCGCCCTCGTTCAACTGGAAGAAGAACCTCGACGACGCGACGATCGCCAAATTCCAGAGGGAACTCGGCGCCATGGGCTACAAGTTCCAGTTCATCACGCTCGCCGGCTTCCACCAGCTCAACTACGGCATGTTCGAACTGGCGCGCGGCTACAAGGAACGGCAGATGGCGGCCTATTCCGAGTTGCAGGAGGCCGAATTCGCGGCGGAAGCCAATGGCTACACCGCGACCAAGCACCAGCGCGAGGTCGGAACCGGCTATTTCGACGCCGTGTCGATGGCGATCACCGGCGGCAAGTCGTCGACCACCGCCATGCATGAATCGACCGAGCACGCACAGTTCAGGCCGGCCGCCGAATAGCGGATCAGAAAACACCGAGGAAACGCCCAACAGGGCTTCAGACACAGGAGAAGACCAATGGCATCGATAAGCCGCGTCAAGGAGCGGGCAGAAGAACAATCGACCACGATGAGCGTCGACCAGCAGGCGACGATCCGCATGCTGGCCAACGATCTGCACAGGCTCAACCAGTCGGTGATGAAGGCGGTCGAGGCCGGCGTCTCGGTGGAGCTGGTGCGCTCGGCGAGGCACCATGGCGGCGACGGCAATTGGGGCGACCTGCTGATCCCGGTGATCGTCACGCAGCAGAGCCATGGCTGACCGGAAATCGTTGCAACCGACCCTTCACCTGCGCAGCGTATGCGCAGGTGAATTTTATTTTTACGCAACCAATCCGTGGACAGGGCAGTACAGTACTGTTGCTTGACTCCACTGTCGCAGGAGACGTTTTCGGAAGCTTTTTATTTCAACTTGACATGGGGGGCGATCTCACGCCAATTGTCGGCCAGATTCAACTCTGCATTGAAATAGGGGCGAACTTCTTGGCCGACTTGGGTGCCCAGTGAGTAACGAGGGCGAGACCGCAAAACATCCGAATCTGGTGACCCAGGTTTCAAGCACCGAGACGATACGCAGTCCCTCGCAAGTGCTTGTTGTGGGGAAATCGCCGATCAATCGTGTGGTGGTGTCGAAGATCGTCGAGCGATCCGGGCTCAAGCCAATCTCGGAATCGCCCGACATGGCGGCGAAGACCCTGCGAACGCTGGTGCCAGGCGTGATCGTGCTGGATGGCGGCGCGGACAACAAGGACTGCGATACCCTGATGTCCGGCATCGAAACGTTGCGACGGGCTTCGGGAAAATCGTTTCCTCCCGTGATCCTGCTTTCGACCAAGACCGGTACGCCGGAGAGCCTGGGGCTGTCGAACGTGATCGACGTCGTCGTCGCCAAGCCGATCACGCCCGAGCGGCTGCAACCGGTGATCGATCGCCTGATAAGCCGCTGAAGCGCGTCACCTGACGCGCTTCGGGTCCTTGTTCCATGCATGTCGTTCGCCCAAGACCGAGGTCAGTTTTGGGCGACGTGCAAAGCGATCAACTCCCTTCGATGATGGTTTGGACCAGTTCGGGCAATTGCCCGAGGTCGGATATCTGGCGGAATCGCGGCTCGGCGAGCGGCGCCTCGACATGTTCGAGCACCCAGGTCAGTTCGTGCGGCACATGGACACCCCAGCCGCCGGCCTCGATGGCCGGCACAACGTCCGATTTCAGCGAATTGCCGACCATCATGCTCTTTGCCGCGCCGTCGCCGTGACGGCGGAAGAGGCGCGCATAGGTCGCTGCATTCTTGTCGCTGACGATCTCGACCGCGTCGAACAGGTCGCCGAGGCCTGATCCGGCCAGCTTGCGCTCCTGGTCGAAAAGGTCGCCCTTGGTGATCAGCACGAGGCGGTATGCGCCGGCGAGCTTCTCCACCGTCTCGCGCACATGCGGCAAGACCTCGATCGGGTGGCTCAGCATCTCGCGGCCGGCCTCCAGTATCTCGGCTATGACCGAAGCCGGTACGCGCCCGTCAGTGACCTCGATCGCCGTTTCGATCATCGACAGCGTAAACCCCTTGATGCCGAAGCCGTAGACGGCAAGATTGCGCCGCTCGGCCTCGAGCAATCGCGCCGAAATCTGTTTCTCCTCGCCATGGTCGGCAAGCATGGCGGCGAAACGCTTCTCCGTCATGCGGAAGAACTGTTCGTTCTGCCAAAGCGTGTCATCGGCGTCGAAGCCAATGGTCGTCAGTTCGTTGTGGTTTCGCATCGATGCCTTCCGGATTGGGAGCCGCCGAACCTAAGCCGACCAGCGTGATTTTCAACCGGAACGAGGAATGCCGGCAGCGCCTCCCTTCCCTTCCACAGTGGGGCACGGCTATACTCGGCAATCCGCAACCCAATCTGGTGAATGATGCCGCCTGCAAAAAAGGAAGTCCGTCCGTCGAGCCGCGGAGGACGAGCGCGTACGCCTGCCTTCGTGAAAAACCTGCGTGGTGTGAAGAACTGGAAGGAAGTCAGCGAGTGGCTGGAATGGCGCGGCATCGAGGACATCGAATGCATCACGCCTGATCAGGCCGGCGTAGCGCGCGGCAAGATGATGCCGTCGAAGAAATTCACCTCCAACACCTCGCTGGCGCTGCCGTCGGCCGTCTTCATGACGACGATTTCCGGCGGCTATCCCGAAGACGGCAACGGCTTCCACTATCCGGAAGACGACGGCGACCTCAAGCTGATGCCGGACCTGTCGACGCTGACAGTGGTGCCCTGGGAAGAAGACCCGACGGCCGCCGTCATCTGCGACCTCGTCCACCAGGACGGCCGTTCAGTCGAATTCACGCCGCGCAATGTGCTGAAGCGCGTGCTTGCCGCCTATGACAAGCTCGGGCTGAGGCCGGTGGTGGCACCCGAGATCGAATTCTACCTGGTGCGCAAGAATCCGGACCCGGACTATCCGCTCACTCCGCCCGTCGGCCGCTCGGGCCGTGCAATCGGCGGCGGCGCCGGCTATTCGATCGCCGGCGTCAACGAGTTCGATGAACTGATCGACGACATCTACCATTTCTCCGAGAGCCAGGGCCTGGAGATCGACACGCTCATCCATGAAGAGGGAGCCGGGCAGCTTGAGATCAATCTGCGCCACGGCGACCCGATCGAGCTCGCCGACCAGGTGTTCATGTTCAAGCGCACCATCCGCGAAGCCGCGCTCAAGCACGAGATCTACGCCACCTTCATGGCCAAGCCGATCCAGGGCCAGCCGGGTTCGGCCATGCATATCCACCAGTCGATCATCGACAAGAAGACCGGCAAGAACATCTTCTCGGCCGAGGACGGCTCGGAGACCGAGGAGTTCTTCCATTTCATCGGCGGCATGCAGAAACATGTGCCGAACGCGCTGGTGATGTTCGCGCCCTATGTCAATTCCTACCGCCGGCTGACGCAGGCGGCCTCGGCTCCGGTCAACAACAAATGGGGCTACGACAACCGCACCACGGCGTTCCGCGTGCCGCGTTCGGATCCGGCGGCGCGGCGTGTCGAAAACCGCATCCCGTCCTCCGATGCCAATCCCTACCTGGCGCTGGCGGCTTCGCTTGCCTGCGGGCTGATCGGCATCACCAGGAAGATCAAAGCCGAGCCGCCGGTGCTGACCACCGCCAATGCGGACGAGATCGACCTGCCGCGCAGCCTGCTCGAAGCCGTCGACCTGTTCGAGGGCGACGAGGAACTCTGCGCGCTGCTGGGCAAATCCTTCGCCGCCACCTATGCGGCGATCAAGCGGGCGGAATTCGAGACATTCATGGAAGTGATCAGCCCGTGGGAGCGGGAGTATCTTCTGCTCAACGTGTGAGCGGCGACTTCTGCGCGTAAGTGGTGAATTGTGAATGGTGAGTAGTTTCATACTGGACGGATGAGCGCAGACGACGCGCTTTCTCGCGGCCGTTCACCCTATTCACCATTCATTGGATTCACCGGCGTTCCCATGCCCTATCAATCTCCGATTTCTCCCGGCCGCTCGTGGTATGAAGACACGGCGGGACCCAGACCAGAATATCGAGCGCTCGATGGCGACCGGAATTGCGATGTCGTCATCATCGGCGGCGGCTTTACCGGGCTGTCGGCGGCGGCCCACCTTGCCAAGGCGGGGACCAATGTCGTCTTGATCGAAGCCTATCGCTTCGGGGACGGCGCATCGGGTCGCAATGGCGGCCAGCTCGGCACCGGGCAGCGCGCCTGGGCAGAAGATCTGGAGGCCGAATACGGTCTGTCCCGCGCCAAGGCACTGTTCGATCTCGCCGAGGAGGCGAAGGCGCATCTCATCGAATTTGCCGCCGCCAACCAGATCGATATCGACTACATGCCGGGCCAGCTCTCGGTGGCGCACAAGCCGCGCTATGTCGATGACTACAAGGCGCATGCCGACATCATGGCCAGCCGTTTCTCCTATCCGCATATCGCCTTCATGGATGCGAAGGAGACGGCGGAGCGGCTCGGCTCGACCGCCTATTTCGGCGGCACGCGCGACACTGGCACCGGCCATATCCATCCGATGAAACTGGTGATCGGCACGGCGCGGGTGGCGGCGCAGGCCGGCGCGCAGCTGTTCGAAGGGACGCCGTCGACGGGCATCGTTTCCGCTGGCGGCAAGGTCAGGGTTTCCACGCCAAGGGGCACCGTGACGGCGCAGAAATGCCTGATCGCGGTCAACGCCTATGGCGGCACGCTCGAACCGGTAAGTGCGGCACACATCATGCCGATCGGCTCCTTCATCGGTGCGACCGTGCCTTTGGGGGCGGATTCGAAAGTGCTTCCCGGCGGCGAGTCCGTCGATGATTCCCGCTTCGTGGTGCGCTATTTCCGCAAATCGAGGGATGGCCGGCTGCTGTTCGGCGGACGGGAGGTCTATGGCGTCAACGACCCGAAGGACATCCACATCCACATTCGCCGCCAGATCGTGGATCTCTATCCGGCGCTGAAAGATATCGAGATCACCCATGGCTGGGGCGGCTATGTCGGCATCACCGTGCCGAGGAAACCGTTCGTACGCGAAGTGATGCCGAATGTGATCTCGGCCGGCGGCTATTCCGGCCACGGTGTCATGCTGTCGAACTTCTTCGGCAAGCTCTATGCCGAGACCGTTGCCGGCAATCGCGACCGGCTGAAGCTGATCGAGGATCTGAAAATTCCGCCATTTCCCGGCGGCCGGCGTTTCCGCACGCCGCTGCTTTTCCTGGCGCTCAACTGGTTCGCGCTGCGCGACCGCATCTAGTGCGTATCGACCAAAAGCGCCCCGGTCAGGGGAAGCGACATAGGCCTGAAGCGAGTCGCATGGACCTGTTTCGACGCGACGCGCCTCGCGCTGGATCCAATCGCCATCACGATCTGATGTAATATTGTAATATTCATTGCCCTTGCGACACATTGCGGAAATGGCGGCAAAGGCGCAGAATCCACTATAATGGCGTACTGATGCCACAATCGGGGGCGAAAGGTTCGCGCTTCTGGGCGACTATTCGGGGATTGCTGCGGGCTTGCCCGTGTTGATTTTTGGGACCGATGCCGATCAGACACCGGACTTCCGGCAACGATCGAAAGAACATCGGCCCGCTTATGGAGGTGGCGAGAGTGAGAGAGCCCTTCAGTTTCGGTGTTCCGGAACGTCGGCGCTTTGCCATGCAGTTTGGATACAACATGCGGCCGTCCTTCTGGCAGGAAGTCCGTTCGAACTCGCATCTGGTGATTGCCGCGGTGGGCACCGCCGCGCTGCTCGGCGTGGCCGCGGTAGCGCTTTGGCTGGCATTGCCGACGAGCGAGCGGCAAGCAGCCGCCAGCCAGGAACAGAGCATTCCGACCATTCCGGTGAAAACGACGAAGATCGTGCCTGCCGGAACCACTGTGGCCGCGGCGACCGTGCCGCAGCCCGCCCGCAAGTCCGATCAGGTCTCACCGACCGTGGCGGCGGCGAAAGCAAACATACAAGCGCTAGCGGCCAATGATCCCCGCTGGACCGGGACACAGCCGAAGACCGCTTCGGCGGCACCCGATCAGGCGGTTGCCCCTAGCCAGGTGGCCAATCAGGCTGAGCCGGCGCCGGACAAGCCGGCTGTCACGGCGGCATTCGCGCAACCGGCGACCAATACCGATGCCGCCAGCGAACTTGCCAAGGTTGCGGCGCCGGCACCTGCGGCAAGCAGCAATCCGGATGGAGCAAAGACCGCCGCCATCCCTGAAGTGCAGCCACAAGCGCCGGAACAGCAGCCGACGGCGAGCGATGATGGCAAGGCCAAGGCCAAGCCACACAAAGTGGCGGCGGCCGGCAATGGGCGCATCCTGAGACCGGTGACCATGCGCAGCGGCCCGAAGAAGAACGCTGCCGCTATCGGCACTGTGCCGGCAAGGACCTCGGTGCAGGTGATGAACTGCAAGCAATGGTGCCAGATCGTCTACAACGGCAAGACCGGCTGGATCTACAAGAGCTACATCAAGACCGGCGGCTGATGTGGCGGCGCATTTGCGGCTGAGGTCGGGCTCGCCGCCGCACGTTGCCGGTACAAGTCAAATCGAAGCCGCGGGCACGGTCGAACCGACCTGCGCCACAATGACGGTGCGCTTCAGATGCAGCGGCCGCCATCGACCTCCAGCGCCACGCCGGTGATGAAGGCGGCTTCATCCGATGCCAGCCAGAGTGCGGCATTGGCGATATCGAGCGGGGTCGAAAGCCGGCCGAGCGGAATCGAGGCGCGGAAGGTCTCGCGAATCTCGGGCGTGTCGGCGCCCATGAATTTCTCCAGCATGCCGGTTTCGCCGGCGACCGGGCAGAGGCAGTTGACGCGGATGTTCTTCGGCGCAAGTTCCACCGCCATCGATTTGGTGGCGGTGATCGCCCAACCTTTCGAGGCATTGTACCAGGTGAGGCCGGGCCGTGGCCTGAGGCCAGCGGTGGAGGCCGTGGTCAGTATGACGCCGCCGCCTTGCCGCTCCATGATTGGCACCACCGCAAGAGCCGCGTGATAGATCGCCTTCATGTTGACAGCGGTGATCAGGTCGAAGGTTTCCTCGTCGACTTTCAGCATGTCGCCGTTGCGGTGGGTGTAACCGGCATTGTTGACCATGATGTCGATGCGGCCGAAGGCGCTTTTTGCGGCATAGACCATCTCGTCGAATTCGGAGCGCAGCGAGACGTCGGTCTGCGTCCAGATCGCGGCCTTGCCGATCTCCCCGGCGACGCGCTCCGCGCCCTTGGCATTGAGGTCGGCGACCACCACGCGAGCGCCCTCTTCGGCAAAACGCTTGGCCATGCCTTCACCGAATCCGGATGCCGCGCCCGTGATGACGGCAACCTTGTTTTCCAGACGCATGCTTTTCCCGCTCATCGATGTCTTCCTGGAACCAATAAGGCGACAGACCGGCACGGTCCATGCCGCGACAGACAAGGCGCCATTTCTCCCTTAGCTTTCGTCACATTCACGTTCTATGCTGCAACTGCGAAAGCTTCCGGAGTCTTCGTTCACCGACAAGCCTCCGGCAAGCGCCAGTGTCAAGCGCACAGGTGGACCCAATCAATATCCAGCGATTGGTCCTCGATGTGACACCATGGCACTGGAAAATTTAAATCGATTAGAATATATCAGCCGCGTACTCGCGACCGGTGTCAAAGCGGACAGACCATGACCAGCCAGATCATTCCCGTCGACCCTTTCGACTTCATCATTTTCGGCGGCACCGGCGACCTGTCGGAACGCAAGCTCCTGCCGTCGCTCTACTATCGCCAGCGCGACCACCAATTCTCCGAGCCGACGCGCATCATCGGCACCTCGCGCTCGAAAATGAGCGACGAGGAATTCCGGGCCTTCGCCAGCCAGGCGATCTCCGACCACGTCAAGCCGGCCGATATCGACGCCAAGGAATTGAAGACCTTCCTGGCGCGGCTTTCCTATGTCTCGGCCGATGCGACGACCGGCGCCGGCTTCGACAAGCTTAAGAAGGCGATCGGCGAGAGCGAGAGCATCCGCGCCTTCTATCTGGCGGTTGCGCCGGCGCTGTTCGGCGACATCTCGCACAAGCTCAAGGAGCACAAGCTGATCACGCCGAACTCGCGCATCGTGCTGGAGAAGCCGATCGGCCGCGACCTTGCCTCGGCGCAGGCGCTCAACGATCTGGTCGGCGACGACTTCCACGAAAGCCAGATCTTCCGCATCGACCATTATCTCGGCAAGGAGACGGTGCAGAACCTGATGGCGCTTCGCTTTGCCAACGCGCTCTATGAGCCGCTGTGGAACTCCGCACATATCGACCACGTACAGATCACGGTCGCCGAGACCGTCGGCCTGGAAGACCGCGTCACCTATTACGACAAGGCCGGCGCGCTGCGCGACATGGTGCAGAACCACATGCTGCAGCTGCTCTGCCTCGTCGCCATGGAGGCGCCGTCGTCGATGGACGCCGATGCCGTGCGCGACGAGAAGCTCAAGGTGCTGCGGGCGCTGAAGCGCATCAACGGCAACGAGGCGCCGAAGCACACGGTGCGCGGCCAGTATCGTGCCGGTGCATCGGCCGGCGGGCCGGTGAAAGGCTATGTCGAGGAACTCGGCAAGGATAGCAACACCGAGACCTTCGTCGCCATCAAGGCCGAGATCGGCACCTGGCGCTGGGCCGGCGTCCCGTTCTACCTCAGGACCGGCAAGCGGCTGGCGACCCGGGTTTCGGAAATCGTCATCGAGTTCAAGCCGATCCCGCATTCGATCTTCGGCGACAGCGCCGGGCCGATCTTCGCCAACCAGCTGGTCATCCGGTTGCAGCCGGACGAAGGCGTCAAGCAGTTCATCATGATCAAGGATCCGGGCCCAGGCGGCATGCGGCTGCGCCAGATCTCGCTCGACATGAGCTTCGCGCAGTCCTTCGACGGCCGCGCGCCCGATGCCTATGAGCGGCTGATAATGGACGTCATCCGCGGCAACCAGACGCTGTTCATGCGTCGCGACGAGGTCGAGGCCGCGTGGAAATGGATCGACCCGATCCAGAATGCCTGGGAAGGCGCCAAGCAGGAAGCGCAGGGCTATACGGCAGGCACTTGGGGGCCGTCGGCTTCGATAGCGCTGATCGAACGTGACGGGCGGACATGGCACGAGAGCAATTGAACGGCGCCAGCTACAACTGGAACGCTTTCCCTGACCGGCCGCAACTGGCCGCGGCGCTGGCCGGCCGCGTGGCCGATCGGCTGGCAAGGGCGATCGCCGAGCGCGGCACGGCCGTGCTGGCCGTCTCCGGCGGCACGACGCCGGCAAAATTCTTCGCCGCCCTCTCGGCGATGCCGATCGCCTGGGACAAGGTGATCGTGACGCTGGTCGACGAGCGTTTCGTGCCGGCCTCCTCGCCGCGCTCCAATGCCGGGCTGGTGGCCGCCAATCTCTTGCAGAATGCTGCAAAAGCGGCGCGTTTCGTGCCGCTCTACCATGAAGCATCCGGCATCGAGGATGCGGCGGCATCGGACGATGCGGCGCTGCGCTCCCTGCCCTGGCCGCTCGACGTCGTGGTGCTCGGCATGGGACCGGACGGCCACACAGCCTCGTTCTTTCCCGACGCCGATGATCTGGCCAAGCTGCTCGACCCTGCCTCGGACAGGATCATCCTGCCGGTTCACGCGGCGAGCGCGGGCGAGCCGCGGCTGACCCTGACGCTGGCGCGCATCATCGATGCCGGCTTCATAGCGCTGCACATAGAAGGCGAGGACAAGCGCACCGCCTTCGACGGCGCGGTCGCGCCCGGGCCACGAAAGCCGATCCGTGCCGTGCTCGACGCCGCACCCAGACCCGTAGAGGTTTTCTGGGCGCCCTGATTTTACGTTTAGTGGTCCCGGCAACGGCGGGAGGATGTTTCCGGGACCTCGCCTGAAAGGACCGACCGCCATGACCGCAAGACGTGACATCGAAGCCATCACGGAGCGCATCCGCCAACGTTCGAAGGCAGGCCGCGAGCGCTATCTCGGCCGTATCGCCGAAGCGTCGAACCAGACCGCCAACCGGTCGGTGCTGTCCTGTGGCAACCTCGCTCACGGCTTTGCCGTGTGCAGCCCCTCGGAAAAGCTGGCGCTCGGCGGCGAGAAGGTGCCCAATCTCGGCATCATCACCTCCTATAACGACATGCTGTCGGCGCATCAGCCCTTCGAGACCTTCCCTGCCCTGATCAAGGAGGCAGCGCGCGAGGCCGGCGGCATCGCCCAGGTGGCCGGCGGCGTGCCGGCAATGTGCGATGGCGTCACGCAGGGCCAGCCCGGCATGGAATTGTCGTTGTTCTCGCGCGACGTGATCGCCATGTCGGCGGCGGTCGGTTTGTCGCACAACATGTTCGACGCCGCCGTCTTTCTCGGCGTCTGCGACAAGATCGTGCCGGGGCTGGTGATCGCGGCGCTGACCTTTGGCCATCTGCCGGCGGTGTTCATTCCGGCCGGACCGATGACGACCGGGCTGCCCAACGACGAGAAGGCGAAGGTTCGCCAGCTCTATGCCGAGGGCAAAGCAGGGCGCGCCGAACTCCTGGAAGCCGAGTCCAAATCCTACCATGGGCCGGGCACCTGCACCTTCTATGGCACGGCGAATTCCAACCAGATGCTGATGGAGATCATGGGCCTGCACACGCCGGGCGCCTCCTTCGTCAACCCCGGCACGCCGTTGCGTGATGCGCTGACCCGCGAAGCGACGAAGCGGGCGCTGGCCATCACCGCGCTCGGCAATGCCTATACGCCGGCCGGGCGGATGATCGACGAGCGTTCGATCGTCAACGGCGTCGTCGGCCTGCATGCCACCGGCGGCTCGACCAACCACACCATCCACCTGATCGCCATGGCGGCGGCAGCCGGCATCGCGCTGACCTGGCAGGATATTTCCGACCTGTCGGAAGCGGTGCCGCTCTTGGCCCGCGTCTATCCGAACGGGCTTGCCGACGTGAACCATTTCCACGCCGCCGGCGGGCTCGGCTTCCTGATCCGCGAACTGCTCGACGAGGGCGTGCTGCACGAGGATGTCCAGACGGTGTGGGGCGAAGGCCTGCGACCCTATGCGGTCGAGGCAAAGCTCGGCGTCGATGGCTCCGTGGTGCGCGAGGCCTCGCCGCGGGCCAGCGGTGACGAAAAGGTGCTGGCGCCGTTCCACAAGGCGTTCCAGCCGACAGGCGGCCTGAAGGTGTTGGCGGGCAATCTCGGCCACGCCGTCATCAAGACCTCCGCCGTCAAGCCGGAACGGCGCATCATCGAGGCGCCGGCCAAGGTGTTCGACAGCCAGCAGGGCCTGAACGAGGCGTTCAAGGCCGGCACGCTGACCGGCGACTTCATCGCCGTCATCCGCTTCCAGGGCCCGAAGGCCAACGGCATGCCGGAACTGCACAAGCTGACCACCGTGCTCGGCATCCTGCAGGATCGCGGCCAGCGCGTCGCACTGGTGACCGACGGGCGCATGTCGGGCGCATCCGGCAAGGTGCCGGCGGCGATCCATGTGACGCCGGAGGCGGTCGAGGACGGGCCGATCGCCCGGATCCATGACGGCGACATCATCCGCCTCGACGCCGATGCCGGCACGCTGGAGGTGCTGGTGGAGGGGACCGAGTTCGCGCTGCGCCGTACCGCCGAGGCCGACCTCATCGGCAATGAGTTCGGCTTCGGCCGCGAGCTTTTCGCCGGCTTCCGCCAGCTGGTGGGCCGGGCCGACCACGGCGCCAGCGCCTTCGGAACGGCCTGATATTCCTGACTTTCAAATGAAAAGGGCGGCCTTGAGCCGCCCTTTTTGTTCGTTCTGCCGGATGCTACTCGACTTTGAGTTCACTCCGCTCCCCGGCCTTGACCGTAAAGGGCGTCTCCTTGTCGGCCTTGTCGGAGGTGAAGTTGGTCACGAGCACGTAGTCGCCCGCCACCAGCGTGGTCTGCATCTTCTCCCCATAGGCGTAGGTCACCTGCTTGCGTTCGCCCTGGATGTTCTTCTTGGCCTCGTAGATCTTGAAGCCATCCGCCCCTGGCGCGTCGACGGCCAGGACGCCCGCGTTCAGCGTCACGCTGACATCGGTCATCTGCCCGACCGTCACGCTGAAGGGCTGTTCGGCGGTCACGGCCTGCACATCGACGCCCATCACATAGTCGCCCGGGGGCAGATCGAACTGGCTGTCGGGGCCGTAGGCGTAAGTCACCTGATCGCGGCTGCCGTCGAGTTTCTTGGCGGCCTTGTACACCTTCCAACCCACATCGGTTTCGGCCTTCTCGCCGCCCTGAGTGTAGAAGGCATTGGCCTTGGCCTTGCCGACACCGACGATCATGTCCTTGTCGACCACTTGGCCGGGGGCAAGCTGCAGGGTTTCGCTCGCCTCGCCGGCTCCCAGCTTCACGGTGACCTTCGTCTCGCCAGCCGGGACGACGAACTTGACCTCGCCATAGTTGCTGTCCGACGTGCCGCCAGGATAGGCAATGCTGATCTGCGCATTGCGGTCGACATCGGCTCCCGGCGCCGGCCGCGCGTGGATGGAGATCTCGGCGGCGTTCAGATTGAGCGCCAGCTCCGTAGCCTTGTCCGCCGTTAACGAAACCTTCTGCTCGGCCTTGGCGGCGCCACTCGAGGCGACGACGATGTAGTTGCCAGCGGGAACGTGAAATTTGACGGCGTTGTAGCCGTCGTTGACATGGTCTCCACCGACACCCTTGGCATCGTCCGGAAAGACTTCATAGTAGACGTCGATCTTCGGCACCTCGCCGCCCTCTTTCAAGAACGCTTGCGGGATGAGGTTGTAGTCGACCTCGGCTGCTTTCGGCGCAGGCGCCGGTGCGGGAGCCGGTTCAGGCGCGGGTGCCGGTGCCGGGGCAGCGACGGTTTCGACCAGGGCTTCCTGCAGCGCCTTCTCGTCGGAGGCCTGGATGTACTTGCCGCCGGTGTTTTCAGCCAGGCAGGCGATCTGCTTGCCCTCGTCGGCTGTCAATCCGAAGCCGACCACATCGGCCGTGAAATCGACGCCGGATGCCTTGAGCTCCTTGCCCAGCGCACAGGGGTCGCCGCCGCAGGTTTCCAACCCATCGGTGATGAGGACGACCGTTGCCTTGTCCTCGGTGTATTTCAGCGCTTCGGCCGCCTGCTTGACGGCCGCCGTCAACGGCGTCTTGCCAAGGAATTTCAAACTGTCGGCGGCATCCGTGATGGCGCTTGCCGAGCCTGCCTGGGGCGGCACGATCAGCTGGATGTCGTCGCAGCTGCCTTTTTCGCGATGGCCATAGGCCATGAAGCCTATCTCATCGTCGGCGGGAACCGATTGAAGCACGGTCCTCAGGGACTCGCGGGCGATTTCGAGCTTGGGCTTGCCGTCGATCTGCGCCCACATCGAGCCGGAAGCGTCGAGAATGATGATGACCTTGTTTGCGGCAAAGCCGAACGTCGTCATCGACAAAAGGAGGATCGCCGCAGCGATGCTCCGTGAAAGTCCCACCATCAAGATCTCCTGAGTAGCCGCCCCGCCTGCGGCCCAAAGCTATTTGAGCGCGTGCCGGGACACAAGCCCGGACGCAGCCAGCGGCTCAGGCGCCAACCGGCGGAGCCGGCCTGAAGCCCTCGTGCTCGACGATGGCGCGGTATCGGGCATCGGACCGCAATCCCTTGAAGGCAGGCTCGATGCGGATGCCCAGCATATCGTCCTCCTTGCGCCGCATCGCCTCTTCGAGGTAGCGGACCGCCTCGTCGTTGCGCCCCAGCATCGCCGCCGTGCACGCCACCTTGTAGGCGGGCTCCAGGTTCCTTTCATATTGGCGGATCTGCTCGGCATACATGGCTGACAACAGTCCCTCGCCGCCGTCTTCGCGCAGACCTTTCTCGGCCGCGTCGGCAATGGCCAGGCGGGCGCTGTTGCTGGCGATGTCGGCAGCGCGCCGGTATTCGCGCAGGAAATCGGTGAAGCGGCCCTGATCGAGATAGATGGTTGCCAGATATTCTGGCGGAGACCGCAAGTTAGGTTCGGCCTTGGCCAGTTGCTGCAGGATCATCACGGCATCATCGACCCGGCCGGCATAAAACAGGATGAGCGCCTTGTTGGCGATGATGGCGCGGGATTCCGGGTTCAGCGCCTGGGCTTTGCCAATCTCCGCCAAGGGGATGGCGGTCTCGCCTGTCACCATCAGGGTCAGGGCATACCAATGGTGGGTCTGCGCGGCATTCGGATCAAGCCGGATGGCACGTTCGAACAGCTCCCTCGATCGCGGGAAATCCTTCGTCCAGTAGAAGGTGGTGAAGGCAAGGGCGGCATGGGCACCGGCATTGTCGGGGTCGAGCGCGATCGCTCGTTCGGCGGCGGCGACTGCGCGTGGATAGGCCTCGTTGGCCGGCATCAGCGTGAACTGGCTGATCGTGTTGTAGGCCTCGGCCAATTTGACATAGGCATCCGCATAATTCGGGTCGAGCGTCGTCGCCTCTGTCAGCAGCTGGATCGCATGGGTGAAGCCGTCGGCCTGGCGGGTGCCGAGATGATAAACGGCGTCGAGGTAGAGATCCTGGACCCGGGAATCGGGTCGGTAGACGACCCGTGCCGGAGGCGCATCGGCATGTTGCATGACCAGCGTGCCGGCAATCGCGAGCAACACCAATCCAACCGCGCCGAAGGCGAGCGGCAAGACTTGGGGCCATTTCGAAAATCTGGCCGGAGCGGCTGGGGCGGTCGTTCGCGCAACCGTAGCCAAGGGCGGCACGGCCGGTTCCTCGGCCAGGGGCTCGACATCGTCGGATGCGGCCGGTTCACCGCCACGCAGCCACGTTTCGAGCTCGTCCGTATAGGCAAACACCAGGTTCCTGGCACCGCCGGAGATCCGGTGCACGGGCAGACCGCGCTGCTGTTCCCAACGGCGTACAGTGCGCTCGTCGCGTCCGAAGAACGCGGCGATTTCCTTCCAGTCGCGAAGGCGGCGGTCGCGCTTGCTCGTCAAGGCCTGCCCCATTGTCCCCTAACGCCCGTATCTGCCCGCATTCGCCTGATGCCCTCCAACATCAGGCCGGGCTAGCATCGCCATCGACATCAATGTCTCGATGCCAGCCGACGACCCCCGCCGGCGGGAGCATTGCTTGGCCTGTCGCGGTTTTCAACCCGGCGAAAAGGTGGGGGTATTTGGGCTGTTTCCGGGCCGCTCAGTAGGTGGTGCGGCGCTCTTCCGAGGGCGGTCGCCCAAACTGCAGCCGGTAGCTCTGGGCAAAATAGGAATGCGAGGTGAAGCCGGTCGCGATCGCCACGTCGAGGATCGGCATGTTGGTCTGGCGCAGCAATTCGCGTGCCCGCTCCAGCCGCAGCCGCATGTAATAGCGGCCGGGCGTCACGTTGAGGTGGCGCAGGAACAGACGTTCCACCTGCCGCACCGAAAGGCCGGCCGATTTGGCGAGCTGAACCGCTGAGAGCGGCTCGTCGAGGTGGTCGGCCATCAGCTCGACGATGCGCCTGAGCTTCTCCGACTTGCCGGTCAGGTCGCGTTCCGGCCCGACGCGCTGGCGGTCGCCGGCCGAGCGGATGCGCTCGTGCTGGAACTGGTTGGCGACGCCATTGGCGAGGTTCGAGCCGAAATCGCCGCGCACGATCTCCAGCATCAAATCGATCGAGGTGGTGCCGCCGGCGCAGGTGTAGCGCTTGCGGTCGATCTCGAAGACATTGCCGGTGCAGTTGATGTCGGGGAAGCGCTCCATGAAGCCGGCGCGGTTTTCCCAATGGATGGTGCAGCGGTAACCGTCGAGCTGGCCGGCTTCGGCCAGCAGGTAGGACCCAACCGACAGCGCGCCAAGTGCGTTGCCGCGCCGGCCCCAGCTGCGCAACGCCGCCAGAACCTTGCTCTTGCCGGGAAATTCGGTCGTCAGCCCAACCGAAACGAACAGGATGTCGACCGGCGGCAGGTCGGCGACGGCATAGTCGATCTTGAGCGGCAGGCCGTTGGACGCCATCACCGGATCGCCATCGGCCGACACCGTGGTCCAGCCATAGAAATCGCGGCCGAGCAGACGGTTCGCCGACCGGAACGTGTCGATCGCCGCGGCCAGCGAGAACATGGAAAACTTGTCGACCAGCAGGAAGGCGAACTGCCGGCCACCTTGAACGGGATCACTCGTGACCGGCCGTTCCGGGGAAATGGTGGGGTTCGGCAAAACTGGCGCTTTCAGGGTCAACCCGGGCTCAGAAGGAGGGCCGCTTCAGTCCGGCCGCAAGGTAGGCAGAAGCTAACGTATTGGCCATCAGCATGGCAATGGTCATCGGCCCGACACCACCAGGCACCGGCGTGATGGCGCCAGCTTGCTTGGCCGCCTCGGCGTAGGCGACATCGCCGACGAGGCGCGACTTGCCCTCGCCCTTCTCGGGCGCCGGAATGCGGTTGATGCCGACATCGATGACTGTGGCGCCGGGCTTCACCCAGTCCCCCTTGATCATTTCCGGCCGGCCGACGGCGGCGACAAGAATGTCGGCGGTGCGGGCAAGCGCCGGCAGGTCCTTGGTGCGGCTGTGGGCGATGGTGACGGTGCAGTTCGCGGCAAGCAGCAGATTGGCCATCGGCTTGCCGACGATGTTGGAGCGGCCGACGACGACGGCGTTGAGGCCGGACAGGTCCTTGCCGCGCACGCGCTCGATCAGAAGCATCGAGCCGGCCGGCGTGCAGGGAACAAAGGCCGTGTCGAGTTCGCCTGTGCCAAGCTTGCCGACATTGATGAAATGGAAGCCGTCGACATCTTTCTGGGGCGCGATCGCCTGGATGATCTTGCCGGCATCGATGTGGCCGGGCAGCGGCAACTGCACCAGGATGCCGTTGACCGCCGGATCGGCATTGAGGTCGGCGATGATCTTGAGCAACGCCTCTTGGGAAGTCTCGGCCGGCAGCGTGTGCTGGAGCGAATGAAAGCCGCATTCCTTGGCGGTGCGCGACTTGGAAGCGACATAGACCTGGCTCGCCGGATCCTCGCCGACGATAACCACGGCCAGACCAGGCTTGGCCTTGCCCTTGGCGACCAGCTCGGCGGTCAAGGCCTTGACCGTCCGCACCACATCCTCGGCAACGCTCTTTCCGTCAATCACTTCGGCCATGAACCATCCTCAACCCTGTTTCGCCCGACACCGCTTTCGGCAACGCAATATCCCGGCGCCGGCAGCATGCAGCGCGGCATTGTCACGAAAATTCCCGCACGCAATCCCGTCAAAGCGCCGTCCCATGCCGTTTACGCGAAAACCGGGATGGTTTTGTTCGGCCTCCGCGAAGTATTCGGTGGCTCAGAAGTAGCGGCGGCGGGCGCGGCTCTCGGTGAGTTCGCGCACCGCCTCACGGAATTCGCGCAGGCTGGCACGAATTTCCTCGATCGGCGCCTGTTCGGCGCTTTCCTCGACCTGCGAAGGCTCAGCCGGCGGCTGGGTTGAATAGGCCGGTGGCTGCGGCGGCGCAGGCTGCGGTGGGTATGGCATATGCCCGGCATTGGGCGCCATGTCCTGGGTATAGGGGTAACCTGCGGGCGGCGGCGCCTGCCGGGGCTGCGGATAGCCCGCCTGCTGAGCAGGGGGATAGGGCGGCGGAGCCGGATAGAGCGGCTGCAGCGGCATTATCGGTGACCGCGACGGCGGCCCCATCGGCTGGGAATAGACGGCATCGAAGCCTGGCGGGAAAGGCAGCCGCGAATAGTCCGACGACCGAGGCATGAAGGCGGCATCCGGGTTCGGGAAGCCGGAGGGCATGGCGGCATCCGCCGGCCGCGCATTGCCGCCGAATGCGGCGAATTCGCTGTCATCGTCCGCCTCGGTGGATGGCTTGCGGGATACGGCATTGCGCAGTTTCGCCATGAGCGCCGCGACACGCCCTGGCCGTTCGGCGGGAGCAGTTTCGGCCTGCGCCAGGGGTGGTGGCGGTGCTGGCGGCGGGGGTGGCGCCGGCGGTACCGGCACGGCCGGCATTGGCGGCGCGGGCGGCGGCGCTGCCCGGAATGCCTGGTCTTCGACAGGCGTCTTGCGATCGCGGCGCGAACGCGATGTGGCGGTCTCGCGCAGGCTTTCATAGGCGCCACGCATCGCACCGAGACCAACGCCGGAGGCAAAGCCCAGGAACAGGCCGGCAAGCGCCATCACGACCCGCGATGGACCGTTCGGCTCGAGCGGGACGGAGGGCGGCGAGATGACGGTCATATTGGCGGTATTGATGCCCTTCTGCTCGCCAATCTCCTTGGCGCGCAGCAGATATTGTTCATAGACCGAGCGCTTCGCGGCGGCGTCGCGCTCCAGTTCGCGCATCGAGACGAGGTCGCCGTTGACGTCGCCGCTGCGGACCTTCATCTGCGCCAGTTGCGATGCCAAGTCCTGTTGGACCTGGATCGAGCGTTTCAGGTCAACCTGCAGCGACGAGGCGATGCGACTGAGTTCCGCGGCGATGCGATCGCGTGCTCCGGCCAGCTGCGCGTTGAGCGCCTGGAGTTCGGGATGGCGCGGACCCAGCCGGACCGCCGCTCGATCGGCCTCCTGCTTGAGCGTGGCATATTGCGCGCGCAGATCGCTCATCGTGTTGGAATTGATTTCTTCCGGCAAAGTGCCGCCGAGCACGGAATTGACATTGATCGAGCGGGCGGAGGCCGCGCGGGCGTTCAGTTCCGCCGTACGGGCGCGAGCAACGGACAGTTGCTCGTTGACCTTGAGCATCTGATCATCGCTGATCAGGTGGCCCTGCGCGTCGACAAGGTCGTGCGTGGCCCTGAAATCCTCGACCTTGCGCTCGGCCGTCTCGACGCTTTTGCGCATTTCCTCGAGTTTCGCCGTCAATTCGTTGTTGGCCCGGCCGGCGGTGAGGGATTGAAATTCACCCGAGGTCTGCAGGAAGACATCCGTCATCGTTTCTGCGATGAGCGCCGATTTCTGGGCGTTCTGCGTGGTGACGCCGATCACGATCGTGGAGGTCTTGCCCGCGCGCTCGACCAAAAGGCTTTCAGCCAGATTGCCGACGGCAAGCGACAAGCGACGCGGTTCATCGCCACCGCCTGGTCCGTCGTGGCGCAACAGGATCGAGCGGATCAGTGACATGACGCCCAGGCCGCCCGTGCCTTGGCCATTGAACTCCGGATCGTCGGCGAGGTTGAGCTTGTTGACGACCTTGCCCAGCACCGTGCCCGAGGTCAGCAACCTGATCTGATTTTCGACATTGACGAGTGTCGCGTCGGGAACAACCGCCATCTGGGTGAGGTCACGGTCCGAAAGTTTCAGATCGCGCGGATCGACGACCAATTCCGTCATCGATTCGTATTTCTTCGGCGTCGACAGCGCGATCGCGATGCCGAGCCCGGCACCGATCAGGGTGGTGGTGATGATCAGCAGTTTCGACCTGGCAATGCCACGCACGACCTGCATTGGATCGATCAGCGGCTTCCACTGCTGGTCGTCCCTGCGATCGTCAAAGGATGCATTGGCTTCGCCTGCCAGGCGGGATCCGGACCTGTCATCCGGGCGAGCGCCGCCGAATGGCTCTTCAGCGACCATCCGTGCGTGCGGCATGGCCGGCGGCAGATCGCCGGTGCCGGCGTCCGCCGGTGAGCGCCAGGTGTCGTTTCGTGCAGTTGCTTCCGGCTGCCCATCGGGCGGTAACCGCTTTTCGTCAGCGGTGGACGGCGTTGGGTTCGCCCGCGCCTCACGCCGCGAACGGGCAAGGCGATGGCGCGTGGCGGCATCCTCGCGCCATACCGAATCCGCGCGATCGCCTATCGAGACCAGGGATGCGTCATCCTCACCGCGCATGGCCTGGCCCAGCGCCAGCAAGGAACGCTCGCGCCTCCAGTCTTCACGGTTTTCCCTGTCGACCATTGTCTTGGAGCTTCACTCTTGGCCGCTGGGCAGCGGCGGTCGGCTATTCGTTAAGCCACGCTAAACAGGCATAGGAAACAAAAGGTTAATTTCGCATGCCGGGATGTAAGCTTTTCATAACCTTCAAGTGCCGGAATCTCAGCGCTTTCGGGCCTCAGAACGGCACGTTAAGCTTTCCCGCCTATGGCTTCCCGGCACATGACCGAAGCTCGCGGCATACCGCAAAGGCGCACTTTCGCCCGGATCGGCACTTTCGTGGCCGAGCGACGGGGGCTGGTGCGCGACTATTTTTCGGCGATCAGCGGCGCCGGCGGGCGACTGGTGTTCTCGCTGGCCTATTTCATCGCGCTCGCCAACACGCTGTCGATCTCGGAATTCGGCATGTTCGCCACCGCTTCGGCGGCGGGCGTGATGCTGTCGCGGATCCTGGCCTTCGGTTTCATCTCGGCGCTCTACCGCACCGCCACCATCCGCCCCAATCTGATCGGCACCTTCACAGCCGGCTTCCTGCTGCTCGGCATCGTCTCGCTGCCGTTCCTGGCGTTGGCCTCATTCGGGGTCTACCTGATCTTCTTCGCCGGCACCGTGCCGCTGTCGGTGTTTTCGGCGATCGTGTTTGCCGAAGCGCTGTTGTGGCGGCCGGTCGAGGTGGCGCTTATCGTCAACAACGGGCTCGGCAAGTTCGGCCGTGCCGCGATCCTGGCGATCCTGGCGACGGCACTGCGGGCGCTTGGCGCGGGGCTGTTCATGGTTTCGGCGCAGCACAGCATCTGGGTGTGGTCGTGGTTCTATATCGGCGCCAACGCCGCCTCGCTGCTTCTGGCTTTCGGCTGGTTCTATCCGCGCCAGAGACTGCGGCTGCGCATCGAGCTTTATCTGCGGCGGCTTGCCGATTCCATCTACGTCGCCGGCGCGGAAGTGTTGTTCTACCTGCAATCGGAATTCGACAAGCTGCTGGTGCTGGCGATCGGCGGCCCGCATCTGGCCGGCATCTATGCCATCATCATGCGACTGGTCGACCTGACCGCGATCCCGATCCGCACCTTCTCGATGATGCTGGTGCAACGCATGATGCGCGCGCCGGACCTGTTGTCGCGGCTGGCGGTCAAGAGCGGCATCGAGGGCGGCGTGTTCCTGGTTTCGACGCTGGCGCTGCTGGCGCTCGGCATCGTGCTGCATTTCTTCCCCAACGCCCTCGGCAGGAACGTCTCCGAGGCCGCGCCGCTGGTGGCGCTGGCGATCTGCGTTCCGGGATTGCGCAATCTGGTCGAATACCAGGCCGAGCTTCTGTTCGCCCGTGGCCAGACGGCGGTGCGGGCGCTCAACCTCGGTTTGCTCGCCGCCCTGAAGGCACTGCTGCTGACCTATGTGCTGACCACCATCGCCGATACGTCGAAGCTGGTGCTGTCGCTCAACATCGTTTTCCTGCTGCTCTATCTCGCCTCGATGCTGCTGACTTATTCGGCGCTGCGCAGGCCGGCGAAGGCGATCTGAAGCAGGTGAGGCCGGCCTGACCTGAATTCCTGCTCAGGCTAATCCAATCCGATCAGGCGGCGGATGCGGCCGATATCGGTGCCGATGAAGGATTGCATGCCGATCGCCACCTGCTCCGGCGCCATGCCGGCAACGAAGCGGCGGAACTCATCGTCCGACAAGGCTTCGCCCGTCCAGTGGACGCGGCAGAATTCTTCCGAACCGTGGAAGTGGCCGGCGCCATCAAGCACATCGTCGACATAGCGGCCGTAGATCATGCATTCGGAGAATCTGCGCGCCGAGCCGACGACTTCGACCCAGTCGCGGCCATGGACCTTCTCGATCTGGCCGCACATGGCAAGCACGGTGTCGCGGCGCCAGGCGATCAGCGTCGAGATGTAGTCATGGCTTGATACGCGGGACGGATCGATGCCGAGCGCGGAACCCGCATTGCGCGACCAGATGCGATGCTCGTCGTGACCGTCACCGGCCAGCACGCCGTCGCGGCGGAACAGCCGCGCCTTGCCGTCGCGCCAGAAGGCGGCGCAGTCGAACACTTTCAAGAAAGCGACGTCGGAATCGCAGAAGACAAGGACGTCTTCCCTGGCATGCGCCGCGATCGCGATGCGGCGCAATTGCTGCACGTGCCAGCCGCGCAGCGGTTGCGTCTTCAGGCTGAACCAGACCCGCCGGCGGAACAGGCTGAGCGGATCGTCGAAAGCGCGCAGCCAGCGTGGCAGCAGGTCGCGCTCGTCGACGACAGTGCGCCGGTCTGTCTCCAGCTGACGGAAAAGCTTGATATCGCGGTGTTCGACCAGGATGTAGTGGTGCGCGGCGCCGGAGACATGCCGGTCAAGCGTCTCGCACAACAGCCGGCAGCGCTCGAAATCCGGCGCATAGCTCGCCGTCACCACCGCCGCCGTCGGCGTCTTCGGCAACAGGCCCGAGCCGGCAAGGGCATCTGGAACGAACCGCTTGTTCAACGGAGCTCTCCAGCCGTTTCGGCGCCACGCGACCATCTCTGCTTGACGACCCGCCACAGGAACACAGGATTGCCGACCACGTAGCGGCGCCAGAGCCGGCCTGGTTCGACCGCCAGCCGGAACAACCATTCCAGGCGCAGGCGGCGCATCCACAGCGGCGCGCGCGGCACCGAGCCGCTCAGGAAATCCAGCAGCGCGCCGACCGCGACCGGCATCGTGCAGTAGCGTTCGTCGATATGGCGGGCGATCCACAGTTCCTGGCGCGGCACGCCCATGGCGACCAGCAGCATGTCGGGCCGCAGCGCCGCGATCCGGCCAATGATCTCCGGCTCCTGGGCGGCGGAGAAATAGCCGTCATGGATGACCACGAAATTGTGATGCACGGCAAGGGCCGCCAGCTTGACCGCCGCCGCCTCGGCGTTGACACGCGTCGCGCCGAGCAACCCGACGGTCAGCGGCCGCGTCGAGGCCTGCAGGAAGGCCGGCACGAAATCGGTGCCGTTGAGATTGTCCGGAAACGGCGCGCCATGGAGAAGCTGCGCTGCGAGATCGACGCCGATGCCGTCCGGCAGGATGAGGAAATCGTCGAGCGCCTCGGCGAAGACCGGGTCTGAATAGGCGATGTTGGCATTGTGCGCGTTGAGGAAACTGACCTTGGTGAAGCGCCGCTCGGCGATCAGGCGGGTAAGCAGGGCGATGGCATCGTCCCAGCGGATGGCGAGCACGGAGATGCCGAGGATCGTCTTCAAGCTGTCGAGCCCGAAGGCCGCGCGGGCGGTGTGCATATTCATGCAAGCACCTCCTGCCTGACGGCCCCGAGTTTTTCCAGGCCATGCCGGATGGCGACATCCAGCGCCTTGACCTGCTGGCGATGGAACGCGCCGCCATCGACGTCCTTGCTATCGGCGGCCGCGGCCTCCAAGGCCCTGGCGAAGCCGGCCGGATCGTCGGTGACGATGCAATTGTCGGGGCGATGGTCGATGCCGCGCAATGAGCGGCTGGTGGCGACCGACGGCAGGCCGAGTTCGAAGGTCTCTATGGTCTTCAACTGCACGCCGCTACCAGCGGTGCTGATTAGCGGGATGACGGCCGCGCCGCGTACGAATGCCCTGGCGTCCGGGACACGGCCGACAAACTCGACACCCGGATGCGCCGAGGTGACGCCGGACGGCATGTGGCCGGCGATGCGGATGCGAAAACCGGGCCGCAGATGCGGCACCACTCTGCCCAGGAACCAGTCCAGGCCGATGCGGTTCGGCTGCCAGGTCCAGGTGCCGATCAACGCAGCGTCGCAGTCGATCCGACGCGGACCGTTTCGGGCTGGCGCCGTGGCGCCGTTCACCAGCGGCAGCACCGCCGAGCGGTCGTCGGAGGCGACGCCGAGTGCCGCGCGATCCTCCTCGGCCAGCGTGAAGACAAAGCGTGCGCGGCGGCAGAGACGCTCTTCGACGATCTTGAGCAGCCTTGCCTCGCGGCGGAACAGCAGGCGCTGGAAAATGCCGCCGGCGGCAGCCGCGTTTTCCCGCGCCGAGAGATGCTCGACATTGTGGGCGACGAAGATCGAAGGCTTGTCTTCGAAGAGCTTTTCGAAGGCGCCGGCAAACTGCACGGAATTCAGCACATAGCCGTCGAACGGCCCCGCCTGTTCGAGAGCGGCCTGCACTTCGTGCTCGGACACCGCACGCAGCTTGACCGACGCGAAGGTAAGGCCTGACAGCGTCGCCTTGCCGACCCAGGCGAGCTTTTGCAGCGCTGAGGCGCTTTCGGTGCGCACGTCGATCGCCCCCAGCACCACGGTGTTTTCCGGGTCGGCCGCGGCCTTCCCGGGCCAGGTGAAACCGATGACCGTGACGCGCGCGCCAGCCCGCCGCAACGCGGCGATGATCGCAGCATTGGCGATCTCGTAGCCCGAGGCGAGAGCACCGTCGGGCACGATCGATGTGGCGAACAGCAGATGCATCTCACCTATCCTGTGGTGTAGCCGGTAGCAAAGTGCGGTGAACCCTTGATTAAGCGAGCACAATCGGCGGCCGAAAGCCCCTGCCTGGCGGGCCTCTGCGCGCAAGGTGATTAACGAAAGCTTATCACCGTGGTGCTACCAGAACGCGACTCACCATGTGGCTGGACACGGATGATCCCTTTGCCATCGGATGGTTTGGTATCGATCGCTGGACGGTCTCCCCGGCTTAACGTCGAGACTGTCGAAGCGGTCGTCACCTTGCCGACCTTCAAGCGGCCCGAACAGGTGCTGGAAACGCTGGTTTCGCTGCGCGCGCAGCGGACCGGCAGGCGCTTTGCCGTCATCGTCATGGAGAACGAAGCCGAGGCGCGGGAAGGCGCCAAGGCGGTGCTGCCGCTGTTCGAGCGCGGTGAGATGCCGGGCATGGTCATCATCGCGCAAGAGCGGGGCAATTGCAGCGCCTACAATGCCGGCTGGCAGACGGCGATCCAGCACTTTCCGAACTTCAGGCATTTGCTGGTCATCGACGATGACGAGATCGCCGATCCGCGCTGGCTGGAACGCATGTGCATGGCTGCCGAGACGCTCGGCGCCGATATTGTCGGCGGCCCGCAAGTGCCTGTCTTCGCAGACGCTGCCCATGCGAGATGGGCCGAGCATCCGGTCTTCGCGCCGCCCTACCGGGAAACCGGGCGCGTGCCGGCGCTCTATTCGTCCGGCAATCTTCTGGTCGGGCGCAACGTGCTGATCGCCATGGGGCCGCCCTTCCTCGACCTGAAATTCAATTTCATGGGCGGCGGCGATTCCGACTTTCTCAGCCGGGCGGCGCAGAGGGGCTTTGTACTCGGCTGGTGCGCGCAGGCCAAGGTTCGCGAGACCGTCCCGGCGCGGCGCGTCGAGTCCGACTGGATCCGGGCCCGCAGCCTGCGCAACGGCGTGATCTCGACGCTGGTCGAGAAGAAGAAGCGCGCCGGCACGCCGCTGGCCGGCGCCAAGGTGTTGGCGAAGAGCCTGGCGCTGCTGGCCGCCGCGCCGTTTCGCAGCCTGATCCGGCTGGCGCGCACAGGATCGCCGGCGATCGCCATCTACCCCGTCCATGTGGCGCTCGGCCGCGTGCTGGCCGAATTCGGATATGCCAATGAGCAGTATCGCCAGCCCGAGAAAAACTGAGCGCGCCCCGCTCTGCGACGCGTTCACGCGCGACGGCGTGGCGACGGCGATCGCCGCACTGCTGTTCACCGTCATCATGGTGTCCTTCCGCCCGTTCCAGCCGGCCGGCGCCGAACTCACCGGCGACGGCGGCGACATCGTCAACCAGCTCGGCTTCGGGTCGCTCGGCGCCATTTCGATCTTCTCGCTGATGGCCTTCGCCGATCCGCGCATCGTGCGCTCGCTGCTCAGCCCGTCCTGGGTGCTGATGCTGGGCTTCTTCTTCCTGTCGGTGGTGCTGGCGACCGACCCGCCCTCGGCGATGCGCGCCGCGTCCTTCACCATGATCGGCATCCTGACCATGGCAACGATCCTGGCGCTGCCGCGCGATGCCGAATCCTTCTCGAAAGTCATCATCTTCACCGCCGTGGTGGTGATGGGACTTTCCTATCTCGGCCTGATCGTCTTTCCTCACGAGGCAATGCACACGGCCGACTCCCAGGAGCCCGAGCATGCCGGCCTGTGGCGCGGCGTGTTCACCCACAAGAACATCGCCGGTCCGATCATGGCCTGCTTCAGTTTCGCCGGCCTCTACCTCTACCGGCGCGGGCAACGCTGGTGGGGCGCGGGGATCTTCTGCGCGGCGATGATCTTCATGCTGCACACCGGCTCCAAGACCACCGCCGGCCTAGTGCCGTTCTCGATCCTGATCGTGATGTTTCCGAGCCTGATGGGCATGCGGCTCGGCACGCCGATCCTGTTCGCGCTGGCGATGATCGCCACCGCGGTCGGCACGCTGGGCATCGTCTTCCTGCCGCCGGTGAAACATCTCGCGGCGATCTATTTCCCCGACCTGACCTATACCGGGCGCACGACGCTGTGGGAGTTCGCCGGCTCGATGCTGGCGAAGAAGCCATGGACCGGCTACGGCTATGAGAGTTTCTGGGGCACGCCGCTGCTGCTCAACCAGGACCAACCCTTCGACCGGCCGTGGGACATCCGGACCATCGTGCATGGCCATGACGGCTATCTCGACATCGCCGTGCTTATGGGCATCCCCGCCCTTTGCGTGGCGGTCTACACCTTCCTCATCGCGCCGCTGCGCGACTACATGCGCATTCCGCTGCGCAAGGAAAACATCTATCTCGGCGACTTCTTCATGATGGTGGTGCTGTTCACCGCGCTCAACGCTTTCCTCGAAAGCTTCTTCTTCCATCGCGGCGATCCGGTCTGGCTTTTCTTCGTGCTTGGCGTGCTTGGCCTGAGGCAGGTGTCGCTGCGGCCGATCCCGGTGCGTGGCTCCCGTCCGTCCTGACGGGGCTTCCCCCCTGAAGCGTGAGCGTCTATGTCAAAGCCTTCCTTCGGAGGGCTTTCTATGACGATCAGGCTTGTTCTCGCCGGCTGCGGCAATATGGGCTACGCCATGCTTTCGGGCTGGCTGAAATCCGGCAAGCTCGCGCCCTCTGCGGTTTTCGTGGTCGAACCCAATGCGGAGCTGCGCCAGCGCGCTGCTACGCTTGGCTGCGCCACGGCAGCGGATACCAGTGAGATTCCAGCCGATGCGGTGCCCGACCTCGTCGTCATCGCGGTGAAGCCGCAGGTGATCCGCGACGTCACCGCCGACTACAAGCGTTTCGGCGATGGCCGCACCACCTTCGTCAGCATCGCCGCCGGCACACCGGTCGCCACTTTCGAAGATATCCTCGGCAGCCGCGCGCCTGTCGTGCGCTGCATGCCCAACACGCCGGCTTCCATCGGCAAGGGCATGATGGTGGTGTTTTCCAACCCGCTCGTCTCCGATGATACCAAGCGCTTTGTCGCCGACCTGCTGTCGGCGAGCGGTGAAGTGGCGATCATCGACGACGAGGGCCTGATGGATGCCGTGACCGCCGTGTCGGGATCGGGGCCGGCCTATATCTTCCACTTCATCGAAGCGCTGACCGTGGCCGCCGAGAAGGCAGGGTTGCCTGGTGCAACCGCCAGGCTGCTCGCCATGCAGACGGTCTATGGCGCCGCCTCGCTCGCCGCCGAAAGCCACGAGGACCCCGGCGTGCTGCGCCAGCAGGTGACCAGCCCGAACGGCACGACGGCTGCGGCGCTTGGCGTGCTGATGGGCGAAGACCGGCTGACCAATCTGCTGACACAGGCAGTCGAGGCGGCTCGGCTGCGGTCGATCGAGCTGGGGAAGTAAGCCCTCAGTTCGTTCCGTACAGCATCTCGTCCTGCAGCCGGCGCAAGGCGAACAGCCTCGTCGTCGGGTCGGGCGCGGCATTGTCGGCGGTCAGCAATTCGCCCTTCCTGACCGGTTTCAGCACCTTGCCGCCCTCGAGCAGGCCGACCGGCACGGCGTGCTGGGCACGGGCTTCGCCGACGGTCATGGTCCAGGAGCGGTAGCAGGTCTCACCGATCGCATCGAAGGTCTCGCCGGCGGCAAGGTCCCGCTTGGCGACGGCGCAGACCTCGGCAACCGGCCTTGGCAGCGGCACCATGTCGGGCTTGCCGAAAAGCACGATGCGGGCAGCGGTCAACGGCACTTCCAGCGATGTCAGATGATAGGGCCGGAACAGGCTGTAATAGGGACCGTGGCCGATATGCAGATCGTCCATGCGCTCGATGATGCGCGGATGCGTCGCCTCGACGATGACGAAGACGCCGGGCGCCACGCCCTTGCCGATGGTGTAGTCGACGACGCCCTTTTTCAACAACAGCCCGCCATCCTCGCGCGGGATCAGCACCTTGACGAGATCATCGCGGTCAGCCTTCGGGCCATGCATGCCGGGCACGTCGGGCACCAGCCCGGTGGCGTTGGCGATGGCGCACATCTCGACCATGGTTTTCGAGCCGTCAACGAACTCGACCAGCATGCGCGGGTTCATGTTGCGGCGGATTGCTTCCTCGCGATAGTCGTCGGGCATGGCATCGTGGTTGAGCGGGTTGTTCTTGCCCTTGCCGGCCGAGACGATGGTCAGGCCGAGCGCGGAGGCGAACTCGATCAGCTCCATGCAGCTCGACGGCTCGTCGCCGGCACCGACCGAATAGACGACGCCAAGCCGGTCTGCCTGCTGCTTCAGATAGCAGCCGATGGTGACGTCGGCCTCGACATTCATCATCACCAGATGCTTGCCATGCTCCATCGCCATCAGGTCGAAATCGGCGGCGACGCCCGGTTTTCCCGTGGCGTCGATGACGACGTCGATCAGCGGATTGGTGACCAGCATCTCGTTGGACGTGACGGCGATCTTTCCTGCCTCGATGGCCGCGGTGACTTTCGATGCCGCGTCCGCCTCGACTGCCATCGCTTCGTCGCCATAGGCGATACGGATGGCGTCACGCGCGGTGTGCGGGCGTCGGGTGGATACGGCGCAGACCGAAATGCCCGGCATCAGCATGCCTTGCGTGACGAGGTCAGTGCCCATTTCGCCCGATCCGATGACGCCGATGCGCACCGGACGACCCTCGGCGGCACGGCTGGCGAGATCGCGGGCAAGCCCGGTCAAGGCGACATTGGTCATGCGTGAGATGTCCACAGCTTCTTGATTTGCGGCCGGATTAGCAGGGACCGGTCGCCTGTGCCAACGAAACCGCTCGCGAGCGGCGATTCTCGGCGAAAATGACCAGGAAAAGGCGCCTGCGCCCTGGCCGATTGGCCCAAAGGGTTGCCAATTGACATTATTGTGAACAGCCTCAATAAAACATTCGTTTGCTGACAAAGGCAAATGTTCATCGCAGCGAATGCTCGGAGGGGCATTCGTCTCACGGCAATCTGGGGAGTGCCTTTGCGCCGAGGTGGCGGCAAAGGCGTTGAATGAGATCAAGGGGCATTGCGAGGCTTAGGCTCGGGGCTCCAGGGGAGGAAGAATGGATACAGTTCTCGCTGGCCTCAAGGGGGCCATCGACACGCTCGGCGCGACAATCCTGCTGCCGATCGTCATTTTCATAATAGCTGTGGTTTTGGGCGCCAAGGTCAGCAAGGCCTTTCGCGCCGCCGTCACAATCGGCGTCGCCTTCATCGGTATCAACCTCGTGCTTGGGCTGATGTTCACGTCGATCGGCGACGTCGCCAAGGCTATCGTCACCAACACCGGCATCCATCGCGACATCATCGATGTCGGCTGGCCCTCGGCGGCGGCGATCGCCTTCGGCTCGTCGGTCGGCCTGTGGGTCATTCCGGTCGGTATCCTGGTCAACATCGTGCTGCTGCTGACGCGCATGACGCGCACGCTCAATGTCGATGTCTGGAATTTCTGGCACTTCGCCTTTGTCGGCTCGCTCGTCGTCGCCGCTACGAACAATCTGGCCTACGGCATTGCGATTGCCGCCCTGGTCGCGGCGCTCTCGCTGCTGTTCGCCGACTGGTCGGCGCGCGCGGTGCAGCAGTTCTACGGCGTGCCCGGCATCTCAGTGCCGCATCTCGCCTCGGCGCAGATCCTGCCGATCGCCATCATCCTCAACTGGATCATGGACCGCATTCCCGGCATCAACCGCATCAACATCAATACCGAAACCATCGAGCGCCGCTTCGGCGTGTTCGGCGAGCCTGTCGTGCTCGGCCTGATCATCGGCCTCGTGCTCGGCGCCATCGCCTTCTACAATGCCGGCGATCTCGGCACCGTCCTGGCCAAGGTGCTGGGCACCGGCATGACGCTGGCCGCCGTGATGCTGCTCCTGCCGCGCATGGTGAAGATCCTGATGGAAGGCCTGCTTCCGGTTTCCGACGCGGCGCAGGAATTCGTGCGCAAGCGCACCGGTGACCGCGAGCTGATCGTCGGCCTCGATTCCGCGATCCTGATCGGCCATCCGGCGGCGATCTCGTCGTCGCTGATCCTGGTGCCGATCGCGATCATCCTGTCGGTGATCCTGCCGGGCAACCGCGTCATCCTGTTCGCCGACCTGGCGGTCATCCCCTTCATCGTCGCCATGACCGCGCCTCTGGTCAAAGGCAATGTGTTCCGCATGGTGGTGATCGGCACGGTGACGCTGGCGATCGGCTTCTATGTCGCCAACGCGCTGGCGCCGCTGTTCACCAGTGCGGCCGTCGCATCGGGCTTCAAGCTGCCTGCGGATGCGCTGCAGATCACCTCGGTGGTCGACGGCTTCCTGTGGGTTCCCTACGTGATCATCGAGGCGATCCAGGGACTTGGCCTTCTCGGCATCATCGTGATCGCCGTGGTCATCGCCGCGCTGTTCGTCCTCTACCGCCGCAATCCACTCGGCTGGGAGCGGGCGGCGGGCGCCGAGGACGAGCCGGCCGAAGGCACCGCCTGAACGCAATCGCGCCTTCAATTCGAAACAATCGTGCGCCCTCCCCCGGCGCACGATCCTATAACGGAGCAGGACATGTCCGACGGACTCATGCAGCTTCTGGATCCCGAGGCGATCGTGCTTGGATCCGATGCCTCGACCAATGAGGAGATCATCCGCATCCTGGCCGGCCGGCTGGAGAGCCTCGGCTATGTCAAAAGCTCCTATGCCGACGCGGTCGTGCGCCGCGAAATGACCATTCCGACGGGGCTGCCGCTGGAGCGTGCCGACAATGTCGCGGTTCCTCACATCGATCCCGAACATGTGCTGAAGCCCGGCATCGCCATGGGCACGCTCAAGAAACCAGTGACCTTCGCCAATATGGAAGACCCCGACGAGAAGCTGCCGGTCGGCTTCGTCTTCCTGCTTGCCATCAATGACAAGGACAAGCAGATTGAAGCGCTGCAGTCCGTCATGGCCACCATCCAGAATCCCGATACATTGGACGGCTTGAGGTCGGCCAGAACGCTTGACGACGTGCGCGCCGTGCTCGGCTGACAACCCAGGGAGAAGCAAGAGATGTCCAGACAGAAAACAATTCTCTTTGCCTGCGGCACGGGCATCGCGACGTCGACCGCGGTCAACGTCGCCGTCACCGAGGCGATGAAGAAGCGTGGCCTCACCTTCAACGCCCAGCAGGCAAAGGCCACCGAAGTCCCGGGGCTGGCCGACAGTGTCGACTTCATCGTCGCCACCACGCCGATCTCGGCTTCGGTGACCAAGCCGGTCATCAAGGGCCTCGCCTTCCTCACCGGCATCGGCAAGGACAAGGTGCTCGACGAGATCGAGGCGCAGCTGCGCAAATAAGCCACGGACGGCGCGGCTGTGCGATCGGGGTGGCTTCAGATCACTCTGACGTAGCTCGTCATGCCCGATTTCTGGTGCTCGATGATGTGGCAGTGCAGCAGCCAGTCGCCAGGATTGTCGGCGACCAAGCCGAGCTGAACCTTCTCGTTAGGCTGGATGAGATAGGTGTCCGAAATCAGCGGCTGCACCGGCCGCGTCGAGGACGACAGCACCTTGAAGCTCATGCCGTGCAGATGCATCGGATGCGATTGCGACGTCAGGTTCTCCATGTCGATGACGTAGCTCTTGCCGAGCTTCAATTCGGCCAGCGGGGCGGTCGGATCGGATGTATCGCCTGGCCATGGTACCTTGTTGATGGCCCAGAAACTGTAGCCGAGCGAACCGCAGATGCCGTCGCTCGGGACGTTTTCCGCCGTGGCGCTGAGCGCCAGCGAAATATGCTGGGCTGCGGTGAGGTCCACTTCCGCCACCGGATTGACCTCCAGCGGTGCAACATCGCGAACATCCCGCTTGAGCGAGCTGCCCGTCGCCCGCACGGTCGCCAGGATCTTGGGCTTGGTACCCCTGACGTCCCGCAGGCTGACCACCGCGCCCTCCTGGTCGGGCATGCGGATGGCGAGCTCCATGCGCTGCCCCGGCCCAAGCAGCAAGGCATCGGGCGAAAAACGCTGAGGCACCGAATTACCGTCCAGCGCCATCACGGTCGCCTCGGCGCCGTCGACGCGAAAGGCATAGATGCGGGTGACATCGGTGATGGCGACGCGCAGCCGCACCAGGCCTCCGGCCGGCGCGTCATATTGCGGCTGGTCGAGCCAGTTGGCCGTGCGCACCGTGCCATAAGTGCCGGTTCTCGCGGCATCGCGCGGCCGGAACTGATCGATGAACCGGCCGTCGTCGCCAAGACGCCAGTCGCGCAGATTGAGGACGAATTCGGCATCGAATTTCGGATCGTTCGGGTTTTCCACCACGATCACGCCAGTCAGGCCGTGGCCCATCTGCTCCAGCGTGTTGCAATGCGGGTGATACCAGAAGGTGCCGGCGTCGGGCGGCGTGAAGGCGTAGTCGAAATGGTCACCGGTGTAGACATAGGGCTGCACCAGGAAGGGCACGCCATCCATCTTGTTGGGCAGGCGAATGCCGTGCCAATGGATGGTCGTCGGATCATCGATGGCGTTGACCAGGCGCGCCGCGAAGGGTTCGCCCTTCTTCATCCTCAGCACCGGCGGCATTCCGGCATTGCCATAGGTCAGCACATTGTTGGTCGGACCGATATCCATCAGCCTGGCCTGGATTTTGGCCGTCTGCAGCACCACCGGCTCCGGGCTGGCCACGGCCAGGCTGCCAAGCCTGCCGATGGCCGAAAGCCCCACTCCGGTCGCGCCAGCGACGACGGCCGTTTTCAAGAGCCCGCGGCGTGTCCATCCGGTCATTCAGCGCTCCAACTGCAAAGCCTGGGATTATCGTCGCCTTGGATCACAGGCGAGCCACCAGTGCAAATGCCGATATTGGCACACCGCGTCCCGCCAATGCCATGGCGACGAGATGGCGTTCGCTCGGAAGCGTTCGCCCCCTATTTGAAACTGGCGATGGGCAGGAATTTCACGGCGGAGCCGGTGAAGCGGCGGTGATCGGATGTCTGTCCTCGCGGCTGGAATCCGTCGAGATAGACCTTCTCCGGCGCCGTGCGGATGAAATTGGCCGCAATGACGGGCGCCGCTATCGAGCCGGCTCTCTCGGCCACGGGCACAATCACGGCAGTGGCGTCGGGATCGAGGCGCGGCTGGACACGGTCGGCCTTCGGGCTCGTCCTGACGCGGTCTTCGGCTTTCGGCGCCGGGACGGCAAGCCGCTGAGCGGCGGATCCATCGAGCCCGTTATCTGGATGATGCATGGCCAGCAAGGCAGCGACGGCATCGGCGGATTTGGCCGCTTCCGGCTGACGCGCCGGGCTTGTCCGGCTTTGCGGTCGCCATGTCGGCAACGGGATGTTGAGCGACACCATGTCCGGCGCGGCGCTCGCGGCAGCGGTATCCGCCATGCCCAAGGAAATTTCCGCCGCCGGCTTGGCCGTGGAGAGTTCGGCCTGCGCCGTGGACGCGCCGGCCATCGCCAACGGCGCGGTTTGCGGGGTCGGAATGCTGGCCGTGGCGACGGCGCGCGGGGCGAAGGCCGGCAACGGCACCGCGCTGGGCGCCATGGCCATGACGATCGCCTCCGGCGTCTTGCTCGTCTGCTCAGCGAGCGGTTCTTCAGCGGCACCGGCGGAAGCAATCTGGATGTCCGCACGCTGGGCTGCCTCCGGCGGCACGATGGCGATGCCTTGCCCCGCGGTCTTGGGTTCAACGGACCTGGCCGGTTTGCGCGGCGCCGGTACGGCTTCCGCGACATCCTCGGACTCGTCGCCGCCGCCCAGAAGCGTCGCCAGCAGGCCACGCGACTTGCGCTGACCGCCATCGGCGCTTGCCAGCTCGATGTTGGGCGTGCCGGCGGCCTTGCGCGATTTGTAGGCTGCAAGCGCCTGGTCATAGCCGGGCAGCGGCCTGCCGTCGCTCGGCACATGCAGCGTGTTGCCGTTCGGGAAGACCCTGGCGAGTTCCTGGCGACTGATGCCCGGCCAATGCCGTACATTGCCTACGTCCATGTGGATGAAGGGCGAGCCGGAGGTCGGATAATAGCCGACGCCGCCGCCCTGCATCCGGAGGCCGATGTCGCGCAGCTTCTTCAGCGGCACGTCCGGCAGGAAGAAATCCATGGCGCGGCCGACCATGTGCTGGCTTTCCCGGGCCACGCCCTTCGAGCGGCTGCGCAGCATGGCGTTGGTCGCGGGCGAACGATAGGCACTGACGACATGGATATAGGCGCTCGAGCCGCTGGCGCGATAGGCCTGCCAGACGAGGTCGAGCAAGCGTGGATCCATCCTGGTCGGCTCGTTGCGTCGCCAGTCGCGCAGCATGAAATTGATCTTCTTCAATCCCGCCTGATCGTAACGCCCGTTGCGCTTGAAGACGATCTCCGCCTTCTCGCCCGTGTGAAGATGCCGGATCTTCAAGGCGCGCGTCTCGGCAAACGCGCTGGTGACGCACAGGCAAAGGAAAGCGACGGCTATGGCCGGCAACCATGTCCGACGACGGGAGGCGCCGGGCGCGTTCTGTTCGCTTTCAGTCACGGTCATGCCTTGCACATTGTTGTTGTTTCGGGCGATTTGACGACTTCGCCGGAAGCTGAGCCCTCTTTTCGAACAGGCCTCACCAGGCAGGCGGGCATCCGTCCTCGTCCCGTCGATGAATAGCATCTTGGTTAACGAATCGTGTCCGCGCCGGGAATGGGCCTTCGCTGCCCCCGGAATGGATTCAACCGACCGCCTCAGCGGAACAGATATTTCGAGACTTCCGGATTGCCGCGCCGCCACATCACATTGTCCAGGAAGTAGTGGTGCACGTTGATGAAGATCCAGGCGATGAACAGGAAGAGCGACGAGCCGAGCACCGCCTTGTCGTAGGGAACCAGGTCGATCAGCGCCATCGGCACCAGCCAGAAACCGAGCGCTCCGAGGATCGCACCGACCAGGATGAAGGCCAGCACCCGCAGCCTGTACTGCGGTCCGAGAATGGAGAACACCTTCAACTGCGGCTTCTCGGCGGCATCCGCGCGGTCGCGCTCGACATTGGTCTGGTAGCGCCAGACCACGGCCAGATACTGCAACGAGTGCATCGCCGGCACGACAAGCAGCCAGAGCGGGTTCAGCGTCACGAACAGGATCCAGGCATAGAGGGACACGACGTAGGCGACGACGCCGTTATAGGGCAGCGCGCCACCATGCTTGCGCCAGCGGTTGATGAACATCACGGCGGTTGCCGCCGAGGAGGCGGCTGCGATCGACATGGCGAGGGTGATGAGCCATGGCGGGACTGCGAATGTGTAGTAGTCCAGACCCCAGAACTGCCTTTGGGTGATCATCACATTCGTCTGGAGCCAGGCGAACAGCCAGACGGCATAGCCGTTGAACAGCAACACCTTCTTGTCCTGATCGTTGAAGAATTTGCGCTTGAGCACGGCGTCCACCATCAGCATACCGTAGCCCTGCTTGACATAGTGCCAGCCGACGAAAAAGCCCATCGCGTTGGTCGCATTGCCGAGCAGGCGGGCGTTGCCCGTCAGCGCGCCATAGGCAAAGAAGGCAACCATGGCCAGCGGAACGACAATGCCCGCGAGAATGTAACGAATCTGGAGGCTCCTATCGTATCCCTCGCCGCGCACCTTCCGCACGAAATTGCGATAGAAGATCTGGTATGAATGACCGAAATGCGGCTGGTTTATGAGGTGCGAGAGCAGGAACATCGTCAGCGTCACGGTGGCTTCATACCGCAGCGGCAGGAAATACAGGACCGGCAGAATGAGAAGCGCGCTTCCGCCAAGCATGAAGAAGTCGATGAACGGGCCAAAGAGATATTTCTGCGGCGTGACTGCTGCCGAAGTCGAAGCACCCGCCGAAAGGTGAAGTGCCATGGTGCCTTCTCCTTGTGATCGTTTATCTGGCCATCCCGGATACCGTTTGGAGTCGCCAGCATCAGAGCATATCCGTCAATCCCGTAATGCCAAGCCAGTTGGACAGGCCCCAGTCTTCAGATGGGAATCATGCCGGCGCAGGAATTTGCGCAGCGGCAACTCGAACCGAACGTACATCCGCCAGGCGAAAAGAACTGATGTGGCTGTGCCGATCACGATGACAAGGTCCGGGGGTATCGGAAAAGCGGTCCACACCATCAGCAGCAGCGTTATCGGCAGAGTGTGGATCAGATAGAGCATATAGGAGGCGTCACCGAGAACCGTCCATGCGCTCGGTTGCGCGTCGATCTGCATCGTCCCGAAGACGATCATCGCCGCCGGGAGACCGTAGACCAGCACGCGCTGGAAGCCGTTGTCGCCGGCAAGGAACTCCATCGTCCCGCCTTGCGGCGCCATCCCAATGAACCCGGCCGCTATCATCGCCGCGGCGCCGATCGGCAGGCACCACACCGCCGGTTTCCATCTCGGCACATAGGCGAGAACGACGCCGAAACCGAACTCGATGATCAGCGGGTTGCCAAGAAACTGCGGCACCGGACCGGCCGAGCGAAAGATCATTGCAAGGCCGAAGATACCCAAGAGTCCGGCCAGGAGCCGCCGGTCGATAAGAACGATGGTCACGGCGGCGTAGAACAGCATTTCGAAGCACAGCGTCCAGGCCGCGGGCAATGCTGGAGCGGTCATTTGATCGGTAGCCGGCCACAGCAAGAGCGTCGCCACCGCATCCCGCCAACCGAAACCGGTTTTGTAGGCGACGATCGCATAGGGGATGCTGATCAGCAGGTAGAGCGGAACAATGCGCCGGAACCGTCTCCAAGCGAAAGATCGCCAAGTCAGACCAGGTGCCGTCCTGGCAATAATCACTCCTGATATGACAAAGAAGATATCTACGCCCGCGAAGCCGACCACCTGAAAATCGCGAGGTAACAGGCCATTGGATCCGGTGGCCTCGACGGCAGTCTGGGCTGCGTGGACATATACGACCATCAGCGCGGCAACGAAGCGAAGTACTTGCAAGGACCAGATCAACAGAGCGCGTCCTGGCTATTGGCCGCCAGAGTTTGGTATGGCCTTGTCAAAAAACTGCGGCAAGAGCATGGGGACACGACGAGCGTAATCGTCGTACTCCGGGAAGGTTTTCCGAAGAATGGCCTCTTCGTTTCTCGCACGTCTATACTGCAAAATAAATTGAAACGCACCCAGCGCCACCATCAGCAGTGACAAATGCGAAAGAACCATCCCGATAACGAATATCGCCTCACAGATGTAGAGCGGATGCCGGACAATCGCGTACGGGCCAGTGGTAACCAGGCGACGGGCTGTCGCCATGAGTGCGAAGGAACGTCCCAGCCAATAAAGACAGAAAATCGAACTGGCCGTACCGATGAGGACCAGGCAGAGAGCCGTCACCTGCACCGCCTCATTTTGCAATTCCGGCGTCAGGTTCAACGCGAGCAGGATCATGAATGTTCCGGCCACCGAGGTTACTCTCGGTTCAATTCCCCGCGCGGTTCCCTTCGGCGGAAGGCGAGTGATGGTCATAACAAGCAGCAGCAACAGAAATACGGTCGATGCCAGTTGAGTGACGATTGCGAGCGAACTTTCCGAAGTATCCTGGCGGAAATAATGCAACAGAGGTATCGCGCTGGACGTCGCCATAACCGTCATGACAAAGATGATGGCAACACGGCCAAAAAAATCCTCGTTCAACATTTTCACCCCCCGTCTAAGAAGTCATTGAAACATCGCTTCCGAGCCACGACAAGAAGATGGTTTGCAAAGAGTTAACGGGTATGATGTCTCAACTCTGGCGCCGATCTCGATTGTGATTTCTGCCATTGCGACGATCGCACTCAGCCCTCACAGCGCAATGTTTGCGTTTTGGTTGACGTTGCCGCTGGATGGCCCTCGCTTCGCATAGCAGAGCGGACTGCCGCCGTTCAGTTAAGCTGATTCAGGATTCCAGAGCTGTTCGCCAACACCAAACTTTCATAGATCAGCAAGGCTATCGTGCAGATCGCCGCGACCGAGATCGGCACACCGAACGGCACAACGCCTTTGCGGTCGAGATGCTGGATATAGAGCCGGAAGGCGCCCGCGGGCAGCAGGAATGGATTCTTCATGCCCGCTGCGGTGATGAGGGCGAAAACCAATAGCAGCGCCGAAAACACGACGAGGTCATTGCCGCCTGTCAGGAAAGGGACGACCGCCATCAGCTTGACGTCGCCGGCGCCAATCTTGCGCAAGATCCAGAACGGGAACAGGGCAAGAAACAGAACAAGGCCGGCAAACGCGCTCAAGCCCATGTCCCACCATGATCCGGCCCGGAGCGACATCAACTGGAGCGATCCAATTCCGATGCACAGAAGCAGCAGCACATCGCGGTTGGATATTTTCTGCGTGGTGAAGTCGAGCCAGGCAATCCTTGCCAACAGAGGGATGGCGAGTGCCTTCAGCAGCAGCGATGCGGCGAGCAGCATCTTAACGCTCGATATTCTGCACGCTGGATGACAACAGCTTCAGATTGTTGGCCACTGTCGGATCGTTGGGCGCCAGTTCATAGGCCTTGAGGAAATTGCTGCGTGCGTCCTGCAGCTTGCCGCGCAGCAAGTAGGAATAGCCGACATTGTTGTAATATTCGGGTGATGCGCCGACCAGCTTGAAAGCCCGCGCATAAGCCCGGTCGGCAAGATCGAAGCGGTGAATTCGGTCACACGACGCGGCCAAGCCCATCCAGGCGCCACCATCGTTGGGAGCCAGTTGCGTCGCCTTGAAGAACAGCGCACCGGCATTGCCGTAATTTTCCGCGCGGAACTGGTTCTTGGCCTCTGCCACCGCCTGGTCCGAGGCATAATATTCGACGTCGCTGACCGTCTTCAGGCCGTCAAAGGCATCGCCAAAGGAGGTGACATCGCCTTTCGACGGTTCGTTGGTGCGGACGACACCGCCTGTGGTGTCCGCGCCATTTGTCTGACAACCAGCAAGCGCCATCATCAACAGACCGGCTGCGGTGGCGACTGAGAGGCGCATTGGCCCTGTCATTTTTGTCCCCCAAGAGTCGTCCGACTCTATTTTAGAATCAAAGCATATACGGCTTCAGAAGAAAATGCCCTTCATGCGGATGATCACCGGCAACATGATCACCATCATCACCACCGGGAAGATGCATAGCCCCAGTGGAATCATCATCTTGACCGGCAAAGCGTTGGCGCGCTCCTCGGCGTGCAGTATTCTCTGGCTGCGCATCTCTTCGCTGTAGACCCGCAAAGCGTCGGTCAGGCTGGTGCCAAGCTCTTCCGACTGCCGAAACAGCACGGCAAGAGCCCGCGCTTCGTCGAGGCCGATCCGGTCGGCGAGGTCGCGCAGCGCGTCCCGCAACGGCTTGCCGGCACGCAACTGCAGATTCATGATCGAAAGCTGGATGCCGAGCCATTTGTGGGTGCCAGCCAGCTCGCTGCTGACACGCTCCACCGCTGCCTCCAGGCTCATGCCAGCGTCCGCGCAGGTGATCATCATATCCATGAAATCGGGAAAGGCGCGGCGATAGATCTCTCTCTGCGCACTCTCGAAGCGATCGAGCAGGATGCTTGGAACCACGATGCATGCCAGCCCGAAAAGAGCGGAACCGGCAAAACCTATGAAACCTGGCAATTGAGGCGGGAGAATTCGCGACAACAGCGCATAGGCAGCCAGAAAACCCGCACAGACGGCACCCAACCGCGACAAGGTGTAAATGAGCGGAGCGATGGCCTGATAGAAGCCGGCGCGAAACAGCTTCGCCTCAAGCGCATTTGGTTCGTCCCGTTCCTTCTCCATCGACCGGAAATAGGCGTCGACCGGCCGCTGCGCGGCAATCTTCGCAAGCAACTCCTGTCCAGCGAGCGAACGGCGATCGGCAATCCCTTCCGCCATCAGGCTTTTCGTGACCAGCGTCCGCGTCTGCAGCGCCGGCAAAAAGACAAGCGCGCCGAACAGGAACAAGGCAACCGCCGCAACGAAGACCGCAACAGAGATCCAAACGCTCAGATCATGGATGCTGGAAAACAAGTTAATGCTCCGCTCCCGTCAGAAATCGAAATTGACCATGCGGTACATGATGAAGTCGCCCAATAGCGCCCAGAGCCCGAAGATCGTGAACACCGGCAAGATCAGCGGACTGTCCCAGACTGCGCCGTAGTAGGATGGCGCAAGAAGCTGAAGGATCAGGAACATAACCAAGGGAAACAGTGAGATGATCCACGCGGACACGCGGCCCTCTCCCGAAAGCGCCCGGATCTTCATCTTGAGTTTCTGCCTTTCGCGCAGCACCACGGAAAGATTGGACAGGATCCCGGTAAGATTGCCACCCGTCTTGGCCTGGATCGACAGCGACACCGACAGCAGATGAAGACCTTCGAAGCCGACACGCTGGGATAATTTCCGCACCGCTTGCTCCATGCTGAGACCAAATGTGATTTCATCGGAAACAATGCCGAATTCGGTTCCGAGCGGATCGGGCATTTCGCGAGCGACGAGCCCGACCGCGACCGAGGCCGGATGTCCCGCCCGCAACGAACGGACGATCATGTCGAGCGCATCCGGGAGCTGTTTTGCAAACTTCTGAATGCGCTTGTTGCGGGCGCGGCGCAGAACGAGAAGCGGCAGCCCGAATCCGATCACCAGAAAAGCGATGAGCGACGCAAGGTTAGAGAAGCCCAACAACATCGACAGCAGCAACGCAAGCGCCAATCCAGCAATGAGAAACGTCGCAGCGAAAAACAATGGGTTTCCGGTAATACCGGATTGAGTATAGAGCCTGTTGAGCCAGATCATGCCGAATAGAAAATCGCCAGATTCCGTCAGCCCACGTTCGCGCAGCAATCCTTGCAAGGTCTGTTCCGCAGGCGCTTCCTCAGCCAGCCGCCTCAGCCGGTGGTTGATCACCCCAAGCCGCGACCGGCGACCAGCAAAGGAGAGATACAGGGCTTCCCCGGCGAGAATGACCGAAGCCGCCGCCAGCATGTAGATAAAATACAGCAATGCCTGGCCGGTCGGCATCAGAGCGCAACCTGCGGGTTGAAGGCATCCTTGGCAAAATGATGCCCGAGCGTCGCCGCCTCCGGCGCAAAGCGCGGACGAACGCCGGTGGCGCGGAACTCCCCGACGACCTTGCCGTCCGCGGTCACCTCGCGACGCACGAAGTTGTAGATCTCCTGGAGCTGGACGACATTGCCTTCCATGCCGGTCAGTTCGGATATGGACGTCACGCGCCTGCCACCGTCCGAGAGACGCTGGGTCTGGACGATGATGTCGATGGCCGAAGCGATCTGCGCCCGGATGGACTCGTGAGTCATCGGCATGCCCGCCATACCGACCATCTGCTCCAGCCGCGAGATGGCATCGCGCGGCGTGTTGGCGTGGATGGTGGTCATCGAGCCTTCATGTCCGGTGTTCATGGCTTGCAGCATGTCGAATGCTTCCTCGCCGCGCACCTCGCCGACAATGATGCGATCGGGGCGCATGCGCAGCGCGTTCTTGACCAGTTCGCGCTGACGAACCTCGCCTTTGCCTTCGACACTCGGTGGGCGGGTCTCCAGCCGGCCGACATGCGGCTGCTGCAGCTGCAGTTCCGCCGCATCCTCGATGGTGATCAGGCGTTCCCTTGATGGAATGTAGCTCGACAGCGCGTTGAGCAAGGTCGTCTTGCCGCTGCCGGTGCCCCCTGACACCAGGATCGATTTGCGTGCCTGCACAGCGATACGCAACAGGTCGACCATCGGCTGCTTGATAGAGTTGAGCGCCATCAGGCGCTCGAGGGAGTACGGATTCTTCGAGAATTTGCGGATCGACACAAGCGGACCGTCAACCGAGATCGGTCGCACCGCTATGTTGACGCGCGATCCGTCGTCCAGGCGGGCATCGACCATCGGCGACGATTCATCGACGCGCCTGCCGATGTTCGAGACGATCTTGTTGATGACGCGCAGCAGATGCGCCTCGTCGCGAAAGCGGATTGCCGTCTCTTCGACTATGCCACGTCGCTCGATAAAGACGCGCTTGTGAGTGTTGATCATTATGTCGGTGATCGTATCGTCCTTGAGCAGCGGCTCTATCGGTCCGAGGCCGAGCATCTCGTCGGCTGTCTCACTGGTCAGTTGGTCGAGTTCGCGTGCATTCAGCTGCACGTTTCTATTTCGAACGAATTCGCGAACGATCGGACGGATCTCATTGAGGATCTCATCCTTGGAAGCACTTTCAAGAGCGGTCAGGTTGAAACGATCGATAAGGTGGCGATGAAGCTCGACCTTGAGCGTCAGGAACCCATCGCCATGGGACTCGATGTCGGCAGCCGGCGAAAGGGCCGGTGCATCCGCCAGCACCGCCAACGACTCGACCTTGACGGCTACCGGCTGCTCGCTCGTCCCCTTGATAAACCGCCCCAGCATAATCCCCTATGCTCCCCTTCGACGCATATTAGTCGAAACTAATCATTAACCACCCTTGGCACAAGCGCCCGAACGCCTGCGCACACGCAATACTTTCAACATAGTTAAGGAGGGGCGTCGGAAAATATCGTTTTTATTGCCGCTCAAACATGAGGGCATTTTAAGTTGTGGATCATTCCACAACCCTTGCGTGCCTTGGGCACCTGAGTTCGCCGGCAGTTCCACCATAACCCCTTAGATATAAAGGATTATACCATATACCTAAATTAGGGATAGCTTAATTAGCCCTACGACATAAATGTGAACGAATGGTTAAGGCGGCTTGAAAAACTAGACGAATCAATCTCTTGGTTGGATTTAACGTCGCGTGGAACCCGACATTTCATGTATTGGAGAGTTAAGGAAGCATTAATCCCGTTTGACACCGTAATTTTTCGAGACCTAGGATCGAGATGACGGGGGATGCTTGGGTATGGGGTTCATCCTTGGCTCTGTCTCGTCGGGTTCAAACCTCCAAAAGGGAGAAATTGACATGAAGAAGCTCATGACGATGACCCGGCAGTTCCGCGACGACGAAAACGGCGCTGCTATGGTCGAATACTCAATCCTGATCGGCATCATTGCCGCGGCATCGATTGTTGCGGTCATTGCGATCGGCGGATGGGTCGGCAGCCAGTTCACCGGCCTCTGCACGAAGCTGAACGGCAAGGGTCTCGACGCTGCTGGCACTGGCACTGGCGCCTGCGTCCCAGGTTGATCGGGAGAGATGGCCATGAAGTGGCTTATCGACGAAGCCAGGCAATTCCACGCCGATGAAAACGGCGCCGCCATGGTGGAATACTCGATCTTGATCGGCATCATTGCCGCGGCATCGATCGTTGCGGTTCTTGCCATCGGCGGATGGGTTAGCAGCCAGTTCACCGGCCTTTGCGCGAACCTGAACGGCAAGGGTATCACAGCCGCCGGCGCGGCGGGTGGCACTTGCTAATACTTTCTGGGCCGGAATCGCTCGATTTCGGCCCAGCATCTTACGCTTTGAAGGGGTTGAGATTCGCCCGGCGGGCGATGGTGGGGTGGGAAGATGCGCGCTAATACGCTGATCATGATTGTCCTCGCCGGCGTGTTCGGCGTGTTGGCGGTGGTGCTCGCCAATATCTGGCTGGCCAGCCAGCGCAACGCCATGGCGCGAACGGATGACGTCCCGCACGATACGGTCGTGGTGGCGGCTGTACCTTTGAAATTCGGCGACATGCTGACCGACGACAAGCTGCGCGAAATCGCGTGGCCGGCCGGCGCGGTTCCGGCCGGCGCTTTCAAGACAACGAAAGAAGTGCTCGCCGGCGAAGGCGCCAAGCAGGCGTTGCAGGCGATCGGCACAAACGAGCCTGTCCTGGCCAGCAAGATCACCGGCCCGGGCCAGCGCGCCACGCTTTCGGCGGTGCTTGGCGAAGGCATGAAAGCTGTTTCCATCAGGGTCAACGACGTGCTTGGCGTCGCAGGCTTTGTCTTCCCGGGCGACCGCGTCGACGTGCTGCTGACGCGCACGGTGCGCGGCGACGATGGCACCGACAAGAGTTTTGTCGACGTGCTGCTGCAAAGCATGAAGGTACTCGCCGTCGACCAGGTGGCCGACGAGAGCAAGGATAGCCCGACAGTGGTGAAATCCGTGACACTCGAGGCCAGCACCAAGGATGCGCAGAAGCTGACCCTGGCCGCGGGCGCCGGCCAATTGTCGCTGGCGCTGCGCCAGGCCGCCGCCAGCAAGGGCGAGACGACCGAACGCGTGACGCTCTCGGACCTGACCGGCGAAACGCCGGACGACGTTGCCAAAAGGCAGGCCGAACTGGACAAGAAAGCAGCCGCGGAAGCCGCGGCCGCAGAGGAGCGCAAGCGCGCGGACGACAAGATTGCCGGGCTGACCCAGGCCGTGGAGCGGGTGGGAAGCCGTCTTGACGAGTTGGGCAAGGTCAAGCCGGCTCCGGCCGTGGCGTCGCCGCCAGAAGTGCGCGAGGTCGTCAAGGAAGTGGTCAAATATGTACAGCCTGAACCGCCGAAGAACGTAACAGTCGGCGTATTCCGGGGCGTGAAGCTCGAGACTTATGACGTGCCGCGACAACCATAACAGAGGCGCGGCGAAATAATTGGCGCCGCCACCGGCGGTGAGTGGGGAGATGGGGATGCAGGGGTTTTGGGTTAGGATGGCGGCGGCCGCGTTGTCCTGTCTGGCGGCGCTTGTGACGTCGAGCGTCGTGTCCGAGGCAGCCGACCGCTTCGTCGACGTATCGAATCCCGGCGTCCATCGCATTTTCCTGCCGATGTCGCAGTCGGTGACCATCCAGGTGAATGCCAATCTGGGCGATATCGTCGTTGGCGACGAGAAGATCGCCGATGCCCAGCCGATGACCGACCGTACGCTCTACGTCATCGGCAAGGGCGCTGGCACCACCACGGTCAACCTGTTCTCACCTGAAAAGCGTTCGCTCGGCGTCATCCAGATCGAGGTCGGCGTCGACGTCAGCGACATGGCGCAGGCGATCCGCCAGGTTGCACCGAGGTCGCGCATCGAAATCGGGTCGATCAATGGCAAAGTCAGGCTTGGAGGCCATGTCAAGGACGGCGCCACGCTGGCGGCCATCATGGAAGTCGCCCATGAATATGGCCCCGACGCCATCATCAACTCGGTTACTGTCGACGACAGCCAGCAGGTTAACCTGGAAGTGCGCGTGCTGGAAGCCAAGCGCAATGCCGGGCGCGATCTCGGCGTGTCGTTCCAGAGCAGAGGCAGCAGAGCAACCGCGTTTGGAACGGGCATCGCAGCTGTCACTCCACCCGGAGAAGACCCAGGTACCCTGGTGACTGGTCTGCTGTCGAAAAGCAATCCTTTCGCGTCCCTGATCACGCAGATCATCGACAGCAACATCAAGGTCGACTTGATCATCGAGGCGCTCGAGGCCAAGGGCGTAGTGCGCACGCTCGCGAACCCCAACCTCACCACTCTGTCCGGCGAGCCGGCCAGCTTCAACGCCGGCGGCCAAGTGCCGATCCGCAGTATCACCAAGGACGGCGAGGTCCAGATCGAGTACAAGCAATTCGGCGTCAATCTGAATTTCACGCCGGTCGTGCTCGCCGACGACAAGATCCATATCCAGCTGGCTCCGGAAGTGAGCGACCTGACCAGCTTCACCAGTGCCGGCGACCCGATCTTCACCAACCGCAAGCTGGAAACGGTCGTCGAACTGCGCGACGGCCAGAGCTTCGCGGTCGGCGGGCTGCTGTCGAGCAAGACCACGAAGCTGCAGAACCAGGTGCCGTGGCTCGGCCAGGTGCCGGTCATCGGCACGCTGTTCCGCAATTCGAGCAGCCAGAAGGAAGAGACCGAGCTGGTCGTCATCGTCACGCCGCACATCGTGCGGCCGGTGAAGCCGGGCGAGCAGCTGGCAACGCCCTTCGACAAGACGCGGCCCGCCAACGATCCGGAATTCTTCATGCTCGGTCAGCTCGAGGTGAACAAGGACATGATCCGAAAATACGAAACGGGCGACGGCGTCACCGGCCCTTATGGCCACATGCTGAACTTCAAATCGAAGGACAAGATGCTCTATGTCAAAAAATAGCGGCTTGATCCTCCTTCTGTGCGCCGGCGGGCTGTCAGGCTGCGCCGCGGACTATCTTAACCATTACGACACGGTGACCTTGGCCGCCGGCGACACGCAGAACTACAATTCGCTGCTGCAGACGGTCGACCCGCTCAATCCGGCTTCGCGGAACACGCATATCGAAGGCGACGGCACGCGCGCCGCACTTGTTGCGCACAACTACAAATTTCCACCGCCACCACCGCCACCGCCTGCGATCACGGTCAATGTCGGCGGAGCGGGGTCGGCTGTCACGACGCAGTGAACTGAACGGAAGGATGCGGGGCGCGCCGGGCATGCGAGGGGCCCTGGCGCAGGAAAGCAGAGAGCAAGGTCATGTTGGGGACCATTCGAGCCTTCTGGAACGATCAACGCGGCATAGCGATGATCCTGGTGGCCATCATGTTGCCCGTCCTGATCGGCTTCGCGCTGCTGGCCTTCGACATGAGCCGGGCCAACGGGCTGCATAACGACCTGCAGAAAGGCGTCGACGCGATGGCGCTTGCCGCCGCGGCGGAACTCGACGGTAATTCGGATGCGATCAGCCGGGCCAACCGGGCCGTCACCAACCTTCTGGCCAACAAGACGCTGTTTTCGACATCAGGTGATCACCCAATCGCCCTGGCCGACGTAACGGTCACCTATCTGACCGGGATACCGGCGAGCGACGACATCACGCTGACCGCCGCGGGTGTCGACTCAAATGCCGCGAACTGGGCCAGTACCGATCCCAAGGCCGTCAAGTTTGCCGAGGTGACTGTGAACGCATCGGGCGCGACGGACGGCGCAGGCGCCTTCTTGACGATTTTTCCAGCCAGCCTCGTCGGCAGCACGGACAGGATGGACATTCGGCCACAAGCAGTGGCGGGATTCACCAATGCGTTGTGCCAGTTCACACCGATGTTCATCTGCAATCCCTACGCTTCCGTGAGCGCCTTGCAGACGGCTTTGTCGGGAACCAAGAAGCCGATGATCTGGCTGAAGGAGCAGCAAGGCGGCGCTAGCGCCCAGTACGGGCCGGGCAACTATGGTTTCCTGTCATCGCCAGAGGGCGACAAGAATACTGGCGCGATTACCGAAATGTTCGCGGTCACCAATCCACCCGCCTGCTACGACCAGAGCACGGTCACGACCCGGCCCGGTAACATTCCTCCCGTAAATGACGGCATCAACACGCGCTTTGACATCTTCAGCAATGGCGGGCCCTACAAGACCGACCCGTCAGTCAATCCGCCCGCTCCAAATGTGCGGAAGGGGATGGTCGTGAAGAATCCAGGCAAGAACAATTGCAGCTACTCTTCGCCCAGCAACGGGCAAGCGAGTAACTATATGGCACTGCCCAGGGACAACTGCTTCACGTCCGGAACCTGCTCGCAAGCCGGCGTCCTTGGCGACGGAAGCTGGAACTTCACGGGCTACTGGAACGTCAACCATCCGGGCGCCAGTACCTCCGGCGTGACAACCGCCTGTGGCGCGACCCCAAGCCGGTACTGCGTCTACAACTTCGAGATCAACAATCCCGGCTTGGCGAGCGGTTCGGAAGCGACAGCGCCGCAGTGCAACACAACAACGCAAACCGCGGACAGGCGGCTGCTGTATGTCGCGATCATTGACTGTGCCGCCAACTCGGTCAAAGGCGGCGGACAGACCTTGCCAGTACAGGCATTTGCCAGCGTGTTCTTGACTGAACCGGCGGGAGGGCCGCCCAACGCCGATATCTATGGCGAGATCGAGGATATCAGCACGGTCACTGGCCAAAACACGCTGAAGAAGCTGCAGCGCAACGAAGCGCAATTGTACCGGTAGCGCCATGTTCACCAAACTGAGGCAGTTCCTCCAGCGGTTCCACCACGACGAACAAGGCGCTGCCTTGGTCGAGATAGCGATCGTCACACCACTCGTGTTTCTGCTGTCGGCCGGCGTCTTCGAGTTCTCCAACATCTTCAACACGCGTCTGCTTCTCGAAGCTGGTGTCGAGGATGCCGCTCGCTATATGGCGCGCTGCAGCAGTGACTGGGATACTTGTTCAGTGTTGGCAACAAACCTGGCAGTGAACGGAGCCGTCCAGGGCGGTAGCGCCAGGGTCACCGGGTGGACCACGGGTCAAGTCACCATCAGCAAGGCACAATCGCTCCAGGCGATCGATGCCACGACCGGCACCGAACTCTATCTCAGCAGCACCGGCACCGTCGTTGTCGTCCAGGTCAGCGCCGCATATCCGTATCCTACTCTGGGCCTCTGGTCTTATCTCGGCTTTGGTGCCGTTAAGCTCACTGTGTCCCACCAGGAGCGTGTCTTCGGATGGTGATCTCGAGCGGCATGTTCTGGAGAGACAAATCCGGCGCGACAATGGTGGAGGCGGCCATTGCCATGCCCATGCTGCTGACCCTGCTGCTTGGTTTCGTCGACTTTGGCTATGCCTTCTACCAATGGAATGCCGGTAACAAAGCGGTGCAGGCTGGCGCCAGGCTGGCGCAGATTTCCGCTCCGATCGCCAGCGGACTTCTACTCGAGGCAAAAACCCCCAACGACTCACTGGATGTGGGAAAGGCGGTTCCCGCCAACACTTACAGCTATATCTGCACGGCCAGTGCCGCCGGAGCAGTGTCTTGCACCTGTGGAACAGGCGCCAACTGCCAAAACCTCACTGTGAACCAGGCCGCCTTCGACTTCATCTTTAGCGGCAGCAGCACCCGGCCGGGAATGCTGACATTCCTGCCAACCCTTCTGAAATCCGAGGTCCAGATTCAGTATCAGGCTTCGGGCCTCGGCTACTGGACGCGTCCCAAGGGACCGGTGCCGACCATCACGGTCAGCATCACCAATCACCCGTTCCAGTTCTTCTTCCTGGCCGGTTTTCTCGGTCTCGGAAACATCACCATGCCCTCCATGCTGAGCACGGTCACGGGCGAAGACATGAAGAGTACCTATCCATGAACGCCATCAACACCAAGGTTACACCGACCAAGCGCAAGCAAGTGGCGCTGTTCTCGTCGGATCCGAATTTCAAGCGCGATGTGGCGACGCGGCTCGATGCGCTGGCGATCTATGACGTCAGGGTTTCCGAGACGGATGATTTTCTCAAAGGGCCGCCCGCCGATACGCGCCCGGGCATCGTCATCCTCGATCTCGGCGGTGGCGAGCTGCTCGGAAGGCCCGGCATCGTCGAGGCGCGCGCGCTGTGGGCGACGGTGCCGCTGATCGCGGTTTCCGATGAGCTGACGTCGGAACAGACGCGCGTGCTGGTGCGCATGAACGCCTCGGACTGGCTGCACAAGCCGCTCGACGGCAAGGAACTGCTCAACGCGGTGACCTTCCACGATACCGGCAACCAGGGCACCAAGAGCCGCATCATCACCTTCATCAGCGCCAGCGGCGGCGCCGGCGCCACGACGCTGGCGCTGTCGGCGGCCGAATTCCTCGCCTCGAAATCGACTGAGCGCGCGGCCTCGACCTGCCTGGTCGATCTCGATTTCCAGAGCGCCAATTGCGGCGCCTATCTCAATCTGTTCAACCAGTTCGATCTCGCGGGCATCATCAGTCAGCCGGAAAGGCTCGATGTCGAGCTGATGGATGTCATCAAGCTCACGCGCCCGTCCGGTCTCACCCTCTATGCGTTCGAGAGGCCGCAACTGCCCTTCGAGCCGCACGGCAGCGATTTCGTCTTCCGGCTTCTGGACCTCGTCGCCTACCGCTTCGACGACATCGTCATCGACCTGCCCAATATCGAAACGCCCTGGCACAATTCAGTGCTTTCGACCAGCGACGAGATCTTCATCGTCTTCGAACTCAACGTCGCTTCGCTGCGGCAGGGCAAGCGGCTCTACAAGAAGATCCGCGAGCTGCGCGGCAATGCGGTCAGCATCACGCTGGTCGCCAACAAGCACAAGCGCAAATGGTTCGGGAACCATTTTTCGCGCAGCGAACTCGAGAAGATATTCAAGGCGCCGCACATCAAATCGGTCGCGCTGGACAACGCCCTTCTGACCGATGCCTTGAACCGGGCCATCCTGCCGTCCGAAGTGGACGGCCGGGCGCGCTTCAACAAGGATCTGAAGAAGATGTTCAAAGAGCGGCTCGATGACGCTGCCCGGTAGAGATGGCCTCGTCCCCAGGCTGGCCGGCGCCTGCGTGCTCGGCCTGGTGCTGACGTTGTCCGCCCAGGGCTTCGCCGAGGCGCGGTCGGGGCTTTCGGATCGGCCGCCGCTGCCGGCAATGGGCCCCAGCCTGCGCAAGGCGGTTGCCTTCGCGACCACCGAACAGCCGGGAACGATCATCATCCGCAAGAGCGAGAAGGCGCTTTACCTGGTGACCCGCCAGGGCCAGGCATTGCGCTACCAGATCAGCGTCGGGCGTGACGGATTTGGCTGGACAGGAGTGGTGAAGGTCGGTGCCAAGACGGAATGGCCGCAGTGGCGCCCGCCCCGGGAAATGCGCGCCCGCCAGCCGGAGCTGCCGGAATTGGTGCCCTCGGGTCCCTATAATCCCTTGGGCGCACGGGCGCTGTATCTGCTGCGGGACGGACGCGACACGCTCTATCGCATCCATGGCACCAACGATCCCTCGGGCGTGGGATTCGACGGCACGTCGGGCTGCTTTCGCCTTACCAACACGGATGTGATCGATCTTTTCAAGCGCGTGCCTGTGGGCACGAAGGTGGTGGTTCAATGACGACGATCAGCGACCCGCATGTGCCGACTGTCTCGGCCGAGCCGATGGAACCGCAGCTGCTCGGCAGGGATGCGAGCCGGTCGCGGCTGGCCGTCGTCGTCAGTGTCGGATTGACGCTGTTTGCGGTGCTGAACGCGACCGCCGCCATCTACCTCTATCGAGGCATCAACGACCTGCGCACAGTCGAGGGGCGTCTCGAGGAACTTGGCGCGTTCGAGCAGCGGATCGTTGCCCGGCTGGACACGGTCAACAACGGTTTTCAAAGCCGGTTTGAACGACTGGACAGCCAACTGCAGGGCAATTTCAACGAGATCAACGGCAGCATAGCCCGGCTGGAACAAAACCCTTCCTCGGTGCGCGACGACAGCAGCACCAGTGCGGCCGAACCCGTGGTCGTCACCAGCGCCGTCGCGGACGCGTCTTCCGGCAACAACGATGTCGCGGCCGAACCCGCGGCTGTCGAGACGCCACGGCCAATCAAGCGCAAGAGTGCCGCACCCCCTGGCCCGAATCCCGCCTACCAGCGAACGGAAACGCCGGACGGCAAGGTCTATTATCGCAAGATCAATTGAGGCGTATCCGGTGAAGCCGGACGGAGCCGAGCCTCATGCGGCTGCTGACGTCCGGGCGCCTCGAAACGCCCTATGCCGGACTAAAGATCCCGTCCCAAAGTCATGAGACGCAGGGCTAGGGTGTCTCCGCGCTGTCGCGTCTCGCGAAGGAACGCGACATGGCAGTACGCGCAGGCCGCGAAGCCCAGAACGAGCACCAGGCTGTTCTGCCAGGTAAAATCGATCTTCAGGGCGAATTGGAGGCCGTTGGACATCGGAAAAGCCGCGACCGTGCTCGCCGTCTCCGAATGACTGCTGGAAGCGATCATCAATCCGGCAAAGAGCAGAGCGAGGTGATTGGCCAGGAAGAAGGCGGCAGCCGGCCTCACACGGCAAGCGCTCCAACACACCAGTAACGCGGCAACCAGGATGACGGCATCCAAGGTCATGGAACCGTAGAGATACAGGTTGATCTGCTGCCAGAACATCGCCGACAAGGGGCGCAGTTCAAGCCAGATCCTCCACATTGCGGGGCTGGCGGGATAGCTCCCGAGCAGCATGGTCGCCATTCGCTCGCAGGCCAAAACCATCAGGATGAAAGCCGGAAAAGCGAAGAGTAGTATCGGCCTGCGCTTCATTTTGACCTCGACAATCTGGTATCAGCATAGATTGCAGAGATTGCGCGAGGCTTAACGCGAGGACGCGACTATCGCCGTTCTTGGGAGTTCATCCGGGCTGCCCTTGATTCAATATCGGCCCTTCATGCCGTGGCCGCATGATCTAGGCCAAACACCGTCAAATTTTCACGGCTGCCTTCCGGCCTATGCGGGCTTCTTACGATTCTGGCTGCATTGAGCCGTATGCGCGTCTGGACTTTTCCACACCGGGCGGCGTTTGGCAGAAGCCGTGGCCAACCCGTTTTGTGCCATTTTTGCTACATTTCCTAACCTTATGGCCCAAATATCTGATTTAGGCTCCCCTAAATTAATAATCACTCACATATTTCTTGAAATTGTTGGATAGTTGCCTGAGACGGGCTCAGGCTTGGATCAGCGCCTCGCAAAGGGCGCAGGGGAAATGTTGGGGCGGGTTAAATGAATACGACAAGCATCTCGACTGTGGGCAAGCGCCTTGGTCTTTTGATGGCGGCTACGATGTTGAGCTGCGCAAGTGCGAGTGCACTTACGCTCAAGGAAGCGATGGCGGTTGCCGTCGAATCCAATCCCGAAATCGGCCAGGCCATAGAAAATCGCGAAGCAATCGAGTTCGAGCTGCGTCAGGCAAAGGGGCTCTATCTTCCCAGCGTCGACCTGGAAGCGTCGGCCGGAGCTCGCCGTCTCGACAATTCCTCCCGACGCGCGCTCGACATCGAGCACGACGCGCTCTATCCGGCGGAAACCGATCTGACGGTTTCGCAGACGCTCTATGACAGCGGCGCAAGGCGGGCCGAATTGAACCGCCAGGCCTCGCGCGTCGACGGCGCGTCGTTTCGCGTGCTGGAGCGGTCTGAATTCATCGGGCTCTCGGTTGTCCAGGACTACCTCGAATACATGCTTCAGGCCTCGATCGTGGCAGAGGCAAAGAAGAACCTGGGCTTCCACCAAGCAATGCTCCATGACATCCAGGAAGGCATTGCCGGCGGCGGGTTGAACGAAGCCGACCGGCAACAGGCCGAAGAGCGCCTGTTCGCGGCCAAGGCCCGCATGCAGGAAGCCTCGGAGGAGCTGGAGGCCTCGAGGATCCGGTTCTTCAAGACCGTCGGGAAGCCGTTGACCAACGCATCGAGGCCGGCCGATGTTTCCGGCGCGCTGCCAAGGTCGCTGGACGATGCCATTGGCCTTGCGCGGGAGAGCAATCCGCGCGTCCATATGGCCAACAGCGATATCGCCGCCGCGGCCTCGCTGGTGGACGCGGCCCGAGCGAAATACGGCCCCTCGATCGTCGCCGAAGGCGTCGCCCGGGCGGGGTATGACATCGACGGCGACAATGGAGACACATCCGACCTGCAGGCACGCCTAGTGCTGCGTTGGAACCTGTACCGGGGCGGCATCGACAAGGCCAATGAGCAGGAGCAGATCCGTCGCACCAGCGAGCAGCGGCTCGCGCAGCACCAGGTGCTGCGGGAAATCGAAGAAGCCGTTCGCACATCGTGGGATCGCCGCTTCCGGCAAGCCGACCTGGCAAAGACGCTGAAGCTGCAGGCCGCTTCCAACGAGAAGCTGGTCGCGTCCTATCGCGAGCAATTCAAGGTCGGGCAGCGCTCGCTGCTCGATGTGCTGGATGCGCAGAATACGCGGTTCAACACGGCGACACTGGCCGACACCGCATCCTACGCCTCCCTCTTTGCCCAATATCGGCTTCTCGCGGCCACCGGGCAGTTGCTTAAAACGATGGACATCCGCCCGCCAAAGCAGGCCGCGGCCTACGCGCGGACCGAATTCGGCGCACCGGAAACGGCCGACACGGAAACCTATGCGCGCACGCCGTCGGAACAGAAGAACGACCTGCCATTCGATATCCTGGCACCGGTCAGGAAAAAGTAAGCGGATGTAGGGACCGATCGAAAGTCCTAAGGGCGGATCGTGAATCAGCAACCCAACATCCTCTCCCCGAAGGAGGCATTCAAGGCCTGCTTCTCGGCCGTTGCCGGGTATCTCGGCAGGCCGAGCGCGCAAACGGTGCTGTTCGCCGGCGTGCCGCTATCGGACACGCGTATCGACATCGACGCCATCCGGCATATTGCCGAGCGCATCGGCCTCGAAATCACCGAATTCAGCCATCGCGAGTTTCTTCGGGGACGCATCGACCTCCCGGCCATCGTATTTCGCGTCAGTCAATTGCCGGTTGCCCTGCTGGCCGAAACCGAGGACGGCGCATTCACGACCGCTCCCCAGGAAGACGGCCGCGTAACGATCGCGAAATCCGAATTGGCCGCCAGCTACATCAGTGGCGGCGTTTCCTTCTCGATAACATACGCCAACGCCGCCGAAGGGATGAACGTCGGTTCGGCGCCGAAGATCGAGCGGCGACATTGGCTGACGGGAACGATGGGTCCGTTCTGGCGCACCTATTCGAAGGTTATCCTGGCGGCAATCTTCATCAACATGCTGGCCATCGCCTCGCCGATCTTCACCATGAACGTCTACGACAGGATCTTGCCGAACAAGGCGATATCGACGTTGTGGGTGCTGTCGATCGGCATCGGCGCGGTCATCCTGTTCGACCTGCTCTTGAAGACCGCCAGGGCGTCCCTCATCGACTATGCCGGGCGCAAGGCGGATCTGCGCATTTCCTATTTGCTGTTCGAGAAAGTGCTGAACTCGTCCCTGTCGGCGCGGCCAGGCTCGACGGGCGAATATGCAAATCGGGTGACGCAGTATGAATTCGTGCGCGAATTCTTCACGTCGAACACCATCAGCGTGTTTATCGACACCGCCTTCGTGTTCGTTTTTCTCCTGGTCATCTATGCGATCGGCGGATGGCTGGTCATCATACCGGCGCTGGCCTTCGTGGCTTCCGTGATCGTCGGGCTGATCACGCAGCGGCGCATCGGCAAGCGTGTCGCTGCCTCCATGAACGAGGCCTCGCAACGGCAGGCCCTTCTGGTCGAATCCATCTCCACGCTGGAGACGATCAAGTCGCTGCGGGCCGAGGCGTATCTGTTGCGGAAATGGGGAGAGCATTCCAAGAACGCGTCCAACACATCCGAGAAGATCAAGCAGCTCTCGGCGGCCGCCAGCAATATAACGCAGGCCATCCAGCAGTTGGTCACCGTCGCCCTGATCGTGGCCGGCGCCTATGCCTTCTCGGAAGGACATGTCTCCACCGGAGCCATCATCGGCACGGTCATGCTGGCCAGCCGGGCCGTGTCTCCACTCGGCCAGATCGCCATCACCTTGTCCAGGCTGCGCCAGGCCATGCTCTCCTTGCGCATGGTGAACTCGATCATGGCGCAGCCCGAGGATCGCCCGGATACGGTGGGTTTCGTCAACCGGCCCATTCGTAGCGGCGCCATGGTGTTCAGGAATGTCGGCTTTGTCTATCCGGGCTCCGAGAACGAGGTCCTGACCGGTCTGAATTTCTCGGTGAAGCCGGGTGAGCGGATCGGCATCATCGGCCGCATAGGCTCGGGAAAGACAACGATGGGCCGGCTGATCGGCAGGCTCTTCCTGCCGACATCAGGCGAGCTGCTGCTGGACGGGATCGACATCCGCCAATACCACCCATCGGAGGTTCGCGCCGCGGTCGGGATCGTCGCGCAGGCCAACGATCTGTTTTCAGGCACCATCAAGGAAAACCTCCTGATGGCATGTCCGGAGGCGACCGACGAGCAGATCGTCGAAGCGGCCAAGGCTGCCGGCGTCGACGATTTCGTCTCCCGTCACCCGCGTGGCTACGACATGAATGTCGGCGAGCGCGGCACCAATCTCTCGGGCGGCCAGAGGCAGACGATGGCGATTGCCCGGCTGTTGCTGACCAGACCGAAAATCGTCTTCCTGGACGAGCCGTCGGGTTCGATGGACCTGGCTTCCGAGCGGCAGCTGATCAAGCAGCTCAAAGTGGCTTTCGACCGGAACACGACGCTGATCGTTTCAACGCATCGCTTCAGCATGCTCGAACTGGCCGACCGTCTTATCGTCATCGAGCAAGGCAGGATCGTTGCCGATGGACCGAAGGACCAAGTGATACAGGCGCTGCAGAAAACAAGCGCCTGAGAAACAGACTTATTGAACGCATTCAATGCGTTGGGGTTGTAGGACATGCTTGCAAGGGAAGACCGGCCGCCGCTTTTCGCGTCGGCGTCCTTGTTCATCATAGGGGCACTCCTTGTGTCTTCCGTCGCCTGGGCGTCCTTTGCCGAGGTCGACGAAATCGCGCGCGGCGACGGCAAGGTCATACCGGCTTCCAAGACCCAGATCATCCAGTCCAGCGAGCCGGGCGTCGTCCAGGAAATTGCCGTGAAGATCGGACAGATCGTCAAGAAGAACGATCTCATCATCCGCCTCGACAACACGATGAACACGTCCAGCCTCGGCGAGCAGCAGGCCAAGGCACGGGCGCTCGAGACGCGCATTGCGCGGCTGAAATTCGAGCAGACCGGCAATATCGACGGTCCATTTCCCTGTCCGCCCGAGATCCAGAAGGTGGCGCCGGAAATCTGCGACAACGAGCAGAAGCTGCTCGTCGCGCGCCGTGACAACTTCCAGGTCAAGCTGTCGGTCCTCAAGTCGCGTCTCGATCAGCGCCTGAACGAATTGGACGAAGCCAACGCCAATCTCGATCGCCTCACCAAAAACCTCGAAGTCAGCGACCGGGAAACGGCGCTGGTCGAATCCATGGTCAAGAAGGGGCTGATGGCCAGGACCGAGCAGATCCGCGTCGAGCGGGAGCAGACCGAACTGCATGGGCAGCTGAACCTCGCCGGTGAAACCATCAAGAAAGCCAAGGGGGCCATCACCGAAGCCCAGCTTCAAGTCAACGAGCTCGGCCTGCAGCTGCAACAGGAAGCGTTGAGCGACCTGACGCAGGCGCTGGCCGATCTTTCGGTCGTCGATGAGACCATACGCGGCGCCACCGACAAGGTGGCGCGCACGGATATCCGCTCGCCCGTCGACGGCATCGTCAACACGCTCGACATCAACACGGTCGGCGCCTTCGTGCAGCCCGGCGCGGTCGTGGCGGGCATCGTGCCGACTTCCGAGACCCTGCTGGTCGAAGCGCGGGTTTCACCGCGCGATGTTGCCTTCATCCGGCCGGACCAGGACGCGCTGATCAAGATTACCGCCTATGATTTCTCGATCTTCGGCGGCATCGAGGGCAAGGTCTCCAACATCACCGCCGATAGCCTGGTCGACCAGAAGACGGGCGAACCCTACTACCAGGTACGCGTCGCAACCGAGAGGTCGACGCTGACGCGAGATGGCAAGACCTATTCGATCATCCCCGGCATGATCTGTTCGGTCGATATCAAGACCGGACGCAAAACCATCCTCACCTATCTGCTCAAGCCGATCAACAAGGCACGCGAGGAGGCCATGAGTGAACGATAGCATCACCTCTCCCGCCGCCAATCGCGAGCGGCTGCTGCCACCCATGGCGACAGAGGACTTCGGGCTGGAATTCCGGGTTGTGGCGCGTGGCGGCACACGACGCGGCATTCGCCTGGAGCGGGCGTTCTGGACCACGCTGAAGCAGATGGCCGAAAGCCGCAAATGCACGATCGGCATGCTGATCGACGAGATCGCCGAAAGCCATGCCCACACAGGAAACCTGACGTCGGCAATCCGGGTGGCCTGCATGCGCGGACTGGCCGACGAAAACCAGACCTTGAGAAGGCTTGCGTCGATCAAGACGATCAACGCCATTCTGGTCGCCTGCCCATCACCGGCTTTTGCGCTCTCATCATCGAAGAGGATCCTGACCTTCAACGCGCCGTTCCAGCAGTTGGTCAGGCGTCAATTGCCGGTCGCGCCAAGCGAGGACGCGCGTCACGACCTGAAGCTTGCCCTGGATCTCAATGTCGCTGACATATTCGCCCGGCTCGACGCCAATGGCGAAACGCCGGTCGCCACCGGTTTCGTCATCGGCGCGGGCGACCGCCGCTACCGGGGGCAATTGAACGTGGCGCGGGCGCCGGTGCTCGAACCGGAGCTGCTGATGGCCTTCGTTTTCGGCGGCTAGTGCATATCGCCCGAAAGTGGCCCCAGTTCCGGGGAGACGACATGAGCACGAAAGCGTGCCGAACCGTCTGCTTCGCTTGGGTGTGCTATGGCTGCAGGCCCTCGCCAGGTGCGACCGTCGCAAGTCCGCCCTTGATATCGGCGACCTGGGCCGCGCCGGGCCTGGTGCCGTGTATCCACGCGCGGTCGGTGCTGAACGAGTACAATGGCACGTAGTCGGGAAGATCGCTGTCGCGCACGACGACGTTGCTCAGGCTGTCCAGAATGAAGACGCCGCTGCCGGTGCTGACAGACAGAACGGCATGAAAGAAACCGCGCTTGCGGTCTTGCAGGACGACGAGCGACATGCTCTGCGCCGGAACGCCTACACGCAGCAGCGCCGCCATCTTGAGAATGGCGAAATCCTCGCAGTCGCCCGCCCGCCGCTCGAGAATTTCCGACGGCTTGGCCCAGTAATCGAGCTTGCCGTAGACCACGCTGTCCTTCTTGTAGGCGATCGCGTGGTTTATGCTTGAGTTGATGAAGGACAGCTTGTCGACAAACCGCTTGTCCCTGGCGGCATTGGCGATCGCGGTGAAGATGCTGTTCTTGCCGTCGCACGCAGTGCCCGCGGAGCAATCGACGATCGCTTTGTAGACCGGCGCCCAACGCGCGGAAACCGGAAAATTATGCATGGACAGCGCAACCGACCCGAACACGCCGGGAATGATCGCCGCCGTCTGGATGGGATCGATCCCCGCATTGTCCAGCGCCGTCGAAGAGACGTTTTCCTGATCGGCGGCGGCAGTACCGTAGCTGCCGAAAACCATGCCTATTTTGTAGGCCGGGGCCGGCTGCCAGGGCTGCGGCCGCGCCAGCGAAATGCCACCGAGGGCAGGAGGCGTTTCGACCTTCGCCAGCAGCGCATCGGCAGGATCGGCTTTCGCCGCGAAGGTGGTCGCGGAGGATGGCTGCGGCAGGCCCATAATGCCGATTGCCAGCAGCAGCGCTTTGAGCCCGGTTGCCCCAAGGGCAGATTTTTCTTTTGTCATAACGCCCACCTCTGACTGTGGACGCTACCAATCCCGTCTCAAATTATTGGAAAAGAAGGTGGATAAGTTTGTTTTACTTGATCTCAGTGGTTTTATTTAAAATTTTATACAAGTTTATACTTCTGTTTACCAAATGACCAAAGCCAAGCCTCGCCAAACGGGTCGCATACCGGCTAATGTATATCAGGTTATATGTTTCGAGTTTACCACGCATAAAAAATGCAGAAGCCTGCATATCCGAGTATATGAAAAAGATTGCAGGACGGTTGCAAAGTAGAAGTGGTCCCTGTCTCTTTCCGGGAAATGCCGGAGGGGTTTGGCTATGACCACCAGTAACGATTTGGACACCGTCTCTCATTCCTGGGGCGAGCACTCTGAACATAACGGCCTGCCGTCGCAGGCGCAGATCCAGGTCGCGGAGGCAGCCTCGACACAAAAGGCCGCCCCGGCGGCAGCCGAACCGGTTCCTGTCGATGTCGGCAGCGGCGCGCCCGTCAAACCGGAAGCTCCTGCAGAGGCGAAGACGCCGCCGGCGGCCGCGCCGCACGAATATGTGGCCGACGCCAACCATGTGGTGAAGCTTCCGGCCAACGTTTCGATCGACAACATCAAGGTCGATGGTCACAACCTCGTGCTCGAACAGGCCGATGGCTCGGTGATCGTGATCAAGGATGGCGCCTTAAACGTGCCGACCTTCGTCATCGGCGATGTCGAAGTGCCGCGCGTTGCCCTGATCGCGGCGCTCGAGGCGAGCCATGTCGACGTTGCCTTCGGCGCCGACGGTTCCATATCGGCAGGCCCAGGCGGTTCGACGTCGAGTGCCGGCGGAGACTTCTCGGTTCCTCCTGGCGGCATCGGCGACGGGTTCGGCCTGTCGGCGCTGTTGCCGCCGACGGATCTGGCGTTCGGCCAGCCGGACCATCGCGAACTGTTCCCGTCTCTTATCAAGCCCAATTCCATACCGTCGATCATCGACCTGACGCCTTCCGTCAATGGCGGCGACACCGTCGTCAATGAAAAAGGCCTGCCGGCAAGCTCCGGCTCGGAAGGCTCCGGCGAAGCGCAGAATCCCGCGTCCAACAGCGACCAGTCCGAGGTCAACACCGGCACTTTCACCATCACGTCGCCCGACGGTGTCGGCTCGCTGACCATCGCCGGCCAGGTAATTTCGGGTGCCGCGCTGGCCAACAGCGCATCGACGCCGATCACTGTCGCCACGCCGCTGGGCAACACGCTGATCATCAACGGCTACGACGCCAGCACCGGCCAGGTGAGCTACAGCTACACGCTCGTCCATAGTGCTGCTCACCCCGGCGCCGGGACAGATTCCGTCTTCGACAACATGACCGTCACCGTCACCGACACAGATGGCGATGTCTCAGCTCCCGGCACGTTGTCGGTCCAGATTGTAGACGATGTGCCGACGGCGAACGCGGACGCCAACAGCGTCGGAGCGGGCAGCCATACGCAGATTTCGGGCAACGTGATCACGGGCGTCGGCGAGACCGACCCGTCCGCCAGCGCGGACGTCAAGGGTGCGGACGGCGCGAGCGTGACCTCGGCCTTTGGGACTGGTGCGGCGCAGGACGTGACATCCGCAGTCACCGGAACGACGATCGCGGGTCAGTACGGTACGCTGACACTGTATTCGGACGGCCACTACACCTATGACCGCGCTACGAACACGCCGGGCGGCGTGAGCGATGTGTTCCATTACACGCTGACGGATGGTGACGGCGACCAGTCGAACACCACGCTGACGATCAATATCGGCAATGAGCCGCCGACGCTGGGCGATATCCCTGCCGCCGGTGCTGCCAGCGCGATCGTGTACGAGGCGGGACTGCCGAGCGGTTCGCAGCATGACGGCTCGAACTCGGTGAGCGGCACGGTCGGCTTCACCTCGCAGGATGGGGTGAACTCGGTGTCGCTGGGCGGCCACGCGCTGTCGAGCGACTCGGGCAATCCGACGACATTTACGGACGCCGCCACGGGCGGCACGGTGAGTGCGTGGTACGAGTACACCAGCGCGAACGGCACGGGCACGATCCACTACAGCTACACTCTGGCGGCAGACTACCACAGCGCCACGGCTGGCGACGGAGCCAATACGGAAGCTGCACCCAGCTTCGCGGTCGTCGTAACCGACCTGGACAACCAGCCTGCCTCCGGGAACCTGGTGATCAATGTCATCGACGACGTGCCGACGGCGAAAGCCGATACGGACGCCGCGCAGTCTGGTGAGACGGTGACGGGCAATGTCGAGACCGGTACGAGCACCCACGGCACCGGCGCGGCTGACACGGCAGGAGCCGACGGGATCGCGTCGATCGCCTGGACGGGTTCGGTTACCAGCAACGGAGTGACGACGGTAACGGGCGTGCACGGCGTGCTGACGGTCTTCGCCGACGGCGATTACAGCTATCACGCCAACCCGAATACGACGACGGGCAATGACGTCTTCAACTACACGATCACGGACGGCGACGGCGACACGTCGCCGGCGACGCTGACGATCACGGTGGCCAATGGCCAGCCGCAGATATCGCCCGCGGTCGCAGCAGTCGACGAGGCGGGCCTCGACACGACGCCGCCGGCCGGCGACCTGGGTCCCGGGAATGTAAACGGCTCGCATGCGGGCGACGGTTCGGAGACGACGACAGGTACGCTGACGTTCTCGGACCCTGACGGCGCGACGGTGACCGGCGTTGCATCAGGCAATGTCGGCAGCGACGTGAGCGGCAATGTCGGCGCGAACATCAATGGATCGTACGGCATCCTGCACGTCAACGCGGATGGCACCTACACCTATACGCTGACCAATCCGGAAGCGAATGCTCCGGCGGGCAACGACGGCACCAACGTGCAGCCCGGACAGGACGTGTTCACCTATACGGTGAAAGACAGTTTTGGGAACACCAGCACCTCGACGATCACGATCTCGATCAAGGACGACGTGCCGACGGCGCATAACGACACGGACGCGGCACAGTCCGGCGAGAAAGTAACGGGCAATGTCGAGACCGGTACGAGCACCCACGGCACCGGCGCGGCTGACACGGCGGGAGCCGACGGGATCGCATCGATCGCCTGGACAGGTTCAGTAACGAACAACGGTGTGACGACGGTGACGGGCGCGCACGGCGTGCTGACGGTCTTCGCCAATGGCGACTACAGCTATCAGGCCACCCCGAATGCGCCGACTGGCAATGATGTCTTCAATTACACGATCACGGACGGCGACGGCGACACCTCGCCGGCCACGCTGACGATCGAAGTGACCGGCAGCCAGCCGCGTGTGGTGGCAGAGACTGCGACGGTCAACGAGGCCGGCCTCGACACGACACCGCCGGCCGGCGACCTGGGCCCCGGGACGGCAGATGGCTCGCACGCGGGCGACGGCTCGGAGACGACGACGGGTACGTTGACGTTCTCGGACCCTGACGGCGCGACCGTGACCGGCGTTGCATCAGGCAATGTCGGCAGCGACGTGAACGGCAATGTCGGGACGAATATCACTGGGACATACGGCATTCTGCACGTAAACGCCGATGGCACCTACACCTATACGTTGACGACGCCGGAAGCGAATGTTCCGGCGGGCAACGACGGCGCCAACATGCAGCCGGGGCAGGACGTGTTCACGTTCACGGTGACCGATGGCCTTGGCAATACATCCACGTCGACCATCTCAATCAATATCCAGGACGATGTTCCTTCGATCGCACCGACCGGCACGGCGCCGACGCTGAGCGTCGACGAGAGCTTCATTCCGGTGATCGGCTCGGTTGGCGTGGGCGGCGGCAATGTCTCGTCCGGCAACTTCGCGGCCAACTTCGCGGTGACGCCGGGTGCGGACGGCCAGTCCGGCTCGACCGCCTATTCGCTGACCATCAACAATTCCACGACCACCCTGGTCGACTCGCTCACCGGCACGCCGGTGACGCTGGTGCAGAACGGGGCGGGCGAAGTCGACGGCAAGGATGGCCTTGGCCACACCGTCTTCACGCTGACGGTTGACGCCACCGGCAAGGTGACGATGACCGAACTGCGCGGCGTGCATGAAGGCGCGGGCGAGACCCCGGACACCAGCGAGGGCACCCTGCTGGGCGCCGGCCTGGTGTCGGTGACCGCGACGGTGACCGACAATGACGGCGACAAGGCGACGGCCAGCATCGACCTGGGCTCCAAGATCACCATCCATGACGACGGCCCGCTGGTATCGGCGACCGGCACGGCGCCGACGCTGAGCGTCGACGAGAGCTTCATTCCGGTGATCGGCTCGGTTGGCGTGGGCGGCGGCAATGTCTCGTCCGGCAACTTCGCGGCCAACTTCGCGGTGACGCCGGGTGCGGACGGCCAGTCCGGCTCGACCGCCTATTCGCTGACCATCAACAATTCCACGACCACCCTGGTCGACTCGCTCACCGGCACGCCGGTGACGCTGGTGCAGAACGGGGCGGGCGAAGTCGACGGCAAGGATGGCCTTGGCCACACCGTCTTCACGCTGACGGTTGACGCCACCGGCAAGGTGACGATGACCGAACTGCGCGGCGTGCATGAAGGCGCGGGCGAGACCCCGGACACCAGCGAAGGCACCCTGCTGGGCGCCGGCCTGGTGTCGGTGACCGCGACGGTGACCGACAATGACGGCGACAAGGCGACGGCCAGCATCGACCTGGGCTCCAAGATCACCATCAATGACGACGGCCCGCTGGTATCGGCGACCGGCACGGCGCCGACGCTGAGCGTCGACGAGAGCTTCATTCCGGTGATCGGCTCGGTTGGCGGGGGCGTCGGCAACGTCTCGTCCGGCAACTTCGCGGCCAACTTCGCGGTGACGCCGGGCGCGGACGGCCAGTCCGGCTCGACCGCCTATTCGCTGA
>Ga0209148_1000257_pt1 | contig 83444 bp, 55 predicted proteins | sample AraplaCol_mMF_r2_2_FD_184288 | JGI IMG/M metagenome (GOLD analysis project Ga0209148, IMG submission 184288) | Arabidopsis root microbial communities from North Carolina, USA - plate scrape CL_Col_mMF_r2 (SPAdes) (version 2) | ecosystem: Host-associated > Plants > Roots > Endosphere | place...
CTTCAATAGTCCTGATATATATGAGCTTATCAGTGCTTCGGTAATCCTGATAATATATCAACTTATCAGTGCTTCAATAGTCCTGATATATATGAGCTTATCAGTGCTTCGGTAATCCTGATAATATATCAACTTATCAGTGCTTCAATAGTCCTGATATATATGAGCTTATCAGTGCTTCGGTAATCCTGATAATATTAACTTATCAGTGCTTGAGCAATCCTGATAATATCAACTTATCAATGCTTCAGCAGTCCTGATAATATACCAACACATTGTGTCAACTCTTCAGGTGTACTGGATGCAAAGCCCAGCCGGGTAGCATTTACCTGCTGCGCAGCATTTTTATGCCATAAGTTATCAGAGAAATAAAGGTCTTTCTGCAATGATTTTTGTGCTAATGTAACAAGATCGATTGCAGGATCGAATTTAGTCCATACGGCCATACCTCCATCTGGTACCTGGAACTGTACATAATCCCCTAACTGTTCTTTCAGCAGATTACAGAACACATCCCGTCTATCTCTGTACACACGTAAAGATTTGCGCAGGTGTTTTTGAATAACACCGCTCTGTAGCAATTCTGCCATGGCATTTTCCAGCATATTATCTCCCTGCCGGTCTATAATTCTGCGCAGTCTGGCAAGATGCTGGATCACATTTTCCGAGCCCACCAGGTAACCTACACGAAAAGCCGGAGAGATTGTTTTTGTAAAAGACCCGCAGTATAGTACCATGCCCGAGCGGTCAGCACTGGCCAGTGGCAGTAATGGTTTGCTCAGGTAATGGAAATCATAGTCATAATCATCTTCAAAAATGATAAAACCATATTTCTCTGAAAGGCGTAATAACTGTATGCGTCTGTCTGCACGTAGCGCTACGGTAGTGGGGTAGTGGTGATGGGATGTTACGTATACCATGCGTATAGTCTGTTGCTGGCATATCTGTTCCAGGTGATCCACATCCATTCCATGCTCATCTGCTTTTACCCTGATAATATTCGCGCCTGCCTGTAAAAAGTTCATATTACCACCACCTGTCCAGCTAAGTTCTGTTACTACTACGTTATCTCCCCGTTCCAGGAAACTGGTACTGATCAGATATGCCCCCATTACGGTACCTCTTATGATCAGTATGTTCTCCGGTGTGATCTTTAATCCCCGGGTCTCATTCAGGTAAACGGAAAGCTCCTGTCTCAGCCAGGCGGATCCTTGTGTATCACCATAACCAAGCCGCGAATAAGCATTGCCTGTCAGCAATTGGCTGCGGTAGGCCCTTGACAGGTTTTCCAATGGCGCCAGCCTGGCATCTGGAAAACCATCGTCCAGGTGATAGGTGTATTTTGATTTAACAACATCCCTGTTCAGGTGTGGAGCTGCTCTGAATGTAAAACCAGCCGTTTTAGCAGGGTTTACGCTTTCTTTCAGCAACTGTTGTGGTTTAATTTCCGGCAGGTGCTTAGCCACGAATGTCCCGCTACCTGCATGGCTTTCCAGCCAGCCCTGGGCCAGCAGCTCATCATAAGCCTGCACTACTGTTTTCCTGTGAATGTTCAGTTGTTCCGCCAGCTCTCTGGTACTCAGGAGTTTAAGCCCCGCCTGTAAGGTCCCGTTTTTAACCAGTTCCATTAACTGATTGGAGATCTGCAGGTATACTGGTTGACGAACGGTTTTATCTATTGAAAGAAGAGTGGTAAGTGCTTGCATAGTAAACCGGACTACTTGCTTTGTTAAAATTGGATGATTATATCCATCCAATAAAGGTACAACTTTGTAAAAACAAACACATGGCAAATCTAATTCCCAGCCGTTTAGCCAAACGGGCTCATTTTGATGCAGACACTATTTATCCTATCCTGGATGAAGCTTTCTTTTGTACAGTAAGCTATGCTGTTGACAATAAGCCGTTTACCATCCCAACCGCCTTTGTACGCTATGAAGACAAGCTCTATATTCATGGATCAGTAGGCAGTCATTTTATCCGGGAGCTGGAAAAAGGGATACCGGTATGCATTACCGTTACCCTGGCCGATGCATTGGTAGTAGCTAAATCGGCCTTTAATCATTCGATGAATTACCGTTCAGTGGTGATATTTGCAGAAGCAGAAAAGATAGAAGATCCGGAGCTAAAGACAGCGATGTTCCGATGGCTCACTGAAAAAGTGGTACCGGGCAGCTGGGATTACCTGCGCCCGGTTAAAGAAAATGAGGTGAAAAAGACAACTGTATTAGCATTCAAGCTGGACGAAGCATCTGCAAAAGTCCGTACAGGAATGCCTATAGATGAGGAAGAAGACAGAGCATTGCCGATATGGTCTGGTCTTATTAACCTGGAAACTAAAAGAATGCCACCTATTGCTGATGAATTTAGTCAGCAGCTTCTCCTTCCGCCGCACTTACAGGGGTAGTAAGTTTTTATTCATTATGTGTTTCCATTTTTCCATCCATCTGTGGACCTGAGAGCGATCAAGTAGTAAGTTTTTATTCATTGTCTGTTTCCCCTCATTACTCTCTTCTGCTTTCTACTGTATATACAAAGCTATCAGACCTGTAATATCCTATATTATATTCGATCGGGCGTTCACCCTGGTCATATACAAAGCGTTTTCTTACCAGCAGTGGTGTACCCGGCTCTACTTCCAGTTTAGCCGCTATGAATTTATCTGCTGCCTTTGCACTGATTTCTTCTTTGGAAAGAGTAGCCGTTACCATATGATCTGTCTCAAGAATATCATACAGCGGACGTTTGAAATCCTCTTCACCTGTTAAACCAACTCTCGGGTGAAAATAAGAGATAAAATAAACGAATGGCCCTTCCGCTTTACCTCTTAATCTTTCCAGTTTCAGTATCTTTTTCGTCATACTAATATCAAAGAAATTGGCAACAGTCTCGTCGGGGAGAGTCCAGGTAATATGCAGTTCATAGTTCTTGATGCTGATACCCCTGGCTGTCATTTCCTGTGTAAAACTTAGCCAGTTCCTGGATTTTGAACTGATAGCAGGTTCTGCTACTTTAGTACCAATTCCTTTCTTTCTGATCAGCAGACCTTCGTACACCAGCTTGTTTAGCGCCTGGCGTAAGGTAGACCTTGAAATAGCTAACTGCTTTGCTAACTGCACTTCATTCGGTAAGAATTTGCCCTCAGCATACTGTGGGTCCCTGATAATCGTGCGTAACAGATTTTCGGCCTGTAGGTGCAGTGGCAAGGGATTTTTATGATCAATACTAAAATTCATAAGTGTAAAAAGTGAAAAGATACCTAAAAATACAACTTATTTGTAAGTATGTATGATCAATTGGCGTTACTATACTCCAATTTAGTGTTATTTATATATTTGTAAAGGATTGATATTTAAATATAAATGATTGGAGTTGTCCAAAATGTTAAAAATTTAAAATAATTCTTGCTTTACTAACATGTTGTTTATATGTTTGTACATAGTTATTTGAGAACCCATGAGAAATATTGCTATAGTTCCCGTTATTGTAGGCTGTTGGTTATCCTGTATTTTTTTTGAGAAGGCATATTCACAATCGAAGCTTGCAGATGTTATTCTTACTGATAGTCGCCTGGACACTGTCCAATCCCGTGCGCTTCGTCTGCTGACAGGCTTTGCAGCAGGCACTTCATATGGAGAAGTGTGGATCAGGGATTTTAATACATTTATAAAAGGTTCTTTACAGGTACAATCGCCGGAAAGTGTAAAAGGTATGTTGCTGTTGTTCTTCAAAATGCAGGGCAATACAGGAGATATTGTTGATGGTGTGATTGACAGCAAAAAGGCGACCGCAGGATATAAGTACCGTTATGCAGCACTGGCGCCAGGATGGGCCGCACATAAAAACACGGTAGAAACTGATCAGGAGTCATCGTTAATACAGGCAGTAAGAAAATACATAGATGTTACCGGCGATACATCGATACTCAGCGAGAAAATAGGGGATAAGATCGTATTGCAGAGAATGGAAGATGCATTGACCTATATACTCAAAGAAAGATGGTCTGCCCGGTATGGGTTGGTGATTGGAGCTACTACTATCGACTGGGGTGATGTGCAGCCTGAAACAGGTTGGGGAGTAACGATCAACGATAAAACGAAATGGTCGATCGATATCTACGATAATGCGATGTTTGTAATAGCGATCAATGATTTTTTACAGATCAGGCCCCGTCATTACAAAACAACAAAAGACTGGCAGCAGGTGGCAGAAGGTGTAAAGAAAAATGTACGTAAGCATTTATGGATGACTGCCTCTCAAAAATATATCCCACATATTTATCTGAACGGTAGCCCATTTTCAAAAACATTCAACGAGAAAGAGATCTTATATACAGGAGGTACTGCCTGTGCAATACTGGCGGGTTTCCATACACCCGCAGAAATTGCTGCTATTAACCAGCAAATGCTACTGGCAGCTTCTAAAGAAAAACATGCCACTATTGGGATAACGGTATACCCGCCTTATCCCGCTACAGAGTTTCCGAATATGAAACCTTATGTTTACCAGAATGCCGGCGACTGGACATGGTTCGGTGGAAGAATGATTCAGGCGTTGTTGCTAAATGGATTTACTAAGGAAGCATGGAATGAATTAAACCCGATCATTGACCGTGCATTAGAACACAAAGGATTCTATGAATGGTACGATGTACAAACAGGAGAACCCAAAGGCTCCGGAGATTTCAGAGGAGAAGCAGGAGTGCTGTTTGATGCCATCACGCTATTAAAGCAGTGGGCAGCCCAGAATAAATAAGCTTTTAGAAATACAATTCCCAACATCTAAACGATTCGTTATGAAAAGGAACGTTATCTATGTCCTTGCGTGCATTCTATTTTCTATGAATGCAATGGCCCAGCTAAAAATAACCGGCCGGGTCACCGATGCGAAAGATGCATCACCATTACCCAGTGTTAATATTGTTATTAAAGGTACCACCAGTGGTACCGTCACGAATGTAGACGGAAGTTTTACATTACAGGTACCTGATACGAAATCGGTACTCGTATTCTCTTACACAGGTTATGCTCCTCAGGAAGTAACTGTAGGCTCTAAAACAAACATCAGGATCTCCCTGGAACAAAAAGCAGGGAACTTAAGTGAGATGGTCGTGATCGGTTATGGCGCCGTAAAAAAATCTGATCTCACCGGTGCTGTTACCAGTCTGAAAGGAGAACAACTGATGGATAAACCTGTACCGAATATCTCACAGGCTTTACAGGGAAAAGTTGCGGGCGTTGACGTAAACGTCAACAGCAGTACTCCCGGCCAGGTGGCTAAAGTGCGTGTGCGTGGTATCGGTTCCATCAACTCTAACATCGATCCGGTGTATGTAGTAGATGGGGTAATAGGCGCTGATGGTAATGCCATCAACCCCAGCGATATTGCTTCCATCGAAGTACTGAAAGATGCCTCTTCTACGGCTATCTTCGGTGCGAGAGGAGCAAATGGCGTGATCATAGTTACGACCAAACGTGGTGTTCGTGAGGGCTCGCGTATCTCTTACGAGGGTAATGTGAACGTCAGTACTTTAGCCAGACACCTGAAAACATTAAATTCAGATGAGTTTGTAAAAACCTATAACCTGGCTTTTGCAAATGCGACCAAGTTCGATCCTAATGGTGGTACATGGGCTCCTCCCATTCAGTTAAATCACGCCAGTTTACCAAAGCTGTTTGATGAAAATGACAAACCGCTTTATAATACGAACTGGGAAAAAGAAGTATACAAGCCAGCGGTGTCTACCAGCCATTACCTGAACTTTCAGGGAGGGTCGGAGAAGTCGTTGTACAGTCTTTCCCTGGGTTACCTGGACCAGAACGGTCTGATGATAGAATCTGGTTTCAGAAGATATTCTGCCAGGCTTACCGTTGATAATGATGTACGTAAATGGTTAACTATTGGTGGTAACTTCTCACTCATTCAAAGCAAACAGAATGTGGTGTCTGATGCCAACGGTTCACTGAACGTTCCCCGCATGGTGTCTGAAGAAGTACCCATTGTACCGGTTAAATATCCAGACGGCAGCTGGGCTGGTAATAATGATATCGCAGGACTGGAAGGCGGTCCAAACCCTGTGCATATCGCAAAGAGCAGGGATACTATCACGAATACCCAGCAGACAATGGGAGATGTATACCTGCTGTTCCACATTGCCAAAGACCTCGACTTTAAAACTGACCTCGGTTATAACCTGAGCTCCTCAAAGAATAATTTCTATTCTGCCAGCGACCTGCCTCACCTGTCTGCGGATCAGGGTGGTATAGGACGTATATCCAGTTCAACCAATACTTACTGGCAGTCTGAAAACTATCTTACCTGGAACAAACAGGTAACACCACGTCAACGTCTGACAGCTTTATTAGGGATATCCTTCCAGGAATCCAGGCAGGAAGTTTTACTGGCAGAAACGCAAAATTTCCTGGATGACTTCTTCCAGTGGCAATACCTGAATGCAGGTTCTGTTCGTTCCAATACAGGATCCATTAGTTATGGATGGTCGATGAACTCTTATTTTGCGCGTGCTACTTATAACATCAATGAAAAATACCTGTTCACTGCTACAGCCAGATATGATGGCTCCTCTAAATTCGGTATAAATAACAAATATGGGTTCTTTCCGTCTGCAGGTGCTGCATGGCGTATCTCCCAGGAAGATTTCATGAAAGATATCAGGTGGATCAGCAATCTGAAAATTCGTGCCAGCTATGGTACTTCCGGTAACCAGGAAATTGGTCAGTCCCAGTCTATCGCCCAGATCCAGCCAGGTACATCCATTTTCGGGGGAACTAGCCAGTCAACCCTGTTACCAAGTTATATCGGTAACCCTAATATTAAATGGGAACGTTCGGTACAGGCAGATGCCGGCCTGGAATTCAGCGTGCTGCAGAACCGTATCAACATGAATCTTGATTACTACAGACGTACTACTAAGGAATTATTATTACAGGCGCCTATTCCATGGTCTGCCGGTATGCGTAATCCCAATGTATATAAAAACGTAGGATCTGTAAGAAATACAGGTATAGAAGTGAATCTGAATACCGTCAACATACAGACTAAAAACCTAAACTGGACTACCAACTTTATTTTCACTACCAACAAAAACAAAGTACTGAACCTCAACAATGGTAATGCAGACATCTTCCCTGGCCCTAACTTCCTCGGGCAAACAAATATATTACGCGTAGGAGAGCCAATCGGTTCTTTCTATGGTATGACACGTCTGGGAACTTATAGCACAGATGAAGCCGCATTAGCTGCACAGCACAGTTTAAAACCAGGTGACAGAAAGTACAGGTATAATGCCGATGGAAGTAACTACTACAGCATTATAGGCCGTGCATATCCAAAATGGACCGGTACGATCAGCAGCACCGTTCAATATAAAGGATGGGACTTCTCATTCGATATCCGCATTGTACAGGGTGTAAATACCGCTGCTACTTTCAAACACTCAACGGAAGACAGGCAGACGCTGGCAAACAGTCTGAAGACGGTACTGGACGCGTGGACTCCGGAACATCAGAATACAATGATTGCACAGGTACGTAGTTATAAATTCACCCAGGATTCCCATTTCGATACATGGTGGGTAGAAGATGGCTCATTCATACGCGGCCAGAACTTTACACTGGGATATACAATGCCTGATGCTTTCAATAAGAGGATGAAGATTAACCGTCTGCGTATTTATGCAAACGTGCAGAACTTATTCCTGATCACCAAATACACAGGCTATGATCCGGAAGTAGATACATTCAATTCTGGTTACGGTGCTAACAATGCCTTCTCACAAAACCTGGATTTCTTCTCTTATCCACGTCCGCGTGTATGGAACCTGGGCGTATCACTAGGTCTTTAATCAATAAAATCTAACACAATGAAAACATCAAAATATATAATTATAGCAGCATTGATCCTGCTGAACTTCTCCTGTAAAAAGTTCCTGGAAGAACACCCTACCAATTTTATACCCCCTGGAACAGATCTTTCCAGCCCTAAAGTAGCACGTGCATTTGCTAACGGTTGTTATACCGATCTGCAGGGTTTCTTAAATGGTCAGAGTGGTTCTTATGGTGGTAATACTTACAACCTGATGGAATTTATGACCGGTAAGGCGAATAGTGATCTTGGACAAACCGGCTTTGTCAATTTTCAGAACCTGAGCTATAATGCCACTTCCTTTTATGTAGACACCTGGTGGCAGCATTTATACCTGGGAGTAGGCGCCTGTAATCTTGCATTACAAAGCATTCCGCCCATCAGTTCTGTACCAGACGCGGATAAAACCAATATGCTGGCAGAAGCGCATACATTAAGGGCATTGTATTATTTCTACCTGGTAAGGATGTATGGCGCCGTGCCTAAGGTTACAACCGTTCCTACAACGCTGGACCTGAATCTTCACCGTACTCCTGCCAAAGAGATCTATGACAGTATCATCATACCGGATCTGCTGGAGGCAGAAAAATCTACACTGCCATGGTCTAATACTGCCGGCTATGTGTCTATGAGCGCTGTAAAATCTATCCTCGCAGATGTATATCTTACTTATGCAGGAGCAGCTATCAATGGCGGTCAGGAATTTTATGCAGAATCTGCTAAACGTTCCCTGGCAGTTATTCAGAATGGTGGTTATATCCTGTTCCCGAATTATACAGATATGATCAACCCTGTTAATAAAAATACAGGAGAGTTTATCTTCCAGGTACAGTACGCGGCTTCTGTTCCATCTACGAATCCGCTTACTTCACTGACTATTCCAAACTATGCAGGTATTTCTAAATATTCAGATGAGTATGGCTCTGTGTACCCAACACCACAGTTCATTGCTTCATTCCCTGCAGGAGATAAACGAGTGGCGGAGAAACAATTCTTTTATACAAGCTATAATAAGATCGACGGTTCCGGGGTCAAAACATTCAGTGGCCGGTACATCTATAAATGGTTTGATGTGAATGCTGTGACCAATACTGCAAAGTCTGATCTCAACTTCACACTGTACCGCCTGGCAGATGTATATCTGATGTATGCAGAGGCTTCCAACCGTGCAGAAGGAGGGCCTAATCCGGCAGCTGTAAGCTATGTAAACGCCATCCGTGCCCGTGCAACCCTGCCGCCAATAGGAGCGTTGTCGCAGGAAGCCTTTGAACAGGAAGTATGGCTGCAGCGCTACTTTGAACTGTGTTATGAGAACAAAATGTGGTTTGATATGATCCGCACCCGGAAAGTACACAATGATGTAACAGGTGCCTGGGATAACTTTGTAGGACATACTACCGTTTTTGGCGGAACATTCACCGAAAAACAGTTGTTATTCCCGGTCCCAAAACAGGAAAGCGATGTCAATCCTAACGTGTTGCCAAATAATCCTGGATTTTAAATATTGATACATAATTAGTTAAATAAATGTCAGGCCTTGCCGGGAGAATAATATTTGCATTCCTGAGGTTATGTATATATGTTTGTACATAGAAGGATTTTTATGAGAATAAAAATGTTGTTGTACAGCTGTTTATTTTGCCTTGGGGCATATGGACAAACATTCACCTCTATAGAACTGCAACCTACTGTTGCTTACCTTAAGTATAAAGGGAGAGAAAGCCGGATGGTCCGTCTCCTGTTTCATGGTGGTAACAGTTATTCTCCTGGTAAGGTCTGGCTTTCTTTTAATGGCTTACAGGATAGCCTGGAAGTGGCTGCCAGCGATACGGGGCTTACTTATTACGAACTACCTGTTCCAGGTGCGCCTGTTAAAGAGGATACGCAGTTAAGTATCCGCTACGAGGCAAACGGACAGATTTACACGGCCCGCTGTATGGTATCGCCTACCCGTAAATGGAATGTATACATCCTGCCGCATTCCCATGTAGACGTAGGTTATACTAATGTACAGGAGAAAGTGCTGGCTATTCACATGAATAACATCGATGAGGCTATCAGGATCGGACAATATTCAGAGAACTATCCTGCAGAGGCGCGTTTTAAATGGAATACAGAAGCCATATGGGTAGTAGACAACTATCTGGCCCGTGCTGATGAAGAAAAGAAAAAGACATTCTGGGAGGCTGTTAAGAAAGGATGGATCAACCTGGATGGCGCTTATGGTAATATTAATACCAGCGCTACCAGTGCTGCCCAGTTAATGCACATGTTCGTCACAGGTGCCCGTCTTGCAAAAGAACATAACATACAGATAGCGTCAATGTTCCAGGGGGATGTTCCTGGTTCTTCCTGGGGATTATCAAGTCAGGCCGATATTACAGGTATCAAATATTTCCTCAGTGCTCCTAATGCGTCCGATCGTATCGGCACAGCAGATGCATGGAGGGATAAACCATTTTACTGGATTTCTCCCTCTGGTAAGCAAAAGCTGCTTTTCTGGCAATCTTCTCCTTATTCTATTGGCTATGCACTGAAGGGTAGTAAGATTCCCAATTTCTTTACGAAAGAAGATCCTACACCTTTTTATACCGGTAAGCCTTCTGATAATTTCCTCAACCCTTATCTCTTTAACTATCTGGCAAAACTGGACCAGAAGAACTTTCCATACAATATGACATTGCTTACCTGGGCAATGAGTGATAATGCACCTATCGATCCTGAGTTACCGGATGCCGTAAAGGCATGGAATGAACATTATGCTTCACCGCGGCTGGTCATTACTTCCGTGAAACAGTTCTTCCAGGACTTTGAATCTGCATACAAAGATCAGATCCCGGAAATGTCCGGGGATTATACCGAATACTGGACCGATGGTATTGCATCCGGTGCAAGGGAAACGGGCATTAACAGGAATGCAGCTGATCATTTACAACAGGCAGGTGCTATCTGGGCAATACGTGGTAAACGACCATATCCGGCTGATGCTTTTGATAAAGCCTGGACGAATATTGTGATGTTTAACGAACATACCTGGGGGGCGTATAACAGTGTGTCTGATCCGGAAGACCCGAAAGTGGTTTCCCAATGGAAGTACAAACAGGCTTTTGCATTGAATGGTAAAGCACAGACAGCAACGTTGCTGGCGGATGCTGCAAAAGGAGAGCGTGTTCCCAATGCTATAGACGTATACAATACATTAGCTGCAGAACGTACAGGACTGGTCATTATTCCTGCTGCACAAAGCACTGCAGGAGACCTGGTAAAAGATCATACAGGTAAAAAGATCCCTTCCCAGCGGTTATCTACAGGAGAGCTGGCCTTCATTGCTGCGCACTTTCCGGCTTACTCAAAACAACGTTTTACTATTCATAAAGGAGTTGCTTATTCAGCTACACATGCAACAGCAAATGAGAACAGCTTACAGAATGGTATTTACACTATAACACTGGATACTAAAACCGGTAATATTATTCAATTACAAAAGAAAGGTTATTCCCGTAACCTCGCCGATTCTACAGGTCTCAATCAATATACTTACTTACCGGACGATGCATTAGATAAGATCCAATATCCCGGCGACGCCACTATCAGCATCAAAGAAAAAGGCCCACTGGTAGTCAGCCTGCTGGTATCTTCTTCTGCTCCCGGAGCAAACAGTCTTACCCGTGAAATAAGATTAACAGCAGGTATCGATAACATAGAACTGATCAATACCATTGACAAAAAGGCTGTTGGTGAAAAAGAAAGCGTTCACTTTGCATTCCCTTTCCGGGTACCGGCAGCACAGGTGCGGTATAGTATTCCATGGGGGAGTATCAATGTAGAAGCAGACCAGTTAAGACATGCTAACAGGAACTGGTATACGATGCAGCGATGGGTGGACGTTTCCAATAAAGACTTTGGTATTACCTGGTCTAGTCCGGATGCTCCCTTATTTGAAATCGGTCAGTATACTACGGGCGGATTATTGGGTAGCCTGGATGATCCGAAATACTGGCTTCAGTTCACAGAGCAGCAACCGGTTATCTCTTCCTGGGTAATGAACAACCTTTGGCATACCAATTTTCGCAGGGACCAGGAGGGTATCACTACTTTCCATTATTATATGCAGGCGCATAATGGCTATAGTGCAGAACGGGCCAACTGTTACGGACTGGAAAACCATCAGCCGCTGGTAGTAACGCCTGCTGCTGGTCCGGCAGAAGAATCCCTGTTTTTCAATATCAATGCAAAGAATGTATATGTAGAGAATATAAACCCGGCCAGGGATGGCAGGGGGGTATTACTACAACTGGTAAATGTACAGGATGGGCCAGCCAATGTTACCCTGACAGGTAAGAGCAAACTGTATGTATGGGAAAGCAATTTGCTGGAAGAAGATAAAAATGCGCTCAACAACACATTCGATATACCAGCCAGGGGTGTGATAATGATTCGTGTAGCAACAAATAAGAGCAATGGAAATTAAGAACAAATGGCGTTTGTCGGGACAACCTTTATTACCTGTTCATGTAGCAGAGAAACAACAGCAAAGGGGATATGATATTTACCCTGTTCATACCTTGAAAGAAGGTAGAATTCATGAAGGATATGCTGATCTTGCCAAATGGATCACCACACAGAAGCTGGTATTGATAGATGGTTATGCCGGTGTATTGTGGCCTGTCATCCACAATGCGCTGGACGAAGAATTTAAAAGATTGCATGTGAATGTTCATTGGCACTTTACAGAAAACCTGTATAAAGATGCCGCAGTAATTGATGAACTGGTGGCACCCTTTATCGGGAAACCAGGTGAGGTGTGGGGAACAAAAACAACCCTCGCATTAAGTGATTTTTTCATCCCCGCAACTATTCATCACGATCCTGCTTATGACCTGACAATTGTAATAGGTACAGGCGCTGCACTTACTAACCAGGATGGACCTGTCGTATATCTCGAAATCGCTAAAAACGAATTGCAGTATCGTATGCGTGCCGGTGCTGTTACCAACCTGGGTAGTAATACCACTGCCGCTCCTGCAGAAATGTATAAACGTTTTTATTTTACAGACTGGGTAGTCCTGAACGAATACAAACGCACATTGCTGAACAGGATCTCTATTATAGCAGATACGCAGTGGTATGATACCCTTACCTGGATCGCGTTTCCCGATCTGAAAGAAGGCATTGATCATTTGTCCCGTTCCGTATTCAGAGTAAGACCCTGGTTTGAACCGGGCGCCTGGGGCGGACAGTGGATGAAAGAACATATAGCAGGGCTTAACAGGGAAGAAGTCAATTATGCCTGGTCGTTTGAAATGATAGTACCTGAAAACGGTGTCTTATTTGAAAGCAGCAGAAACATACTGGAGATACCGTTTGAATGGATGATGTATTTGCAGTACGAAAATATTCTTGGTAAACATGCCGGCATCTTCGGATATGAATTCCCTATCCGTTTCGATTTCCTCGATACATTTGATGGTGGAAATTTATCTATCCAATGCCATCCTTCGCTCGCCTATATCAGCAAGCATTTCGGGGAAACCATTACACAGGATGAAACATATTATATCCTTGACTATAAAGAAGACGCTTATGTCTATCTTGGTTTTCAGGAGGGTATTGATGCCGGTACATTCAGGAAAGAACTGGAGTACAGCAGGGATAATAACCAGCCCCTGGAAATTGAACGGTATGTACAAAAGCATAAAGCAGGTAAACACGATCTTTTCTTAATTCCTAACAGCACTGTACATAGCGCCGGTGCTAATAATATGGTGCTGGAAATAAGTGCTACACCATACATCTTTACTTTTAAGATGTACGACTGGCTTCGCCTTGGACTGGACGGTAATCCAAGGGCCATCAACATTGCACATGCATTTAATAACCTGGATTTTAGTCGCCAGGGAGCTGAAGTAACCAAACAACTACTTTCAGTACCAAGGGTAATAGCAACCGGAAAAGACTGGCAGACCATACACCTGCCTACACACGCAGATCATTTCTACGATGTACATCGCCTGGAGTTCGATACGGAGATAGTAGTGGAAACGAATGGCTGTTGTCTTGTAATGATGCTTGTTGAAGGGACTGCTGTAGCCGTTAACGGGCAGGCTGTTTACCAGTATGCAGAAACCTTTGTGATACCCGCAGCTGCAGGGGAATATGTGATAAGTAATAAAGGAAAGGAAAAGGCTAAAGTGATTAAGGCATTTCTAAAAGAAGAACATTATATTTTCAACAGTATACGTTAACAGATTCCATGCAACAACAATCTAATAAACTGGTATTAACGACAATAGTAGCCTGCTTAGGCGGTTTCCTGTTTGGCTTTGATATGGCCGTTGTATCGGGCGTATTACCACTGGTACAAAAACAGTTCGGCCTTACTTCTTTCCAGGAAGGCTGGTTCGTATCTTCTGCACTGGTAGGTTGTATCATCGGGGTACTTTTTTCCGGTACGCTCAGCGACCGCTTCGGAAGGAAAAAGACGTTGTTCCTGTCTGCCTTTTTTTTCCTGTTGGCAGCACTGGGATGTACTTTCCTCCCAGGCTTTTTCCTGATCATCATGGCACGTATTTCAGGCGGAGTGGCAGTAGGGATCACTTCCAGTGTAGTACCGTTATATCTCTCTGAAATTGCACCTGATAATAAAAGAGGGCGACTGGTTACCTTTTATCAGCTGGCTATCACCATAGGCATCTTCAGCGCTTATCTCAGCAACAGTTTATTGCAAAAGCTAAGTGTTGAAAATATCCGCACCTGGCGTTTGATGTTTGGGGTAGGCATGCTGCCAGCCGTTCTATTCCTGCTGGGATTGACACTCATCCCGGAAAGTCCCCGCTGGCTAAAGGAAAGTCCTGCCATAACAGACGATACAGGCTATAAACAACTATTCACGCCAACATTGCGGAGGGCGTTACTGATAGGGATATTGCTACCCCTGTTCTCACAGTTCAGTGGTATCAACGCCATCATTTATTACGGGCCAACTATTTTATTAAAAGCAGGTATCACTTTAAGCAATTCATTATTAAGCCAGCTCTTTTTCGGTGCCGCTAATGTATTGTTTACCCTCATCGCTATCTGGAAAGTTGACAGTTTGGGTAGAAGACCTCTATACCTGTGGGGAACAGCAGGCGCCACTATCAGTCTGATCCTCACAGGGATCTGTTTTTATACGGGAGCAACCAGTGGAATCCTGTTGCTGCTTTGTGTACTGTCTTTCCTGGCATTTTTTGCTTTTTCTATCGGCCCGTTAAAGTTTGTAATCGCAGCAGAGATCTTCCCCGATAGTATCCGTGCAAAAGCATTATCTCTCAGCATCCTGGTCATGTGGATAGCAGATACGATAGTGGGACAGTTAACGCCGATGTTATTACATTCACTGGGCATTGCAGAAACATTCTGGTTCTTTGCCCTGTTTTGTTTACTGGCATTTATTGCAGTGTATAGATTACTTCCGGAAACCAAGGGGAAATCCCTGGAACAAATTCAAAGTCATTGGAAAAACTTAGTACATTGAACCATTCCGTTGCAGTAGGCGCGGATATAGGCGGCTCACATATTACCACCGCACTCATTGATCTGGAAAGCAGGACACTGATTGCCGGTTCATATTATCGCACGCCTATAAATGCCAATGGCAGTGCCGGAGATATTATCCGCAACTGGGCGGAAGTGATCAGAAAAAGCATGACTACCGGTACTTATAAGATCGGTATTGCAATGCCAGGCCCTTTCGATTATGAGAAAGGTATTTCATTCATTACCGGCTTACATAAATATGAATCGTTATATGGACTGAATATAAAGCAGTTGCTGGCAGCTGCTTTACAAGTAGAGCCACAACATATAAAGATGGCCAATGATGCCAGTTGTTTCCTTCGGGGAGAGCTTTTCAGCGGTGCTGTAAAAGGAGAATTAAATGTAACAGGTTTAACGCTCGGTACCGGTTTGGGTTCTGCCATTGCAGAAAATGGACTTGTCAGGGACGGTTCTTATTTCAATCTTCCTTTTTTAGCAGCAAGGGCCGAGGATTATTTCTGTTCCCGCTGGCTGGTAAAACGGTATCATGAATTAAGTAACCGGCAGGTGGCTAACGTAAAGGAAATTACTTTAATGTCGGACATACATACTAGCACCGTATTCTATGAATTCGGGGCTAACCTGGCCTTGTTCCTGAGCACATTGGATAAAGTACCTGAACGGGTGCTTCTGGGCGGTAATATTGCACAAACATATCAGTTGTTTAACCCCGGATTACAGGAAGGATTAAATAAAAAAGGATTGAATATTTCTTTTGTATTGTCAATGCTCGATGAAAATGCGGCACTCTTAGGCGCCGTTAACATTTAATCCCAGAGACATCGGGGAATGTTCGGGAAATGTTCGGTGTGCGTTCGGGTCTTGAACATAGGTTGAACATACTTTGAACATAGGTTGAACATACTTAGGTCGGGTCCGGAGCATCAAAGTATGTTCAACCTATGTTCAACCTATGTTCAAGACCATAACTCTCTCCGAAGGCGCTGTTAAAACAGGTATACTATTTCAGAATCAATTGATTTGCAACTATTGGGAATATACTTTCAGAGGGAAAACAGGAACCTGGCCCACTGTCTTCCATACATGCGGGGCTAAATATCCTTAAAAAAGAGTATATTTGGTTGTCTGAATATCATATCGCCTAATGAGAACTTTGTCCCTACTATCCATTTTTACCTTACTGCAGCTATTTACTTTTGCGCAATTTAAAGTTGTAGCCGAAGGCCCGGTATTCGATGAACCAGAATCTGGCTATGCCAAAATCCTCCAGCTGAAAAACGGCAATACCGTTTGTCTTTATATTTCTCAGGATGAAACTATTGATGTAACCATTTATGATGCAGAGCATATCCGCAAAGTACAGAAACACCTGGAGCCATCATTGGGGGGCCGGTCGCAGGGCTTCCGTATCAACAGTGTCTTCGAAATTGCCGGAGAAGCCGTCCTATTCATCAGTGAGATCAACGATAAACAACCCGTATTATACCGCGTACGGATCGATGGCAATACCGGAGAGCTGAAGGACGCAGACAGGATTGCAGAAGCAACCCGTTACTCCTCAAAATTCAGGTCTATCATCCCTGAATACAGGCCGGATTCTTCCTTTTTCCTGCGCAAAGATCCCGATAGCGATTATTACGGGCTGGTCATCCTGCATAACAATGACAATTCTGCTGACAAGAGGGCCGTTGAAGTGGAGTTGTACGACGGGATGCATAAAGTAGTGAATAAAGGATATTATGTACCACCTTTTCCGCGCTACAGGTTCTTCGATTACCTGGATATGGCTGTAATAGGTGAAGAGAAAATAAGCATCTTTGGATATGCATACGACCAGGTCGCTGACGATTATAAAGACGGACAGCTGGTCATGTCTAACCTCGATAAAGGCGTAGATCACATGATCGCAAATGACGTACCTGTAAGAGATGGGCAAATCATAGACAGCGCTACTGTAAAATTCAATCCGGTCACTAAAAAACTGCTCTTATTGGGGGCATCTCATTTCCAGGGCAACAAAAAGGACCAATATGGCGGTTTCCTGGCGATTCTGGACCCATATACCCAAAAAGCAGAGAAGGAAGTGAACATATATCCTGAAAAAGCAAATGCCCGTAAAAAGGAGCTTTTTGGGCAAAAAGAGGTATTCACCGGTATGCCGCAACAATTATTCATTGAGAAGGACGGCGGTTTTTCAATTGTATACGAAGAACTGACCCGTTCTGTGGTAACACCTTTAAATGGGAGTATATATATTTACTGTTACCTCAATAATGCCGCTACAGCCACCTTTGATGTGACCGGCAGGGAATTAAGCAGCGGTCTTATTCCTAAATCGCAGACAATGCGCTACCTTGAAGTATCCTCTTTTTACCTGACGGACAGAACGTCCCTGGCACAGAAACTGGTAAAAGGCGACCAGTATAAATCTTTCCTGTACCTGGATGGGAAAGATAAGAAGTACGTGATCTTAAATGATGTAGAAGAGAATGAAGCCAACATAAAGAAAGGACGTCTTACAACGATCCGCTCACTAAGTGAATGTGATGGCTTCTATTATTCACTGGAAGGGGACAGCGATCTGCCTGCCAGGAATTTTATATTCGGTAAATCTGCAGAAGATATCCATAAGATGGCCATATTTACCGTATCAGATTATGATAAGGATAATAATATCTTCGTAACAATGAAAGTGGAAAGGAATGGAAAACACAAGAGTGCAAGGGTAGTATGGATTACACCCTGATTAATTAGTTAGCCAATTTGTTATTTATATACAACTATCTCTCAACATTTTCATGTAAGCAGCTCCTTTATCCCTTGCAAAATTGATATTGCTTTCCGGAATTTTTGATGGATCAGGATAATGTTCCAGCGCTTTGGTAATATCATCTTCACGCAACAGGTGCAACATCGGATATATAGACCTGTTCGTATAGTTTTCCGGATCATCAGTTTGGGTATCTGCAAACTGGTACAACGGGTGGAAACTGGCCAATTGGTACACGCCATCATATCCCCGTTGCTTCATCAGCTTTTCGGATTTAAATACAAAATCGAGATATTCCTCAAATGCAGGAAAGGCATTGGGGAAGATAAGCAGTGTAGTAGCAATGGAAGCATTATTGTCCATCTGTTCGCATTCTGCCAGCAGGGCATCTTTGCCGGCACTTACAGTAGTGGCATGCTCCACCTGGTAATGGACCGATTGTTGTTTTACAACTTTCGAAGCAAATGGGCAGAAGTTGCAACCAACTACCAATACTTTGATCCAGTTCTTAGTTTGTTCAATAATCTGCAGATCATCCGCCATAACCACAAATGTAACATTGTGTAACCAACTTTAGATCATTCCGGCCCAATGATTGTATATACATAGAAAACAAACTATATGAATACTTTTAAGATTGATTATAATAATGACACCGTTTTGGTGGAACAGGAGAGCCCTGCCAATTTCACAGTTCACCTGGTAGGCGGGGATGTAAAGCTGGTATTGAAACAGGATAATGAAGGCGCTAACCACTGGTTCAAAGCTGGCACAGACAATGCCACTGAGGAAACCATTGCAATAGGTGTGGCAATTGATGCATACTTGCTGAAGAAATGACGACAATCATTATAGATTGATATAGAATTAATACTATATTACCGCTGTAAAAGATTAAATCGTGAAAGAAGCAAAAATTTACAGCCGTAAACAGGAGATTGTTAATGGATTGATTCATGGATCAGGCATTATATTCGGTGTGGGTGGACTACCTGTTTTAACAGGACTGGCCGCATCACATGGGAATGTTCCCGGGGTAGTGGGTGCCGGTATTTATAGTTTTTGTTTCCTGTTGTTGTTTACCTGTTCTACAGTATATCATCTTTCCCAGGAAGCCGCATTAAAAAAGATCTTCGAGATCTTTGATCACATCAGTATTTACTTTCTGATAGCAGGTACATATACCCCTTTCCTGCTGATATATATGAATAATGCGTTTGGGATCAGCCTTTTATCCGTACTATGGGGTTTAACCATTGTGGGGGTCTTATTCAAAACCTGGTTCACGGGTAAATACAATATGATATCTACAACTATTTACTTATTGATGGGATGGATAATGGTAGTAGGAGGGAAGAGATTCTTCCTGGAGTTGCCATTACCTGTAATCATACTGCTGGCTGTAGGTGGTGGGCTGTACTCTATTGGCGTATTCTTTTATGTATGGGATAAGTATAAATATACACATGCAGTATGGCATGCATTGGTATTTGCAGCAGCTGTTTGCCATTATGTGGCAGTGCTATTGGCTATGTAGTAACTGATTCAACTTTATTTCCCTGCTGATAAGGAAAAAAAAGCAACTATCCTAATCATTATCAATACTTAATAGCGGACGCTGCCTTAAACATAAGCCAGTAGCGGGGATTATCCAATGTTAACAAAAATAGCCGCTTAGTTGTATTTTATTAATATGAGGTTCAACTTATATTTGTGTCATCTTCATACAACGAATGATTCCACCATAAAAGACCCAAGACATTTTTATTTAACTGACTGCATATCAAGGTATGCTGATAGTATTTTTACTTGTCCATGAAAACCAAAGTACCTTTGATTGCACCCCCTTTAGCCTTCCAGAAATGGAGGGCTTTTTCTTTTTTAGTTATATTTGACTTCCGGGACATCATATCATGTGAAAAATCCTATTAATTATGCCATCTGTAAACCTCTTTTCCGATTTGCTGGAGATTAACAAACAAGAACAGCAACCAATTAATATATTCATTACTAATGCAGTACTGAGTGGGATCGTCAGCAATCTTCATCCAGGAATTGTAGAAATAAGAACTACTGATAATAAACGTTGCTTTATTGCCATCGAAAAGATTGAGGCAATAACAACTATTTAAAATCCCCCTTGTAAGACTTTAATGGAAAACACTACACAAAAGGCAGAAAACTCCCTGCCGGCATTGATTCGTAAGGTATTGGGAAGCCCTCATTCGGAACAGGTCATAAAAGCTCAGATCATTCAACTGGCTTCACAAAACCTGCATGTTCCTGAAGTATTGACCTCATTAGTGGAGGTATTACCGCTTACGAAAGACAAGGAAACAAAAGACAGATTAGTATTCTTCCTGTCCGGACTGAATACTTCCCGCTTTACAGACCTCAACGCCTTATCCGATGCATTACTGGAACTGTTTAAAACAGAGAAGGACCGCCATATCCGTACGTCCTTACTGGCCCGTCTGCGGGATGGATTACACCAGGACCAGCGCCTGGCTGCTTTCTTCATCTCTCTGAGCGCAGATGAATCCCTGAGTGAACAGGAACGGATGGTCGTGCAGGATGCTATCAGTACATTACCTGCTGTTTCAGAAGAAGTTGCCCTCGCAGCGTTACTGAAAAACGTTCACTCGCCTAACGTACTGCAGTTACAGGCAGTAGAACTGGCTGAACAATGCACTGTCTGGACAGAAAAGATCGTAGAAGGACTGAAACCTTACCTGGATGTTAAGAACGACCGGGCTATCCGCTTCCGTATCCTTTCCCGTTTATCAGAGGCTAAACTGCTGAATAATGAGTATGCTCCTTTGCTTATCAGTATACTACGCACTGATAACGATGCAAATGCCCGTGATAAGGCTTTAACAGCTTTAGGGAAGATAAAACCGTGGAATGCGGATATCATCACGCAGTTGTTCTGGTCAGCTACACAGGATGGAGAAGAAATTGTGCGCCAGAATGCATTGAAATTACAGCATGAGTTACCTGAACTCAGCAATGAGCAGTTGACAGAGCTGGCTGGCTTATTATCTACAGAGCGTTCAGCAGGAGTAAGGCTTACTTTGCTGAACATGCTGAAACCGGTTATGCGCCTCCGGGAAATAAGAGAAGCGGTAGCAGGCGCCTTCTCCAATAACCCCGGCGTGTTTGAGGATACAGAATTCAATACATTAACAGATCTGCTGGCCCCTTATGCCGGCAGGGACGAATATATCAACAACCAGTTGATAAATAGTGTAAGGGGATTACCGAATACGGCACAACGCAAAAAGGTATTAAGCCTGCTTATCAGCAGGGTAAAGATTGATACCATTCTTACACCGGTACTTTCTCTTTTTGAAAAGGAAAGGGATGAATCTCTCCGCGAAATTCTCTTTAACCAGGTAAAAGCATTATCCGTATCCCGTCATCCTGAGCTGGTGGACGTATTCTGCACCGAATTAACAGAACCGGGTTCTCCTTTCAGAATAACCTGTGCAGGCATTCTGGCGAATGTAGCAGAACTTTACCCGCAGGTAGTTACAGCGCTGGAAGATGTTTTATTGTACGATAATGACAGGGAACTGGTACGCTTAAGTATGGATGGTTACCTGCGTCCCGGAGTAGAAAAAAGGTTCGATATACTGCTGGCTGTGGTGAAGAACGAAATGACAGACACATTATCCAGGCAAAAAGCACTGGATGCTGTTATGAAAGGTACTATGGATGAACAGCAACAGGAAGAACTGACAAATGCACTCTCTGGTTTAAAGCCTAATACACTTAAAACATGATAAATAAACGCTCCTGTTTATTGCTGCGAACAGGAGCGCTTATTCATCATCAGTATTTAACAGGTGTTCAGCCATGCCGGTGGCTCTGTAGCCATAATTTACTTATTGTTTCGGTAAACTGAAACCGAATGTGCAGCCTTCTCCCAGTTTACTATCCACCCAGATCTGTCCGCCCTGGGCTTCAATAAATTCTCTTGAAATAGAAAGCCCTAATCCTGTTCCCGGTTTGTCCGTAGATCCCGGCACTTTAAAATACCGGTCGAATATCCTGGGCAGGTATTTCTCATCTATTCCTCTGCCATGATCCTGTACCGTAAACCGGATCGTATTTTCAAAAATGGATGTATTTAATAAGATCTCCCCGTCTTCAGGAGAATACTTGATCGCATTGGTAAGGAAATTCGTTAACACCCAGGCTGTTTTTTCCGGATCAGTTAATATCTTTTCATGAGAGGAATTGTCTTTCACCAGCAGGGAAATTTTCTTTTGCTGCGCAGGTACCGTTACTGTATCAATAGCATTACTGATAATAAGTCCGGGCGCAACAGGCTGTATCTTCAGTTGAATATGCCCGGTCTCTACCTGGCTCATATTCAGCAATTCACTGGTGATCTTTAACAGCCTCTCGGAATCATCATTAATACTTCTGATTAACTCTTCCTGCTCTTTATTTACGCCGCCAACGCGGCTGTCAGACAGTAATTGAGCGCTCATTTTGATAGAGGCAATAGGTGTTTTAAGTTCATGGGAGATAGTAGCAATGAAGTTTGTTTTTGCTTCATTCAGTTCATGAAAAGGAGTAATGTTGCGCAGTACAATAACCTGACCGATTACCTTCTCATTATTATTTACATTAAAGATATCAAGATGGAAATAGCTTTCTTTCTGATCAGCATAAATCTTCAGTTCTTTTTCTTTGCCATGGTCCTGCAGCAGATTACGCATAAGGTCATTATGCAGAGCTATGTCAGGCGCATACTGTCCCATGATCTCCGTTTCCTTTAATCCCAGTAATTTCTCTGCTACTTTATTTAAGAACAACAATTTCCTGTTTTCATCCAGACCAATAATCCCATCATTCATCTGGTTGATAATAGTATCTATCCTGCTCTTCTCAAATTTAATTTTAGCAAGATTACTATGTTCATATTCATCCAGTTTCTGGGCCATGATATTAAATGCCTGGGCGAGATCCCCGAATTCATCATGCTGGGAAAGATGGATCCTTTTGGAATAGTCTTTATTCACAATTGCTTTGATCCCATCGGAAAGTGCTTTGACAGGACCGCTGATAATAGCCGGGAAATTAACGGCCAGTGTAAATGCTACCAGCGTCAGCAATCCAAATATGATCATCAGCCAGTTGCTGAAAGTCTTAGCGTTCATCTCCGCAATATTATTCTTCCGTAGGATCGCCTGTTGATTGGCTGTATTGATCAGGTATATTTTCTGCCGTATCAGGGAACGTATAGAATCATTTTCCGGAGAGCGTTTCAGTTCCTCAAACATCTCCCGTACGGCTGCTGTTGCAGCCGCTTCTCCCGGCTCTGTGATATTGGCTTCCTGCAGTTTCAGGTTCTTCTCGAACAGTTGTACATTGTTGGAATCTTCCAGCATTTTATCCAGCAGTTTCAGCATATTATTGCTGTAAACAAGTGTTTCGTAGTTATCTTCCAGTATCAGGCGGGCATCATTCTTCATTACGTGAATAGACATAATACCAAGGACCCCGGAGATCAGGATCGCAATAAATAAAAACCCTATGCCTATACTTAACTTCGTTTTGAGGCGCATGTTATGATAATATTACAATATCGATATCTGATTCAGACAACTTACCGAGCAATTGAGAAAAGACGGCCGTATGCAAGATAATCCCTGTCAGATTGAGATGAGGCTTACCGATACATATCGTCGTAATATTTTTTTCTTCCGCCGAATGTATAATACTTTTAGCAATATTTGTGTTTTTCACTTTAATCACTTCAGCGCCCAGTTCAATAGCCAGTTTAAAATTATTGATCAGCTGACGCTGGGCCGCTAACCCTATTTTATCTGCATCTTCTTTGGGCGTTTGTACGTATAACAGGTACCATTTGGAATGATAATATGCAGCCAGCCGGGACGTTTTACGGATTACTTTTTTTGCCGTAACATGGTTGGTACTGATGCAGGCCATAAAACGTTCGTTCCTCAGATGGGCTGTCCGGGGCATCGCAGATTCAATCTTCCTTTCTACCTGCGAGGCAACTTCTTTCAATGCCAGTTCCCTCAGTTGCAGGATCTTTTCTGCCTGGAAGAAGTTCTTCATGGCCACGGCTATTTTATCAGGAGTATATATCTTCCCTTCTTTCAACCTTATCACCAGTTCATCTGCGGTAAGGTCTATATTGACTACTTCATCTGCCTGTTGCAATACACTGTCGGGGATTCTTTCAGCTACATCTATTCCCGTGATATTCCTGATCTCTTCCTGTAAACTTTCTATGTGCTGTATATTCACGGCGCTGATCACATTGATCCCCGCATCCAGGATCTCTACTACATCCTGCCAGCGTTTTTCATTCTTGCTGCCTTCTATATTGGTATGTGCCAGTTCATCTATCACCACAATTTCCGGATGCAGGTTCAGTACTGCCTGCACATCCAGTTCTTCCAGTGCTTTCCCTTTATAAAACAACTGCCTTCTGGGGATTACCGGCAGGCCTTCCAGCAGTGCATGTGTTTCAGCCCTGTTATGCGTTTCTATGTAGGCGATCTTTACGTCTACCCCATTACGCAATAGTGTATTGGCTTCCTGCAGCATTCTGTAGGTTTTGCCAACACCGGCGCTCATACCTATGTACACTTTAAATTTCCCCCGCCTGGATTGCCGGATAAGGTCGAGGAAGTGTTGCACATTGTTTTCTTTTTCAGTCATACGACAGTGGTATCATGCTTTTCAAAGATATCTATAACCTGACATTTACAACAACAATTGATCTGTTTACAGTTTTTATAAGGTTGGTTTTCCAAATAGGAGCAGGAATATCATTGTTATTAAAATAGCCTTCGGCCTGTAGCATGCCGGTTAAAATGGTTGCTCTTTCAGGACCATTTGTTATATTTAAAAAGCTACGTTTCATTTCTATTTGTTTAACTTATCCAGCGCGATATTCAGCTTCAGCACATTGATCTTTGAGGGGCCAAGTATACCCGCGAGTGGCCCTTCTGTATGTTTTGCCACTAAGTCTGATATTGCTTTTTCATTTAAACCTCTGGCATGCGCAATTCTTTTCGCCTGTATAGCAGCAGCAACAGGGGAGATGTCCGGATCAAGACCACTCCCCGAAGCAGTCACCATTTCTGAAGGAATATCTTCTTTGCGTACGCCGGGATTATGTGTCAGGAATGTATCGATACGAGCCTGTACCGTTTTCAGGTATTCAGGATTGGAAGGGCCTTTATTGGAACCAGCAGATCCCGCTGCATTGTAATCCACGGCAGATGGCCGTCCCCAGAAGTATTTATCTTCGGTGAATTTCTGACCAATATTTTCATATCCTACTACTTTGCCATTCAGCGTGAGTGTTTCACCTTTTCCCTGTCCGGGAGCCAGCCTGGCAATACCAGCAATCAGCAAAGGATACAATACGGCACAAAGGAGGATCAGTAACGCCGTTAATTTTATAGAAGGAAGCAAATACTTTTTCATTTCAACGCTTATTTAAACATAAAAAGGGAGAGTAACATATCAATCAGCTTGATACCGATAAAAGGGATGATCACACCACCCAAACCGTATATCATTAAGTTCCTGCGTAACAGGGCGCTTGCCCCGATTGGTTTATAAGACACGCCCTTCAGTGCCAGGGGTATCAGTGCAGGTATGATCAGCGCATTAAAGATGACGGCGGAGAGTATAGCGCTTTCAGGACTGGCCAGTTTCATCACGTTCAATCCCTCTAAAGCGGGAATAGAAGTAATAAAGAGAGCAGGTACGATAGCGAAATATTTAGCCACATCATTCGCAATAGAGAAGGTTGTTAATGTACCTCTTGTCATCAGCAGCTGTTTACCTATTTCAACGATCTCAATCAGTTTGGTAGGATCATTGTCGAGGTCTACCATGTTACCCGCTTCTTTAGCAGCCTGTGTACCGCTGTTCATGGCTACTCCCACATCCGCCTGGGCCAGTGCAGGAGCATCGTTGGTACCGTCGCCCATCATGGCCACCAGTTTACCGCCTTCCTGTTCTTTACGGATATAGTTCATTTTATCTTCCGGTTTCGCTTCTGCAATGAAGTCGTCCACACCGGCTTTTTCTGCAATGTATTTTGCTGTAAGCGGATTGTCGCCTGTTACCATCACTGTTTTTACACCCATGCGGCGTAAACGTTCAAAGCGTTCCCTGATACCGGGTTTGATGATATCCTGTAATTCTATCACTCCGGCTATTTTAGCATTAAGGCTTACTACCAGTGGAGTACCACCATTAGAAGCGATCTCTTTTACCCTTTGTACGGTTTCATCGGTAAAAGGATTGTTCGCTTTTAATACGATACTCCTGATAGAATCCATCGCCCCTTTACGGATCTTAATACCTTCCATATCGAGGCCACTGCTTCTTGTTTCAGCTGTAAACTCTATGAAAGTTACTTTGCTCTTGTCCGGCAGGTTCACTTTCACGCCCTTCTCCGCAGCCAGTTCCACGATAGACTTTCCTTCGGGTGTTTCATCTGCCAGAGAAGCCATGGCACATGTTTCTATGAATTCTTTCGGACCTATACCAGCGGCTGGCCAGAAATGGGTGGCTTTACGGTTGCCAATAGTAATGGTACCTGTTTTGTCAAGCAGCAATGTATCCAGGTCTCCCGCTGTTTCCACCGCTTTACCACTCTTGGTTATTACATTGGCCCGTAAAGCGCGGTCCATACCTGCGATACCGATGGCGCTTAACAGGCCACCAATGGTAGTAGGGATCAGGCATACAAACAAAGACACAAAGGCCGCTATGGTAATAGGCGTTCTTGCATAGTCCCCGAAAGGTTTTAAGGTTACGCACACGATGATGAATACAAGCGTAAAGCTGGCCAGCAGGATCGTTAATGCGATTTCGTTCGGTGTTTTCTGACGGCTGGCACCTTCTACCAGTGCAATCATTTTATCCAGGAAACTTTCTCCGGGATCAGTCGTTACACGTACGATGATTTTATCGCTCAGCACTTTTGTACCACCGGTCACAGAGGATTTATCACCGCCTGATTCCCTGATTACAGGAGCCGACTCACCGGTAATAGCTGATTCATCTATCGTAGCCAGCCCTTTAATGATCTCTCCATCCATAGGGATCATATCTCCTGCTTCACAGATGAACAGGTCTCCTTTACGCAATTGTGAAGAGGAGACGATCTTTACTTCATCAGTAAATATCTCACCTACCGGAAATATTTTCTTAGCAGGTGTTTCTTCCCTTGTTTTACGTAAACTTTCTGCCTGTGCCTTACCTCTTGCTTCTGCTATCGCTTCTGCGAAATTGGCAAACAACAGGGTCAGCAACAGCACGATGAATACGGCCAGGTTATAAGCAAAAGAACCCTGTGATTTATCGTTGGAATAGCCGGTATATACAGTAACGGCCAGCATGATAGCAGTGCCTGTTTCCACGGTGAACATCACCGGGTTGCGGAACATACTTCCGGGCGACAGCTTCACAACTGCCTGTTTCAATGCCTCACTAACCAATGCCGGTTCGAATAATTTATTAGACATGATGATTAATTATTTATTACAATTGGAAGAATTCAGCGATCGGACCTAAAGTAAGTGCAGGGAAGAAAGCGAGCGCTGCAAGGATCATGATCACAGCATAAGTCATAATCCCGAAAGTGGCTGTATCCGTTTGTAAGGTACCCGCAGATTCAGGGATGTATTTCTTCTTAGCCAGGATACCTGCAATAGCTACGGGCCCGATAATAGGAATAAACCTTCCCAACAGCATCACAATACCTGTTGTGAGATTCCAGAAGATATTCCCGTCACCCAATCCTTCAAACCCTGATCCGTTATTAGCAGAAGCAGAGGTGTATTCGTACAGCATTTCAGAGAACCCGTGATTGCCCGGATTATTTAACCAGGAGCCGGGTTGTACTGTCCATGCAGCTTGTGGATGATACGTAATGATATATGCAGATATAGCGGTGCCCACCAATACCAGGAATGGGTGAAATAAGGCGATCATAGCCGCTATTTTCATTTCGCGGGCCTCTACCTTACGCCCCATGAATTCGGGCGTTCTACCCACCATTAAGCCCGAAATGAATACAGCGATGATAAGGAAGATGAAGTAGTTCAGTAATCCTACCCCTTTACCGCCATAAAAACAGTTGGTCATCATACCCAGCATCTGCATAGCACCGGATAAAGGCATGGAACTATCATGCATAGCGTTCACAGAGCCCGTAGAGATGATAGTGGTCATTACCTGCCAGTAACCGGACGCTGGTATGCCCAACCGTACTTCTTTACCTTCCATAGCACTGACATCATGCAATCCAAGTGTAGCAAAAGAATGGTTGCCTCCCATTTCAGAGAACAGGGTGGGTATCATAAAGGTTAGCATTCCCAGTGTCATTACGCCGAATATGGCATACCCTAATTTCTTTTTACGGATAAAGAACCCAAAGGCAAAGATGAGCGCCATTGGCAGTATCACCTGCGCAATCACTTCCACCATATTCGTAAAGTAGCTGGGATTTTCCAGGGGATGAGCGGAGTTAGCCCCGAACCATCCACCGCCGTTGGTCCCCAGGTGTTTGATGGCGATCATGCCGGCAGCAGGACCACGCGATACCTGTACGGAATCTCCCTGCAGGGTAATGATATGATCCTTCCCGTCGAAGCTGGCGGGTGTACCATTGAACGCCAGTAAAGCGGCTACAATGATACACAGTGGCAACAGGATACGGGTAATTGTTTTGGTAAAGAACACAAAGAAGTTACCCAGCTTCTCTGTGGTCTTTTCTGCAAATGCCCTGAACAGTACAGCAACAGCGGCTACACCTGTAGCGGCGGATACAAACTGTAAGAAGGTAACTACATATAATTGTGTGAAATAAGTAAGCCCTGATTCTCCGGAGTAATGCTGCAGGTTACAGTTCACCAGGAAGCTGATGCTGGTATTGAACGCCAGGTCTGGCGTCATACCGGGGTTCCCGTCCGGGTTCAACGGCAGGCTACCCTGTAACAGTAACATCACAAATGCATAGATCAGCCATACGCCATTGATACATAGCAAGGCGACCATATGCTGTTTCCAGTTCATCTCTTTGGTAGCATCTATACCGGATATACGGAAAATGAACCGTTCCAGCGGAGACATGAAATCGGTCATTGTTTTTTCCCCTTTAAGTACTTTAGCAATGTATTTGCCAAGCGGAAAGGCTATCAGCAGGGTGATAATAAAAGTGACGATGACGCCTGTCATTTCGCTATTCATTAGTATATATTTAGAATTTTTCTGGTTTCAGTAAAACATACACCAGGTAGATAAATACCAGGATGGATATTATAAGCAGGAAGGTCATCATGGTTTAAATATTTTCAAAGAAGTCAATTGATTTAAAGAAGATATAAAAGCATCCCAGCATTATTGCCAGATAAAGTAAAATGAGCATAATATTGAAGTTTATCAGATTCCGGGTTTCATGATCTGCTGTATGTACAGAGAGAAAAGTGTTACAGGCATTTTTGTTTGTATTTCCTGCCATTCTCTTCTGGTGCAGACTCCCTGCAGATTGGAAAATGAGAAGATGAATACGTTCTCTATAGCGGTCTTTACCAGTTTATTGCCTTTATTATAGATCTTGTCGGCTAATTTCATACAACGTTCAACCTGTCGTAACTGGTGGGTCTGCAACATCTTTACGGTGTAGGACGTCAATACTTTGATGGACATATATACGCTGCCGAATACAGGTTCGCGTACAATCTCTTTTTTTATTTCCGGGATTTCGTCGGCTATTTCTGCAGATACTTCATACTGATTCATGGTATAATCATTTGAGCACATATATGCCAATGGTATGCCCATTCTTTGTGCGACGGGGTCTATTCTGCTGTAATGTAATGCCAGTAAGGGATAAGCAATTGGTGCAGCGATGGAGTAAATGTAAAAGGAAATAAAAAACCCTCTCATTTTGAGAGGGTTTTATCATTATGATATCTGATACTCTTCTATCTTCCGGTATAAGGTGGCTAAACCGATATTCAGCAGTTTAGCGGCTTCGGTTTTGTTATTTTTGGTATGATGCAATACTCTTATAATATGAAGTTTTTCTACGCTGGCCAGGTCGAATGCGGATAACGTATGCACAGGCTTATCATTGGCCTGTATTTCAAAAGGAAGATGTGCAACCGCCAGCTCTTCGCCTCCTGCCAAGATCACGGCTCTTTCCAGTACGTTCTTCAGCTCGCGGATATTCCCTTTCCATTCATGCAGTTGCAGCTTTTCAATAAAAGCGTCGCTGACAGCTGGTTTCTTTTGATTGGTTTTGGCAGAAAAGAACGCTACGAAATATTCAGTCAGCACCGGGATATCCTTTTTCCTTTCCCGTAAAGGGGGAAGCGTGATGGCAAATACATTTAGCCTGTAATAGAGGTCTTCCCGGAATTGCCCTTTGCCTGCTTCTTCTTTCAGGTCACGGTTAGTGGCGGTAATGATACGTACATTCACTCTGGTGGGTTTGGTATCACCTACTTTAATGAACTCGCTGGTTTCCAGTACCCGTAACAGCTTGCTTTGCAGGTCTAATGGTAATTCGCCTATTTCATCTAAAAAGATAGTCCCGCTATTGGCTTCTTCTATCAATCCTTTCTTATCCCGTATGGCGTTGGTAAAGGCGCCTGCTTTATAACCAAACAATTCACTTTCCAGCAGCTCCCTGCTAAAAGCGCTGCAATTGAGGGCAACAAATGGTTTACCTGCTCTTTTGCTGTTATTATGAATCGCTTGTGCAAAGACTTCTTTTCCTGTGCCTGTTTCTCCTAATAATAATACAGTGGTATCTGCAGGGGCTACTTTCTTAGCCTGCTCTATGGTTTCTTTAATGACACGGGAACTACCCAGTATACTATCGAAGCTATATTTCTTACCTACCTGTTGTTCCAGCTTTTCAATCCTTTTCTGCAGCTGAACCTTTTCAAACGCACGATTCAGCAGTGGAATGATGCGGTTATTATCGTCGCCTTTGGTGAGATAGTCGAATGCACCGTTTTTAATGGCCTGCACACCATCCGGGATGTTTCCATAGGCGGTGAGCAGGATCACTTCCAGGGAAGGATGCTTCTCTTTCAGCGTTCTGGAAAAATCCACACCACTACCATCAGGTAGTTTCACATCACATATAATAACATCCACGGCTTCTTTTTCCAACAGTTTTTGTGCTGCCTTGATCGTTCCTGTTTCCAGTACCTGGTACCCTTCTAAAGTAATAATCCTTTTCATCAGGCTGCGCAGCTTCTCCTCATCATCTATTATCAGAACACTTCCCGGCATAAAATAATTTATCGTCAAAATTAAGGTTTTGTTTGAGAAATGGGGCTATTATAGTTTTTCGCCTAAGATAGTTGTCTATACGTCAAACATATTTCAGTACGGAATTATCCATTGATAGTTTTACGCTAAATTCTTTTATATGCATACGGCTTCCTGGCGATACCTGTTCCGTTTAATAGCCATTTCAGGTGTACTGTTGTTCTTTCACCCCAGAAACCTGTCCATACGTCAAAGTTATTTTATGGAACATCCCTACAGGGATAATTTCACGTTAAAATTTATAAGATGCAACGTCAATCATACCTGGACTGGCTCCGAATTCTCGCTATCCTGGGAGTCTTATTCTTTCACTCCGCTATGCCTTACGCTACAGGAATGGATTGGCACATCAGGAATAAAGACACAAGTAACCTGTTACTGGAAATGAATGCATGGCTGCACCTGTTCCGTATGCCATTATTGTTTTTCATTTCCGGTACAGTGAGTTATTACATGCTTCAGAACCGCACCGGAAAAGGATTTATAGGACTGCGCTTTACCCGCCTCTTCATTCCATTGTTATTTGGTATGCTGGTCATTGTTCCGCCACAGGTATACCTGGAACGTTTAACGCAGGGCTTCAAAGGTAACTTCCGGGACTTTTATCCCAGCATCTTCACCACAGGTGCTTATCCCAAAGGGAATATGAGCTGGCATCACCTCTGGTTTATCCTCTACCTGCTGATCTATGATATCATTTTTGCACCTTTATTCGTCCGGATCATCAGATCAGGTACCAAACCCCTGCAATGGATGGCGGAAGGGAAACGGATCTATCTGCTGGCTGTTCCTGCTATGATCATCTATAGCAGCATGACCATACAATTCCCTGAAACGAATAACCTGGTGCAGGACTACTGCTATTTCCTCTATTGGCTATGCTTCCTGCTGGCAGGATTCATCTGTGTGGCCAATATTAATTTGATGGACAGCCTGGAAAGAAACCGCCGGTTCTCTTTAATGATCGCTTTTACCAGCATTATCGCCATCAATTATATTCGCTGGAATGATATGCAGCCATGGGATACGATCATCCACTGGAAAACAGATCCACGTACCTTTATTTTCCTGGCATTAAGAGTTGTTTGTGCATGGGGTTGGGTATTCACTGCTATCGGATATGGAAAGAAGTATCTTAATAAAAAACACCCGGCATTGAACTACCTCAACCAGGCAGTCTATCCTTTTTATATATTACATCAGACGATTATCGTGATCCTCACCTATTATGTAGTACAAACAACAGAAACCATCGGAATGAAATATATCTTTACAGTAATTGTTACCTTTTTATTGAGTATGGGAATCTTCCATATCTTTATTCGTCCGTATGCTGTTATGCGTTTCCTTTTTGGTATGAAACCCAAACAAAAAATAAGCTATAAACAACCGGCTATACAGATGGAAGAGCAAGCTGTCATATAAAAAGTGTAATTTTTCTATTATGAAAAAATTCTGGAAATATTATTTTCCTGCCATATACGGCCTGTTGATATACTTTACCATCCGCCTGCTGCTGGATACGGTAACCGGTATGAAATTCTGGCAAAGGCCATGGCAGATAAATTGTCTGGAAATATTTATCTCGGTTTTAATGGGATATACATTTATCTGGGTACAGCATCGTCTTTACAAATACTTCGATGCAAAATGGCAAAATGAATTAAGCTACAAAAGAGTTTTAAAAGAATTCGGATATGTTTGTCTTGCGTCATTTGTTTTTCAGAATATATTCATACTGCCGGTAGCCATTTTTACAGATGATGGGGCGCAATGGTATGATGTGGTAGATATCAATGTAATACCAACGCTATACAGCATCATTTATTACGGCATCAGCAGGAGTAACGCTTTCCTGGAAGCTTATGTAAACAACAGGCTGAAACTGGAAAAAGTTGTGTCGGACCAGCTGCAGGCAGAACTAAAATTCTTAAAATCACAGCTGCATCCTCATTTTATATTCAATGCCTTAAACACGATTTATTTCCAGATGGACGAAGATGTATCTGCGGCCAAAAGAAGTGTGGAAAGATTCTCCGAACTGCTGCGTTACCAGTTATACGATCAGGAACAGACGGTGCCTGTCAGACGTGAAATTCAATACCTGGAAAGTTTCATCAGCCTGCAGGAGGTGAGAGCCTCAGAAAAACTATCTTTAAAAGTAGAATTCGATCCCTTACTAATTGATCAGCAGGTATATCCTTTATTATTTTTTCCGCTGGTTGAAAATGCCTTTAAATATGTGGGGGGAGATTATAAGATTTGTATAAAAACATTATTACAGGATGATCATATTCTGTTCCGGATAAAAAACGATATTCCCGACAGGATACCTTTGGAAAGGGCAGGAGGGATAGGATTAGAGAACCTGAGAAGAAGACTGGAACTTTTATACCCGGATAAACATACCTTCAGTATTAATAAAACTGAAAGGGATTTCACTGTAGAGTTAATAATCAAAGCCGCATGAAGATAAAATGTATAGTAACAGATGATGAACCTTTTGCAAGAAAGGGGTTACAGGGATATATAGAAAAAGTTGATTTCCTGGAACTGACCGGTGTTTGCGAAAATGCCATAGAACTCAATTCTATGTTAAAACAGCAAGAGGTGGATGTATTATTCCTGGATATAGAAATGCCCTATATGTCCGGTATAGAGTTGCTGAAAAACTTAACAAATCCGCCAAAAGTGATCTTCACTACAGCGTATGAGAAATATGCGATGGAAGGATATGAACTGGAGGTAATGGATTATCTTTTAAAGCCTGTTTCCTTTGAAAGGTTCTTAAAATCCGCGAATAAGGTGTATGATTACTTCAAACAGCAACAGCAGGGAGTTACTGCCGAAGATTACTTCTTTGTAAAAGCAGATAATAAACTGGAAAAGATCAGTACAGCAGATATCCTTTTCATAGAAGCAATGGAAAACTATATTGCTATTTATATAAAAGACAGAAAGATCATTACGCACCTGACATTAAAGATGATCCAGGAAAGATTACCGGTGGCTGATTTTGTACAACCACATAAATCTTACCTGGTAGCGATGAATAAGATAGATTCTATAGAAGGTAATGTGTTACACATTGCACAGTTTCAGGTACCTGTATCGAAGTATCAGAAAGAGGACCTGCTGATGAAGGTTTTAAACAACCGGATGCTTAAAAGATAGACCGGCTACTCTTTATAATGTACTAATTATTATTAGCTTACGACGTTTTTTATATACCCGGTGGACGTAATATGTAAGTTTTATCTATCTTTATCCCATTCTATTCTATCACGAACTATATTAAACTGTTGTATGGGACAAACAAACTTACCCGAATTCTTTAAATGCGATGATTATTTTATTGATGAAAAAGTAGGACTTCTCAAATTTTCAAATGCCTACAAAGTGTATGGCGAACAGGGACAGCAAATTGGTAATATCCGGCAGGTTGTTCCGGTATGGCATAAAATACTGCGGCTGTTCATTAGTAAAGCAGCATTTCCTTTTGTACTGGAAATTAAAGACATGAACGAAGTTATGGTAGCAAGTATTCGTCGTGGCTGGACCTTCTGGTTCTCTAAAATTGACATTCTGGACGCAAATGGTGAAAAGATAGGCGGTATCAAACAGAAGTTTAAACTGATGAAGCCTTTGTTCCATATTACCAATCAGTATGGGGAGACGATCGCACAGATTAAAGGCGATTGGAAAGCCTGGAACTTCAACATTATAGATTCCAGCGAAAAGCCATTAGGCACCATTACTAAAAAATGGGCCGGTATCCTGAAGGAAGCGTTTACTACTGCGGACAAATATCGTGTAACCATTGAAAAAGATTGTCCGGAAGATGTAAATAAAATAGCCATCGTAGCCGGCGCTATCACTATCGATATGGTACTGAAAGAATCGAAATAAGACTGAAAATAGTGAAGGGGCTGATCTGCGGATAGAAATATTCAGCGATCAGCCCTTTTAGTTTAGCCCCTCCCATGTTATCAAGCTCTGTAACTATTAAGATACAAGAACATCCATTAATGTGGCCATATTGCCCCAATTCGTACTCATTTTTGGTAAAGTTTAAATTCTTTGCCAATTTTATATTTATCCCAATAATTAAAATATTATGGCTAACCAGCATACAAGAGCATTATTCTGTATTGCTTTAGGTTGTTCTGCCGGAGGATTGGAGCCAGTTTGCACATTCTTTCATCAGATCACTGAAAAAACAGGCGCAGCATTTGTGGTGATTCCCCACCTTACGAGGGAACATCCCAGTAAGTTTGCTGACATTCTGAGCAAATTCACACATATGCCTATTCACAGGGTAACAGATACCAAATACCTGGAACCTGATAATATATATGTATTAGTAGAAGACAAAATGATGATAGTAGAAGAGCAGCATCTAAAAGTAAGGAAACGTTACTCAAGAGAAATTATCAATAAATCCATTGATATATTTTTTAAGTCAATGGCAAAGGATTTTCAGGAAAACGCCATAGGCGTAATATTGTCCGGCATGGGTACTGATGGGATCGAAGGGATAAAGACAATTGAAGATTTCCATGGATTGGTAATAGTACAGGACCCGGAATCAACCGATTTTAATATTTTACCACAAACAGCGATTAATAAAGATGATCCACATGCCATTCTGCCTCCTGCTGATATCGCTCGTTTTCTGATCAGGTACCTGAAGAATGACAGCATCATGACTTGATGTTTATTTTGTATATTTTTTAGCAGATTTATAAATATGTCTGGCATGCCTGAGACACATAATGATAGTGAATTTAATAAACGAAGACAGGGCCTGGTACCCAACATTGCATTAAAGAGTATACTATCGATCCTTTCAGAATATTCAGGCGTTGATTTTTTGCAATATAAATTGTCCACTATTACAAGGAGGTTACAACGTAGAATGTCACTTGTAAGTATTTCAGGTTTTGAAGAATATCTTGCCTATCTGAAAGATAATGAAAGTGAGCAGAATATTGTATATGAAGACCTGTTGATCCACGTATCAGCTTTTTTCCGCGATGCAGGAACATTCGAGTACCTGTCTAAATCCATTTTACCCCAGATAATAAAACAAACATCGGCTAAGGACGATGTAGTACGGATATGGGTAGCTGGTTGTGCTACCGGTGAAGAGGCTTATTCCATTGCAATTTGTTTGCATGAACTGATGGGAAGTGAGGATTTTGCAGCTAAAGTGAAAATATTCGCAACGGATTTGTCCGATGCTGTTATTGCTACTGCCAGGAAAGCGGTATACACAAAGGAACAGGTAACCGGTATCTCAGAAACGCACCTGCAGCGTTATTTCCAGGAAGTAGAACAGGGATATGAAGTAACTGCATTCATCAGGGATGTATGTGTATTTGCTTCACATAATATGCTTACAGACCCGCCCTTTGCAAAGCTGAACCTGATCAGCTGCCGGAATGTACTCATATATATGCAGCCTGTATTGCAAAAGAAGATGCTGAGTATTTTCAATTTTGCACTCAAAGATCGCGGCTATCTGTGGCTGGGTAAATCGGAAACAAACAGATCTCCTGACCTGTTTGAAATGCCTTCCAAGAAAACCAAGATCTACTTAAAAAAGAATGTTGATAAATGGGCGCTGAAAAATGCGTTCCCCACAAATAAAAAAATCAAGCACATGAACACGAGCTTTGACCCGGAGAGGGATGAGAATGTTGATGCGCAAAAGGCCGCCGACAGTATTATTCTTAGCATGTACGCTCCTTCTGCTGTATTGCTGAATGAGAAGTTTGATATTATAGAGTTCAGAGGTGTTACCATGCAGTTCTTTGAACATGGCCCGGGGAAAGCCAGTCTGAATATCCTGAAACTGGCACACAGAGATCTTATAAATAGTTTGCGCAGTGCATTAAACCAGGCACAGTCTACCAACAGGAACATCAAAAAAGAAGGGATTGCCATCACTACTGCCGGTGCGTCATTTACTGTAGACTTTGAAATCGTTCCTATCTCCAATCTGCATGAAAACTACTTCCTGGTTATCTTTAACCACCGGCAACCCGAACTGTTCAACACAGAGATCAATGGCAGGAAGCCGGAATTGCCGGAAAGTACAGATGATAAGACCATCCGGCTGCTACAGGTGGAAAAAGAACTACAGCGTTATAAAGATGAATTACGGGCAGTAGCGGAAGCATATGAAGCTACCAACGAAGAATTGCAGTCGGCCAATGAAGAACTGAAAAGCCTTAACGAAGAACTGGAAGTATCCCAGGAAGAATTACAGGTAATTAATGATGAACTCAGCACCCGTAATAATGATCTGCAGGAAAGAAATAACCAGCTTAATAATGCCAAATCATACTCGGAAGCGATTATAAATACTATTCATGAAGCCCTGGTGATCCTGGATAGTAATATCCGGGTAGTAAGCGCCAACGCATCTTTCTACCGCGCCTTTAAAGTAGAACGGAAAGAAACGGAAGGTAAGATCTTATATGAGCTGGGCAATAAGCAATGGAATACTTCGGACCTGCGTTCGTTGCTGGAAAACCTGTTGACTTCACGTACGCCTTTTGTCAATTACGAACTCACACATAAATTCAATAATATAGGGGAGAGGACCATGATGATGAACGGACAGCTCATCACAGCACAGGACCTTAAAGAAGAAATGATCCTGCTGGCGATAGAAGATATTACTGAAGTGAAACAGGCCCGTGAACGTATTGCAAGAAAACAGGAACAGATCCGTGATAATGAAGAACGGTTAAGACTGGCCCTCGTAGGTACAAAAACAGGGACCTGGGATTATAATCCTACAACAAAAGAACTACTGCTGTCTGACAGAAGTCGTGAGTTATTTGGTATCAGCACCAGCGCTCCGGTTTCCTATGACCTGTTCATCAAAGCTATTCATCCGGCAGATGTACAGGGAGTACAGACCGCTATTCAAACTGCTTTGTCCGGTAAAGACAAGGGAGAAATGAATATCGATTTCCGTATCATACCAGCAGAAGACAGTATAAAATGGATCTCCTGTAAAGCACATGTATTCATTAATGAAGAAGATAGTTCTCCGCGTATATTAGGTGTAGTGACGGACATTACGGAGAATAAACAATTCCAGCGCCACCTGCAGGATATAAATAATAAGCTGAGCTTTGCCATGGAGACAGCGCAACTGGGATCATGGACACTCGATATCGCATCCGGTACCTTTACCTGTAATGAACAGTGTAAAAAGAACTACGGATTGCCGGCAGATGCGGATTTTAGTTATGAAAAACGGGAAGCGATCATTGTACCCGAAGATAGGGAACGGGTAAAGAAAGCCATTGCTTATGCAATGGAAAATAAAACGGTTTACGCAGAAGAATACCGTATACAATTACCTAATGGAAATATTGGCTGGCTCTCTGTCAGTGGAAGAGGAGAATACGAAGAAGATGGCACCTTAAAACGCATGATAGGGGTCTCCCTCAATATCACTGAAAGGAAAGAATCTCAGATCAATTTACAGAAAAGCGAAGCCTATTTCAGGATGATTGCAGACACTGCTCCGACTATGATCTGGATTGCAGAAAAAGATGGTGCATTCTCTTTCTTTAACAAAGCCTGGCAAAAATATACCGGTCGCTCTATGGAGCAGAACAAAGACAAAGGCTGGTATGATATTATGCATCCTGATGATATTGATAAATGGAAGATCAATTTCAGCAAATCATCCCGCGACAGGAAAAACTTTTATGCCGAGTTCAGACTTAAACGCTATGACAACACTTACCATTGGTTAGCGTGTTCGGGTATTCCCCGTTTCACCGCGCAAAATGAGTTTATAGGGTTTATAGGCGCCTGTACGGATATCGACGATCAGAAGATGGTGGAAGATGCACTGGAAAGGAAGGTAAGAGAACGTACGATAGCCCTGGAAGAAGCGAATATCAACCTCTCCAAGCGTAACCACGAACTGGAACAGTTTGTATTTATTACTTCGCACGACTTACAGGAGCCGCTAAGGAAGATTCGCCTGTTTGCAGACATGCTGGAAAATATTAAACCGGATAATACCAAGATAGATGCTTCCCTTTACTTAAGAAAAGTAAAACAGAGCGCCATCCGTATGTCCGACCTGATCAGGGACCTCATCGCCTATTCCCGTCTGGAACTGGGGGAAAATGCCTTTTTACCGGTAGATCTGAACCAGATCGTAGCTAACGTAACAGAAGATTTTGAATTGCTGATCAAAGAAAAGCAGGCTATAATGGAAATCAATGAGTTACCTGTAATAGAAGCAGTGCCATTGCAAATGAACCAGCTTTTTTATAACCTGATAGGCAATGCGCTGAAGTTTTCCAATACAAATGCAAACGTAAGGATCACTATTACCGCCAATAAGCTTGACAGTGTGGAACTGGCAGATTACCCCCATTTAAATAAAGAACAAGGCTATTACAGGATTATTGTAGCGGATAACGGCATCGGTTTTAACCAGGCATATTCAGATAAGCTGTTCGTTATCTTCCAGCGGCTGAACCAGAAAGAGAAATTTGAAGGTACCGGCATAGGGCTGGCACTTTGCCGGAAGATCATCGATATCCATAACGGAGACATCCAGGCATTCGGAGTAGAGCAGCAGGGAGCTGCTTTTCATATCATCATTCCGGAAACACAACAATAAACATTATATAGTACAAACAGGGGTGTAAAACCCTGTTTGTACTCCCTCTTAAAACAGTCCCGTACTCATACTTCACATATTAAATTTTCTTCCCAACACAATAAAAGGCAGGATTTTGCGTAACTCATTCCATGGATTACTTAATATTTACCTTTACCTGCTTTGCGTTTTAACTGCCTGATAATCATTCTATAGTTATTATTGTAAATTTTAATATAATTTTGCGTAATTTTCGTCTTAAATAGTAATTTAGACACTGGTTAAGCTTCCTTTAAAAGACGCCAAGACCTACTGTATTTCAATATGAGGCTGATCCTATGTCTTTTTCTAATTATTGTGCAGTTAATTGCGAGAGGGCAGACTGCTGTGCCTCCACCGGCCATTTCGCCACCAGCCAGCTCTCAGCCGGCCGCTCCATCAGCGGACAGCGTGAAAGCGAAAAAAGGGAATTTTGAAACCGAATTTAAAATGAAATCCGGTAGTTTTCTTGGCTTTGGACAGGTGAACCTGGGAATGGGGGAGGTAGGATTTAAAGTCGTTGTTTTTTGTGAAAGTAAACAAAAAAGCGCCAGGCTTGAATTCCGTATTAACCACCCCAGAGGTAAAAAAAGCAGGAAGATCGGCACCCTGAAGATCCCCTTTACAGGCGATACCACATACGCCCTGAAATTTGTAGGTAACCCAAAGTATTCCAACGGAGTACACGATGTCTATCTCGTGGCTAAAGGCGGCAGTCCTTTTAGTATTACTTCCATCTCCTTTGAACAGGAATACTAACGACTTTTACTATCTCATCACTTAATCGAATTAACCGCCGGAAATGCCATCTGTCTGATCGAACCAGGTGATAATCAAATCATAGCATACATTGTAAGAAGTGTATTAACTGATTTTAGCCTGAACAGACCAGGTACTGCATTTGCCGATACTACCCCTGGACCATTTATCAGAAATATACCATGTTCCGCGTTCTGTTTACTACGTAGCGCGGGTAGATGCCGGAGGAACGTATTAACTGAATGTTAAAAGAATTATAAATCTTTAATAATTTTTTCTATTTTAGGCGTGTGGTTGACACCACAAGAATTTATCAACCGTTATGAAAACCAGTTCGTACTAACTCAAAGAATTCTGTAGCGCATTACCTTGTCACATAATATGTACAGCCATCTATTTTGAAAACCCGTGCTGTATTGTTAACTATTGACCCATTGCCTGCTATTCTTTAACTATTAAACCACGTTATGATGATTATCCGGAACAAAAGTGTGTAAACTATAGGAATGTTGTTGCATTCCTGGTAGATCCAAATTTATCATGCCGGTAACCAGCTGTTGCCACGGGCATGTCATTTCTAAACTGTCAAATTTAATGTATGAAAAATTCAGACCTGTTGAAGGCCCGGCATTCCCATGCCTGGCAGTCAATTCCACTATGCATGAAACTAATTCTACTCCTTTTTGTATGTTTTTTACCCACCGCTCTCTTTGCTCAGGATATTACCTTAAAAGGTAAGGTCCTGGATAAAAACAATCAACCCGTTATCGGAGCTACAGTGAAGATAGTCGGTACCGCACGTGGTACCACTACTACTCCTGATGGCTCCTTTACATTAAATGCGCCTGCTACCGCACAGTTAACCGTAAGTGCTATCGGTTTCTTACCGCAAACAGTTCCCGTAAAAGGGAACGGACCGGTGAATGTTGCGCTGGAAGCGGATACCAAAGGCCTTAGCGAAGTAGTGGTAGTTGGTTATGGGGCCCAGAAACGCGAAGCTGTTGCTGGTTCCATTGCTACTGTAAAAGGAGCAGACCTCATCAAATCTCCTGCTACTAATTTATCCAACTCAATTGCCGGTCGTATGCCTGGTGTTACTGCTATGCAGAACAGCGGTGAACCTGGTAATGATGGTTCTTCCCTGCGCATCCGCGGTTCCAACACACTAGGTAACAATGATCCTCTCGTTGTTATTGATGGTGTTGCTGCGCGCACCGGTGGCCTGGAAAGACTGAATCCGGTGGACATTGAAAGTATCTCTGTACTGAAAGATGCCTCTGCTGCTATCTATGGTGCAAGAGCTGCAAATGGGGTTATCCTTGTTACCACCAAACGTGGTAAAGCCGGTAAACCTCAGCTCACCTATTCCTTTAACCAGGGATGGTCTCAGCCTACACATATTCCCGATATGGCGGATGCTTCGCAATATGCACAGCTGCGCGATGAACTGAGTCTATACCGGGATGTTCCTGCCAATGAGTGGGATGCTGCCTGGAAAGTATACAAACAGAATGGCACCTATACATCTCCCGTTACCAATAAACAATGGGATGTGGCTTTCGGACAATCAGAAATAGAAAAATATAAAGCGAATAATGATCCCTGGCTGCATCCTAATACCAATTGGTATAAGGCTACTTTCAAGGACTGGTCACCGCAATCCAATCATAGCCTGCAGATTTCCGGTGGTACGGATGCCACGAAATACCTGGCATCTTTCGGGTATCAGTCGCAGGATGCTTACTACAAAAAATCAGCTACGGGTTATGATCAGTACAGCCTGCGTGTGAACCTGGACAGCCGTGTGAATAAATACGTGAATGTAAGTGTAGACCTCATGGGGCGGCAGGAGTACCGTCATTATCCTACCCGCAGCGCCAGCGATATCTTCCGTATGCTGATGCGCGGAAAACCGACTGAACCTGCTTACTGGCCTAACGGCCTGGCTGGCCCGGATATAGAGTACGGTAATAACCCTGTAGTCATCACTACAGACCAGACAGGGTACGACAGGGACAAACGTTACTACATGCAAACCAATGCCCGTTTAGACGTTACCATTCCCTGGGTAGATGGCTTGAAACTGAGTGGTAACGTGGCATTCGATAAATACCTCAAACGTACTAAAAGATGGATGACCCCCTGGTACCTGTATACCTGGGACAAAAAAACATATCAGGCAGATGGCACCACGCCATTACTCGTAAAAGGTAAACGTGGTACAGACCAGGCTACACTGGCTCAGGGGGATGAAGACCAGAGTAATATGCTGTTACGCGGATTACTCACTTACGATCATACCTTCAATAAAAAACATACGGTTAACCTGGTATTCGGGGCAGAGCGCGAAACAGTCAATTCCGATAACTTCAATGCTTCCCGTAAGTATTTCGTCTCTTCTTTAATAGACCAGATGTTTGCAGGAGGAGATCTTGAAAAAGATAACGGTGGTAGTGCCTGGGACCGTGCCCGCCTGAACTATTTCGGACGCGCAGCTTATAATTACAAAGAAAAATACCTTGCGGAATTTGTATGGCGTTATGATGGTTCTTACATGTTCCCGTCTACTTCCCGGTTCGGTTTCTTTCCCGGCGTAATGGCAGGATGGCGCATCTCTGAAGAGAACTTCTGGAAAAATAATATCCATGTAGTAAACTATTTAAAACTCCGTGCATCGTGGGGTAAACTGGGTAATGACCAAATCTATTACGATGATAATGGAGATGGTACGCTCACTTTACAGGAGTACCAGTATTATTCTACTTATGGCTTTGGCAGTTATGTGCTGGGCAATAATGTAGTGAAATCATTGTACGAAGCACGTATCCCTAATCCATATATTACCTGGGAAGTAGCGAATAATTATAACGTTGGGCTGGATGGATCATTACTCAATGGTAAACTCTACTTTGAACTGGACGCTTTTATCAATAAACGTTCCGGCATACTGGTAAGAAGAAATGCTTCTATCCCTCAATCAACCGGTATGACGCTGCCTGCTGAAAATATCGGTAAGGTAGATAATAAAGGGTGGGAGTTCCGTATAGGCTATACTGATAAGATTGGCGCTGATTTCCGTTACGATGTAAGTATAAACGGCGGCTATTCTAAAAACAGGATCATCTTCTGGGATGAAACACCAGGTGCACCTGCCTGGCAACGTTCTACCGGGCAGCCAATGAATACGGCGCTGTACTATGAATATGATGGTGTATTCAAAGATTTTGATGCTATCAGCAAAAATACAATCGATTACAGTGCATTGACGAATAACCTGCGCCCCGGCGATATGAAGTACAAAGACATTAACGGGGATGGTAAGATCAATGGGGATGATAAGGTGCGTAACTCCAAAAGTACACAGCCTAAGTTTACCGGTGGTCTGAATATCAACCTGGGTTACCGCAACTTCGATTTCTCTGTTCTCATGCAGGGAGCCGCTGGTGGTGCTTTGCCTATTAACACAGAATCCGGTGAGATCGGCAACTTCACAAAAGACTACTATAATCATCGCTGGAGCCCGGACAACCCAAGCAGTGTGGACCCTCGTGTAAACGACCGTAACGATACTTACTGGTCTACCGGCAACACTTACTGGTTGCGGAGCACCAACTACCTGCGTCTGAAGAACCTGGAAATAGGTTACGCATTGGGAGACCTGTTCAAGAAAAAAGCAGGGATCAGCAGTTTCAGGTTATATGCCAACTGTCTGAACCTGTTCACGATTGATAACCTGAAAATCCTCGATCCGGAATCTGTGAATGGTAACGGTCAGTACTATCCGCAGTCAAGGGTCATCAATGCAGGCTTTACATTAACTTTTTAAGTAAGCAAGGTATGAAACAGCTAATCAAAAAAATATACATTGGTCTTACATGTGCATCCCTGCTTACCGCAGGCGCCTGTAAAACTGATTTCCTGAATACAAAGCCATTGGGCGAAGCTACTACAGATGATGTATGGAATGATCCAGCATTAACAGAAGCATTCGTGAATGAAATATACAATGGGCTCAGCAGTGGTGGTTTCCTGGAAACTATGCTGGCATCTGCTACAGATGAAACGATGTTCACACATAATTATGGTCTCAAAAATATGGTGGAAGCTACTATCAGCCCCACCGATGCCGAATATGTTACCAACAGGGGTACCTTCCAGTGGGGTGAAATGTACAAACGGATCCGTGCCTGTAATGTATTCTTTGCCAACGTAAATAAAGTACCATTCGACAAAGCCATGGTAGGAAGCCGGTTGCGGGGAGAAGTATATTTTCTGCGCGCGTTTTACTATCATCAACTGTTACGTGCGTACGGCGGCATCCCATTGATAGATTCTGTGTATACACTGGATGCCAAAGATTATACAAAAGCCCGTAATACTTTCGCAGAATGTGTGGATCATATCGCCAGAGACTGTGATTCCGCAGCCTATTACCTGCATGGTACGGAAGGCGTGTCAGTAAAAGGCCGCGCTAATGAAGGAGGCGCACTGGCATTAAAATCACGTATCCTGTTATACGCTGCCAGCGATCTGCATGATCTTCCTACAGCCAAAGCAAAATCTGCTATTATAGCAGCAGCACAAACACCGGAAGTACTGGCTTACCCCAGTGGCGACCGTACGGCACGCTGGCAGAAAGCAAAGGATGCAGCAAAGGCAGTGATAGACCTGGGCATTTATTCCCTGGCATATCCAAACCCTGCCAGTGCTACGGAAGCCAGCGCTAATTACCAGGCGATGTTCCTGAAAGATAACAGTGAAAGCATTTTCTCCCGTTATTTTGTGAATGCTAAATCCGAAGCCGGCGGGCAGATTGGCTTGTACAATGGTTTGAACGGTTATCATAACTGGTCCGGCAATACGCCTACCCAGTTGCTGATAGATGATTATGAGATGAGTGACGGTACAACCTTCGACTGGAACAACGCAGCACAAAAGGCGAATCCCTATATCAACCGCGATCCGCGCTTTTATGCCACCATCCTTTACGATGGGGCCAACTGGCGCCAGCGTCCTTCAGATGTAACGGCCAAAGATCCGGCTAACCAGGTACAGGCAGGTTCTTATGAGGTGTGGGATGCGGATAACCAGAAGGTAATCCCTAATCCGGGACTGGATACCCGTCAGGGGCCCGTGGAAGACTGGAATGGAAGTTTCACCGGATATTATATCAAAAAGTTCATTGATCCTACGGTGGATGCACAGTATTTCCGCCAGGAAGTACCTTATCCGTTCTTCCGCTATACCGAAGTGATCCTGAATTATACAGAAGCCTGTATAGAACTGGGCCTGGAAGATGAAGCCCGTACCAACCTGAATGCCATCCGTACCCGTGCCGGTATGCCGGCCATTACGGCTTCGGGCGCTGCCCTGAAAGCAGCTTATCAGCGTGAGCGCGAAATTGAAATGGTGTTTGAAGAGCAACGTTTCTTCGATGTACGCCGCTGGATGATTGCCCCGGCTACAGTAGGCCGTGCTCTGAAGGGCATTAATGTAACGGGCAAGCTGAAACCCGGCAGTAAGGTAACTTTATACAAGTATGATCTGTCTAATTATGACTATACCTACACACCTGTAACACTGGTAAATGAAAACCGCCTGTGGCTGGATAAGATGTATTTCATGCCCATACAAAGGGACGAAATGAACCGTAACAGCAAACTGGTGCAGAACCCCGGATTCTGATATCTGAAGAAAAACTTGTATGAAGAGATGGCTTGCTTTGGCAGGCCATCTCTTTTTTGTGTTTTAAGTTCTATATGCTTATAACCTGCCAGGCCTTTCCTTATAAGGTTCTACCTACGTTCCTATAAGCTTAGCTTATAGGAACGTAGGTAGCAGGTTATAGAAACATAGGTAGGAGCTTATAGACAGTACACAGAAAGAAGCCATTTGGTTACTATTCCACCGTACTAAGCAGATCCTTTCCACTCATCAAATAAATAGTAAACAGACTTGTTTTAAGCCCCTTGTATTTCGTAATTTGGCTTTGGCTTTAATCACAATCTTATTAATAACCATGTTTATGTACAAATTGAACAGGATGTTTATGCTGGCTGTTATTGCAACTGCTGGTATTTCCACTTCATACGCATACACCGGTGGACCGGACAAACCAGGCACAACTGAAACTCCCGTTAAAACGGATGCAGATAATGCAGGACTGAAACTGCCCGCAGGTTTTGGCGCTTCGAAAGCGATAGACGCTCTCGGGCACAGCCGTCACATTGCTGTTACTTCTTCAGGAGAGATCTATGTGAAACTGGACAGGCCCAAAGATGGCAAAGGCATCCTGTTCCTGCAGGATACCAATGGAGATGGTAAAATCGATAAGCAAACCGGTTTCGGTAATTACGGAGGTACAGGCATTTATGTAAAAGGAGGCTATCTGTACGCTTCTTCCAACACAGAAGTATTCCGTTATAAACTGGACGCTAAGGAACATGTGATAAACACGGAAGCCCCGGAGAAAATTATCACCGGTCTGATCGACCGTCATCAGCATGAATCCAAATCGCTGACACTCGATAACAATGGTAACATTTACGTGAACATAGGCGCCTACTCAAACTCCTGCCAGGAAAAAGACAGGACAACAGGTTCCATGGGAATGAAACCATGTCCCGTGCTGGACTCTGCAGGCGGTATCTGGCAGTTTAAGGCTGATAAGGCCAATCAGACGTATGGCGATGGTGTTCATTACGCTACCGGTTTACGGAATGTAGTAGGGCTGGACTGGAACCAGCAGCGGAACCAGTTGTTTGTGATGCAGCATGGCCGCGATCAGCTGCACGACCTGTTCCCCAACCTGTACAATGAAAAACAATCTGCCGACCTGCCGGCAGAATGTATGTATGCCGTAAAGAAAGGATCTGACTGTGGATGGCCTTACATCTATTATGACCCTGAACAACATAAGAAAATGCTGGCGCCTGAATATGGCGGTGATGGTATTAAAACGGCTGGTGAAGGTGCAGAAGACCCTGTAGTTGCTTTCCCTGCCCATATGGCGCCCAACGGCTTATTATTCTATACAGGTAACCAATTCCCTGAAAAGTACCGTAATGGCGCATTTATTGCCTTCCACGGCTCATGGAACCGTTCTCCTGAAAACCAGGCAGGTTACTTTGTGGTATTTGTACCTTTTAAGGATGGTAAGCCTTCCGGTAAATGGGAAGTATTTGCAGATGGTTTCGCAGGCCCCGGCCCGGTTAAATCCCCTGGTCAGGCATTGCACCGTCCATGTGGACTGGCACAGGGCCCGGATGGTTCTCTCTATGTATCTGATGATGTAAAAGGAACAATCTACAGGATTGTTTATAAGACCAAATAAGATGAAGAAAATTATAATGGCAGGCATAATGGTAGTCATGGCCTTGTCTGCCGCTGCACAGGTAAAAAAACAGGCCGCTGCAGGGACAACAGCGTCAATAGCAAGGGGAAAAGTGCTGTATAAGCAGATCTGTGCTACCTGCCATCAGGCAGATGCAACAGGTGTTCCCAGGATGAACCCTCCATTGATTAAGACGAAGTATGTACTGGGCGATAAGACAAAGCTTATCAGGGTATTGTTGCTTGGACTGAATGAGGAAGTGGAGATAGAAGGGGAGTATTACTCCAATCCTATGCCTTCACAGGCGGCTTTGAAGGATGAGGAAATAGCGGACGTACTTACATTCGTCCGTAATAGCTTCGGGAACAAAGCATCCGCTATCACTCCGGCACAGGTAAAAGCTGTCAGAGCGACCATCAAATAAAAGCGCCTTTCCTATAAAAAAGGTTTCATAAAAATGCCCCACACCTTAGGTGTGGGGCATTTTTATGAAACCTTTTTCAAACTTTTATTTGATTCAATCAAATACATAGTTGCTTTTATCAAATGTATTTCTAAAATTTGTTGAAAATTAGGGACATGTCAGTGAATCTTGAAGTTGTGCAGGAGGTAAGTGATTTTAATGGGTACTATACAGGGCTGGTTGAGTTGTTAAACCGCCATATATCAGAAAGCAGCATCTCTTTATCCGCGTTACGTGTATTGGTAAAAGTAAGACAGGAGGAAGAAATTACCGCCGGTAAGCTGGTGGACACACTGGGTATAGATGGCGGATACCTGAGTCGTATGCTAAAGGCATTCGAAGGGAACCACCTTGTATCTAAACGGAAATCCACCGCAGATGGCCGTACCTGGTTCCTGCAGCTCACTGCAAAAGGGAAAAAGCTGCTGGAAAGCCTGGAAGAGCAATCGAACGCGCATATAAAGGAATTGCTTACCCCTTTGGCCGATGAGCAGCAGAAAGGGCTGGCAGCCGCCATGAAAACGATCCGTCATATCCTGTCGGAAGAAAGTCCGCTTAACACCAGCGATATCACATTCCGCCGGCAGTTACTGCCCGGGGATGCCGGTTATCTCATATACCTGCACGGTTCCCTCTATGCAAAAGAAGCCGGCTTTAATCTCGCTTTCGAAACCAGCGTATGTAAAGCCTTCTATGAATTCCTGGAAGCCTACAACGCCTCTAAAGACCAGGTATTCCTGGCATTGCATGGAACGCAGATCATTGGGTCTATTGTGGTATCTGCCTTCTCCAGGTATGTTGTACAGATAAGGTGGTACCTGGTGCATCCTGATTTCCGCCAGATGGGCTTAGGTAAAAAACTGCTGAACGAGGCATTAGATTTCTGCCGTGAAAAAGGGTTCCAGAAAGTATACCTGATGACGACCAGTAAACAGGAAATCGCTACCAACCTGTTCAGAAAGACCGGATTCCGCAAAACCGGAGAGAAACAATTAAGCATGTACGGACAACAATTATCCGAAGAACGGTACGATATGGACCTTTGACCGTTACTTTGGGCGGTATTACTTGTATGTGTATACGCTTATATCAATCTCATATGGGCAAATAAATGAAATTTATCAGGGAAGTGTACTGGTCCCCGATAATATAAAAGCCCAAATCATAATTGCAAATGAAATAATAGTTATTAACAAAAAAGTTATTAACAATATCTGATTTACCCGCAGGGTGTTTACCCGCATACAATCGTAAAAGACCCTAAAAAAGACAGTACCCTATTTGTGAAATGACTACAAAGTGACTACATGAAAAAATAGTCATTAGTAATAAATGTCTCATAATCAGTAACAACTAAAAAACGATCAGGAAAGCCACTATCCGGCTGCTTTCCCGTCTCCCTGAATTCAGCTAGTTTTGCGATATTATATTAAATCAGCATAAGAACCCCCGTGCAAAAAGCAACTTTAGGCAATAACAAAATTCAGCTGTTCTTTTTCAATATAATGGGATTAGCACTCATTTCTCCTATGTTTTTAGGGAGAGTTAAAGTAAAAGAACAATTACCTGTAAGAAAGGACGTTATTCAGGCCGTTCATGAGCCTGAAACTGATACGATCAGCATCTCTATAGTAGGAGATTTAATGGTTGGATCAAGTTATCCATCTGCTTATTTTTTACCAAGAGATACAGAAGGTAATATCCTGCAGGCAGCAATGACTTTATTGCAATCTACAGATCTTCGTATAGGCAACCTGGAAAGTGCTGTTTCCGACAATGCGCCATTATATAAACAATGTGGCGGCAATCAGTGTTTCGCTTTCCGCACGCCGCTGAAATACGCACAGTTTTATAAAGATGCCGGCTTCGATTATCTGAACATCTCCAATAATCACTCTTTTGATTTTGGAATGAAAGGTGTTGAACATACACTGGATTTCCTGGGAAAGAATAATATCCGCACCAGCGGCGTACCACAACATCCCATAGATACACTCACTGTCCGCAATACAAAAATAGGCTTTGCTTCTTTTGCACCACATAACAATTGCCTGGACCTGAATGATGATTCCCTGGTAAAGGCTACTATTGCAACGCTGCGTCCGATGTGTGATGTATTGATCGTCTTTTTTCATGGAGGAGGAGAAGGTGCATCCAAAAAACATACGCCAAAAGGAAGAGAGATTTTCTTCGGGCAGGACCGTGGAGATGTAAGACATTTTTCACACATGTGTGTAGATGCCGGAGCAGATCTGGTAATAGGCTCTGGCCCTCACGTAGTAAGGGGAATGGAGTTATATAAGGAGAAATTAATCGCTTACAGTTTAGGTAATTTTGCAACTTATCATCAATTCAATTTAAAATATCCCAATAATATTGCACCTTTGCTGCAGGTAAAAATCACGAACAAAGGTAATCTGGCAGAAAATAAAGTGTTCTCTTTTTTACAGGAAGGAGAGGGAGTTCCCAAAGCAGACAGTACTATGGGAGCTTTCAGGTTGATTCAGGCATTATCGGAAGAAGATTTTGGATTTAAAGAGGTGGGCGCCGGTACTTTGTGGTAAAAATGTGTTTGAATGAAGAAATTACTAATTTTTATATCTCTCTTTACGCTTTCAACTGCTCAGGCAAAAGAGAGAAAAAAGAATAAAGAGAAAACAAGGCACCATATCTCTATCTTCCATAAGAAGAAAAGGAAAGAAGTCTCCTTACCAGCTGCCTATTTAGCACCAGATGTAGATACGATATCCATCAGTGCCAGCGATAGTAACAATATTAATCATATGCTTTCGGTCCTGGAAGCTGAGTTAGGCAAGCCCTATAGAAGAGGGGCAATTGGCCCTGACAGGTTCGATTGCAGTGGCCTTATTAAATATGGGTTCTCGCATATAGGATGGATTTTACCCCGCAGGGCTACTGATATCGGGCAGTTGGGACAAACTATTACTACGGAATCCTGTTCTCCCGGAGACCTCCTCTTTTTCTCCGGCCGCAGGCATTCGAAAAAGAAGAAGATCAGTCACGTTGGTTGTGTTTACAAAGTAGAAGACGGTAAAATATTCATGATCCATTCCAGCGATCAGGGGGTGAATATCACTGATATTACCAATAGCCGGTATTATCAGGAAAGGCTTATTTATGCCAAACGTTTATTTGAGGCAGATAGCACGCCTGTTGCTATTCCCGTAGAGTTACCCTGCAATTAAATCCATAATTGTGTGTTTTTCCTTATTTTGAGTACTGATCCCACGGGTCCGAACCAAAAACAATCATATGGATACACAGCAATTGGAAATGAACAGGAATGAAGATGCCATGCGCAGGGCACTCAGTACCCTTAAACAACGCTTCGCCGTCATTGAACAGGGCGGAGGCAAAAAGAACCTCGAAAAAGTAAGATTAAAAGGAAAATTAACCCCACGTGAACGCATTGCTTATCTGCTGGATAAAAATACGGATTTTACAGAAATAGGCTCCTTTGCAGCATATGATATGTATGCAGAACATGGAGGTTGTCCCGCAGCAGGTACTGTAGGCGGTATTGGTTATGTAAGCGGCCGCCAGTGTATGATCGTGGCCAATGACATGACTGTCAAAGCCGGAGCCTGGTTCCCGCTTACCGGTAAAAAGAACCTTCGCCTGCAGGAAATAGCGATGGAAAACCGTCTGCCAGTTATTTACCTTGTAGACAGCGCAGGGGTATACCTGCCTATGCAGGATGAGATTTTCCCGGATAAAGAACATTTCGGCCGTATTTTCCGCAATAATGCCCGTATGAGCGCTATGGGAATTACCCAGATAGCCGCTGTTATGGGCAGCTGTGTGGCTGGTGGCGCCTATCTGCCTATTATGAGTGATGAAGTACTGATGGTGGAAGGGAATGGCTCAATATTCCTTGCAGGGCCCTACCTGGTGAAAGCAGCTATCGGAGAAACCGTAGATGCCGAAACGTTAGGAGGAGCGGTTACCCATACAGAGATCTCCGGCATTGCAGATTATAAATTCAAAACAGACCAGGAATGCCTGGACCATATCAAAAAGATCATTGGTAAACTCGGGCATCCGGCAGATGCAGGATTTGACCGTATCGCATCTGCACCGCCGGAAAAAGATCCTGCTGAGATTTACAGCATTATACCCCAGGACAGTACCCGGCCTTATGATATGCTGGACGTGATAGGCAGGATTGTAGACCGTTCTGAATTTGATCAGTATAAAGAAGATTACGGTAAAAGTATTCTCTGTGGCTATGCCCGTATTGACGGCTGGGCTGTGGGCATTGTAGCTAATCAGCGCAAGATCGTAAAAAGTAAGAAGGGAGAGATGCAGATGGGAGGCGTTATTTATAACGACAGTGCGGATAAGGCAGCCCGTTTTATCATGAACTGTAACCAGAAGAAAATTCCCCTGGTATTCCTCCAGGATGTAACAGGGTTTATGGTAGGTAGCCGGAGTGAGCATGCCGGTATTATCAAGGATGGCGCTAAGCTGGTGAATGCGGTCGCCAATTCCGTAGTACCTAAGTTTACGGTAATAGTAGGGAATTCTTATGGTGCAGGTAATTATGCCATGTGTGGCAAGGCATACGATCCCCGTTTTATCTATGCATGGCCCAATGCAAAGATAGCTGTAATGGGAGGGGAGCAGGCAGCTAAAACACTGTTACAGATCCAGGTAGCATCTTTAAAGGCCAAAGGAGAGATCATTACTCCGGAAGAAGAGAATCGTTTGTTAACCGATATCATGGCGCGTTATAATACGCAGACAACTCCATACTATGCAGCAGCGCGTTTATGGGTAGATGAGATTATAGACCCTGCGGATACACGTAAAATATTATCTGCCAGTATTACAGCGGCTAACCAGGCACCTGTGGAAGCTGGTTTTAATTTAGGTGTTTTTCAGGTGTAGATATTATCTTTGCGCGCTATGTCGGAAGTTATTGTTTATACGGATGGTTCTTCACGCGGTAATCCGGGGCCGGGCGGCTATGGAGTTGTGCTGATGTGGAATAGCGTTCGCAAGGAATTATCACAGGGGTACCGGAAGACGACCAACAACCGTATGGAGTTGCTGGCGGTGATCGTTGCACTGGAAGCGCTGAAGAAAGACGGATTGAACGTACGTATCTTTACGGACAGCGAATATGTAGTGAACAGTGTTGAAAAAGGCTGGTTATGGAACTGGGTGAAGATCGGGTTTAAGGATAAAAAGAACAAAGATCTGTGGCAGCGGTTTATTCCCGCCTATAAAAAGCACCAGGTTAAATTTACCTGGGTGAAGGGGCATGCGTCTAATCCTTTAAACAACCGTTGTGACGAATTAGCCACACAGGCAGCGGATAGCGGAGACTGGCTGGTAGATACCGGCTTTGAGGCCAGCGCTGCTTCTTAATAAGAAAAAATCCCCGGTGTATCATACACCGGGGATTTTTTTATCTAACCATTTGTTTTCTTCTCATTCAGCATCTTTGTAATCTCTTTATTCCTCGCCACTTTGGCATTGGAAAAAGCATTATTCCCCGTTTTATCCTTTAGCGCAGGATTAGCCCCTGCATCCAGTAAGATTTTCACCAGTTCCACATTAGCATTACTTACAGCATACATCAGTGCAGTAGCGCCAAATCCATCGTCCAGGTCTACATCTGCACCATGCCTCAGCAGTAATCTCACCACATCAGCATTTTTATTATAAACAGCGGTAATGATCAGGTTTGCTTCAACAAATCCCTGTTTTATAATAAGGTTGACGTCAACACCTCTGTTTATAAAGTCCTTCATCGCGATTGTGTCCCCTTTTACGACAGCATCATACATACTGTCATTCATGCTTTGTTGAGCAAATAACATCGACGTAGACATCAGTAATAAAATTACGAGGGCAAGTTTTTTCATTTTAATAGAATTTTTGATCTTGGTTTATTAGTACAGTGTTCCCTATCAGGCTGATTTGCTATAAAATATTCATTTATAACCCTTGCGTCCTTTTTAACGTGCGATATTCCCCTTAAATGAATCTTATATATTTCAAATATATAATTTAATTAATTTATTTTCAAACATTAACAATAATTAACATTGTAATAACGATGCAGGAAAAACTGATGATAGCGATTTATCAGAAAAAAAGAAGAATGGTTAAAGAGAGGTTAAAAAGGAGTAAGAGATGATCTCCCTTACTCCATATAGTTTTAGTTTTTTTCTACAAAATTTTTCAGGGAAGTACCGGTAATGGAAGTCCAGCCTTTTGCGAAACTTGTTTTTGCGAAATCGGGGTTGTTCTGCGGGAATGTTTCCAATCCGGCATGCGTTAATCTCAGTCTTGTTTTATCACCTTCGGGGAATAGTTCCCAGGTTACATAGGAATGTCCTTCATAACCTTTGTATGTCCAGGTATGGGTAATTTTTCTACCTGGAATAACTTCTGTTACCTTGCATAGGTGTGTGTACGTTTTATCTTTAGTTCCGCCTGTGAACTCAAATTCAAATCCTACTTCAGGTTTAAATTCTTCCAGCTTAAAATACCATTGTTTCATCTGATCATTATCAGTAATGGCTTGCCACACCTTTTCAACAGGTGCATTATAAATCTGTTCGATTACAAATGGTTCTTGTTTCATCTGCGTTTGGTTTTTTGATTATCTTTTTCTAAGAATTTCCCTAATGCATCTAATTTGCTGGTCCAGAATTCGCGGTATTGTTCTATCCATGCAGATACTTCGTTCAGCTGTTTCAGTTGTGCCTCGCAATACCTTTCCCGTCCCTGTTGTTTAATCACGATCAGTCCGCATTCCGTTAATATTTTTATGTGTTTGGATACGGCTGGTCTGCTGATATCAAAGTGATCAGCGACAGCATTTTGCGTTAATGATTGCCTGGATACTAAATGAATGATCTCCCTCCTGGTTGGGTCTGCTATTGCCTGAAATACATCTCTTCTCATAATATGAAACCTTTCGGTTACAAATGTAATGAAACCCTTCGGTTACACAAATAAATCTTGTATAAGGGAAATGTGACATGATAAATTAAATTTGTATGAAAGCTTTGAAATATGTTTGTAACGGTTTACATTTGCGGCACAAAAAGTTTGTAAACGCCTAGAATCAATTTAACTATTAATCAATTCCGGGAACAAAATTTTCGATTATATATATTGAGTTTCCTTTTTATTATTGAGATAAATCCTTATTACTTATGGAGATACTCTCTCCTTAATAATTTATCCTCTTACAGTTTTGTGTTTAATGCCGACTATTAAATAATTTGAATAAACATATTTATATATTATTTCTCTTCCTGGGAGGGGGCTTAAATACCTATGCCCAGTTACAACGTAGTACCATTTTACATGCTACTGGTGGTAAAGGCGAGATATTGATTTTCCCCAGAGGTATACAGCAGTCCTCCGGGAATGTGTCTTATCTGCTTGCCGCAGATAGCGGGAATACTATTGCGCTCATCCCTCTTATTAAAGAGGTGAATGATCATAAGCCTAAGGTAGTTGTACCCAGGAAACCATTGCTGACGGTTCATGGTAATGTGATGTATGATCTCTATTATCAGTCGGGTGTTGATACGCCTTATCAGCAGAAAGATGTATACCAGCATACCTTAACAACTTACCTGGATATTACAGTAAAAGATCAGTATCCGGTTCGTGTAGCCTTTTCAACTACCAGGGGAAACTCTGCAATGTTCAGAAATATCACAGGACTTAATCTTCAGTATACTAACCGCGATTTCAAAAGTATGCTGCTGAATAAGCTGCAGCGTTATGATGCGGGACGTAATCTCCAGTTGCAGGAATTGGAACAGTACAAGGCACAGATGGATATGAAATCCATGGAAATCTCCCGGCTCAGAGGCTGGTTATCTTCTCCTGTACAATTACAGCGTATTGTAGAAGAGAGGGAACGGAAATTATATAAGACTGATAAGGCTCCTTCTTTTGATTCTTTGTCAAAGCCTGATCTCAATGCATTACTGCATTACAGGAAATTACCGTCAGATACAGGTATGCAGCATTTTGAAGATCAGTATGCAGCAAAAGGTAAACAACTGGATTCACTGGAGAAAGAATGGAACAGGATGGATCAGAAATACAGGGAACAACAAAAGAAGCTCGGAGACGGGAAAGAAGATCTTGTAAGCGCTGTAATGAACAGCAGGAACAATAAAGAGCTCGCCGATAAACTGCACGCAATGGACCTGCCGGATACCGTACTACCTAAAGGGTATAAAACACTGCTGGCAATTAAATCGTTCGGCATAGGAAGGACAATGGTAAATTACTCAGAACTGACTGCGAAAGATATAAGTATCGAGGGAGTACAGCTCGAATATAATCCTTCTTATTACGTAGCTGTTGCTACAGGTGTAATAGATTACCGGTTCAGAAATTATATTGTGAACAGTAACCGTCCGAAACAATACCTGAATCTGTTCAGAGTGGGCATTGGTATGAAGGAAGGCAATAACCTGATCTTCACTTATTATACCGGTAAGAAACAGCTGTATAATTTGAATACTTCTGTGGATAGTGCTTCCTCTCCGGATTATCACCTGATGGGAATGGCTTTGGAAGGACGTTGGCAGCTGACTAAAAATACATACTTCACAGGAGAAGTGGCTAAATCGTCCCTCCCTTATTATCGGGCGTCATCTTCTTCCGGCAATAAGCTGAGCAGTTTATTCCAACTTAATGATCGTTCCAATGAAGCATATGCCCTGAAAGCATTTTCCTTTATACCAGTTACAGGTACCAGGATCAATGCAGTATACAAAGTGATGGGAGCGGGATTTCAGTCGTTCAGTATGTATACTACCGGTTCTGCACAAACGGCGTGGTCCGTAAGAGTAGATCAGCCTTTCTTTAAACAAAAGCTCACTATTACAGCTTCGGTAAGACAGAATGATTATACCAGCCAGTACCAGCAGGCAGACTACCGTAGCAATACTGTTTTCAAAAGCCTGCAGGCAACACTGCGAATGAAGAAATGGCCGGTGATCTCCGTTGGTTATTTCCCGAGCTCTCAACTTACAAAACTGAGCGATAATAACTACGTGGAAAATCTATTCTATACCCTGGTAGCTTCTCTCAGTCATTTTTATAAATACCGTGGTATAACCATGAATACAACACTGTCGTATACGCAGTTCTATAATCGTCAGACGGACAGCAGCTTTGTGTACTTCAACACCAGGAATATTCTCCTGAATCACGTAATGTTCCTGGGACGGCTCACTTTACAGGAGACAGCTTCTGCAGCATTGAACCGTGAATATGAATTGTATGGAGCAGACGGTAACGCTCAATATAAGATCAATAGCTGGCTGGATGCCGGTGGTGGATTAAAATACAGTCAGCAGACAGTGTACAATATACAGCAGATCGGTTATACCGGTAATATAAGAATGAATATACCACGCCTTGGACAGATAGAACTGATGGCAGACAAAGGGTTTATCCCCGGCGTAAATAAGCGGTTGGTTTCAAATAATACAGGCAGAGTTACCTATACTAAAATATTTTAAATGAGACATTTTTTCTGGTTATTAGGCCTGCTGTCAGTGCAGGTAATGGGGCAGGTGAACATGACGGTGCAGGTGCCTCCTACGGGTGTGATGCAAAAGGCGCAGTTGTGGAATATGTTGCTGGTATCTGCGTCTTCCTCTGCTATCAGCGTGAGGATAGAACTTCGTATCACTGATGCCCATACCAATCAACCTGTATTGACAGGGATTTCCCGTACAATTATTTTAAATAAAGGGGCTAAACAGATCCAGATAGGGGATGTGATGCCTGTTGCTTACGAATATCTTTCGTCTTCGGCCGACAGAAGTGCTAATGGTTTACTTACCGCCGGTACTTACCTCGCTTGTTATAATGTGATCCGGCAAAGCGGCGATGCAGGCAACCTGGTTGCAGAAGACTGCCTGCCTTTCTCTGTAGAACCGGTTAGTCCTCCGCTATTAAATACGCCCGCAGATCAGAGTTTGTCAGAAACGAATTTACCGCAGTTCACGTGGTTACCACCTGCTCCGGTTACCATTTTCAACGACCTGAACTATGATATGGTACTTGTGGAACTACGTAGCGGGCAATCTCCGGCAGAAGCTGTACAGCAGAACATCCCCGTTTTTCGCTCTGCGCATAACAGGAATATGTTTGTCAACTACCCGGTATCGGCGGTGGCATTGGATACGGCTAAGCGTTATGCCTGGACAGTCACCGCAAATAATGGTAATCAGTTTGCCGCACAAACGGATGTATGGACTTTTCGGGTGAAAGGTGTACAACCTGTTAAAACGGAAGTATTATCAGATGCATATATACAGCTTAGAAAGGAATTAGACGCAACCGTCTTTACCTGCAGGGACATATTACCGTTCAGCTATAATAATGTGGCCGGAGATACGACTATTGGGTACGAGATTATTGCCCAGGATGAGCAGAATGTGGTAAAGAAAACAGGCGTATTAAAACTAAAAGCCGGAGAGAACCTGCTGAATATAAAACCTGGCAATCATTTATTGAGCAGCCAGCAGCATTACCTGTTACGGTTATTCAATTCCAGACAGGAATACTGGTATATGAAATTCATTTATACCGGCGATCAACAATAATAAACGAACGATAAATATAGTACCTGATGATACTGGAACTTGCTGCAAAAGGTAAGAAGACGATAGCTTCTTTGATGCTGGCTTTGCTCTATTTTGAAACAATTATCCCCTCTTATGCGCTGGGTGTTGGAAGATCTTCTTTCCCCCGTGTACCAATTATAAGTAGCAATGTACCTGCGAAAAAAATAGTTGATCCTGTAAAAATTGGTAATGCTAATCCTCTGTCGTCTTCTCATACAGGCGTCTTTGGTGGCCCTGTACGACGGGGAAATCAGGGCATTTCTGTGCCGGATAAGCCGTCTTCTCATGCAGACGATCTTGGAGGCCCCACACAACCTGAAAGCCAGGCTTTTCACTCAGTGAACAGTGATAACATGGTAGACCTGTTCAGTGGGGATTTTAATTACAGCATTCCATTAATGGATGTAGGCGGATATCCGATTGCACTGGGTTACAGCAGTGGAATCACGATGGATCAGGAAGCCAGTTGGGTAGGATTAGGATGGAACATTAATCCGGGTACGATTACGCGTAACCTGCGTGGCTTACCGGACGACTTTAATGGTACAGATACTATTCAGAAGATTTCGGCTACAAAGCCCAATAAAACTATTGGTGTAACTGTAGGTGCCACTGCAGAGTTATTGGGTTACCCGTTCGACGCAGGATTCAGTGTGGGCGTACTGCATAATTCTTACAAAGGCTGGGGTCTGGAATCGGCTATAAATGCCAGTATAAATGTAGGTGCTTCCAGTATGGGTAAATTGACGAGTGGGTTATCCCTCACTAACAGTTCTCAGGATGGTGTTACTGTAGGTGCATCGTTGGATTATACTATGAGTGAAAAGGCGGATAAGGATGGAAAAGGACTAACCGGGAGTATGGGAATTGGTTCTACCTTTAATTCAAGATCAGGTATGAAAGCCCTGCAGATCAATGCAGGGATAGGACAATATAAAATAACTGATGATGAGAGTAAAAGCCGCCCGCTGGATAACAGTGCGACTTTCCGTTCGCAAATCTCCTTTGCATCTCCTACTTATACACCTGGTATAACTTTACCGTTTACGAATACGTTATACAGTTTCAATCTGAAAATAGGTCAGCAAACAAAGGTCATTCATAAAAGCGTTACGCTTAGCGGGTATGTCGCCAAACAGGAGATCAGGGCCGAAGATCAGCATTCATCATTGCCGGCTTACGGATATCTGAATTTCCAGGGGGCTAAAACTAATACCGCCATATTACTGGATTATAACCGGGAAAAGGAGATTCCTTACAGGGAAAAGCCAGCAGTGCCTAACATAGCCTTACCATCATATACTTATGACGTATTTGCCATGTCTGGCGAAGGTACTGGTGGAATGTTCCGTGCTTACAGGGGAGATATTGGTTATGTACATGATCATTATGTAAAAACCAAAGACAACTCTTTGAACGCAGGGCTGGACATTGCAGTAGGAGACCTGGTACATCCGGGTATAGACATCGGTTTTACCAGTGCTTATACGGAATCAGGTCCCTGGTTATCCTTAAATCCGCTGGCAACGAATATCGCTTTCAAATCTTCCAGTGGAGCCTTTGAAGCCAGCTATTTCCGTAATCCAGGGGAAATGGCCATTAACTCAAAATCATTTTATGACAATATAGGAGGAGATGACATTGTATCTGTAGCGTTGAGCCAGGGAGGAATCAGTGATCCGAATATTTCCACAACGAACCTGCTGAACCGCTATAACAACAATAAGGAATTGATTGGTCAGCAGACGTTGTCTCCGCGTAATACAACCAAAGATAAAAGAGATAAAAGAACACAGGTAATTTCTTACCTCACTGCGGCGGAGGCAAGTACAGCAGGACTTGCCCAATACATAGAGAATTATAAAGAGAATACTTATAGCCTTAATAACTGTGGCAGCACTTTCCCTACAGAACTGGATGCGGATAAACACGGGTTCTATGGAGAATATTTCAGTGGAGTACATTTTGATAAATTTCTGTTTAGCAGGGTAGATACTTTTATAGACTTCCCTAATATAGGAGCGATCAATGTTAATAAACCAGATGGTGCCCCTTTTTTAAATACTGCTTTTTCTGTTCGCTGGACAGGCCGTCTGAAAGCAGATGTTACCGGTTCATACAAGGTAATTACTATCAGTGACGATGGAATAAGATTATATCTGAATGATTCTTTGTTTATCGATCAGTTTAATGATCATAGTCCAAGGGCAGATACTGCGTTCGTAAACCTGGTAGCAGGGGAGGTCTATAATGTGAAGATAGAATATTATCAGTCCGGAGGGGATTTATTGATGGCCCTGAAATGGTTATACCCCAGCCAGTCAGTTGTATCCATTCCTGGAAAGAATCTGTACCTGATGCCTGCAAAAGATACATTTGTTGTAGGAGACAGTACAGTGTCAAGAGAAAAAAGAGTAAATGGTTTTCGTAAAGAAAATCATATCTCCGAGATCGATGTATTGAATAATGATGGTCGCCGTTATGTATACGGTATCCCGGTATATAATCTTCAACAGAAAGAAACAAGCTTCTCCGTAAATGCTAAAGATGGCAATACTGCTGCGGGTTTAGTTAAATATACACCGGGTGTAGATAATACGGTTAATAATACAAAGGGTAATGACCATTACTTCAGTAGTGAACTGATGCCTGCCTATGCGCACTCATTCCTGTTAACAGGAATTTTGTCTCCGGACTATCAGGATTTAACAGGTGATGGTATCACCAATGATGATCCCGGTAATGCGATCAAATTTAATTATACGAAAATAGCAGGGGTTAAAAATCCTTATGCCTGGCGTGTACCAGCAGCTGACAGCGCTAATTATAACGAAGGCCTGAAAACAGATGACCGGGATGACAAAGGCAGTTATGTGTCTGGTCAGAAAGAACTCTGGTATCTGAACTCTATCGAGTCTAAAAGTATGATCGCCACCTTTAAAATGAGCGAGCGTAAAGATATGGCCGCTATTAACGAAGATGGCGTACGCCTGGCTGGTCACCCTACCCGTAAACTGGATGAGATCAACCTTTACAATAAAGCTGATTTCAAAAAATATAATACCAAAGCGCGTCCTGTAAAAACAGTACACTTTGAATACAGCTACGAATTGTGTATGGGGGTAAATGGTGTAATCAGCGATTCCGGTAAGCTCACCTTAAAGAAAGTATGGTTTACTTATAATGGTAACAATAAAGGGAAGCTAAACCCTTACGTGTTTAATTATAATGCAAACAACCCTACCTATAACGCAAAATCTTATGATCGCTGGGGAAATTATAAGCCATCCTCACAGAATCCATCAGGAGTTTCTAACGCTGATTTTCCATATGCTGTACAGGATAGTACTCAGGCAGCGCGGAATGCTGCAGCATGGACGCTGGATTCGATCGTATTGCCTTCCGGTGGCCGCATTAAGGTAGATTATGAGAGTGATGATTATGCCTATGTACAGAATAAACGGGCTACACAAATGTTCACAGTAGCCGGATTCTCTGCAAAAGAACCGGATAAGCTGGGAGATGTAGATAATAATTTATACGGATTAATAGATAATCAATATATCGCTATCAATGTACCAAAGGCCGTATCAAGCAGGGAAGAGGTATATGCCCGTTACCTGCAGGGGTTGGAGAAGGTATATTTTCGTTTATTCGTAAACATGCCATCTGATAAGTTTGGCAAAGGCGGAGAATATGTGCCCTGCTATGCAACACTAGATCCTAACAAGTATGGCTACTTCAATAATGGTAATACTATCTGGATTCGTGTAAAAGCGATCAGCCCTTCCGGTCAACTTGATATGGCTACCAGTGTATACAGTCCACTGGCTAAAGTGGCTATTCAGTACCTGCGTCTCAACCTTCCGTCCAAGGCTTATCCTGGTTCGGATGTAGGAGATGACATCGGGCTGGAAGATGCGGTAAAAATACTGTTCTCACAGGCCGATAATCTTATGAACTCCGTCATGAGTTTTGACCGTAATGCAAGGATCAAACAGTGGGCAAGAACAGTAGACGTTGGTCGTACACTCGTGCGTTTAAACAGTCCTTATTATAAAAAAATGGGTGGCGGTATCCGTGTCAAAAGAGTGAAGATCTATGACCATTGGGATGCCATGGCTAAACAGCGGGAGTCTGTATATGGCCAGGAATACCAGTACACAACTACCAAATCGATAAATGGGGTTAATGAGACGATCAGTAGTGGGGTGGCCAGCTATGAACCTATGCTGGGTGGAGAAGAGAATCCCTGGAAATTGCCCATCGAATACATTGAACAGGTAGCGCCATTGGCTCCTATTAACCTGGGTTATACGGAAGCACCATTGGGAGAATCTTTATTCCCCGGAGCTTCTGTTGGTTATAGCAAAGTAAGGGTGCGTACCATTCATGCAAAGAATGTGCGTTCCGCGAATGGGTTTACAGAGACTCGCTTTTATACGAGTTACGACTTTCCAACCTTGGTCGATATGACTTCACTGACTGATGGTAAGAAGCGATTCAGACCAGACCTGCAGAATTTCCTGAAGATCAATGTTCGTCACTTTATAGGACTTAGCCAGGGCTTCAAGGTAGAGCTCAATGATATGAATGGTAAGATGAAATCACAGGCTACTTATGGAGAAGCCGATTCTCTGGGTTACATCACCTACACCGAAAACTATTACCGTGTAGATAATCAGCAGTCTGAATTCAAGCACCTGAACAGCACGGTTATGACGATTGATCCGAATGGAGTGATCGACAGCAGCGCAACTATAGGAAAAGATATAGAGCTGATGATGGATATGCGTGAGCAGCATTCAGTGACTAACGCCTATAACCTGGATATCAACCCTGCTCTGTTTTCATTCTCATTGCCTCCTTTCTGGTTGATACCCACATTCCTCAGCCTGCATCACAGGGAGGAAACATTGTATCATTCAGTAGCTGCAACCAAGGTGATTACCCGTCATGGTATCCTGGACAGTGTGTTGTCAGTGGATAAGGGTAGCCAGGTAACTGCGCGTAACCTGTTATATGATGCTGAAACAGGTGATGTGGTATTATCCAGTACAAAAAATGAATTCAATGATCCGCAATACCATTTCAGCTGGCCTTCCGGCTGGACATATGATGGTATGAGTGGTGCCTATAAAAATATCGGTGTAGTACTGAATGGTGTAAACATCAATCAGGGACGTTTCACCAATGGAATAAATGCCAATGACTATTTCGCAGCAGGCGATGAGATCCTGATCGGTTCTAAACAAAAGACAGGCGGTGATGATTGTACGCCTGATATTGCCACATTCCGAGCGCCGGCAATACTTTATGCTATTGATGCCAATGTACTGAAAGGTGGTACGCCGGACATTTACTTTACAGATCGTGATGGTACACCATTCACTGGCAATGATATAGCAATGAAGATCATCCGTTCAGGCAGAAGGAATATTGCGGCAGGAGTTGGAGAGGTAACCTTACTGGCTAATCCCCTGGTGAAATCAGGGAATAATTATGCGCTGATCTTTGATACAACAAAAGTTATATCAGCATCAGCTACAGAGTTCAAACAGATATGGAAGGTGGCGGATAAGATGAAATCTGGCAAGGTCCTTAGCTGTGTTGCGACCGATTACCCTACTTATGCGGGAGCCGATCAGGCAGGTTGTGGTGAAAGCGGTACCACCTACGCCAATACGGCAATGGGAAGCTCTTACTATAGTGTTAGCTGTATAGCAGGAGGTGGGTATCCAGTGCTTTACAGAGTACCTGCAGGCAAATATACCTCTACCATCAGTCAGGCAGATGCGAATGCTAAAGCGTGGAAGGAAGTTCTCGATAGTGGGCAGACGTTTGCAAACCTGCATGGCCGTTGTAAGCCGGTTTATTCAAGTGCTGCAATGTCACAGCAATTTATCAGGAGCTGCCCTGGAGGTAGTGGGTCCACAGTTACTTATAATCTTTCCCAGGGTGCTTTTACTTCTGTTATCAGCCAGGCAGATGCAAATGCAAAAGCCCTGAAGCAGATGAATGACAGTGGCCAGATCTATGCAAATGCCAAAGGTGTCTGTACTTATGTGAATGATTCCATCAGTGGATCCTTCCAGAAGACAGATTGTAATGCAGGAGGTGTTGGGCGTTTTATTATCTATAAAATAGCAGCAGGCACGGATACTTCAATTATCAGCAAGGCAGATGCTAACGCAAAAGCTACTACACGCCTGAATGCAGGTGGCCCTGCTTATGCGAATGCCAACGCTGTCTGTATTTATAAGAGTGCTGCCGTGAGTGGACCATTCCAGCGAACGAATTGTGGTACAGGCGGTGTAGGTCGCTTTGTCATCTACTCACTGCCGGCCGGTTACGATAGTTCTACGGTGAGCGTAGCAGATGCTACTTCACAGGCAACTGCACATTTAAATGCAGGTGGCCCTGCTTATGCGAATGCCAACGCTGTCTGTATTTATAAAAGTGCTGCTGTGAGCGGACCATTCCAACGAACAAATTGTGGTACAGGCGGTGTAGGTCGCTTTGTTACCTATTCATTGCCAGCAGGCTACGACAGTTCTACAGTGAGTGTAGCAGATGCTACTTCACAGGCAACTGCACATTTGAATGCGGGTGGACCGGCTTACGCCAATGCAAACGCTGTCTGTATTTATAAGAGTACTGCGGTGAGCGGCCTTTTCCAGAAGACAGATTGTGGCACAGGCGGTGTAGGCCGTTTTGTTACCTACTCACTGCCGGCCGGTTACGACAGTTCTACAGTGAGCGTAGCAGATGCTACTTCACAGGCAACTGCACATTTGAATGCGGGTGGACCGGCTTACGCCAATGCAAACGCTGCCTGTATTTATAAGAGTACTGCGGTGAGCGGCCCTTTCCAGAAGACAGATTGTGGCACAGGCGGTGTAGGCCGTTTTGTTACCTACTCGCTGCCGGCAGGTTACGACAGTTCTACAGTGAGCGTAGCAGATGCTACTTCACAGGCAACTGCACATTTGAATGCGGGTGGACCAGCTTACGCAAATGCAAACGCTGTCTGTATTTATAAGAGTGCTGCCGTGAGTGGTTCCTTCCAGCGAACGAATTGTGGCACAGGCGGTGTAGGTCGCTTTGTTATCTACTCACTGCCGGCAGGTTACGACAGTTCTACAGTGAGTGTAGCAGATGCTACTTCACAGGCAACTGCACATTTGAATGCGGGTGGACCAGCTTACGCAAATGCAAACGCTGTCTGTATTTATAAGAGTACTGCCGTGAGTGGTTCCTTCCAGCGAACGAATTGCAGCACAGGTGGGGTAGGTAGTTTTGTTCCTTTTTCATTGGCTGCCGGTTATGATAGTTCTACTGTGAGCGTAGCAGATGCTACTGCACAGGCAAACACACATCTGACTGCACTCGGAAACGCAAATGCCAATACAAATGGGACCTGTATGTACAAGAGTGATGCGATGACAGGCTCCTTCACACGCACTGGTTGTGCAACAGGAACTATAGGAACTACTGTATCGTACACACTACCGGCAAATTATGATAGTTCTACGGTGAGTAAAACAGATGCAAATTCAAAAGCCACTGCACATTTTAATACACTTGGTCAGGCTTATGCACAAACCAATGGTCAATGCATACTTCCGCCAATACCTGTAACAGTACAACCTAGGCCAGGTATGTTAACTATACCGAGTACTACTACAATTACAGTTACGATAAAGAACGGAACTACAGTCTTGTTGTCTTTTAGTCTTAATGGTACGATTAATCAAATGCCTTATACAAACACTGTTGCCAATGCTACTACATATACCGTTGAAATTACATCAACGGTTACTGGTTCATTTGCAGCAATTAATAACGGAACTCAAGCTTCTTTAGGTACTACAGTAAGATCATTTACTGTCCGGGGTATTGAGGGAGCTATATCAATTGATCTATGGAGACAGTAATTCAAAACACGCAAGATGTAATCAAACATATGAAACGATATTTCTTCATACTCATATTCAGCCTTATTGCCGGTTCCGGTAATCAATTGTATGCACAGGGAACAACACCCTCATGTGCCTGTAGTTGCCTAAAACCTTTATTCGATTACCTTGTTGCTTCGCGTCGTTTATTCACAAAGCAAACGGACCATATTATGGTCTCTACACTTGTGAGAGATGCAAACAGGGCAGGCTTTCGTGTTTCATACAGCGGTTGTCCTATACTGACTAAAAATATCAACAAGTATTTCTATGCGCTCACCACAAGTGAAACAGGCAGCAGCTATAAAGCAATGTTTGGAGACTGTTCTATTGTACTAACCACTACTAATAATGCCAGCGTTTCTTTTTATAACCTGTTTACACGGTCTTGTGATAATACCGGCAGCGTATATCTGGCTTATAATGGGGTCAGGCGTAAACAGTACATGGTCACCCGTTCTGAAAGTGCTTCGAAAGTTATAAGGTCAAATGATATTTTCCCGGCAATACCAGGAGGATATCCCTATACAACAACAGACACTGCTTCCGGCAGTATCTATGCCGCCACCACTAATGATGGTGACAGTTATGTAACGATGAGTGTTTTCTCCGCAGACAGTATAGTGAATTTACCTACTGGTGCAACCATCATTTCTGCTGGTTTACATTTATTTGCTAAACCAGAAGGATATCATCCTCCTGGTTATCCGAATGCGCATACTATACTTGCAGAAACAAATTATGGATCATCTTCATCAATAAACGGATTGGGAACTGCCTGGAATTACAATATGACTTTCGATCAATTGTCAGGATTAAGCACCTTGGGATTTCCGACCAGTGCTTTAGGTTTTGATGCGCATAATGAAGACCTGCTACTGGATATAAGCGATCTTTTAAAGTCAAATGTCAGGTCCTTTGATAATGGTTTTATATTAAAGTATAATTCTATACAGGATTCTATATTAAGGTATAACACTTTTTGTTCTCAGCGATATCCTGATACAACTAAGCGCCCTTATGTAGATGTTGTATATACCGTCACTGGCGATTCCTCTATTGTAGCTCAGCTAAGAATAGATTCCTGCTACAGTTGTACAGATGTTCCATCTTCTATCTGTTACAGCGCCGTAACAGATACCAGCGTAAATATCTTTACATACGGTATTGCTGGTAACTGGCGGCCTTACCGCTCTTATGCTTACTACGGTGACCGCTCAGAAACAGACCCTTCACTTGCTACCAATATACGCCGGAATGGTACAATTAAGGATTACTCCGGCTTCTGGAAGATGGTAAATGGTACCTGGAAACCGCAGAGCCAGGATACCGGTCGCTGGGTATGGAATAGTGAGAGCACCTTGTTTAACCGCAGAGGTTTAGAGTTAGAGAACAAAGATCCGCTGGGTCGTTTTAATGCCGGTGTATATGGTTATGATGAAAACTTACCCGTAGCCGTTATACAAAACTCTAAATATCGTGAATCTGCATTTGATGGCTTTGAAGATTATTTCTTCGTAGGTAGCACTGCCTGTGATGGTGCTTGTGCTATACCCAGAAGTTTTGATTTCTCTTCTTATAAATATAACCTGGATAGTACAGAACAGCATACTGGTAAATATAGCCTGCGTATTGCAACGGGTAGTAGTGCGGGAATCAGTGCCAGTATCTTACCTGATACCAGTAATACTTTCGGCCTTTCTTTTAATACAGCAGCAAATATCTGTTTACCAACAGGCAGTGTATTAAAAAGTATCAGGGCAGGTAAAGATGCATTATTGCCCGGATTCTCTCCGCTTGCAGGTAAGAAGATCGTGATCAGCGCCTGGGTGAAGGAAGCACAGGCTTGCATGGGAGATACTTATACAGGCAACCAGATTGGTATTGTGATCGGACGTGCAGCAGGCAATATCACTGTTATTGCAAAACCTCAGGGAGGGATCATAGAAGGATGGCAACGTTATGAGCAGGTAATCGATGTCCCTGCAGATGCTACCACATTGTCTATAAACATGCAGGCCACCGGTACAAGCACCGTGTACTTCGATGATCTGAGAATACATCCTTATAATGCCAATATGAAATCATTTGTGTACGACCCCGGAAACCTGAGACTGATGGCAGAACTGGACGAGAACAATTATGCTACCATATATGAATATGATGATGATGGTACATTGATCCGTTTGAAGAAAGAAACAGAAAGAGGGATCAAAACGATCAGTGAAACAAGAAGCGCTTTATTAAAAGAAGAATAGCTATCAGAAAATATTAACCGATGAAACGTTTTTCATTTTTACTTTTTTGTGCTGTTATTTCCGTTTGCGTTCAACCGGTGGTTGCTCAGGCAATACCTGAACTTGAAAAGATGACAGGTATCATGAAACGGCTGCGTGATGGGTATGATAAAAGTCCACTCTCATTTGATATGAAATATATCTATGCGAATGAACATACTCCCGGAAAAATACTGGATTCACTGAAAGGTTGGGTAGAAACAGACGGTACTAATTACCGTAGTCTGATGGACAACACTGAAACGATCCATAATGATAAATACAATATTGTATTATTCAGGGAAGATAAGATCATGTATCTGGCAGCAGCTACGTCCGCTTCCATGCCTGTAGATCCGTTGTTACAGATGGATTCAATACTGACACAGTCCGGTGCCACCTCCTGTACGATCAGTAAAGCGGGCAAGAATACGGTCATCCGTATCGGGTTCGCAGAAGGAGGCCCCTGCAAAAGGATGGAATTGACAATAGATACCGTTGCACACCGCATGTTGTCCATGGAATATATTGTAAAGACATCATTACTTACGGAGACACCTGATGCCAATGATAAGGCAGCAGCAGCAGGTTATGATGAGTATGCGATCGTCCGTTCAACCTTTTATAACTATCGTTCTCTGAAACCTGATGCAAATCGTTTCGATGATAAGACTTTCTTTTATAAAGAAGGGACGGAATTCAGGACAAAAGAAGCGTATAGTGAATATAAAATATTTGTAGCAACCCCCAATTTATAAAAAGGATTTTATGCATTTGTTGCTAAAACAGAAGTTTAAATGGATCATACTGCTGGTATTGCTGGCAGTAACAGGTAACAGCCAGGCTCAGACGATCACGGTGTTGAAACAATTGCTGGATGGAAGTAAAAACCAGGTAGCAAAAGATTCCTCTGTCACGGTGAAAGATGGTGTTTATTTTGATCGCGCCACACAAAGTAAACTCGATACTCCTTATCCGGTAAAGAATATCGTCACTTTCCGGATCAATGAAGCTGCGGCTTTTAAACTGCCCACAGTTTTCAGCGCAACGGTGAACGTGCGGATCATTTATACCCGGCCGGATTCGCTTGTGGATTCTATTGATAAACCACTGACTATTAATTATTCTGATACAAGTACTTACACCAGCAGAAGCAGTTTTGTATTTAATAATGCGCACAAGGTGACATTGAAAATACTGAGTGTATCCACCGATGCTACCTCAGATGTACTGCCTGTATTAGTGGTAGAGAATGAGATGGATGTACATCCGGTATACAAATTATCCTGTGTAGGTGATGCGCTTAAAAAAATCAGTTTTGATACGCTTTCAGCTTCCGGAGATCAGATTAAAGCTACCTGGGATGTGATAACAGGAGCAGATATGTACGACCTGGAGTGGACTTATATTGATTCGAGTGCATTAGCCGAAAATAAATATGGTAATCCTGTAAATCCGTTGTTACTGTTCCGCAACAATGCGACCCGTGTTACGCTGGCGGATAACCACTATAACATTCCTTTGATGTATGACAACAAAGGTGTATTGTATTGCAGGGTTAGAGCCGTGCAGGAAAAGAAGGACAATGTACGTTTTGAAACCGCCTGGAGTTCTGCTGATCCGGGAGGCGAAGGATTGGCCAGTTACAACTTTAACGGACATGAGCGCTCCCTGAACTGGCAGTCTACTATCAACTTTGCCGAAGATGGCAAACGGAAGGTAGTGGTGCAGTATTATGATGGTAGCCTGCGTAGCAGGCAGACGGTTACCAAAGATAATAGTACCAATACAATTGTTGTAGGAGAGTCTTTGTATGATTACCAGGGGCGTCCTGTGATCCAGGTAATGCCTGCGCCTACATTGGGCAACGTGATCAAATATTCCCGCAACTTTAACGCAGCGCTGAATGGTGCTGAATATGATAAAGGTAATTACGATACATTAATATCTCCTGCAGATTTCCTGACGGCCAGTGCTAATGGAATGACGACTTCTACTGGTGCAAACCAATACTATTCACCCGCCAATCCTGATAAGAACAACGGCTTTAATCAGTATATCCCTGACGCCGGAGGTTTTGCTTTCTCAGAAACTTCCTATACCCAGGATAATACAGGCAGGATCAGCAGGCAGGGTGGAGTAGGACCTGTTTTCAGGTTGGGAAGCAATCATGAAGTAAAGTATGCTTATGGTTCCCCGGGTGAAAATGATCTGGACGTATTATTTGGAACAGAGGCTGGCGACAGGTCGCATTACTTTAAGAACATGGTGTCTGATGCCAATGGTCAGTATGCGGTATCCTACCTGGATATGCATGGCCGTACCATTGCCACGGCCCTTGCAGGAACACCGGATAGTGCCAGCCTGGAGAACCTGGAATCCAATGTACCTTTTGAGGTTACAGATACTTTATCAGGCCCTGGTCGTAATATTGTCAGAGATCTGGTAATGGAAAGCCATCAGAGCCAGCTGGTAGCAATCGACGCTGATTATCATTTTAAATATGCATTGATCCCTCCTGTGTTGCAAAAGAAAGATTGTAATGACAGCACTGTTTGCTATAAAGGATTGTATGATTTAGAGATTAAGATTACCGATGATGTTTTCAATCAGCATCTTCCTGGTGGCCAGCCCTTCGATACGATCCTGCATAACTATACCGCAACGAACATAGCTGCGGATTGTAATGCTCCTCAGCCGATGGTGGTCGATTTCACCATTCCTTTAAAACGGGGTAACTACGAGATTACCAAACGTCTGACGGTGAGCAGGGATGCTATGGCTTATTACAGGGACAGCATCTTCATGCAGAAGAACCTGTGCACCACCCTGGAGCAGTTTATACAGAAACAGCGGACCTTACTGGCGAATACCCAGTGTATCCCTGACTGTCAGTCCTGCCGTGATAGTGTCGGCACCTGGTCGGCTTTCGAAGCGAATTATATGCGCCGTACGGGCATTGCCGCTGCCGACTCCAGCAGTTACCTGGGAGAAATGAAAACGGCTTATCTGGCAGCTATAGAGGCCTGTGATGGATTGTGTAATCAGGTTTCTGAGATTCATGCGATCCGCAATGCAATGCTGGTGGATGTTTCTGCATCTTCTTCCGGTCAGTATGCCAATGTGGAAGATACACTAGACATCTATTCTATCTTCTATCGTAAAAACGAAAACACTCCTCCTCCTTATCAGAGAGACTCTATCCATTACCTGAATGCTGCCGGGCATATCGATAGTGTATATAATGAAGCGACTAACACATATGTACTTCCGCAAAAGTTATCGCCTGCGCAGTTTGCGGCTAAGTTCAAAGCGTCCTGGGCGGATTCCCTGCTGAAGTTCCATCCGGAATATTGTAAGCTGATCGCTTACGAGCAGCAATTCCTGCCTGCGATCAACTGGGCGCGTAAATTCGAAGCTGTAAATACTTATGCAGAAGCAAGGGACGCTGGTTATCTGAACCCTACTGCAAATCCCAAATTCAACCTTCCGATTGTGACTGCAGGTATGGATTCGCTGGCCATGAAAATTGGCGAGCAGGCGAAGCTGGAAGCCGTTATGGGAAATTATAACGGACGCCCCTCGCTTTCCGAGCAAATTTCTATATGGCGTGCAGCAACAATGACATTGAAATGTACAGACTCCAGTACCAATACTGCCTGTTACGCTAAATACAGCACAGATAGCAGTGCTTTCAGTGAAAAGACTATGTGTGCCGGGGATCTGGATATGGCATGGCGTGCCTTCCGTGAGATGTACCTGATGACAAGGACAAATATCATCAATGATGAATTGAAGATCATGTCCTGTTCCGGATATTCTACTAATGCCTTATTAAGTGCAGGAAAGCAACTCAACTTCACCAGTGTTGATGCGGCCTTAACGCAGAACAAGCTGGATTATGTGAAGGGAAGCAGCTCAGCGGCTAAAGATTCGGTGAGTAAAGCCCTGTCAGACTCTTATGCTGCGAATTGTAAGAGTTATGTGAGTGCATGGCTCAGCCAGTTATCTGCCTGTCAGTTTTACGATACCACAGCATTGAATGCTGTGGTCATTCCTAAATTACTGAACATATGTAAAGAAGGTGCAGACATCAATCATCCTTATGGCGCAAGTACCACCAAACCTGGTAGTACCTATAGTTATAAGAGTTTCCAGGATGTGATGAATGAATACAATCAGCAACTCGGAATTAAAGATACCATACGTTGTAATGCTTACCTGATTACGAGTCCGCAGGCTTATGACAAGCAGCGTGCTTACGGTGATAATACATCCTATGCCAGACCAACTGACTGTGAATGCAGCAAGCTATATACTTTACAGAAAGAATATAATGCCTATAAAAAACCGGCCGATAGTACATTCGCCATTTACCTTAACAGAACAAGAGGAGTATCATTAAGTACATCCCAGTTAAACTTATTACTGACTTCCTGCAGCACATCCAATAGCAGCTGCACGTATCTGACCACACCGGTTGTGATCCCTGCACTGATTCAATGTAATGTAGCACCTCCGTGTGCCTCCTGCAGTGAGGTAGAAGCTGTGTATACAAGCTTTACCAGTGCTTACCCAACCATTATCCCAACAAAAGAAGAGACGGATACATTACAGCAGAAAAAGAATGACTTCTTTGCTGCATACATGAACAACCATTTAGGCTACAGCAAGAAAGCCTGGGAATACCTTGCGTTCAGGGATACCTGTACGATCTATACTTCTACAGATAGTTCGATTTGTACGCATTCGAAAAATAATATGCATAGCTATACGAATGGTGGTAATGATATCATTTACGATGTTATTGGTACTAATGACAACGGCTATCTCCTGGCAGGTTCTACTATTACCACAGGTACCAAGGCATATGCCTACCTTATCAAAACTGATTCAGCAGGCAATCTGATGTGGGCCAGAAGTTATAAAAATGCAGGGGCTTCCGATTTTGGAAAAGTAAGAACAACGTCTGATGGCGGATATATTGCCATAGGTACAGAAGCTAATCTGGGAAATGCCAGGCCTCATATTTTTATTGTTAAATTAACCAGTACCGGAGATGTTTCCTGGAGCCGGAGAGTAGGATATGGTACGCTTTATGGAGAAAATGCTGCAGATATTATTCAATTAAGCGATAATAGCTATGCATTTCTTGGCAGACATAATGCAGGTGATGTATATGCTGATTGGCTTATTGGTGCATTATCAGTTAATGGAGATGCGCAATGGATAAAAAGAATAGGGAATTCTAATGGGGATATATCAACCTCTCTGCTTCAGAATAATGATACACTGGTGTTGGTGGGTTGTACGCTCACATTAACTATTCCACAGAATTTTGATGGCGTGGTAGTAAAACTTAACAGGTTTACAGGAGCTTCTAATAAAGTGTATCAATATGACCTGGGTACTAATCAGAACACACCAAACTATTCAGGATTTATTTATAAAACGCCTACCGGCTACATGCTGAATTTTGCCAATACTGTCAATCAAACGACACTTAATAGTGTATTAAATATATCAGAAATTGGTGATGTTATTTCAGCAAAAACGTTCTCAACGCCACTAGGTGCCGCAGTTACTCAATGGATGCCTGTTATTCCTACGGCAGATGGTGGTATGATGACTGTTCAGAATTTCACTTATGGGTCAAATACACAGATTAGCTGGCATAAAATAAATTCATCCAATACAATTGATTGGTCTAATTGGACAATGTCCGATGGAGGAAGTCTGAGCTTAAATAGGATTCTGCAAAGAACAGATGCTGGTTATACAGGTGCAGGTGTATATAACAAGAATGCATTGCTGATGTTTACTCTTCCTTCAGGAATGGAGGGATGTAGTGATAGTTCACTTAATGTCACATACACAACTATTCCTTCATGGGTTATTAAAACTGACACCATGCAGCACAATGAATTGTTGTTAAAGGATAGTGTTACGGCTATTACTGTTATACCTGCCATTGTTAATCCAACGCATAAGGTACTGACTTGTACTACTGGCAGTGACAGTTGTTACAAATTATATAATGGTCCTTTATTGTGTGGCAATGCAGCTCCCTTATTCCCATCTGCAACAATAAATACTATCAACAATTGTTCAGATAACGAATTCTTCGCTGTGAGCAAAGGCACAGAGCTTTTCAATGCCTATCGTGATTCTGTCAGGAATAGCTTCGAAAATGACTACATTAACACTGCCCTGGAGGCCGGACAAAAAGAAGTATTTACGGTGCATTACGCCACCAGTGAATATCAATACACACTTTATTACTACGACCAGGCTGGTAACCTTGTGAAAACGGTTCCTCCGGCAGGTGTTGTAATAGACCGCTCGGACAACTGGATAAACCGTGTGAAAGCAGCAAGAGCAGCTGGTGATACATTGATGCCGCCGCACAGGATGTTTACGCAGTACAGGTACAATACACTTGGACAGGTGATTGCGCAGCAAACACCGGATGCAGGCACCAGCAAGTTCTGGTATGACCGTTTAGGAAGGGTAGCTGTTTCTCAGAATGCTAAACAGGCATTATTGAATCAATACAGCTATACTACTTATGATATCCTTGGCCGTATCTCTGAAGTAGGAGAGATTACCAGTGCTACAGCCATGACGAAAGAGACCAGCCGTAATGCTGCTTCTCTTACAGCATGGATAGATAATGCTACAGCCTCCCGTACACAGATTACCCATACTAACTATGATATTCCTTACTCTGCAATAGCACAGTTATATCTTTCCCCTGTAAACCTGCGTAACAGGGTATCATGGTCTGCTATATACAATACAGCTGCTGATCAGACTAATAATAATTATTCTGCTGGTACTTTTTACAGTTATGATGCGCATGGTAATGTAGATACATTATTACAGGATTATAAACTCGGTGGCATGAAAGATGCCGGTAACCGTTTCAAGAAGATGGTCTACGACTATGATCTGATCAGTGGAAAGGTGAATAAGGTAGCTTACCAGGCTGGTGAGAAAGATGCGTTTTACCATCGTTACAGTTATGATGCGGAAAACCGTATTACCAACGTTGAAACCAGTCATGACGGCCTATACTGGGAAAATGACGCTTACTACCAGTATTATAAGCATGGGCCACTGGCAAAAACGATCATAGGCCAGCAGCAGGTGCAGGGACTGGATTATGCGTACACATTACAGGGTTGGCTGAAAGGGGTAAACAGTACAGCTGTAACATCTGCTTTTGATATGGGCCATGATGGTGCTACCGGAAGTATGGTGGCTAAAGATGTGTTTGGGTTTGCTTTACATTACTATGGTAACAGGGATTATCAATCTGTGAATAGTACCATAACACCATTTGCATCTGTTCCCGGTTTAAGTTCCTTATTCAACGGTAATATATCTGCCATCAGCCAATATCTACCTTCTTTGGGTACAGCCTCACTGTATTCATATAACTACGATGTTCTTAACAGGCTCAAAAAGATGCAGGTATCCAATGGCTTAAATACCACTACGAATATCTGGACACCGGTTGCTTTACCTGATTATAAAGAGTCTATAAGTTATGATGCGAATGGCAATATTCTCACCTACAATCGTTATGGTAACAAGGCTGTTCCCAATAAACAAATGGATAGCCTGCATTACAGTTACAAAACAGGCACGAACAAACTGGATTTCATAAAAGATGATATTGCGGATGCCAATTACGATAATGACATTGATAATCAGCCTGCTGGTAATTATGCTTATGACGCTATCGGTAATCTTGTAAAAGATAGTGCTGGTGGTATAAGTAATATCAGCTGGAATCTATACGGAAAGATAGCTGCTATCACGAAAACGGATGGCACAACCATTAGCTATACTTACGATGTGGCAGGTAACCGTGTTAGCAAGACGGTGAATGGCATACAGACCTGGTATGTACGTGATGCAACAGGTAATGTGATGAGTGTCTATACTAAGGGAGATAATGCTATTAACAGTGGAGCTATTTCACAAATAGAAACACACTTGTATGGTAGTACCCGTTTGGGAATTAATACATTGAATACCAACGTAGATACCAGTATAATACCAGAGACGGTTAATTTATCTGGACTTGGTTCAGGATTTAATATTAATTTTATTCGAGGTAAGAAGTTCTTTGAGTTAAGTAACCATTTAGGCAATGTACTAGCGACAGTCTCAGATAGGAAGACTAGCATTTTCACAGGAAGTATGCTAGATCATTATGAAGCTGATATAGTTTCCTCTCAGGAGTATTATCCATTTGGAATGCAGATGCCAGGCAGGGGATTCAGTAGTAGTAAATACCGTTATGGGTTTAATGGTAAGGAGAATGATAATGAGGTGAAAGGAGAGGGGAATCAGCAGGATTATGGAATGAGGGTGTATGATCCAAGGATAGGGAGATTCTTGAGCGTGGATCCGTTAACTCAGAAATATCCAGAGTTGACACCTTATCAGTTTGCAAGTAATACACCTATTTGGGCAATCGATATAGATGGAGCAGAAGGAGGGATAATGACCTCCTATGATGCTTATAAGTACACCGACGCATCAGAATTTATCTCCAAAGGGGTTACAAACTGGTGGAATTCTTCAAATAAGATTGGTTCCACATTAGCATATGGATGGTATAATGGCGCTGGAATACCGGCAGAGAAAAAAAGCTATACAAATGGCGAGGCAGCAATATCATTCATGGCTATTGTTGGAAAGGCATATACTGAGTATCGCAGTGGTGCGTTAAATTCAGGGGGAGGACTAGAAGAGAATTTTGCTCCTCAAGCACCTAAAGTAAATGTAGCTGTTGAGACTAATCATCCTATAATTAAAAATGTAAATGAGCTTGTAATAATTAGTCAGATAATTCGTGCAAAGAAATTTACTGCCCAGACTGATGTTAATTTATTTAGTTCTTTTGAGACGGAGATCATTGATGGCAAGATAACAATTCCTAATAAAGGCCCAGTTACAGGTCAGTTTGATTATGTGATCGGACTGGATAATAAATTAAAAATTGGCGCCGGGCATTTTTATCTTTCAGAAGGTGAGACATATGTAAGAGATGCAGGTGGGCTTTCAATCAAGCAAGGAAATGTTAAAATGAAAAATAATGATACTGGTCATTATTTAACAAGCGTTGCAGAAGGAAAAAATGGTTTTAATATGCTAAAGAAATTAGGCATAAATATGGATAAGTCATGGCAGAATTATTATGGTATGGATGGTAAACAAGTGCAAGCTATACCTCCTGCACCGACACCCAAAAAATAGTGTTATGGAATTAAATGAGCAATATACAGTAAAGGATTTGATTAGTTATTTGGTAAAGAATGCCGCTGATAGATCTAATTATTTTCCTGTGGATAGACATTTTTTAGAGCCATTGATTGAATTGATATTTGCATATGATCCTATTGATGTTATCTATAATACGGTAGAATTAACAAGTGGATTATTTACAACTCAATTCTTTTTATGCTTACCAGAATTATGGGAGGACGTAACTTTTGATAAATTACTTTTGATCTGTGAGAAATTTGAAAAATCGGACTCTTTTTGTACAGTAATAAAATTTACGTATAAATATTTAGAGATCGATATCCTAAATACTCAATTTTTTAATATTATTTATAAAAGAAAACCAGCTTTTTTGCAAGATATACGTCTATATCTGCAGCTTCAATATAATGTACTCATTAAATCTGAGTGGGAAATAAAAGAGTATTTAGAAGATGAGGAATTAGGAATTAACTACGATCAATGGCTTTATCTTAAGCAAATATTTCTATTAGACAAGAGGATAAAACCTGCTCTTAAAGATGTGGAAGTACTCAAAAAACATATTGATAGGCTAGTACATAGAATTTGAATAACAAAATGCATGGATTTTCTTCGGATGCATCTATATAACTTTAAGCAGCAAAAAAGGAAGTGGAATAGTCTGAATTGCTAATCAGAAGGATTCTAGATTAAGATCCGATAATATGTTACACTTGAAATGAAATTTAGGTGTAAGTTGGGAGTATGATACAAGGATAGGGAGAAGGTGGAATATGGATTCTAGACCGAATGTAGGAGTAAGTCCATATGCTGTGTTAGTGAATAACCCAATATTGCAAATGGACATAGCCGGGGATACACCAACAGTACATCAGGCTGCTCAAATGGCAGAGGATTCTTATCTGTCGTTTGATAAGCGTGGTAAAATAGATGGTGGATGGACAAGATTAGAGAGTTATCGAGATGTTAAATTTGAGGACCTAGGCAGCGATTTTCAATCTGCACTATATTCAAGAACAATTGATGGGAAAACGGAATTTACGTATGCTACAGTGGGTACTGCAAGCGGAAAAGATTGGGCCAATAATTTTTCACAACCAGTTGGATCTTCAGCGCAGTATGATTTTGCTCTTACAGAGGCCAATAGACTTGTCAAATATTTAGGTGGGCAAGAACTTACATTTACAGGGCATTCATTGGGAGGAGGCACAGCAAGCCTTAATGCCTTGGTTACAGGCAAAGCAGCTATAACTTTTAATGCGGCGGGTCTAAGTTTTATTACCGAATCAAAATATGGTTCTTTATTCAATAAGCGATCAAATATTCAGGCATTTGTAATTCCTGGTGAAGCAGTTGATTATTATCAGAGGAAATTTTGGTTTAGATCAGTGGGCAACAGAATATGGGTACATCCGGTATTCGGTAAGATGAGTAGCCTTACAGCTGCTTGGGTTAAGAATCTTAGGATTACTGCCTATGCAAGGTATAGGTTACACCTGATGGATGCCATGAACATAGCTCTTGACCAGGCTGGTTATAAAGATAAAGCTCTGCCGCAAATACCTCCTGCAGAACAAGACGCATACGATATGCAAGGTTCTTATATGTGGCAAAATATTCCAGTCAATCCTTGATAAAATAATTACAATACTTTGAAATCATCTATTAAGTTAAAGAGTAATTAATGAGACATTGCATTTTTATTTTACTTATATCTATATTGTCATCGTGTGGTGATATGTTTGAAAGTAACCGGATAAGGACAACTGGAATTTATACTGGGAAATATAGAGATCTGATAAAGGCCGCCAGGAATGAGGATTTGGAAACTATGGAAGGGCTTGTGAAAGAAGGACACATGAATCTGGATTATGCAGATTCGATTAATGGAGTAAGTTTGCTTAATTGGTGTATATTCAGTAAAAAGGTAAAGTCTTTTGAGAAATTGTTGAAATTAGGTGCGAATCCTAATTGGCAAGATACTGCCTATTCTTTTCCTACGCCTATTATTCAAGCTGCTAAAGAAGGTTCGACTTCAAGATTTTTGGAACTATCTTTAAAATATAGAGGTAATCCAAATTTTTTGTCCAAAGGAATTCAAGGGTTTGAAAATCAAACACCATTGTTAGGCGCAGTTTCTTATCAGCGATGGGACAATGTAAAAATACTTGTAGAAAATGGAGCAGATGTTAATTTAACTCATGACTCAATGGGAACTCCATTAGCAGAAGCTTTAGTGAATGACAATATAGAAATGGCTAAATACCTCATTGATCATGGAGCTGATTATAATAACTTGAAATTTTGGACGCAAACCGTTGCCCTAGATCGAAATAAGCAACAAATACTTAATAGTCATGGTTCTCCTATAATGATTAATGTTAAAGAATTGAACATTTTAGATTTTCTTAGGATGTATCAATTCCCCCTTAATTCTAAAAAATATGAAATTAAAATGGAAGTAGTCCGTTTTTTGCAAATTCGGGGATTGGATTACTGGAAGTATCCTATACCAGAGGATGTGAAAAGTGAACATAAAAATGATCCGGAATATCTTTTAAAATATTAAGATTCAAATTTTCATACTTACAAAGACAACAAGGATTACAGGAAGTTGTTTTGAATCTAATTCATTTTTGTGATTTTGCAGTATTATAAAGGAATAGGAGATCGGTTTGGAACAAAAAAAGATCTAAGGAATTTATACACTGGCATGAAAAAGAATATTTTTAGTAAAGAAGTATTAATTTATTACTGAAAATCAGTACGTTGTAATTTTTAATATGAATAGGGAAATAGTTCAAGTAGTTATTCTCAGTTTAATATTTTTATCGTGTAAAAAAATTAATAAAAGTGGAACATATTGTGGTTTTAGTTTTGAAAAGCTAGAACCACAATCAAGCTGTATTAAAGGGCTTAAAGTGACTGCTAAATATTCAAAAAATAAATTGGAACATTTAAACTTTAGGTTTAATGATATCTTATTTAAAGAAGACACCTTATTTACAATGGTGAAGTCGGCTTTATTTTACCGAAAATATTTTTGGAGTAAATGAGATTAAACGGGACTGGATAAAAATAGCTACCCGTATTTCAGATACAACAAGAACATTTGTATTTAAAAAAGAGAAGTCAAATTATTTATTGGATTTTATTGAAACTTGGCAAAAGGATTCAGTTATTAAGATTCAATACCCCGCTGAGGCTTTTATTAATCCACATGTTTTTACAAGCAAGACACTAGATTCATTACATTATTATTATCGGTATAGCAAAATTCATAATGAATTTTTGTTGTTGAATTACCGTTATTCAAATGGATTTTTATATTATCATCTAGTTGTTGATTATGTTTCGTGGAGGACTAATACCTTTGAAGAAAGACTAAAATATAAGTATGGAGATATTTATTGTGATATTGATTTAATTGAACAAACACTACTAAGTATGTATATGAAGAGGCCAGGTCGATAGTGAATGGGCGATAAATACCGACATTGAGATGAAAAACGGGCTCAGATAAAAAGTGAATTGAGAGGTAAAGACAGCAGTAAGCTTTGTCAATAGCAGTGATAGTCTATATTAAGTATGTTGGATTACCCTAGGTGGATTACAAAAATTAAAATAAACATTTAGTTAAGAAAACATCGCTCTAGTGTCAAGTTAATCTAATATTGTCGGATAAAGTTTCTTCAGTTTGATCCGTGCATGGTACATATAGAAATATCGGCAATCCTGTTAAATTTTACTTAAATTCCGAAACCGGACTTAATGTAGTAACAACTCCTTTGAATGAATATGTAACAGGAGCAAAACTTGCACCTGATCAGGTAAATGACATATTGACAAAAAAGGTTTTATGGTAATTAATAACAGTATTATGACCGAAGAAGAGCAGAATAATTTATTAAAGTACTTGCCTTTAATTGAGAGGTTCGTTAATAAGCAAATATCAGCTTTGGAATTTGAACAATCCTTTCTTTCTATTCATAGAAATGAAAACTTCCACTATTCTGAAAAGGCCGGTATTGTATTGTCTATTTTATTTAGTGATATTGATTCATTCTGTGGTGATTCTGAAATAGCTAATTATGACGAAACAGATCCCTTTCACGATATTGAAGAGAGTGAGCTTAGATTTAGAGCTAATGTAGCTTTGAATGAGCTAAAAGATCTCATAGTCTAAACAATTCAAAGGTTGTATAGGTAATCCACAGAATATTTGTAGAAAAAAATCATTGTTGTCCGGGTAAACCGTAGTTAAATTTTTTGTATTCTATTGTAGGCAAAGATTCCATGGGATTTTTGCCTATTATTTTTCCGGAGTAGCTCCCCCTTATGCGGAGCTTAAATCGGCATTGTGTAAGCACCCGGTAGACAGCATCTATGCTGTTGTTTATTTTGCGATTACTTTTGCTTTGTGATCCAGATGTGAGGAAGAAGTTCTTTGATTCTGTTGATAGGATGATCGTTAATGACGGTAAGC
>Ga0209148_1000258_pt1 | contig 83390 bp, 87 predicted proteins | sample AraplaCol_mMF_r2_2_FD_184288 | JGI IMG/M metagenome (GOLD analysis project Ga0209148, IMG submission 184288) | Arabidopsis root microbial communities from North Carolina, USA - plate scrape CL_Col_mMF_r2 (SPAdes) (version 2) | ecosystem: Host-associated > Plants > Roots > Endosphere | place...
CGCCTCACCGGCCTCGGCTTCGACACCAAGGTCACGGGCGTATTCAACGACGAGACCCGCTCGGTGCTCAAGCGCTGGCAGTCCGCCCGCGGCTATCCGTCGACGGGCTTCCTCAACAAGCTCCAGCACAAGGCGCTGCTGTCCGAAATCGTCGCAGCGACGACGACCGCGAGCGATGACAGCGCCAAGCCGGCCCGGCGCGCCGCTCCGGTGCAGAGCGCACCTGCCCCCCGCCACAGCGGTGGCGGCGACGCCGGCGCGGCCTTCATGGGCGGCGTGGTCGGTGGCATGATGGGCGGCATGTTCCGCCGCTGAGGCACTCTCCCGTCTCAAACAGAAAGCCCGGCTCGCGCCGGGCTTTTTCGTTGATGCGCCTACTTCCCCGCGGCCTTCCGCAGCGCCTCGTTGATGCGGTCCTGACAGCCGGGGCCGCCTTCCTGGAAAAACTCCAGCACGTCCTGATCGATCCGCAGCGTGACCTGCTCCTTGATGCCAGGTGCCACGTTCTGCTTCGGCGGCGGTGCGGCCACCTTGGCCGTCACCTTCTTGAACGCCGCCTCGGCTTCGGTGCGCGCGTCGCCCAAAGTCCGCGGCCGCCTCGGTTGATCCGCCATCGCTCAGATCCCCTCAAACAATGCCGTCGAAAGATAGCGCTCGGAGAACGACGGCACGATAGCCAAAATGGTTTTTCCCGCAGCTTCCGGCCGCTTGCCGATCTCGAGCGCGGCGGCGATCGCGGCCCCCGAGGAGATGCCGCCTGGAATGCCCTCATGCCGCGCCAGCGCCCGCGAGGTTTCGATCGCGGTCGTCGAGTTGATCTTGACGATCTCGTCGATCACGGAGCGATCGAGAATATCGGGCACGAAGCCTGCGCCGATGCCCTGGATCTTGTGCGGCGTATGCGCACCGCCTGACAGCACCGGGCTCTCCTCGGGCTCGACCGCGACCACCCGCAAGGACGCCTTGCGCGACTTCAGGACCTGACCGACGCCGGTGATGGTGCCGCCGGTGCCGACGCCGGCGACGAAGTAATCGAGATTGCCAGCGGTGTCGTTCCAGATCTCCTCCGCGGTTGTGCGGCGATGCACCTCGGGATTGGCGAGATTCTTGAACTGCTGCGGCATCACCGAGTTCGGCGTCGTCTTCAAAAGCTCTTCTGCGGTCGCGATCGCACCCTTCATGCCCTGCGCCGCCGGCGTCAGCACCAGCTCGGCGCCGAGAAACGCCAGCATCTTGCGCCGCTCGATCGACATCGATTCCGGCATCACGAGCTTCAGTCGGTAACCACGTGACGCCGCGACGAAGGCGAGCGCGATGCCGGTATTGCCTGATGTCGGTTCGATCAGCACCGTGTCGGGCTTGACGATGCCCGCCTTCTCCATGGCGATGATCATGGCGGCACCGATACGGTCCTTCACGCTTGCGGCCGGATTGAAATATTCAAGCTTGGCCAAAATCGTCGCGTTGACGCCGCGCATGCCTGGCAGCCGGCGCAGGCGAACGATCGGCGTGTCGCCGAACGCGTCAACGATCGAGTCATAGATCCGGCCGCGGCCGGGCTGGCGTCCCGTCTTGGACGATGCGTCCATGATCAACTCCCTGTTACGACGATTCGTGGCGTTTCCCGTGTGGTCTGGATCGCACGACCGCCAACGTCCGTGCAATCACAATAGCAACACACCAGATCGACTTCCATCAATCGACCTCAATTTCACATTCGCACGGATACTCAATCACTTGCAGACATTTTCAGGTGTCTGTCAGCGACCTCGAAGGCAGTATGCGCGGCATGTGCTGACTTCTCCTGCCTCGAGACAATTGGCGATGGAATTCCACTCTGAAATGACCGCAACGAAGAAGCGACTTCTCCCGATGGCGATTGCCGTCGCCATCTGCATGGTTCTCCCCGCCCACGCGGCGGAGCTCGTCCAGCCAGGGCAGCTCATCGTCGACGCCAGCCTGCCCGAAGCGCAACGCGAGGCGCAGATTCTCGCAGCGCGCCGCTACGACACGTTCTGGAATACTGGTGAGGAGCAACTCGCCACCGATGCGCTGGCTCCGGATTTCATGGACCGCACCTTGCCGCCCGGACGCGCCCAGGGCGTTCCGGGTCCGCTGGCCGCCTCGAAATTCGTGCGCACCGCGATCCCCGATCTGCGCTGCGAGATCGAGCAGATGATCGTGGCCGGAGATCGCGTGGTCACGCACCTGCATTTCCGTGGACACTTCACCGGCCGCTTCAGGGAGGCGCAAGGCAAGGGCGAGGCGATCGACTTCATCGCGACCGACATCTACCGGGTCGCGGGCGGACGCATCGCCGAAAACTGGCACCTCGAGGACAATCTCACGCTGCTGCAGCAGCTCGGCCAGGTCGCAAAGTAAAATTCAGGAGCGTCCCATGTGGAAAGCCTTGGCACTCGCCCTGCCCCTCGCCGCGGCGGCGTTCGTTGGCGGCACCAGGTTCGGCAGCCAGCCCTCGCATGTGGAATCTCATGCGATGACGTCGGAGCTGTGCGGCGATGAAGCGCCTTTCATGGCTGAAAACCAGACCGCGATGCATCGGATGATGAGCGACATGGATATCGCGCCGTCAGGCGATGTCGATCGTGATTTCTCCGCGATGATGATCCCGCACCATCGCGGTGCGATCGCGATGGCGCAGGCCGAATTGCGCCATGGCCGAAACGAAACCCTGCGCCGCATCGCCCAGGAGATCATCGTCGATCAGCAGCAGGAGATCGCCGTGATGCGCCTTGCGCTCGATCAACCGCCACCGCCGTCAACGACCACGGCAGCCCTGGTTCGCAAATAAGAGGAGGACACGCCATGAAGCGAATTCTCGCGCTGACAATTTCGCTTGGCCTGTCGGGCTTTTCGGCGCTGCCGGCCTGGAGTGGACAGGCGCCGGGCTCCTCGGCCGCGGCCGATATTCCGATCAGCCATCACGACCGGGTCTATGCCGCCGAGCAATTCTCCAACACGGTCTCCGTCACCGATCCCGCCGACAACAAGCTGCTCGGCGTCATCAGGCTGGGCGCGCCCTCGCCGGCGAATTTCAGCCCGCTCTATCGCGGACAGCTGCTGGTGCATGGCATGGGCTTTTCGCCCGATCACCGTACGCTGGCCGTGGTCTCGATCGGATCCAACTCCGTCACCTTCATTGACACCGCGACCAACATGGTCAAGCACACGACCTATGTCGGCCGCTCGCCACATGAAGCCTTCTTCACGCCCGACGGCAAGGAAGTCTGGGTGACCGTGCGCGGCGAGAACTACGTCGCCGTGCTCGACCCCATCAGCTTTGAAGAGAAGGCGCGGATCGTACTGGCGAACGGACCGGGGATGCAGATCTTCTCGCCCGACGGCAAATACGGCTATGTCTGCTCGTCGTTCGTTCCGGAAATCGCCGTCGTCTCCGTGGCCGATCATTCCATCGTCGGAAAGGTCGCGCAGGCCAGCCCCTTCTGTCCCGATCTCGCAGCCACGCCTGACGGCGCGCAGGTCTGGTTCACCCTGAAGGATACCGGCAAGGCGCAGGTCTTCGACGCCCGTCCTCCCTTCAACCTGCTCAAGACGCTCGATACGGGGCCGATCACCAACCACGTCAACATCGTCCGCAACGCCAATGGGCAGTTCGCCTACGTCACCGTCGGCGGCCTGAACGAGATCCAGGTCTATCGCACCGACGACTTCTCGAAAGTCGCGACCATTCCGGTCGGCAAGCTGCCGCACGGCATCTGGCCATCGGGCGATGGCTCGCGGGTCTATGTCGGATTGGAGAATGACGACCAGCTGACAGCCGTCGACACGCTCACCAACCGGGTCATCGCGAACATCCCGATCGGCCAGGCGCCCCAGGCCGTCGCTTACGTGCCCGATGCCGTGCCGACGGTACGTGAGTCCGGAAACGGCGCCATGAGCGTCATGGATGAGGCAACCAGTCCTGAAGCCGCGAATTTGCAGCAGCTCGGCATTGCCGGCACGGTCGCGCATTTCGCGATGGCACCGGTCGGTCCCGTCGCGGAGAGCACGAAGGCCCTGACCAGCGTCAGCCTGTTCGACCAGGGCCTGTCCCAGGTGTTGCAGGCCGCAGCGACCGGGCTCGAGCCCAAACACAACTACGTGCTGGCGCTCGCCACCCATCCCGACGGCAGCGGCAAGCTCGAGCCCCTGGCTGCCTTCATGACCAATCCAGCGGGATCGGCGATCGTCAATGCGCTCGGGCCGATCCGTCAAATTGTGCAGAGCGACACACCGGATTCGCGTCGCTATCTGGTGATCGCCCCCGGCTCAATGACCGAGATTGGAAAGCCGGTGCAGGTGCAGGCGCCGTAAGCAGCTTCGCGCGACATCTGATCAACTCAAATTCATCCGTCCTATCGCAATGCACACTGTTGTTTGCATTGCGATAGGTCTGGAATAACTGCAGAGAAGACGCCGAAGCAGAAGCAATTACGAAAAATCAACACGTTCGTGTTGCGACCTCGTCAACTGATTCTGCTTATGTTAGACTTAGGTATCGAAGCAGGGAGGTCACCACGATGTCAGCAGTTGCTGAAGTGTTGTCGACCGTCGCGCCAAGGCGTGATCCGCGTTGTAGCGAGTTGCCTACCTGTCCCGTCTGCGCCGATTCCATGGTCGCCGCTGAAGCATCCGCCTACGTCTCGGACCACGTGATCTCGTATCTCTGGACCTGCGACAATTGCGGCTACGGTTTCGTGACCAAGCATGCCGTCAAGCAGCGGATCGTGTGCAACTGATCTTCTATTTCGTTGGAGCATGATCTTGTCGGAAAGCCGCTGCACACTTTTCCGGATCATGCTCTCGACCTAGCGCGGGGCGATATCGCCCCTCGCCCAGTCCTCGCGCGTACGCTGGTAGAACTCGTCGAATGTTCCGTGTGCGATCGCGTTCCTGATGCCCTGCATCAGGAACTGGTAGTAGGCGATATTGATTTCCGACAGCAGCATCGCCCCCAGCGTCTCGCCCGCCTTGACGAGATGGTGCAGATAGGCGCGCGCGTAATTGCGCGTCGATGGCCACAAGCTCTCCTCGTCGAGCGGACGCGGATCGTCGGCGTGGCGGGCGTTGCGCAAATTGACCTGGCCGAAACGCGTGAAGGCGACGCCGTGGCGGCCATTGCGCGTCGGCATCACGCAATCGAACATGTCGATGCCGCGCTTCACCGCCTCGAGAATGTCGTCGGGCGTGCCGACGCCCATCAGATAGCGCGGCCGATCGGTCGGTAGCCGCGGCGCGGTCTCGTCGATCATCGCCAGCATCACGGCCTGCGGCTCGCCGACGGCAAGGCCGCCGATCGCGTAGCCGTGGAAGCCGATCTCGACCAGGCCTTGCGCGCTCGCATGGCGCAGCTCCGGCACGTCGCCGCCCTGCACGATGCCGAACAGCATGTAGCCGTCTGCCGCGCTCTCGAAGGCGCGCTTGCTTCGTTCAGCCCAGCGCAGCGACAGCCGCATCGCGCGCTCGATGTCGTCGCGCTCGGCCGGCAGCCGCACGCATTCGTCCATCTGCATCGCGATGTCGGAGCCGAGGAAACGCTGCACCTCGATCGAGCGCTCCGGCGACAGCTCGACCTTGGCGCCGTCGATATGCGAGCGGAACGTCACGGCGCGCTCGCTGACCTTGCGCAGGTCCGCCAGCGACATCACCTGGAAGCCGCCGGAATCGGTCAGCATCGGCCCGTTCCAGCCGGTGAACCGCTGCAATCCGCCGAGCGCGTGGATGCGTTCCGCGCCGGGACGCAACATCAGATGATAGGTGTTGCCGAGCACGATATCGGCGCCGGCATCGCGCACCTCGCGCCAGTGCATGCCCTTCATGGCGCCGGCGGTGCCAACGGGCATGAAGGCCGGGGTCCGAACCACGCCGTGGGGCGTGGTCAGGCGGCCGGTGCGCGCGGCGCCATCGGTGGCGAGCAGCTCGAAATGATTGGGTAGACCGCTATCGGGAGGATTCATGGCGGTGCTTATTGCGTGTCAGGCCAGCCCGATCAACCCGCTCGATGCCCCAGACTGGGACAGCGTTGACGTGGATGTGACGACAGCAGCCGCTTGATAAACAAAACGATACAGTATAGTTTCGTCTTGGGGGCTGGACGAGATGCCGCGGCGGATGGCCGGCGGCAGTAGATGCGTGATCGTCAGCCACCGCCCAATGCCCCTCCCACATGTTTGACGGACCGGTCCGCCGCCTTTGATGGCAGGACAAAGCGCGTGATTAGGTCGCTGGTCCTGGCGTGCAGCCTGGCGCTCGCCGCCTGCACCTCGATCCCCCGCACGCCCTACACGGCGGCCGATGCAAGCAGCTCACGCGTGCTCGATATCGAGGGCCTGCGGCGCTACGCCGACGAGCCCGTCACCAAGTTCAGCTTCGAGCAGGACAGGGCGAGCGGGAGCCGAACCTATCTGGCGCTCTCCGGCGGCGGCGCCGATGGCGCCTACGGCGTCGGCGTCCTGAACGGCTGGACCGCAGCGCGCAACCGCCCGACCTTCTCGGTCGTCTCGGGCGTGAGCACCGGAGGCCTGATCGCGCCCTTTGCGTTCCTCGGATCGCAATATGACGACACGCTGCGGGAGCTCTACACCAGCGGCATCGCAGAGAGCCTCTTGAACGACCCCAGCATCATCCGTGTGCTGTTCGGCTCCGGTCTGTTCGGCAACACGCGGCTGCGCGAGCTGGTCGCGCGCTATGTCGGGCCGGAGATCATGGCGCAGGTCGCGCGCGAGAACGCCAAGGGCCGACGGCTGCTCGTGGTCACCACCGATCTCGACACCCAGCGCACCGCGATCTGGGACATGGGCAAGATCGCCGCGGTCGGCACGCCCGAGGCGCTGAAACTGTTTCGTGACGTGATGGCGGCTTCCGCCAGCATTCCCCTGGTGTTTCCGCCGATCCTGATCGAGGCCGAAGGCCAGGGACGCAGGTTTCAGGAGATGCACGTCGATGGCGGCGTGACCGCTCCGGTGCTGACGCTGCCCGAAGCCTTGCTGTTGCAGGGCCGCCTGCTCTCTAGCGCCAAGATGGACATCTACATCCTCGTCAACAAGAAGATCGAACGCAACTTCGAGCTGGTCGCCAACAGCACGATCGACGTCGCCTCACGCAGCCTGTCCTCGATCACGCAATCGCAGACGCGCTCGGTCATCTTGTCGACCTACGATTTTGCAGAGCGTAACCACCTCGGCTTCCATCTCTCCTACATCGACCGTGACTATCCGGCGCCGCCGTCCGAAGGCTTCGACACCGGCTATATGCGTGCGCTGTACCAGTACGGTTATGAGAAAGCGGCCGGCGGCCAGGCCTGGACCTCGCGGATGCCATGAGGCGGAACGGCGATGGTGGAAGACCGTTGACGATACGGCCAATTCGGCCAGATTCGCGATGACGCCCCGGTCGCTGCGCGTTATAGAGCAATGATCACCGGCACGACCGCGCAGGAATCACTGGGCATGGGATTGACTGCGACCAAGACAAGAACGGCCGCACCGCGACGCGAGGTGTCGAAGTCGCGCGGCGGCCGGCCGACCAAGAGCGCCGCGATCGAACGCGATCAGCGGCTGATCGAGGTCGCCACCCGCCTGTTCCTCGATCGCGGCTTTGACGCGACTTCGCTCGATGCGGTGGCCGAGGCCGCGCGGGTCAGCAAGCCAACCGTCTATTCCCGCTACGGCGACAAGCGCGGCCTGTTTGCCGCTGTCCTCCGCCGCGAGATCGCGCGCTGGCTTGCGCCGCTGTCGGCTGCGGCCGAAACGCAGCTCAGCAGCGCCTCCGATATCCCGGTCGAACAGCGGCTGGTCGAAATCGGGCGCGAGATGCTCAATTTCACCTGCGGCCCCGACGCCGTGGCTTTCAGCCGCATGATGACATCGCAGGCCATCAACTTCCCCGACGTCGCCAAGCTCGGCAAGGAAGAGGGCTGGCTGAAGGCCGTCGCAACCACGGCCCGCTTCTTCGATCGTCTGCTGGCGCAAGGTGCGCTCGATGTCGACGACACCACGATCGCAGCCGAAGTGTTCCTCGACGTCGTCGTCGGCCACACTCACCGCATGGCGACGTTCGGGACGCCGATGGAGCTGAAGGCCGCCGAGAAGCGGATGCGCGCGGCGATCAAGCTGTTCCTGGCCGGCGCGATCGGTCCTGCGGACCGCACCCAGAGCGCACCCAAAGCCGCGCAACGGCGCCGCCCCTCCCGCTGACATTTCCGTGAGACCTGTGATTTGTCCCCTGCGGACGCTGGCCGCTTCGTTGACCATAATAAAACGATACGGTATGGTTTTGTTTATAGAGCGGTGCGGGCCACTTTTTTTTCACCAGCCCCAAAAGAGGACCGGACCGCTCAGATCGCCGCAACGGGTACAGCCCGTGGTGACGTTCCGCGGCCGGCCGGTGCCCAAGGTCGGCCGCGATTTCTTTACGAACATCCGGCAGACTTGCTGGTTCAAGATCTGCCGGCCGAAGGTTTGGACCATGCGCGCAATAAGATCAGGGATGTACGGGTTGCTGGCGATCGCCCTGTCGGGGCTGCTCGTCGCAGCGCCTGCTCGCGCGACCATCTCGGCAGGCTCTACGCCCGCCGCCACCCACAGCGAGACAGATGGGGACGCCTCGGCGGACCGCCAGGCCGTCAGCCGCGAGATCGAGCGCTTCCGCTCTTCGTCGATCTCGATCAGCCAGGCGATGGCGATCGCGGAAGCCCGTCATGCCGGCGCGACCACCGCGGACATCAGCTTCGACGGCGGCTCGGGCGTACCGGTGTACCGGGTCAAGACCCTGCACAATGACCGGATCTGGCGGTACACCATCAACGCGGCGACCGGGGAGGTCATCGGCGGCGAAGCTGCCCTGCCCCTGGCCGAGTTGGACAATGAGGATCGCAGCAACCTCGCAGCACTCGGCATCATCAAGCACCGCCTGGCTGACGCGGTGCGCGTCGCCGAGAAAGCGGCATCAGGCAAGGCCATCAGCGGCGGGCTGGTGCGCGAAGGCGGCCGGCTGAATTTCGCAATCGTCGTCATCAGCGGCGACGACCTCAAGGAGGTTCTGCTCGAGCCGCCGGGGGTGCGGGGCAAATAACTGGAGGCCACGCCCCTGCCGAAAAGCCATTGACGGGCGCAAAACTCTCCCGCATAAGTCGCCGCCATGTTCACGACCACCAAACGCACGACCAAAACCACCACGGCCTTCGGGGCCTGGGAAGGCGTGCGCGCATAGTCGTCGACTAAAACGCATCAGCTCTACCGCAGCCCCGCCCTTACAGGTCCGGGGCTTTTTTGTTGCCTGAATCCCAGCTCAACCGAAATGCAATGGAGGACAAAGTGAGTAACGATCCCGTCGTCGCGATTGTCGGCGTCACCGGTGCCGTCGGCGCCGAATTCATCGCCACCATGGACAAGCGCGGCTTTCGCGTCGGCAAGCTCAAGCCACTCGCCAGCGCCCGCTCCGCCGGCAAGACGGTATCGTTCCGCGGCAAGGATGTCGTCATCGAGGAATTGACCGAGCGCGCCTTCGAGGGCGTCGACATTGCGCTGTTCTCCGCGGGCAGCGGCATCTCCAAGAAGTTCGCGCCCATCGCGGTCAAGGCCGGCACCGTCGTCGTCGACAACTCCTCTGCGTTCCGCATGGACCCGAACGTTCCGCTAGTCATCCCCGAGGTGAACGCTGGCCGCATCCGCGATCACAAGGGCATCATTGCCAACCCGAACTGCGCCGCGATCACCGCGCTGGTGCCGCTCTGGCCGATCCATCAGAAGAACCGTATCAAGCGCGTGATCATCTCGACCTACCAGGCCGCTTCCGGCGCCGGCGCGGCCGCGATGGACGAGCTCGTCGAGTCCACCCGCGCCAACCTCAACGGGCAGGTCTATACGCCGAAGGTGATGCCGCACCCCTACGCCTTCAATCTCTTCAACCACAACACCGCCGTCGACCCCGAGACCGGCTACAACGACGAAGAGACCAAGGTCATCAAGGAAACCCGCAAGATCTTCGAGGACGAGAAGATCGCGATCGGCGTCACCTGCGTCCGCGTCCCGGTGCTGCGCGCCCATTGCGAAGCCATCACCTTCGAATGCGAGAAGCCGATCACCGAAGACCAGGTCCGCGCCATCATGGCGCAGGCGCCGGGCGTGAAGGTCGTCGACGACCGCGTGAAGAACTACTTCCCGATGCCGATCGACGCCTCGGGCCAGGACGACGTTCTGGTCGGCCGCATCCGCAAGGACCTCAGCGACCCCTCAGGCCATTCGATCTCGATGTTCGTGGCGGCCGATCAACTGCTCAAGGGCGCGGCGCTGAACGCCGTGCAGATCGCCGAGCTGTTGCCGCAGCGGGTAATGGCGTAGCGCGTGCCGTAGAAGAAGGTCTCTTGGGGTGGGCAAAGGCGCGCAAGCGCCGTGCCCACCTCTTCTCTCGTCCATTCAGGAAAGACGTGGGCACGCTTCGCTTTGCCCACTCTAGGGCACTGCCCGGAAAAGCAGACACGCATCCCCATATGAGTAGAACCGGTACCCGTTCGCGATCGCATGCGCATAGGCCTGCTTCATCATGTCCAGGCCGGCGAAGGCCGACACCAGCATGAACAGCGTCGACTTCGGCAGATGGAAGTTCGTCATCAGGACGTCGACCGCGCGGAAGCGATAGCCTGGTGTGATGAAGATCGAGGTCTCGGCCGCGAACGGCTGGATGGCGCCGTCCTCGGCGGCTGCGCTCTCCAGCAGCCGCAATGACGTGGTGCCGACGGCGATGATGCGGCCGCCGTTCCTCCGTGCCGTGTTGAGCCTTGCAGCCGTCTCGGCGGAGATCGTACCCCACTCGGCGTGCATCTTGTGAGCGTCAGTGTCCTCGACCTTCACCGGCAGGAATGTCCCTGCCCCGACATGCAGCGTGATCCTGACGAGGCCGATGCCGCGTGCCTGCAGCGCCTGCTCCAGCGCTGGCGTGAAATGCAGCCCTGCGGTCGGCGCGGCGACGGCACCTTCATTGGCCGCAAACATGGTCTGGTAGTCGGCAAGGTCCTGATCGTCGGGCGTACGCTTCGAGGCGATATAGGGCGGTAGCGGCGGGCTACCGAGATCCGCGATCGCCTGATCCAATGTCGGGCCGTGGAACGAGAAGGACAGTGTCACCTCGCCTTCAGCGCCCTTGGCCTCGACCTCGGCATCGAGATGGCCGAGCAGGCAGACCTTGCCTTCGTTGCCGAAGCGGATGCGGTCGCCGGCTGTGAGCTTCTTCGCGGGCTTCACCAGTGCCTGCCAGCGCGAGCCGTCGAGGCGCTTGATCAGCGTCGCCTCGATCTTCGGCTCGGTCTCGCGGCCGATGCGGCGGCCCTTGAGCTGCGCCGCGATCACCTTGGTGTCGTTGACGACGAGCTGGTCGCCCGGCTTCAGCCATTGCGGCAGATCCGCAATCGTCTGGTCGCGCAGCGCGCCATTCTGCACAACCAGCATCTTCGCGGAGTCGCGCGGACTGGCCGGGCGCAACGCGATGCGCTCGGGCGGGAGATCGAAATCGAAGAGATCAGTGCGCATTCGTGGCTTGCCACCAGGAGCGCGCCCAATGCGCGCCCCTGGAACGAGCAGCTTACTCCTTGTCGGCGGCCATCCGCGCCTTGACGATCTTGTCCGGGTTCTGCACCGGCTCGCCGCGCTTGATCTTGTCGACGTTCTCCATGCCCTCGGTGACCTTGCCCCACACCGTGTACTGGTTGTCGAGGAAGCGGGCGTCGTCGAAGCAGATGAAGAACTGGCTGTCGCCGGAATCGGGGCTCGCCGCGCGCGCCATCGAGGCGGTGCCGCGCACATGCGGCTCCTTGTTGAACTCGGCCTTCAGCTTCTTGCCCGAGCCGCCGGTACCGGTGCCGTGCGGGCAACCGGTCTGGGCCATGAAGCCCTCGATCACGCGATGGAACACGATGCCGTCGTAGAAGCCTTCGCGGACCAGCTCCTTGATGCGCGCGACGTGGCCGGGTGCGAGGTCCGGGCGCATCTCGATGGTGACGGGGCCCTGCGTGGTCTCGAGGATCAATGTGTTTTCGGTGACGCTCATGCTCGTCTCTCTTGTGTTGGAGGTGAAGTCTTGTCAGGTGACGTTTTGCGGTTGCGGAACTGGATCGCGAATGGACGTCCCGCGGCAGCGCCCGCCATTGCATCGGTAAATGGCACCGGCGTGCAGCGTTGCAACGCCTCCATCACCGCGATCCGGTATTGCAGCCGGTCATTGTCGGAGGCCTCCGCGGATTCGTAGGTAATCCTCGGATGGCCCAGAATGTTTCCGGACCGGTTAAAGCTCACCACGACGGTGATGTCGATAGGGCGTGCCTTGGCCGGCGGGGGCGGCTTCCAGCAGGTCCGCAGGTGCTGGAAGACGTCCTGGATGGTGTTGACGGATGCGTCCTGTGCGGCGGCATCAGAGATGCCGAACAGCAGCGCTGCTGCAGCGAACAGGAGTCTGTCGCCGCGGCGCGCCATGAGCCCTCCTACTTGATGTCGGAGGCGACCTGCACCTTCACCATCTTGTCGGGATCGGTGACGGTGCCGCTCGGCGAGCCGGCCGGCGCCTTCTTCAGCTTGTCGACCACGTCCATGCCCTGCACGACCTCACCGACCACGGTGTACTGGCCGTCGAGGCTGCCGCCGTCGGCGAACATGATGAAGAACTGCGAGTTGGCGGTATCGACGCTGTCGCCACGCCGGGCCATACCGACGATGCCGCGCGCAAAATGCACCTTGGAAAATTCCTGCTTCAGGTTCGGATATTTCGAGCCGCCGGTGCCGTTGCCGTTCTGGCCGTCGCCGGTCTGGGCCATGAAGCCGTCCATCACGCGGTGGAACGGCACATTGTTGTAGAAGCCCTCGCGCGCGAGCTGCTTGAGGCGTTCGGCGTGCTGCGGCGCCAGGTCGGTCCTGAGCTTGACGACGATGCGGCCCTTGGTGGTGTCGATGACGAGCGCATTGGCCTTGTCGAGATTGGGCGGCAGCTGCTGCGCCACTGCGGGGACTGCGCTCACAAGCGCGACAAACATCGTGGCAAGGATTGCGAAACGACGGTTCATAGAAACTCCGGATCAGGTGAGATGAAAAAGCGCGCCGTTTTCAGGCGAATTTTGCCTTGAGCTGAGATGCAACGAGCGGCGGTACGAAGGCCGAGACGTCCCCGCCCATGCCGGCGATCTGACGCACCAATGTGCCGGTAATCGGGCGGACCAGAGGTGAGGCCGGCAGGAAGACGGTTTGCACCTCAGGCGCCATGGTGCCGTTCATGCCCGCGAGCCGCATCTCATAGTCGAGGTCGGTGCCGTCGCGCAGGCCCCGAATCATGATGGTGGCGCCGTATTTGCGCGCCGCGGCGACAGCGAGATCGTCGTAGGTCACGGCCTCGAGCGTGCAATCGGCATGGGCCGCCACGGGCCCGCAGACGTCATGAAGCATCTTGAGCCGCTCTTCGGTCGAAAACAGCGGCTTCTTGCCGGGATGGATCCCGACCGCGACCACCAGCCGGTCGCACAGCGGCACGCTGCTCCGGACCACGTCCAGGTGGCCGTTGGTGATGGGATCGAAGGAACCTGGGTAAAAGGCAATGCGCGGCATGGCCCCGTCCTACCCCGCCCGGCCCTGCCCGGCAAGCCGGACGGGTTGCGGATTTCCTGCCGATTTTTCCGGCATTCCGCGCCGGAACGACCCGCTGTGTTTCGTCCTCGGGGCGTCCACGAAACAAAACGGCGTGCGAACGAAACCATTTCCGTCATCGGCGAAGACGTCCGGAAACTGGCCATGGTTACTAATCCGGCCAACGAATGACGGGCCGCAAGCTGGGCGTAGCGGCCGCATCACAGGGGACCGTCAATGATCAAGGCTCTTTCAGCGATCGCTCTTGCTGCGTGTGTTGCTGCAACCCTCACCCTCCTGCCCGGTTTTGCTCCCACCGTTGAGGCGAGCGTGCCGCAGCCGCTTGCCAAGGGCGACCGGCTCGACGCCAAGGCCATCGGCAGGGATTGCTCGCAGCAGGCCTGGCCCAACTTCGAGGCCTCCTGCCTGCGCCGCGCCGGCACCAAGGCCGACGTCCGCGTTGCTCGCCTCGTCACGGCGGACCGCACCCCGTAGGCGGTTTGTAAGGCTGGCGTCATAAAACGCCGGCACAAACCCCATGGCAATTTGCGACGTCTCGTCGCAGACTGTTCGGTGCGCGCGCCCCTCGGAATGGCCCGACGGGCGCGGTCCCATTGAGGGGTTTGCAATTGTCCAGTACGCCCGCAGTCGCTTCCGGCCATCACCCAAATCCACTTCCGCTTGCCATGACCATAGGCGCCCTCGGGGTGGTCTATGGCGATATCGGCACGAGCCCCCTCTATGCCCTGAAGGAAGCCGCCAAGGCGGCCGCCCACGGTGGCACCGTGACGCCCGACGCCGTCCTCGGCGTTGCGTCGCTGATCCTGTGGGCGCTGCTGCTGATAATCTCGCTCAAATATGCGCTGCTGATCCTGCGCGCGGACAACCGCGGCGAAGGCGGCATCGTTGCGCTGCTGGCGCTGCTGCATGCCCGTCACGCCCAGCCCGGCACATGGCGCGCCCATCTGCTGGTGGTCGGCCTTGTCGGTGCTGCCCTGCTCTATGGCGACGGCGCAATCACGCCGGCCATCTCGGTGCTATCAGCCATCGAAGGTCTCAAGGTCGACGCCCCCTCGCTTTCACCGGTCGTGGTGCCGCTGACCATCGCCATCCTGGTCGGCCTGTTCGTGATGCAGAAACAGGGCACCGGCTTCATCGGCCGCATCTTCGGACCGGTCATGCTGGCCTGGTTCGCGGTGCTCGCCGCACTCGGCATCCACGGCATCTTCAAGGCGCCGGCGGTGCTCGCAGCGCTCAGCCCATTCTACGCTTTGGACTTCCTGATCCACCAGGACTTCCAGGTTTCCTTCGCAATCCTGGGCGCCGCCTTCCTCGCGGTCACGGGCGGTGAGGCAATGTATGCCGACATGGGGCATTTCGGCCGCCTGCCGATCCGGCTCGCCTGGTTCGCGATCTGCCTGCCGGCGCTGGTACTGAACTATTTCGGCCAGGCCGCGCTGTTAATCAACGATCCCTCGATGATCGAGAATCCGTTCTTCCAGCTTTGCCCTGACTACTTGCATTACGGCCTGGTCGCGTTCTCGGCCGTTGCGACCGTGATCGCTTCGCAGGCGATCATCTCCGGCGTATTCTCGCTGACCCAGCAATCGATCCAGCTCGGCTTCCTGCCGCGCATGCAGATCCGCCACACCACGAGTGATGCGATCGGCCAGATCTACGTGCCGCTGGTGAACTGGCTGCTCGCGGCCGCAACGCTCGGCGCGGTCCTCGCCTTCGGCACCTCGGATGCGCTCGCCGGCGCCTATGGCATCGCCGTATCGCTGCTGATGGCGATCACCACGCTCCTCGCGGCACTGGTCGCGATCCAGTGGGGTTATTCGCCCTGGCTCGTGGTGGCCGTGAACGGCTTCTTCTTCGTGATCGACGTGATCTTCTTCTCGGCGAATTCGATCAAGCTGTTCGAAGGCGGCTGGTTTCCGCTGCTGCTCGCCGGCCTCGTCGCCTTCCTGATGCTGACCTGGCGCGCCGGCGTGAAGCTCGTCGAAGCTGCGCGCGCAAAGCTGCGCCAGCCCGAGGAGGACCTGATCGAGACCGCGGTCAACAAATGCAGCGCGCGCCTGCCCGGCACGGCGGTGTTCCTGGCCTCGGCCCCGAAAGGCGTGCCGCTGGCGCTGACGCAATTCGTCAAGCACAACCACGTGCTGCATGAGCGCATCGTCCTCGTCACCGTGCTGATCGAGGAGATGCCGCACATCACTGAAGCGGACCGCACTGAGGTCATCGAGATCATCCCCGGCATCACCCGCGTGATCCTGCATTACGGCTTCATGCAGAACCCGACGATCTACGAAGGACTGACCCTCGCCTGCCGTCAGGGCAAGCTGCCCGGCATCGATCTCTCCGACATCACCTATTATGTCGGCCGCGAGACCATCATCCCGCGCGAGGACATCCCCGGCATGTGGGTCTGGCGCGAAGGCCTGTTTGCCTTCCTCCAGCGCAACGCCGAACGCTCGGCGGCGTTCTTCGGGGTGCCGACCAAGCAGGTGGTGGAATTCGGGACGGAGCTGGAGATCTAGCAGCGGCTTTGCCGCGCTGCCTGGAAGCGAGCCGATGTCCAGCGAAGCGCCTTTGCAGCTGAAACCTCGGCTGACGATCTCGGTCGATCAGGCCCAAGCGATCGTTCGCAGGGCGACCCCGCATGCCTCGGTGCTCGGTGTCATCGAGCTGCATGGCGGTGAGATCAGCACCGTGCTCGAGATCGCGCTAGCGGATGCGCCGGCCTGCATCCTCAAGATCTACCCTGAAGCACTGCAATGGAAGATGGCCAAGGAGGTCTACGTGCTGGGTCTGCTTCAGCACCTGGGCCCGGTCATTCCAGACATCCTGGTCGCCGACGACACGCGCTCGGTGATCGACCTGAACTACGTGCTCATGACCAGGCTCGACGGCACCGTACTCGGCCGGCGCGAGGCGACACTGTCTGAGGCCGAGCTGTTTGCGATCTACGCCGAGATGGGCGCCGCGCTGCGCGGGATCAACGCCGTCACCCTCGACAGCCTTGGCTATATCGGCCCCAACGGGATCTGGACGGCGCATCCGAGCAACCACGCCTACATGTCCGCGCAGTTCGAGAGGAAGCTGACGGAGTTTAGCACCCGCGGCGGCGATGCCGCGCTGGCCGCGCATCTCCGGGACAGGGTCACCGCACGGCAACACCTGTTCGAAGCTGCCACCACCCCTCGCCTCTGCCATTATGATTTCCACGCCGGCAACGTGCTGGTGACGTCGCAGGGTGCTCCGCGCCTGACGGGGATCGTCGACTTCGAAAACGCGACATCAGGCGATCCGCTGATGGATATCGCGAAGGCGCTGTACTATTTCACCGAAAAGGACGCGCCCAAGCGCGACGGCTTGCTCGCGGGCTACGGCCCGATCGCACGCCCCGAGTGGCAGCAGACGCTCGACCTTTATCGCATGTATTGCACGCTGGAGCTCTGGTGCTGGATGGCCCAGACCGGCAAGCCTGAGGCGCTTGCCGGTCTGACGCGAGAGCTTGCGAACGCCGCTTAGACGGGGAGTTACTCCCCGTCTACCTCGCCATTCGCGCCATTGCCGCTCTCGGCCTCTTCTGTGATGTGCTCGACCGAGACGACATGCTCGTCCTCGGCGGTGTCGAACACGATCACGCCCTGCGTCGAGCGACCGGCGATGCGGATGCCCTCGACCGGGCAGCGGATCAACTGGCCCTTGTCGGTCACCAGCATAATCTGATCGGCGTCTTCCACAGGGAAGGACGCGACCAGATTGCCGTTGCGGTTGTTGACGCTCATGGCGACGATGCCTTTGCCGCCGCGCCCTGTGGTGCGGTACTCGTAGGACGAGGTCCGCTTGCCATAGCCGTTGACGGAGACGGTCAGCACGACCTGCTCGGCCGCCGACATCTCGGCATAGCGCTCCTGCGGAAGCTGGAAGCTGCCGGAGGTCTCCTCGGCCTCAGCGTCCGCCGGGGCCTCTTCGGCCGCGGCTTCGCCGGCGACCGCACGGCGCATTTTGAGGTAAGCCGAGCGCTCGTCCGAGGTGGTCTCGACATGGCGCAGAATTGCCAGCGAAATCACCTTGTCGCCCTCGCCGAGCGCGATGCCGCGCACGCCCATCGAGGTGCGCCCGGTGAACACGCGCACATCAGTGACGGGGAAGCGGATGCACTGGCCGCCGGCGCCTGTCAGCAGCACGTCGTCGCGTTCGGTACAGATCTGGACGTCGACGATCGCCTCGCCCTCGTCGAGCTTCATGGCGATGATGCCGGAGCGACGAACGTCGACGAAGTCAGACAGCTTGTTGCGCCGGACATTGCCGCCCGTGGTGGCGAACATCACGTCGAGGTTGGCCCAGGTCGATTCATCCTCGGGCAGCGGCATGATGGTGGTGATGCGCTCACCCTGCTCCAGAGGCAGGATGTTGATCATCGCCTTGCCGCGCGCATTCGGCGCGGCCATCGGCAGCCGCCAGACCTTTTCCTTGTAGACCTGGCCGCGGGACGAGAAGAACAGCACCGGCGTATGGGTCGACGCGACAAAGAGCCGGCTGACGAAATCCTCGTCGCGGGTCTGCATGCCGGAGCGGCCCTTACCGCCGCGGCGCTGGGCGCGATAGGCCGACAGCGGCACGCGCTTGACGTAGCCCGCATGCGAGACGGTGACGACCATGTCCTCGCGCTGGATCAGGTCCTCGTCCTCGACCTCGCCTTCCTGCTCCATGATCACCGTCTTGCGCGGCGTGGCGAACTCGGCCTTCACCTCGGCAAGCTCGGTCTTGATGATGGTCAGCACGCGCTCACGCGAGCGCAGGATGTCGAGATAATCGGCGATCTCGCCGGCGAGCTTGTCGAGCTCGTCGCGGATTTCGTCACGGCCCAACGCGGTGAGGCGCTGCAGGCGCAGGTCGAGAATGGCTCTCGCCTGTTCCATCGACAATCGGATCGTACCGTCCTCGCTGATGCGGTGGCGAGGGTCGTCGATCAGCGTCAGCATGTCCTCGACGTCGCGGGCCGGCCAGTCTCGCGACATCAGGGTGTCGCGCGCGGTGGTCGGGTCGGGCGAGGTCCGGATCACGCGGATCATCTCGTCGATATTGGCAACCGCGATCGCCAGACCGACCAAAATATGCGCGCGATCACGCGCCTTGGCGAGCAGGTACTTGGTGCGTCGCGTGACGACCCGCTCACGGAAGTCGACGAAGATCGCCAGCAGGTCCTTCAGATGCATGATCCGCGGACGGCCGCTGTCGAGCGCAACCATGTTGACGCCGAAGCTCGTCTGCAGCGGCGTGAACCTGTAGAGCTGGTTCAACACCACATCCGGCACGGCGTCGCGCTTCAATTCGATGACGACACGATAGCCATCGCGATCGGATTCATCGCGCAGGTCGCCGATGCCCTCGATCTTCTTTTCCTTGACCAGTTCGGCGATGCGCTCGACCATCGTCGCCTTGTTCACCTGGTAGGGAATCTGGGAGACGATGATCGCCTCGCGATCCTTGCGGATGGTCTCGAACTCGACCTTTCCGCGCATGACGATCGAGCCGCGGCCGAGATGATAGGCCGAGCGGATGCCCTGCCGTCCGAGAATGACGCCGCCGGTCGGGAAATCCGGCCCCGGCACGATGTTGATGAGCTCGTCGATGGTCAGCGCGGGATTGTCGATCAGCGCGACGCAGGCGTCGATGACCTCGCCGAGATTGTGCGGCGGGATGTTGGTCGCCATGCCGACCGCGATGCCGCCGGCACCGTTGACGAGCAGGTTCGGGAACTTGGCCGGAAGGACCGACGGCTCGGTCTCGTTGTTGTCGTAGTTTGGCTGGAAGTCGACGGTGTCCTTGTCGATGTCGGCCAGCAGAGCCAGCGCCGCCTTCGTCAGCCGCGCTTCGGTGTAACGATAGGCGGCCGGGGGATCGCCATCGACCGAGCCGAAATTGCCCTGGCCGTCGATCAACGGCACGCGCATCGAGAAGTCCTGCGCCATTCGGACCATGGCGTCGTAAATCGACTGGTCGCCGTGCGGGTGATACTTACCGATGACGTCACCGACCACGCGGGCGGATTTGACGTACTTCTTGTCGGGCGTGTGCCCCTGCTCGTTCATCGAGTACAGGATGCGGCGGTGCACCGGCTTCAGACCGTCACGGGCATCGGGCAACGCACGTGCCACGATCACGCTCATGGCGTAGTCGAGATACGATTTCTTCATCTCCTCGAAGATGGAGACGGGGCGAATGTCCGAGGGTTGCGCCGGCTGGTCGCCGGGCTTGTTGTCGTCGTCAGCCAAGGGGGAATCCGATGAAGTTTTATCTGGGAATCATATAGCGCATCGAGGCCCCGATAACCACCCTTGCGCGGGTCAGGACAGCGCTTTTTCCGACTGTTTTTCCAGAGACTTACGCCCTACCCGACACCGCCCGGGGCGAGGTCTGGGCGGGTCGCCGGAAACCCCCGGCTACGCCCCGAAAAACACGCTGTGCATGATGCGCCCGGGCAGCAGCGTGAACAGGCCTGCCACCACCAGCGCGCCGGCGAACAGGAAGATCATGGTCCACCGGTGGGCGGCAACGCGATGGGTGTGGGCGCGCCATACTGCGAGCGGCAGCATCACGAGCGTGAAGATCGACAGCAGGTGGATCGGGCTGAACGGCCCCACCAGGCGGATCTGGTGGATCCAGAACGAGGAGACCGCCACCACGGCCATCAGCGCCACCCAGATCCAGCCGATCGTCCGGTGCGGCAGCGTGCCCTTGAGCGCGGCGAACTGGACCAGGCCGAGCACGGACGCCGCCATGGCCGCGAAAGCGTGCAAGGGGATCGCCGGAGCGGCTTCGAGCAGCGGGGTAAGGCTCATGTGGCGCGCCGGGGTGAGGAACAGCTCATGTGAATAGGATTAACATAAAGTTAATACCATTCACATCGCGCCGCGTCAAAGGCTTGAGGCACCACATGAGGCTAGCCCGGAAAGCCGAGCTTCACCCATCAATTGGGAAGAAATCCTGCCGCTTCACGCGAGCAAGGCAAGTGCCGAGCGAAGCCTCCCGCCTCGCCTTAGAATGGGATATCGTCGTCCATGTCGTTGTTGCGGCCACCGCCGCCAGCGGCCACGGGGCGGCGCGGTGCGCTGCTGACCGGACCGGACGAGCCGAAATCGCCGCCCGGCTCGTCGCCGAAGCTGCCGCCTCCTCCGCCGCCGCCACGGCCGTCGAGCATCGTCAGCGTCGAGTTGAAGCCCTGAAGCACGACCTCGGTCGAGTACTTTTCCGCGCCCTGCTGGTCGGTCCATTTGCGGGTCTGCAGCGCGCCCTCGATATAAACCTTGGCGCCCTTCTTCAGGTACTGCTCGGCGACCTTGCAGAGCCCTTCGTTGAAGATCACGACGCGGTGCCACTCGGTCTTTTCCTTGCGTTCGCCGCTGTTCTTGTCCCGCCAGGTCTCTGACGTCGCGATGCTCAGATTCGCGATCGGCCGCCCGTCCTGGGTGCGGCGGATTTCCGGATCCTTGCCGAGATTTCCAACCAGAATGACCTTGTTGACGCTTCCCGCCATCGCCGCTCTCCACTCCAAATGCCACTGAATTTCGAAAAGGCGCGCCCGCGCTGCCGCCTGTTGAGCCGACCCTATACGCTTACGAGGGCCGATCGGCCCGCCGCGCCCTCGGTTATCCCCACATATAGCATCGAGCGAGTATTTGTTCCAGATTTGTTCCGCTCGAAAATGGGCGCGACCCCAGCGTGCAAACGGCATCTCATTCCGCTATGCACGTCGCCATGAATTGGAACCGGACGAGGCAAGAAAACGCTTAACATTCATTAGGTTACGTCCAGATCAATTGCCCGGCGAGTGTTGCATTCCAGCGACGGACTCGGTCGCCCGATTGGGTTACGGTCGAGTCGGAATTGGTTCGGATGGGCGTCGCGCCTGATTGACCGCTTCAGGGGACGACTGAAGCGGACGACACTGGGGAGACTGCAATGAAGAAAATTCTGTTCGGCACGATCGGTATCGTTGCCTTAGGCCTGTCTGCACCGGCGAGTGCAGCCGATCTTGCGGCGCGTCCCTACACCAAGGCTCCGGCGCCGATGATCGCCACCATCTACGATTGGAGCGGCTTCTATATCGGCATCAATGGCGGTGGCGGATCGAGCCACAAATGCTGGGACTTCGTCGCCCCGACCACCGGCACGCTGTTCGGCGAGGGTTGCCACAATGCGACCGGTGGCACGGTCGGCGGTCAGGTCGGATATCGCTGGCAGTCCGCCAATTGGGTGTTCGGCCTCGAAGGCCAGGGCAACTGGGCCGACTTCTCGGGCGACAATGTCAGCACCCTCATCGCGACCCAGCGCAACCGCTCGAAGATCGACGCCTTCGGCCTGATCACAGGCCAGGTCGGCTACGCCTGGAACAACGTGCTGTTCTACGTGAAGGGCGGCGGCGCCGTGGTCGGCGACAAGTTCAACATCTACACCGCGCCCGGCTTCGCCGGAGCCGGCGCCCTGCTGGCTTCGACCAGCGACACCCGCTGGGGCGGCACGGTTGGCGCCGGCGTCGAGTTCGGCTTTGCGCCGAACTGGTCGGTGGGCTTTGAGTACGACCACATCTTCCTGGGGAGCAGGACCCTGACGCTCAACGCGCCAGGCGGCGGTGCATTCCAGACCGATCGCATTGGCCAGAATGTCGATATGGGTCTCGTCCGCGTCAATTATCGCTGGGGTGGCCCTGTCATCGCGAAGTACTGATCAACCTCAAATCGTTCGAGAATTGGAGGCCGGCCTCGCGCCGGCCTTTTGCTTTTTGCTCCCGCCGAGAAAGCCATAGGTCAGTGACTATTACATTTTGTATCTGTTGTGGCATTTGAGAGACACAACTTGCAGCTTTAGTGGGGTAAGCGTTTCGTCAGTTGGACCAAGCGTCCGACGCCCTTCCGATCTTGCGGAAGGCAACAAAAGAAACCGGGACTGGGATAAGTTGAAAATGAAGAAGGTTTTGTTGGCTTCGGCCTGTCTGCTCGCTCTCACTGGCGCCGCTTCGGCTGCCGATCTGGCGGCGCGCCCCTACACCAAGGCTCCCGTCGCGATGGCCTCGGTCTACAACTGGACCGGCTTCTACATCGGTGCCAACGCAGGTGGCGGCTCAAGCCGCAATTGCTGGGACGCAACTAGCGCCTTCGGTGCTGCCGTTCCCACGACGAGCGAGGGTTGCCATAATGCGACCGGCGCAATCGCCGGCGGTCAGATCGGCTATCGCTGGCAGTCCGCCAACTGGGTGTTCGGCGTCGAAGCGCAGGGTGATTGGGCTGATCTGAAGGGCTCGAACACCAGCTCGCCGGCTACTTTCGCTCCGTTGGTGAACAACACCAAGATCGACGCCATCGGCCTCTTCACCGGTCAGGTGGGCTATGCTTGGAACAACGTTCTCTGGTACGCGAAGGGCGGCGCGGCCGTCACCCACAACAAGTTCAACGGCACCCTGGGCGGTGTCACGTTCGGCGAGGCGACCGAGACCCGCTGGGGCGGCGTCGTCGGCACGGGCATCGAGATCGGCTTCGCACCGAATTGGTCGGTTGCCTTCGAATACGACCATCTGTTCATGGGCAAGCACAGCGACAACTTCACTGTGCTCGGCCTGCCCTTCCGCACCGACAGCATCAAGCAGGACGTGGATATGGGCACCGTTCGCCTGAACTACACCTTCGGTGGCCCGGTCGTCGCGAAGTACTGATCTTCGCAACCGACGTCACATCGTCACGAAAGGCCGGCCTCGCGCCGGCCTTTTTGTTTTCATCGCCGCTAGATCAGGCCGACCGTGCCGAAGCCGGCCTTGACGGCCTTCGCTTCATTGCTGTCGGCGCCGTACGATTTCACCGCGGTGTCGTAGATGACCTTCGCGGCGGTGCGCATGTCCAGATGCGGCTTGAACCGCTCGAGACTATCGATCCAGATCTTTCCGGCAGCCTCCGACCCAATCAACATCGCGACCTGGTAGAAGGCGCGGCTTGGAATTCCAGAGTTGATGTGAACGCCGCCAAGATCGTCAGACGCGCTGGATGAGAGCACGACGAGCTTGCTGAAATGATCGGGCTGCGAATCCTTTCCGAGGATCGGGTCGTCGTAGGCCGTGCCAGGGGCCTTCAATGATTTCAGGGGCCGCATGTCTGCAGGATCGTTCTTGCCGGTGACCCAGGAAACCGCGCCGGGAGCGAAGATCCAATCCGCCGTCTGCGCCGTCTGGTTCGACATCTTCTGCTTGACCAACGACATCAGGACGTCGGTGTAGGACTGCACGAGCGCACCCTCCTGGCCCAAATATTGGTAGGTCCACCGCTTCGCGATGAACTGGAACGTCGCCTCGTGATAGATGATGTCGGGAATGTCCTGCACTTGCGGCGGCGCGTTGATCTTCTCGCCATCCCAATAGGCGTTGCGATAATCGTTGGCGAGCAGGCTGATCTGCGGCACGGGCAGATCCAGTCCGAACAGGCCATTCAGAATGCGGGTTGCGTCCGCGGCGTGCTTCTTCATCTTCTGCACGGCCAGCTGGTCGCGGTCAGGCGCGGCCTTCGCGACCAGCACTTCCAGTCCGGCGATCTTCTTCGTCAGGCCCTGCGCATCGAATTTGGCATCTTTAGACAGCTGGACCCGATGGTACAGCGCGAGTGCACGCTCGAAATTTTCGGCGCCCTCGGCGATCGAGGCCGCGAAATAGGTCAGCTCGTCCCATCCGGACATGCGATCCGTCAGCGGCCCAACCATGACGAAGATACGCTCGAAATCGGATTTGGCCGCGACCCTGTAGGTGACCACGCGGCGGTTGATCCGCGCAATCTCGCCGATCGAGTTGGCCAGATTGGCGAACTCGTCGTCCTGCAATTCGCTGAACTTGGAGTCGTCCTTGGCCCATCGCCGATGGATCAGGGCCAGGGCGATGGCATCGGCGACCGACTTTTCGGTCGCATCGTCGATCGTCATCCAGAGCGGCTTCGTCTTACCGAGCCCCAGCGCGTCGATGTTGCCTGCGACGGTCGCCGACTTGCCATCCCAGGAGACCGCAAAGGAGAGCGTTCGATCCTGCGCGAACCAGCGCTGGATGGTCGGCAGCAAGCCGCCCACGTCGACCCCGCCGACCTTGACGTCGATGTCGGTCGGCTCGAACAATTGCGCATCGAGCACGGCTGTTTTCGGCGTCCCCAGAATGCCTGCTGTCACGCCGTGGGGCACGTCGCCGGGAGCTGCTGCGGCGGCCTCCTGCTTCTCGAGTCTGGCCTGCTGCTTCTCGTCCTTGAGCGAGTCCTGGGACTGCTGCAGCTCCCATTCGCGGGTGTGAAGGCGCGCGATGATCAATCGCGCCAGCGCCTCTCCCTCCGCAGCCGCATTTCCGGTTCCACCGATGACCTTGACCGGTGCGATGACGAGGTCGCCCCCAGAGACGGATTGGAACACCGCGGTCGCGAACCAGATGTTGCAGGCCAGGAGCACCAGGCCGGCCGCTATGAAAAACGCAATCTTCGCAAATATTTCCATCGCGAAGGACCAGAAACGGATATGCAGCAATGCGATTAGTCTAACACAGTGCAATCTGACATAGTAGTCGTGATCACGCCCTGGGCCGCGCAGAAGCGGAGGCTGCCGCAACGGTCCGCGCCCCTCCTGCTGCCAAGTCCCGCCAGCGCGCCAACAATCCGTTGACGATTCGCAAGTCCCACTGGAAATCCGTCTCCGTTCTTCCTACGTTCGCTCGCATACCCATTGGCGCCGATCCCGGTTCCGGGCGAAGCGCGCCTTTTCGTTGGCGCGGTCGCGTAGCTTTTGGGATTCCTTGAGGGCAACTCGGATGGATGAAGTGATCAAGGCGAAGCGCCAACAGCAGAACGCGGGCTCGAGCCTGCGCGCAATTACGATCCGTGGCGCGCGCGAGCACAACCTCAAGAACATCGACGTCGAGATTCCCCGCGACAAGCTGGTGGTATTCACCGGACTATCAGGCTCCGGCAAATCCTCGCTCGCCTTCGACACCATCTACGCAGAGGGCCAGCGCCGCTACGTCGAGTCGCTGTCGGCCTATGCGCGCCAGTTCCTGGAGATGATGCAGAAACCCGACGTCGACCAGATCGACGGCCTGTCGCCGGCGATCTCGATCGAGCAGAAGACGACCTCGAAGAATCCGCGCTCGACCGTCGGCACCGTCACCGAGATCTACGACTACATGCGCCTGCTCTGGGCGCGCGTCGGCGTGCCCTATTCGCCGGCCACGGGCCTTCCGATCGAGAGCCAGACCGTCTCGCAGATGGTGGACCGCGTGCTGGCACTGCCCGAGGGCACCCGCCTCTATCTGCTGGCGCCCGTCGTGCGCGGCCGCAAGGGCGAGTACCGCAAGGAGCTTGCAGAATGGCTCAAGAAGGGCTTTCAGCGCGTCAAGATCGACGGCACCTTCTATGAGCTGGCGGAAGCACCGACGCTGGACAAGAAATTCCCGCACGACATCGACGTCGTGGTCGACCGCATCGTGGTCCGCGCCGATATCGGCCAGCGCCTTGCCGAAAGCTTTGAGACCGCGCTGAAGCTCGCCGAAGGGCTCGCCGTGGTCGAGTTCGCCGATGCACCGGCAGCCGCGCCGGTCGAGGAGAAAAAGAGGACCGCAAAGATCCACGACAAGAGCGGGCCCGAGCGCATCCTGTTCTCGGAAAAATTCGCCTGCCCGGTCTCCGGCTTCACCATCCCGGAGATCGAGCCGCGCCTGTTCTCGTTCAACAACCCCTACGGCGCTTGTCCCGCCTGCGGCGGCCTCGGCGTCGAGCAGCATGTCGACGAGGACCTCGTCATCCCCGACAAGGAGCTCGCGATCGGCAAGGGCGCGATCGCGCCCTGGGCCAAGTCGTCGTCGCCCTACTACGTGCAGACGCTGACGGCGCTCGGCAAGCACTACAAGTTCACGCTGACCACCAAGTGGAAGGATCTGCCGAAGAAGACGCAGAACGCGATCCTGCATGGTTCAGGCGAGGACGAGATCAAGTTCTCCTACGAGGACGGCGTTCGCTCCTACGATACCAAGAAGCCCTTCGAAGGCGTCATCACCAACATCAACCGCCGCTACCGCGAGACCGAAAGCGAGTGGGCGCGCGAGGAGCTGGCAAAGTATTTCCACGACGTGCCCTGCGGCGCCTGCAACGGTTTCCGGCTGAAGCCCGAGGCGCTCTGCGTCAAGGTCGGGGGCAAGCATATCGGCGAGATCTCGGAACTGTCGGTGAAGGGTGCCGGCGCCTGGTTCGAGACCGTGCCTGAGGCGCTGAACGCGCAGCAGAAGGAAATCGCCGGCCGCATCCTGAAAGAGATCCGCGAGCGCCTCACCTTTCTGCTCGACGTCGGCCTCAACTATCTCACCCTCTCCCGCTCCTCCGGCACGTTGTCCGGCGGCGAGAGCCAGCGCATCCGCCTTGCCTCGCAGATCGGCTCGGGTCTGACGGGCGTGCTCTACGTGCTGGACGAGCCCTCGATCGGCCTGCACCAGCGCGACAATGCGCGGCTGCTCGACACCCTGAAGAGACTGCGCGACCTCGGCAACACCGTGGTCGTGGTCGAGCACGACGAGGATGCGATCCGCCTCGCCGACTACGTGCTCGACATCGGCCCCGGCGCCGGCATGCATGGCGGCAACATCGTTGCCGAAGGCACGCCCGACGAGATCATGCGCAACCCGAAATCGCTCACCGGCAAGTATCTCACCGGCGAGCTCGAGGTCGAGGTGCCGGAGCGGCGTCCGCCGAACCATCGCCGCACCATCAAGGTGGTGAACGCGCGGGGCAATAACCTCAAGAATGTCACGGCGGAGATTCCGCTCGGCCTGTTCACAGCGGTCACAGGCGTCTCCGGCGGCGGAAAGTCGACGCTGCTGATCGACACGCTCTACAAGGCCATTGCGCGCAAGCTCAATGGGGCCAGCGAAGGCGCCGCTCCTCACGATCGCATCGAAGGCCTTGAGCACATCGACAAGATCATCGACATCGACCAGTCGCCGATCGGCCGCACCCCGCGCTCGAACCCGGCGACCTATACCGGCGCCTTCACGCCGATCCGCGAATGGTTCGCGGGCCTCCCCGAAGCCAAGGCGCGCGGCTACGAGCCGGGCCGCTTCTCCTTCAACGTCAAGGGCGGCCGCTGCGAAGCGTGCCAGGGCGACGGCGTCATCAAGATCGAGATGCACTTCCTGCCGGACGTCTACGTCACCTGCGACGTCTGCAAGGGCAAGCGCTACAACCGTGAGACGCTTGAGGTTCTGTTCAAGGGCAAGAGCATCGCCGACGTACTCGACATGACTGTCGAGGAAGCCGCCGACTTCTTTAAGGCGGTGCCGCGTGTGCGCGAGACCTTCCAGACCCTGCATCGCGTCGGCCTCGACTACATCCATGTCGGCCAGCAGGCGACGACGCTCTCGGGCGGCGAAGCCCAGCGCGTCAAGCTGGCGAAGGAGCTGTCAAAGCGCGCCACCGGCCGTACGCTCTACATCCTGGACGAACCGACCACCGGTCTGCACTTCCACGACGTCAAGAAGCTCTTGGAGGTGCTGCACGAGCTGGTCGCGCAGGGCAACACGGTCGTCGTCATCGAGCACAATCTCGAAGTCATCAAGACCGCCGACTGGGTCATCGACCTCGGCCCCGAAGGCGGCGACGGCGGCGGCGAGATCGTGGCCTGGGGCCCGCCGGAGGACATCGTGAAGGCGCAGCGCAGCTACACTGGCAAGTTCCTGGAGCCGGTGCTGAAGAAAGCAAGAAAGCCCAAGCGGCGGAGCACGAGCGAGGCGGCGGAGTAGAGGCATCGAAGCTGTCGGGCGGATTAGCGAAGGCGTGATCCGCCACCACTCTTCTCGTGCGACGCACGATCCGGGAAACAACCGACATGTCCGCTGGGCTTGTGCAAACCTATCGCGCCTTCGCCCACAACAATGCGTGGGCGAACCATCGCCTGCTGACCGCCTGCGCTGGCCTCAGCCAGGGCGAGTTCGAAGCCGAGCGAACTAGTTTCTTCCCGAGCCTTCAGCGCACGCTGAACCACATCTACGTCATCGACCTCTTCTACATCGATGCGCTGGAGGGGGGCTGGCTCGGACCACGCGCCTGGGCGAACGAGGTGCCATATCCCTCCCTTGCCGCGCTGAAGTCGGCTCAGGCTGCCATGGACAAGCGCCTGCTTGCCGTCTGCGATGCGCTGACGCCAGCGCTTCTGGACGGCATTGTCCGGATCAACCGCGACACGCGCGTCCAAACCGAACGCCGCGACCGGCTGCTGATGCATCTGTTCCAGCATCAGATCCATCACCGCGGACAGGCACACGCCATGCTATCCGAAACGTCAGTGGCGCCGCCTCAGCTCGATGAGTTCTTTGCAGAAGGAGAAGCCCCGCTTCGGGCCGCCGAGTTCGGCGATCTCGGTTGGACCGAGGAGATCATTTGGAAATCCTACCGCCCTAATCTCTCGCCCTGTTCTGAGCATCGTCCGTGGCACAGCACTTAGTTCGTCCATCGGCAACCTCTGGTTAGTTGCTGACCTTTGCTATACTGCTCTCACCTCGCCGTCGGGAGATCAAATTTGAGCAACGCAACTGAAGCAAGCGGCTTTCATTTTAGTTTTCAAGTCACCAGAGCCGAAGACAGACTTTTTGCAAATCTTACTGGTAAAAACCTCAAGCGTCACATTGACCAGCGCATCAGCGCCGTTGCCCCACTCGTCGCAATCTTCCTGATCATCGTTTGGGCCTGCACAGCCGTTGATCGAGGTTGGTTGACGTCGGGCGCGGCATTCGGATCGTTAGCGTGGTTCATGTTAGGGTATTTCTTCGCATTCTTCGTGATGCGCTGGTGCAGTCGCCAAATGTTTGACAGATTGTTCGAGCTGCGTGGTGCCGCGCAGAAGACGTGGCAGGTGGCCTTTGATGATGTCTCGATAGTCATTAGGACTCCGGGCAACGAAAGCCGGATGCATTGGAGTGCAATTGCAGCGGTGAAGGATACTGATGCGCTAGTCGCGCTTTGGTACGACGCGCGGATTGGATTTTTTATCCCAGCCAGGGTTTTCGCTGACTCGTCCTCGCGTATTGCATTTGCAGAATGGGCCAGTGAGCATGTGCGACGCGCCGCAGTATTGGGCTCCGGCACCTCGGCCAAATCATCTGAAAGTCCGGCTGGCAGTAAGTAGCCTCTCCTCCCATGCCCTTCTCCCTCGTCATCTTCGACCTCGACGGCACGCTGGTCGACAGCTTCCCCTGGTTCCTGCGCACCATCAACGACGTCGCCGACCGCTTCGGCTTTCGGCGTGTCAGGGATGAGGACGTCGAGGGGCTTCGGCATGCGTCGACACGCGAAATCCTGAGCCGCCTGGAGGTGCCTGTGTGGAAGTTGCCGGCGATCGCGCGGTATGCGCGGCGGCTCAAGGGGGAAGCCGCTAGCGAGATCTCGCTGTTTCCGGGCACAGACACGATGCTGCGGACGCTGGCGGAGAACGGTGTGCAGCTGGCGCTGGTGACGTCGGACAGCGAGGTCAATGCGCTGCAGAAGCTCGGCGCATCGGCCGCGCTGTTCCAGCATTTCGACTGCGCGGCTTCGGTGTTCGGCAAGCCCACCAGATTCCGCCGTGTGATCCGGCGCGCCGGCATGACCCCGGAAAACGTCATTTCCATCGGCGACGAGGTCCGCGACATCGAAGCGGCCCGAGCGGTTGGCATTGCCTGCGGCGCGGTCAGCTGGGGTTATGCCGCGCCGGCCGCGTTGCAGGCGCTTGCGCCGGATTACATGTTCGCGCAGATGGATGAGATCGCAGATGCGATCTGCCGGATGCCGGCAAAAGCCTGATCCGCAATCGCCCCCTCGAGGAGACGGTGATGACATTCACAGATGCAGCCCGCCTCAAGCTCCTGGAGCCGCCGGCCGGCCGGTTGCGCGTCGTGCTCGACACGGACGCCTACAACGAGATCGACGACCAGTTCGCGCTGGTGCAGATGATGCTGTCGAAGGACCGCTTCGACGTCGAGGCGATCTACGCCGCGCCGTTCTTCAACGCGCGAGCAGAAAATCCCGGCCACGGCATGGAGCTGAGCTATCAGGAAATCCTGCGCCTGCTGGAACGCCTAAATGTTTCGCCTGATGGCCTGGTTCATCGCGGCGTCACCGACTATGTCGGGCCCGACAAGACCGCGCGAGCCGCACCCGCCGTGGACGACCTCGTCGCCCGGGCGCGCGCCGGCTCGCCCGACGATCCGCTTTATGTCATCGCCATCGGCGCCATCAGCAACGTCGCTTCAGCTCTGCTCAAGGCCCCTGATATCATCGACCGCATGGTGGTGGTCTGGCTCGGCGGCCATGCGCTGGAATGGCCCGATACTGTCGAGTTCAACCTCAAGCAGGACGTCGGCGGCGCACAGGTACTGCTCGATAGCGGCGTGCCGCTGGTGCTGGTGCCGTGCCGGGGCGTCACCTCGCGCCTTCATTCGACGGTGCCGGAGATCGAGCGCTACGTCGAACCGCACGGCAGCATCGGCGCGTTCCTCGCCCAGAGATTCAAGGAATATTCCAGGGATCACATGGGCTGGGCCAAGGAGATCTGGGACATGGCGCGGGTCGGCTGGCTGCTCAATCCAGCGTGGGCGCCGAGCGTGATCATCCCCGCCCCTGTCCTGACCGATCAGATGACCTGGAGCGTCGACCGCGGGCGTCATCCGATCCGCTATGTGACCTATGTGGACCGCAATCCGATCCTGAAGGACTTTTTCATGAAGCTGAGGGATTTCGCCGGGTCAAAGGTGCCGTAGGAAGCGGCGGGTTACGTTGGGCTCCCCGCCCTTACGCGCAAACGCCGACTAGAAGACGAAGCTTGCCCCAGGCTGTCCATTGCGCGTGGCTTGCGCACAAATGCGGCGCTTGGACGCAAGCGACACCTAAGGTTGCCGCCCAGAATCGTGTAACAAGTAGAAACAATGTTTCTGCCTGCTGGCATGAGGCCAGTGTCTGCCTTGCGACCCGGCAATGATTGACGGACGTCCAAGACCCGTCGACAAGCCCCGCCGAGCCGTCAGGAATTCCCCATGGTGTCCACCTATTTCAGCTACAGCTACGTCGCGCGCAATCTCACGCAGTCCCTGACGCGGGTGGCACAGCAGTCGGACGTCTCGCGCGAAGCCGCTTACTACAAAGCCAACATCGGCAAGGTGCACAGCGTCGATGACCTGATGAAGGACTATCGCCTGTATCACTACGTCACGAAAGCCTATGGCCTGGAAGACATGGCCTACGCCAAGGCCTTCATAAAAAAGGTGCTGCAGAGCGATCTCTCGGACCCCAGGAGCTTCGCCAACACGCTGATCGACAAGCGTTACCGGGACTTCGCCGCGGCATTCTCCTTCGGCGGCGGCACAACGAAGGTCGCGCAATCCGAAAGCCAGACCGACGACATGATCGGGCTGTACACCGCAGCCATGAAGAGCAAGGTCGATGCCGTTGCCGCCGACGAAAAGTACTACAATGCCAAGATCGGCACGGTGACCAGCGTCGACCAGCTTCTGAACGACGATCGCCTCCGCAAATATGTCGCCTCGGCATTCGGGATCGATCAGAGCAAATGGCCGCGCGACACGATCAAGCAGGTCCTGACCAGCGACCCGTCCGATCCGAACAGCTACCTCAACGTCACTTTCTCGTCCAAGCTGGATGGCCTGAAGGCCCAGCTTGCCCAGGCCAAATCGGATGCAACCGATGCCAGCTCGAAGATCGCCGACTACACGACGCAATTGTCGCAGCCCGGCGCCGACGTCAATCAGTTGAAGGTCCAGATCCTGGTCGAGAGATATCGCCTGCAGTCGGCCGTGAGCAGCATATCCAGCACCAACGACGCGATCGCTACGACCGGTGGGTTCATGGATCTGGCCGGCGCGTTCGATTTTTTACCAGACGGCTCGCTTCCACCGGGAACGCCGGCGCAGACCGCCGCAAACCTTGCCAGCACGAACAAGAAATTCGACGACAGCAAGTCGGCGGTCTATGCCGCGGCAAGCCCGCTGCAGGAGGCTGTGGTCATCGGGCAATACAGAAAAACCATCCCCAATGTGACTTCACTGCAGGCGCTGGTCTCCACACCAGGCGCGTATGGTTTTGCGCTGGCGGCCGTCGGCCTCGATCCCACTCAAGTCCCGCAGTCCACTGTGAAGGCCGTTCTCGAAAGCGACCTCAGCGACCCCAAGAGCTATGTCTATACGCTCAAGGACGATCGCTACGTCAAGCTCGCACGTGCGTTCAACTTCGACGCCAAAGGCAATCTGACGACGCCGCTGGCGGCTCAGGATCCAGCCGAAATCCTCGATATCGCGAAGAACTACGTCATTGCAAAACTGAAATTTGCGAGCCCGCAGGATCAGGCGAAGATCAAGGCTCAGGCCCAGAAAGACGCCTCGAACTATCAACAGGCGATCGGCGGCATCAAGAGCGTTTCCGACCTGCTGGCAAACAGGAAGCTTGTCGACTTCGTTCTTGTCGGCAAGGGTCTGGACCCCGCGAAAGTGAGCACTGCCTATCTCAAAAAGATCTTCGCCTCAGACCTGAATGATCCCAAGAGCTTCGCAAACACCGAAAGCGACCCCCGCTTTGCCGAGATCGCAGCGTCGTTCAATTTCGACAGGGACGGCAACGTCGCGCGCCTGCCGATGGTGGGTCCGCAAAAGCGAGATCAGTTCCTGGCAACGCAAAAGAACTATCTCGAGCAAAGCCTGGAGCAGCAGCAGGGCGATGCCAATCCGGGCGTGCGCCTGGCGCTGTATTTCCAGCGCATGGCGGGACACGTCACCTCCGCTTACGACATTCTCGCCGACAAGGCTCTCTCGGAGGTGTTCAGGACCACCTTCGACCTGCCCGATCAAATGGCTTCGATGCAGATCGATCAGCAGGCCAAGATCGTGGAGAAGTACCTCAATCTCAAGGATCTCGGGGATCCCGCGAAGGTCGCGAAGCTGCTCAGCCGCTTCTCGGCCATGTATGACGCGAAGAACGCCAGCCAGACCTACTCGCCCGTGCTGGACCTCTTCCAGGGATCGAGCTCGGGGACATCAGGCATCAGCGACTCGACCTATTTGGCGATGGCGAAAATGCGCGCCAGCCCGTGGTGAACGATCGACTCCGCCGCGTGAGGCTGCTGAGGCTAATCCAAGACCTCCAGCACCAGCTCCATGGTCATCAACACGGGATTGTCGCCGCGAACCAGGCGGCCCTCGGCGATTCCGCCGGTGTAGTCGATCAGGGCGACGTCGAGTGCCGCTTCCAGCGCGCCGGACACGCCAGGCGCGACCGTCCCGTTGGTGATCGCAAGCTCCGTGGCAAACGGCTCGGTCACACCGCCACGGGTGAAGCGCGCGCCGATGGTCGAGCCGACGCCGCCGTGGATCTTCGCGCGAGCAATGCCGTGTGCTTGGCAAAAGCCTTCGAGGCAACCAGCGAAATCCTGGTTGGGGCGCAGCCGAAGGGCAAAGGAACGGCTGGTCGTGCGCGCGCTGGTGCGCGCTGAGACGACCGGCCCGAACAGCTTGAAATTGGTCTCGGGGTCCGGCTCGGCGGTGAACATCGCGCCATCGACGCCAAAGGCCTGAACCTCGAACGGCTCGGCGATGACAGTCTCGTCCGGCAGCATGTGGCCGCCGCTCGCCTTGCCGTCCGCCTCGGTCCAGAGCCCGTGGCAATGAAAGAACGGCGCACCGTCACGCGTACCCAACGTCATGCTGCCCAGCTTCGTGCGCGTCACGCCGGCGGGCCGATAGGTGTCGCTGTAGAATGCCGCATTCTCGCCGGTCTTCGACAGCGCCGGCATGACATAGCCGAACGGGGCGAGCGCGCCCCGGTTGAAATTCAGGGCGCCGCCGGCAAACCCTTCGGCAGCAAAGCCGCGGCGCGCGGCTTCGAGCAACGGCAGACCCGCTTGAAGCGTGAACGAAAAGGCGCGCCCCCTCGCCTCCACCCATTGGATACGCTCAGGGACCGGCGCGCCCGGCTGCTTGATGCTCCGCATGATCCGCGTTCAGCCCGTCTTGGTCTTGTCGAGATCGAGCAGCCCGCGCGCCTCGAGCTCGTCGCGCACCATTCGTTTCGGCACCTTGCCATAGCCGGATTTCGGCAGCGCCTCCCAGAAGAAGAAACGCTTCGGCATCTTGTAGCGCGGCACCTTCGGCGACAGGAACGCGGCCATCTCGGCTTCGCTGACTGGCTTTGCGCCCTCGCGCGCAACGCAGACGGCAACACCGACCTCGCCCCAGGTCGCATCGGGCACGCCCAGAACGGCGACCTCGCCGATCGCGGGATGCGTCAGGATCTTTTCCTCGATCTCGCGCGGATAGATGTTGGAGCCGCCGGAGATGTACATATCCGAGGCCCGCCCGGTGATGTAGACGAAGCCTTCCTCGTCCATATGGCCGAGATCGCCGGTGCGGAACCAGCCGTTCCGGAACGCCTTCGCATTGGCCTCCGGGTTGTCGTAATAGCCGGCCAGCACCGCCGGCCCGATCACGCAGATCTCGCCGCTCTGGTTCGCCCCGAGCTCCCGGCCCTCGTCGTCCTGGATCGAGACCTGCATGCCGGTGCGCTCGAAGCCGCAGGTGCCGATTTTCGCATGCGGGCCGTCTTCGGTATCGTGCAACGCTGCCGGCAGCACCGTGATGTTGCCGGTGACCTCGCCGAGGCCGAAATATTGCACGATGACCTTGCCGAGTTTCCTCAGCGCTGCCTTCTGGTCCTCGCGATACATCGGCGCCCCGGCATAGATGACATGGCGCAGCGAGGAATGATCGTATCTGTCGGCCGCCGGGTGCTCGACCATCATCTTGAGGATCGTCGGCACCGTGAACAGATTGCCGACCCGATGCTTTTCGATCAGGCGGAACGCCTCGTCGATGTCGAATTTCTCGGTCGGGAGCAGCACGGTGCAGACGCCACGCGCGGTCTGCACCAACTGATGCACGCCGGCGCCGTGCGACAGCGGCGCCACCACCAGCGACGCGTCGGCTTCCGTCACGCCGGGAGTGAGATCGGCGAGATGGTTGGTGACGACAAAGCCCATCTGGCCGTGGGTCAGCACCGCGGCCTTGGAGCGGCCGGTGGTGCCTGATGTGAAGAAGAACCAGCAGGGATCGTCATGCTCGACCGCGACGTTCTCGACCACCTGACCTGTCTGCGACGCGATGGCATCGGCCACCGACCTCTCGCCGAACGAGGCCTTGCCGTCGACGCTCCAGGTGAATTCCAGCGCACCGCCGCCCACGGAGGCTGCATGCTCGGGAAAGTCGACGTGACACAGAAACGCCTTCGCGCCCGAGGCCTGCGCGAGATAGGCGACCTCGTCCGGCATCAGGCGGAAATTGGTGGGCACCCAGACCGCACCGAGCCGGAACGCGGCGAACATCGAGACAAACATCTCGTCGCCATTCTTGGAATGGACGAGGATACGATCGCCCTTGGCAATGCCGCGCGCAGAGAGCGCCGCGGCCAGCGCCGAGACCTGCGCATCGATCTCGCGCCAGGTCCAGGATCTGTCTCCCCAGACGAAACCCGGCCGCGATCCATGCCGCCGCGCGTTCTGCGTCAGCATATAAGCGAGATTCATGACGCGGCGAGACATGCGGAGCGGCTGCATCGGGCTTCCTCTTCGGCGGCGAACGGCACGCTGACCGCCCGCTCATTTCAGCCCATTTATCGCGATCGCCCGCGGCGTAGCAAGGCCGCCGGCCGCGCATCTGCCTTACGACTTTTTGAATCCTTAGGGTTTTTTGAACTCGAACGGCCTCGCCGTAATCGCCTTCTCCTTGACGCAGGCTTGCGCACCAAATCCGCCGCAATAGCTGCCGTGCAGATCGAAGCGGATGGTGCGCGCCGCGCCCCGCTTCATCGGCGGCGCCACGATGCTATAGCCGCGGACATAGCCGTCGAACACGGCGCGCACGCTGCCGTCGGGTCGCGTCACCAGGATGTTCAGCAGGCATCCGCCGGTTCCGCAGTAGGTGCTCTCGCGTTCGCCGCACTTGGTATCGCGGAAATCGACGATGTAGTCGTCGCGGCCATCGCCGGTGAGATCGATCCTGCGCACCGTATCAGGCGTAAAGGTTACGGCGCCGCCACCCTGGCTCTCGCACTCCTCATTGGCATAACGCAAGGCCTTCTGCACCGCGGGCGCATAGTCGGCGGGATCAAACGGCTTGGCGTCATCGGCGCGCGCCACGGCCGTGAGCATCGTGAGCAGGACAAACAGATATCGCATGCGCTTTGGTCGCCGGAGCAACTGCGATCGTTCAGGGAATTTTAAACATGATCAGCGCAACCTCTCTCAGTTCTCGCGTACAGAGTAGCACATCATGGTCAAAGTGCCCGCCGTCTTCCTGCTGTCGCTGGCACTTGCCGGATGTGCCGTGGCCCCGCAAGCCCGCCTCGCCTCGGATCCCGCATTCAAACCCGCGCGCTATGCGTGGGACGGCGCAGGCGAGAATCCCAATCAGCCGCGCGCCGCCGAGCCGGCGCGGGTAACGCGCACCGCCGCCAAGCCCGAGCGCGACGAAGGTGACGCCGACCAGGACGCCAAGGTCAACCGCTCCCTGGTCATCTGCCAGGGCTGCCTGCGCCCCAAACCTCAGCCGGAAGATTCGCGGCTCGCCAGGGCGGCGGATTGAACCGAACGGCCGTTACGCCGGTCTACTGAGATACCGCGCTGATATCGGCCATCCCGGCCCATCATCGCGCGCCATCATCAGGGGCGATTCATGCTCAGCCGCCGCAGCTTCATTGCCGCCTCTCTCGTCGTCGCCTCGCCCGCCTTGGCCCAGACCCCCGCCGAGGATCCTGCGGCGATCCTGACCGCAATCTACACCCGCGCCGCCAAGGGCAAGGGCGACGGCGGTGCCAGCTTCGTCACCGAGAACAAGGCGGCAAAAGCAAAATATCTCTCCAGGGCGCTGATTGCGCTTTGGGCTAAGGCGGATGCACACACCCCGAAGGGCGACGTCGGACCGATCGATTTCGATCCCGTCACCAACTCGCAGGAACCCGACGTGAAATCGTTCAGGGTTGACGCGGAGAAGACGGAGGCCGACAAGGCGACAATGGCGGTGACCATCACCGGCCATCGCAACGACCGCAAACCCGCCGACCAGATCGTGCGTTATGACTTCGTGCGCGAGGCCAATAGCTGGAAGATCGACGACATCAAGGGCTCCTCCGACGGTGAAGCCTGGTCGATCCGCAAGATGTTGACGGATTCGCTGAAGAGCTGATTGGGGACTTGATGAGCGACGTGATCAACAACAAAGCCCATCACCGCTACGAGCTCGAGGTGCAAGGCTATATCGCGACGGAGCATTACAAGCTCGACGGCGACGTGATCACATTCGAGCATACCGACGTGCCGAAGGAACTCGGCGGCAAGGGCATCGGCTCAAAGCTGGTGCAAGGCGCGCTGGATCAGGTCCGCGCTGCAGGGTTGAAGCTCATCCCGCAATGCCCGTTCGTGAAGGCATGGATCGAGAAGCATCCGGACTATCAGGACCTGGTGAAGGTCTAGCCGAACCGGGGCATCACAGCGCCCCGAGCTTCCTCAGCGAGTCCTGTGCCGTCTGCAAGTCGGGCTTCAATTCCAGCGCCTTGCGAAAATCGGCAATCGCACCCTTGGTATCACCGAGCCGCATCCGGGCCTGGCCGCGATTGTTCCAGGAGAACACGTCGGCAGGATCGTATTGCAGCGCCTTGTCGTAATCGGCAAGGCCGCCCTTGTTGTCGCCGAGATAGAGCCGGATCATGCCGCGATTGCGCCAGCCGCGCGCATCGGTCGGCGCAACGCGGATCGCCTCGCCATAATCGGCGGCGGCGCGGTCGAGCTGCACGCTGTCGCGATAGACATTGCCGCGGTCGATGTAAGCCAGCAGATCGGGGGCGAGCTTGATCCGCATCGAGTAGTCGGCAAGCGCATGCGCTGTGTCGTGCTTGCGGGCATAGATGTAGCCGCGATTGGCATAGGCCGTGGCATAGGTGGGATCATGCGTGATCGCCGCGTCGAAATCGGCAAGGGCGCCGTCGATGTCGCCCTTGTTGTAGCGGGACTCGCCGCGATTGGTGTAGGCCATCGCCATCGACGGATCTAGCTTGATGGCCTGGTCATACTCGGTGATGGCGCGGTCATAGTCGCGCTTGAAGCTGTAGAGCCGACCGCGATTGTTGTAGGCGCAGGCATTGGACGGATCGAGCTTGATTGCTTCATCGAGGTCGGACAGCGCCGCATCGAGCTCACGCTTCTCGGTCAGACCATGTCCGCGGTTGCAATAGGCGCCGGCGAGCCTGCGGCCGGTCTCGCTGTTGCTGTCGATCACGCTCGAGCAGGCCTTCACCCGCTCGTCCGGCGTGCTGGTCAGTCCCACGCAGGCGTCCCAGGCCGGACCGCCCTCCGCTACAGCTGGCACCGGCGCGGTCGAGGCCAGCACGGCGAGCAAGGCCATCAGACTGAGCTGGACACGCATTTTGCAGATATCTCCCCTGCGGCAACCTCCCTTGGTCGCGCCTTGGCAAGGGCGGGTTCAGGCGCCTAGATCAGCGAATGAGCATCGCTTCGGAAGGATCAGGCATGGCCGCATCGGTACGCGACAACAAGGAGAGGAGCCGCTTCGAGCTCGATGTCGGCAGCGAGCTCGCCTTCGCTAATTACCGGCTGACGCCAGCGGCTGTCATCATCACCCACACCGAGACGCCACGTGCGCTGCGTGGCCGCGGCATTGCGTCGGAGCTGATCAAGGGCGCGCTCGCGTTGATCCGCCGCGACGGCCACAAGGTGGTCGCTGGCTGCGGCTTCGTCGTCGATTATCTCGACAGGCATCCGGAAGAAGCGGATCTGTTGGCCTGAATGAAAACGGGCCCGCGAGATCGCGGACCCTTTTTGCTCGCTTGTTTGGTTACTTGGCGTCGACCGATATTGGTCGGTCAGTGCTTGATTTCAGGCGGCAGCTTGCCGCCATTGGCAGCGAGCTTGGACATGACCTGTTTGTGCAGCCAGACATTCATGCTGGCGGAGTCGTTCATGTCGCCGGTGTAGCCGAGCTCCTTGGCGAGGTCCTTGCGCGCAGCGAGGCTTGAATCGACGTCGAGCGCCTTCATCAGATCGACGATCGAGGTGCGCCATTCCAGCTTTTCGCCCTTGTGTGCTGCAGCGGCTGCGTCGACGATCGCCGCGACATCCACCGTTGCCGCAGGCGCGGCGGCGGGTGCGGACGCTGGCGCCGATCCGCCCGGCGCGGCCCCTGCAGGCGCAGGCGCGCTGCCCGCGGGTGCGCCGCCGGCGGGCGCAGCGGAAGCCGTGTGGCTGCCGAAGATTGCGCCCATGATTTTCCCGAAAATGCTCATGTCTGCTCCCCGAAAGTGATCCCGTTGGAACGCCCTGGATGGGCACTTATAGACGAAGTTACGTCGGTGCGCCCGCGAACTTCCGCGAACGACAAACAGCATGAGCTTATCTGCGGCGAAATGACGACCGGATGACGTCATTGAGGTTGCACTGCGGCAACGAATCTCACCCAAGCGTGAGGGACAGGACTCGGAAATAGGCGTACGCTTCTCGTTCAGCTCGCGATGCCACCAGGAATTCGCGTCTGGTTGGACTCGCGAAACCCAAGAAAAGCGGCCGCTTGCGCCGTTGCGGCGCCGAATTCGGCTGCATGGCAAGGGAGCAAGCCGACCATGGCCACACTCTATCAGGGCAATGTCCCCACGATGGGCCAGACCGCAAACGCGGCTGGACCAGTCATCCGAACCATAGAACTTTCCGACCTGCACGACGCGCTCAAGCGCGGCTGGGAAGATTTCAAGGCGGTTCCCAGCCACGCCATCATCCTTTGCGTGATCTACCCGGTGCTCGGCCTGGTGATCGCGCGCGTCGCAATGGGTTATTCAGTGATACCGCTGCTGTTTCCACTCGCCGCGGGCTTCGCCCTGATCGGCCCGTTCGCAGCACTCGGTCTTTATGAGCTCTCCAGCCGCCGCGAACGCTATGAGGAAGCGAGCGCGTGGGATGCCATGGACGTCCTGCGGTCGCCCTCCTTCGGCGCCATGCTGGGCCTTGGCACACTGCTGCTCGCTCTGTTCGTGACGTGGGTCGCGACCGCGCAGGCGATCTACGTGGCCGCGTTCGGCTATGAAGGCGTGACCGGAATCTCGGATTTCGTAAGGCGCGTCCTGACGACATCGCAGGGCTGGTGGCTGATCGTGGTTGGCTGTGGCACGGGCTTCCTGTTCGCGCTCGCAGCGCTCTGTATCAGCGCGGTATCATTTCCGCTGATGCTCGACCGCCATGCCGGCGCATTGGAGGCGATGGTCACCTCGCTGCGCGTCGTCGCCAAGAACCCGCTGCCGATGGCGGCCTGGGGCCTGATCGTGGCGGTGTTGCTCGCGCTTGGAACGATCCCCGCGTTCCTCGGCCTCGCCGTCGTCATCCCCCTGCTCGGCCACGCCACCTGGCATCTCTATCGCAAGGTCATCGTCTCCGAGCCCGGTGCCCGGCCGGTGCCGCCCCCGCCGCAGCGTCCACGCAAGCCGGCGGCCGATTTCCCCGCCAATCTGTTCCCGTGGCGGAATAGGGAATAGGACAGAGGCCTGACGATCTCATCAGAGCGCTCCCGCCCGGGTCACCCGGCGGGAGCGCCGCTGTCATACGCCTTGCTTTGGCCGCGGTTACATCAGAAATTACCGCTGCCGGTCATGTCCATTCACGGAATCAATTACCTCTGATGACCCTGACGATTTCTCGTCTCGCTCTCGCAGCCCTCGCCCTTTCAGCCTCAATCCTGTCCGTCGAGCCCGCTCTGGCCGCGGTCGCCTGTGGCTCGGGCAATTTCGACGCCTGGCTTGCGGACTTCAAAACCGAGGCTGCGGCCAAGGGCATCTCGCAGCAGGCCATCACCGCCGGACTAGCCGGCGTCACGCTGGACCAGAGCGTGCTCAACCGCGACAAGTCGCAAAAGGTCTTCACCCAGACCTTCGAGGAGTTTTCCAGCCGCATGGTGCCGCCGCGGATGACGCGCGGCTCGAACATGATGAAGCAATACGGATCGGTGCTGTCACGCATCGAGCAGACCTACGGTGTGCCCGGCGAGATCCTGGTCGCCATCTGGGGGCTGGAGACCGACTTCGGCGTCAACACAGGTAAGTTCGCGACGATCCGCTCGCTGGCGACGCTGGCCTATGACTGCCGGCGCGCCGAGCAGTTTCGCGGCGAGCTGATGGATGCGCTCCGCATCGTCCAGCGCGGTGATCTCGCACCTGCCGATATGAAGGGCGCATGGGCCGGCGAGCTCGGTCAAACCCAGTTCATGCCGTCGTCCTGGATGAAATACGCCGTCGATTTCGACGGCAACGGCAAGCGCGACCTCTTGCACAACGCTCCCGACGTGCTGGCCTCCACCGCCAATTATCTCGCCGGCTATGGCTGGCAGAAGGGCAAGGACTGGCAACCCGGCAGCCCGAACTTCGCGGTGCTGCAGCAGTGGAACAAGAGCGAGGTCTATTCCAAGACGGTGGCCTATTTCGCCACCCAGCTTGCGCACGCTCCCTAAGACACGCAGAAATCAAAAAGCGAAGGGCCGATCGCCTGGCGACCGGCCCTCTCTTGGATTGCGTGACCTACCCGTTTACTTGCCCATGGTGGCTTGCATCGCCTTGTTCAGGTGCATGCCGCACACACCCATCTTGCCGTTGAGCAGCGCGTCCTGAGCGGCTGTGATCTCCTTTTCCGCAACGAATTTGACATCACCGTCGGGCATGGCCTCGATCGCGGTTTCCGTCTTCTCCAGATTGGCCCCGCTGCAACCGCCCATGCTGTGCTTGGCGGCCTGAGCTGGCGCGACGGCGAATGCGACGGCGGCAATTGCGATAACCCCGAGTAACTTCGTCATGATGTTACTTTCCTTCTCTTGTTCTTTGGACAGACCCAGCGACATTGCCGGAATCTGCATCATGACTTTGCTGCCGACGCGGCAAGTTGCCGCAATAAATTCCCCGCGAGAATTGCGTGATGTTGCGCGCTGCGCAGAGCCCCATGCGAAATTTCTGATTTTCATTACAACTTCGTAATAAGAGCTTGCACGCATGGCGTGTGTGCGGCGCAGCATCCGGGCAGCATCGCGCGGAACCTGGCCCAGCGTTCGGCACGCGGCGGCCCGGCACCCCGCGGGCCACCCGTGGCGCGGGCCTCTTGGCGAATCGTCACCCTGTCAGAGGCCAGCCGAGCCAGGAACAGAAATATGAAACTATGAATATAAATTCACTTCGCGACGTCGTTGTTCATGCGAATCACGCATGCCGGAGTTGGGTTTAGAGGCTGGGCCGAAGGCTTGAACGTCACGAGAACGTAACTTATTTCCGCAACAATCGGAACCGTAAATCGATCGGTAAACCCGTGATTTCACGGAGTTTTATCATGTCCTTCGGCGCGTTTCGCCTAGCTGTTGGGCGGGAGTGCCAAGATGTTAATCGTCCCTTACCGACGCCATGCGTTCTTCGCCTAGCTGCATCGCAACATCGGAACTTTCGCACTGCACCACACTCACCTATATTCATTTCAACGATGAGGCCCGAGCAAGGGCTGAATCGAACTACAGGAGACTACCTATGCTGCTCTCGCTCATCCGCATGATCCAGGCTTTCCGTGACTACCAGCGCAATGTTGCCGAGCTGTCCCAGCTCAGCGATCGCGAACTGGCCGACATCGGCCTCGATCGCTCGGACATCCCGCGCGTTGCCGCCGGTCAGTATCAGGGCTGATATCGTTCAGCCCTTCACCGGACGAACCGATAACGCCCGCCTCGTGCGGGCGCTGTCGTTTTCAGCGGCAGAAAACTCGATCTCTGCGATTCCACTGACCGCCGAAAAGCGCTACCTGTCCGCCCCATGACAGGACCCCTATCCAAACCCGTACACGTCATTGGCGCCGGCCTTGCCGGTTCCGAGGCTGCCTGGCAGGTCGCCAAAGCCGGCGTGCCCGTGATGCTGCACGAGATGCGGCCCGACCGCATGACCGAGGCACACCGCACCGACGGGCTCGCCGAGCTCGTCTGCTCCAATTCGTTTCGCTCGGACGATGCGGCCAACAACGCGGTCGGTCTTCTCCACGCCGAAATGCGCCGCCTCGACTCGCTGATCATGCGCGCAGCCGATGCCAACCAGGTACCCGCCGGCGGCGCGCTGGCCGTCGATCGCGATGGCTTCTCGGCCGCCGTGACCAGGGCACTGAACGACCATCCCCTCATAGAGATCGCCCGCGGCGAGATCAAAGGCCTGCCGCCGGCCGACTGGAGCAATGTCATCGTTGCGACGGGCCCCCTCACCTCCGCGCCACTCGCTGACGCCATCCGCGAGTTGACCGACGAGAATGCGCTTGCCTTCTTCGACGCGATCGCACCGATCGTGCACCGCGACTCCATCGACATGTCTGTGGCTTGGTTCCAGTCGCGCTACGACAAGGTCGGTCCCGGCGGGAACGGCGCCGACTACATCAACTGCCCCATGACCAAGGAGCAGTATGACGGCTTCGTCGCCGCGCTGATCTCAGGCGAGAAGACCGAGTTCAAGGAATGGGAGACCAACACGCCCTATTTCGACGGCTGCCTGCCGATCGAGGTGATGGCGGAGCGCGGCCCCGAGACGCTGCGTCACGGCCCGATGAAGCCGGTCGGCCTCACCAATCCACACGATCCCACGACGAAGTCCTACGCGATCGTGCAACTGCGCCAGGACAACAAGCTCGGCACGCTCTACAACATCGTCGGCTTCCAGACGAAGCTGAAATACGGCGAGCAGCAGCGCATCTTCCGCACCATTCCGGGGCTCGAGAAAGCCGAGTTCGCCCGCCTCGGCGGCCTCCATCGCAATACCTTCCTGAACTCGCCCAAGCTGCTCGACGGCCAGCTGCGCCTGCGCGCACAGCCCCGGCTGCGCTTTGCCGGCCAGATGACGGGCTGCGAAGGTTATGTGGAATCCGCCAGCGTCGGCCTCATCGCCGGCCTCTATGCGGCAGCCGACGCGCGCGGCGAACGGCTTGCGAGCCCGCCGGCCACGACAGCGCTCGGGTCGCTGCTCGGCCATATCACCGGCGGCCATATCGAGACCATCGAGCCGGGCACGCGCTCGTTCCAGCCGATGAATATCAATTTCGGCCTGTTTCCGCCGCTTGCCAGCCCGCCAACGAAGAAGCCCGACGGCACGCGTCTGCGCGGCAACGAGAAGACGGTGGCCAAGAAGCAGGCCATGAGCGCCCTGGCGCTCGCCGATCTCGATCGCTGGATCGCCGATCATTTGCGCATTGCCGCAGCCGCGTGAGTTTTCGATGAGTCTCCCGAAAGAAGACGCCGCGGAGCTCTCGGCGCGCTGGACCGAGGGCGTGCTGCTCAAGCGCGACGTATTCTCGACCGTCGAGCGCGGCCGTTTCCGAAAGGACAGCGGCGAGGTCGACGCCGTGCTGCGCCGGCTCGATGAGGTGCCATGGTGGTCGTTTCTGCTGGCGCGTCACCTGTTCGCCCGCGAGAAGCACGCGCTTGCGCTTGCAAAGGGCCTTGATGCCGGACCCGAGCTGCTCTGGGCCGGGCGTCGCGCGCTGGTGCGCGGCTTCGTCGACGGCGTCGCGCTGCATCTGGCAAAGCCGCATGGCGATATCGCCTATTTCCGCTCGGCGAAGGATGTGCTGCGGCGCCTGCGCCGCGCCGGCATCTGCCACAATGATCTCGCCAAGGAACAGAACTGGCTGGTCGGCCGCGATGGCCGCGCCTACGTGACCGACTTCCAGCTCGCCGCGTGCTTCAAGCGACGCGGCCGGCTCTACCGCATCCTCGCCTACGAAGATCTCCGCCATCTGCTCAAGCACAAGCGTACCTACGCGCCAGAGGCGCTGACGCCGCGCGAGCGAAAGGTGCTGGCGAAGAAATCGTTCGCCGCGAGCCTTTGGCTTGCCACCGGCAAGAAGGTCTATCGCGCCATCACCCGCGGCCTGTTCAACTTCACCGACCGTGAGGGTGGCGGCCGGCGGCTCGTCAACGACGCGCCTGTCATCGCGGAGCTGATCCGCAAGAACCCCGCCGTGCGTGACACCGCCATCGTCGCCTTTGCCGACCGCCGCTCCGGCGTCGGGCTCTATGCGTTCGTGGAAGCCGATCAGGCCGCGCTCGAAGGCCAGCTCCGCAACGAATTGACGGCTGCCAAGGGTCCAAAGCCGCCGGAACACATCCAGGTCGTGCACGCCCTGCCGCGCGATCCCGGCGGCAGGCCACGCACCGAGATCCTGCAACTGGTCGCAATGAACCAGCTCGACCTGATCGAGCCCATGATGAAGAACGACCAGGACCGCGCCTTCCTCAAGGACATCCTGGAGCAGCGCAAGAACCTGCGCGATCGCTTCAACTTCGAGGCGGACCTGCCGACCGGTTAGACCGCGGGATGCGCGGCGCCTTGAAGCGTCCACAATGCCGGGGGAGAAGCCGGGGACTGCACTGATTTGGGGATCAATGACTCGCTGGGGGACCATAAGGCGCCGCGCGGCCCTGCTGCTTGCAGGTCTGGTGCTGCTGGCCGCAACGCCGGTGACGGCGGCCGAATCCCCTGCCGAACAGATCTCCGGCTTCCGGCTGAAGCATGGTGAGGGCCGGGTCGTGCGCGACGCAACGCTCGACCGCATTGCCATGGACCAGGCGCGCGCGATGGCGGCGAAGGACGATCTCAGCCATGACGCCCTCGGCCCGTTCACCAAGCGCGTCGCGCCGTCGGGCGCGGGCCGCGCCGCCGAGAACATCGCCTATGGTTACAACGATTTCGAAAAGACGCTCGGACAGTGGATCGATTCGTCCGGCCATCGCAAGAACCTGCTGCTCCACAACGCCTCGCGGGTCGGCATCGCGAGCGCGAAGAACGCCAGCGGCAAGCGCACCTATTGGGCCATGGTGATCGCGGGCGATTACGAGCCGAAGCCCGGCAAGGGCAAAGGCAAGAAGGACAGCGAACCGCTGGTCGCCGTGAAGCGCGAGACCGCGGCCGCCAGCAAGCCCAAGGCCACCAACTGCCACGTCAAGCTGCTCGGTCTCTGCATCTGAGGCGAAGCCCGCTCCCTGCTTGCCCGCCTTGCTAGGCGCGTCTAATCCATGTTGATGGGATCGCCAGAGGGAGAACCCCGCTTGATAGACATCGACCGCGTACGCGCCGAGACGCCGACCGCCTCCCGGCTCGCCTATCTCCACAATGCGGGCGCGGCGCTGATGCCCACGCCCGTTGTCGAGGCGATGAAGTCGCATATCGATCTGGAGAGCGAGATCGGCGGTTATGCCGCCGCCGACCGCGAGTCCGCTCGGCTGTACGCAGTCTACGGCGCGGTGGCCCGCTTGCTCAACGCTGCGCCGGACGAGATCGCGCTGATGGAGAACGCGACCGTCGCCTGGCAAATGGCATTCTATGCGCTGCCGTTTCGCGCCGGCGACCGGATCCTGACCGCCGAAGCGGAATATGCCGCCAACTACGTCGCCTTCCTGCAGGTCGCCAAGCGCACGGGCGCGATCATCGATGTCGTGCCGAGCGATGCCAGTGGCGAGCTCGATGTCCCCGCACTCGAACGCATGATCGACGCGCGCGTGAAGCTGATCGCCATCACCTGGGTTCCGACCAATGGTGGGCTGGTCAATCCGGCCGCGGCCGTCGGCAGGATCGCACGGGCAAACGGGATTCCCTATCTGCTCGATGCATGTCAGGCAGTCGGCCAGATGCAGGTCGACGTCGAAGCGATCGGCTGCGACATGCTCTCAGCCACAGGCCGCAAATTCCTGCGCGGGCCGCGCGGCACCGGCTTCCTTTACGTCCGCAGGCCGCTGCTGCAACGGCTCGAGCCGCCGATGATCGACCATTTTGCGGCGCCCTGGGTCTCGCGCGACCACTATCAGCTCCGCGACGATGCGCGACGGTTCGAGACCTGGGAGAATAATTACGCGGCGCGGCTCGGGCTGGGCGCGGCCGTCGACTACGCCCTTGCGATCGGCCTCGGCCCGATCGAGCAGCGCTGCCGCCTGCTGGCGGAGCGCCTGCGCAACGGCCTTGCCGCCATCAGCGGCATCACCATTCGCGACCTCGGCCGCACGCCGGGCGCCATCGTCAGCTTCACGATGGAGGGCTATGAGGCGGACACGATCGTCAGCAGCGCCGCGGCAGCCGGCATCACCATCGGCGCGTCACACCCGTCGAGCACCCGCATCGACGCGAAGGTCCGCGCGCTGCCGATCGTCGTGCGGGCCTCCCCGCATTACTACAACACAGAAGCCGAGATCGATCGGCTGATCGACCACGTGGCAGGTCTGGCGCCGCGATAGCGTCGCTTCACGTACAGCGCGCGCTCAATCCGGATGCGCCGAGCTTGGCCATGACCTCGTCGAGATGCGCGCTATCGCGCGTCTCGATGACGAGCTGCAGCAGCGTTGCCTTGGCCGGCAGGTCCGAGAAGGTTCGCTGGTGCGAGACTTCGATGATATTGGCGCCGGCCTCAGCCAGCAGCGCCGCGACCGCGGCGAGCTGGCCGGGCCTGTCAGGAATATCGAGGGAGAGCTGCGTCAGCCGCCCCTCACGCGCGAGCTCGCGCGTCAGCACCGAGGCGATCAGCCTGGTGTCGATGTTGCCGCCGCTCAGGACGAGACAAACCTTCCCGCCGGCAAAGCGCGTGGGATCGGACATGATCGCCGCAAGGCCCGCAGCGCCGGCGCCCTCGACGACCGTCTTCTCGATCGAGATCAGGGTTGCGACTGCGCGTTCGAGCTCGGCTTCGTTGACGAGCGCGATGTCGTCGACGAGGCCGCGGACGATCTCGGTGGTGATCCTGCCCGGCGATTTGACCGCGATACCTTCGGCGAGCGTATCGCCGCGCGCCGGCAGATTGCCGCCATGGATGGCATTGTACATCGAGGGATAGAGCCAAGCCTCGACGCCGAGGATCCGCAGCGACGGCTTTAACGATTTCGCCGCAATGGCAATGCCGCTGATCAGGCCACCACCGCCGATCGGAACCACGAGCGTGTCGAGCTCCGGCACCGCCTTGAGTATTTCCAGCCCGACCGTGCCCTGCCCGGCAATGACCAGCGGATCGTCGTAAGGGTGGACGAAGATCATGCCGTGGGCTTCGCCATGGCTGCGCGCAAACGCGGCCGCATCCTCCAGCGTCGCACCTGTCACAACCACCTCGGCGCCATGGTGCCGGGTGTTCTCGACCTTCACCATCGGCGTGCCCACGGGCATGACGATGGTGGCGGGAATGCCGAGCCGCTTGGCATGATAGGCGACGCCCTGCGCGTGGTTGCCCGCGGACATGGCGATGACGCCGCGCGCACGCTCTTCCGGCGTCAGCGCGTTGAGCCGGTTCAGCGCACCACGCTCCTTGAACGAGGACGTAAACTGCAGGTTCTCGAATTTGAGCCAGAGGTCACAGCCGCAGATGTTGCTCAGCGTTCGGCTGTAGCTACACGGCGTCTCGACGACGGCACCACGGATCGTCTCGGCTGCGGCGTGAATGTCGTCAGGCGAAACCGGAAAGCCGCTCAGATCCGGGGATGCGGTTTGGGACAATTCGGCCATGGGACAGCATAGAGCATTTGGCCGGCCACGGCGATAAGCCAACGGCTACTTGGTAAATTCCCGGGATCGTGAAGCCCACCACAGCGTCCATAGCGTGCGCAGCCGCGAGACCGGCTGCGGCGCAAAGGGATTGCGCCCCGGCCGCGCCAGGCGACCGAGATCGGCCCGCGCCTGGCTCAGCGGCAGGAAGGCGGAACGCGCCGAGGGCGGCAGCTGCGCCAGCAAGGACGATGCTGTTCCCAGATGCTGCCGCGCATCGCCGATGAGCTGGTCCAGCGCGGCATGGAGATTGGGCGTCTCCTTGCCGGCGAAAACATCCTCCATGGCACAGCCATGGCTGCTCAGGAGTTGCTGTGGCAGGAGCAATTGCCGATGGGACGCGTCCCGGGGCAGATTCGCGATCACCTGCGCGATGCCCTGCGCCAGCCCGGCGTGCCGCGCCAGATGTTCGGCCGCATCCGAGGCGTCGCCCATGATCCGCGCCGCGAGTGCGAACAGGGCCGATGAGGTCGCGGCCAGATAGCCCTCGAGCGCCGTCATGGTCGGCATGGGATCGTTGTAGAGATCGAACTGATGCTCATCGACCAGCAGCGACAGCGGCTCGACCGGCAGGTCGAAATCACGGATCGCGCGCAACAGTTCCGCCGCGACCGGATTGCCCTCGGCGCTGCCGTGGACCAGGCCCGAGAACAGATCGGTCCACCACTGGAAACGGATCTCGCCAGGCAAGGGCTGGGTCACCTGGTCGCGAACGCGGACGATCTCGACATTGAAGGCGTAGAGCGCCAGCAGCGCGCGGCGCTCGGCGGCCGGTGCGAACAGCGTTGCGACGTAGCGCGGAAAGTCGTGGCTGCGCACGAGGTCGGCGCAATATGTCACGGTGTCGGGCGGCGTCGCGGCGTTGCTCATGGCACCGCAATCAGCGCGGCCGCGACGCGGCGCCGTTCGCCGATCATGATGTTGTAAGTGCGCACGGCCGGCCCGGTCTGCATGGTGTCCAGCACCACCCTCACCGCCTTCAGTGCCTGGCGCAGCTCCGGCGGCGGCAGCCAGAGCCCGGTTCCGGTGCCGACCAGCAGGGTATCGATACTGTTGGCAGCCGCAAAAACCCGATCCAGCGAATAGCGGTCGATCCTGGCAGGATCAATCACGTCCCAGGCCCAGATCGCGTCAGGCAGGCACAGCAGCGAGCCACGGTGCGACATACCGGCAAAGGCGAACCCGCCCTTGCCGTAGGCCTCGATCGGCGCCGAGCGCGGGAAATGGGGAGCGTTGGGATCGCCGACCATGAGCCTCGTCCGAAGGAGCTGACTACCCTCGCAAACTCGTGCGAGGGCATGCGGTTCGGATCATGCCTTGTTTTTCTTTGCCGGCGGAGCCTCTTCCTTCGCATCTTCGCGATGCTCGCCGACGCCGAGATAGATCAGGATCGGCGCTGCGATGAAGATCGAGGTGTAGGTACCGACCAGCACCACGCCGAACATCATGACGGCCGTGAAGCTGTGGATGGCATGACCGCCGAACAGCAGCAGCGCCAGCAATGCCAACGTGACCGTCAAGTGGGTGATGATCGAGCGCGACAGCGTCGAATTGATCGACTCGTTCAGCAGCTGCGGCATCGGCATCTTCTTGTAACGCCGCAGCATTTCACGGATGCGGTCGTAGATGACGACGGTATCGTTGAGCGAATAGCCCAGGATGGTCAGAAGCGCCGCGATGCTGGTCAGGTCGAAATCGACCTGACTGATCGACATGAAGCCGATGGTCAGCACGATGTCGTGCACGTTGGCGATCATGGCGCCGAGCGCGAACTGCCATTCGAAGCGGAACCAGAGATAGATCAGGATCGCGACGATCGCCAGCATCAGGCCGAGCATGCCGTAGGCCAGCAATTCGCCGGCGACGCGTGGGCCGAGCACCTCGGCACGCTCAATAGTAACGCTGTCACCGAGTGCCCCGCGAAGCTTCTGGAGGGCTGCCTGCTGCGCGGCGTCACCGCCCGGCTGCTCCGCGACGCGGATCAGGACGTTCTCGGGCCCGCCGAACTGCTGCAACTGGACTTCGCCCAGCCCCAGGGCGTCGAGCGAGGTGCGCATCGCCGCGATATCGGCAACACCGGATTTCGCCTTCACCTCCAGCAGCGTACCGCCCTTGAAGTCGATGCCGAGGTTCAGGCCGTGGGTGAAGAACAGCGTGATGGCGACGATCGAGAGCACCGCCGAAATCGGAAAGCTGATGCGGCGGAAGCGCGTGAAGTCGAAATGCGTATTGTCCGGGACGATGCGCAGCGACGGCAGCCAGCCGAACACCGAGACGACGGTGAGGACGGCAATCAGGATGCCGAGCCCGATGAGAACAATGTGAGTCACGGTCAGGCTCCTAGATCGGCACGCTCTGCGGCCGCTTCCACCGCACCCACCAGGCGACGATCAGCCGGGTCAGCGTGAAGGCGGTGAATACCGTCGTGATGATGCCGATGCCGAGCGTCACGGCAAAGCCGCGCACCGGGCCGGTGCCGATGTAGAACAGTACCGCGGCGGCAATGAAGGTGGTGATGTTGGAATCGAGAATGGTCGCGAGCGCCCGCTTGAAGCCGGCGTCGATCGCCGAGATCGCATTGCGGCCGCTGCGCAGCTCCTCACGGATACGCTCGTAGATCAGCACGTTGGAGTCGACCGCAATGCCGACGGTGAGCACGATGCCGGCGATGCCGGGCAGCGTCAGCGTGGCGTTGAGCAGCGACAGCAGGCCGAAGATCATGGCGACGTTGATCGTCACGGCGATGTTGGCGAACACGCCGAACAGCCGGTAGGTCACGAGCATGAAGATGATGACCATGATCGAGCCGACATAGGCCGCAAGCTCACCCTTCTCGATCGAGTCCTGGCCAAGGCCCGGACCGACGGTGCGCTCCTCGACGACCGTAAGCGGCGCCGGCAGCGCGCCGGCGCGCATCAGGATCGCGAGATCGTTGGCGGACTGGACCGTGAAGCTACCCGAGATCTGCCCCTGCCCGCCCGTGATGGGCTCGTTGATCCGGGGCGCAGAGATGACCTTGCCGTCAAGCACGATTGCGAAGGGCAACCCGACATTCTCCTGCGTGGCCTGCGCGAATTTGCGGGCCCCGGTGGAGTTGAAGCGAAACGAGACGATGGGCTCGTTGGTCCGCTGATCAAATCCGGGCTGCGCGTCGGTGAGCTCGGCGCCCGAGACCAGCACCTGCTTCTTGACGACGTAAGGCACCTCCGGCGCGCTCTGGCTCATCAGCAGCTCGGAGTCCGGCGGCACTCCACTGCGCTGCGCCTGGTCTGGCGACACCGAGGTGTCGACCATGCGGAATTCCATCTTCGCGGTCTTGCCGAGCAGCTCTTTCAGATGCGTCGGGTCCTGAAGACCGGGGACCTGCACCAGGATGCGGTCGGTGCCCTGGCGCTGAATCACCGGCTCGACGGTGCCGAGCTCGTTGACACGGCGCTCGACGATCTGGATCGACTGCTCGATGGTCTTGCGCATGCGCTCGACCATTGCGGGCTGCGAGAGCGACAGGCGGATCAATCCGCCGCCGGCATCGGAGACCTCGAGGTCACGCTGGCTGCTCGCCCCGAGCAGGCCACCGATCGGCTGCGACAGGTCGCGCAGCTTGGCCAGCGCGGTCTCGAGATCGGTATCCTTGACCCGGACCTCGACGGTGTCACCGCGCGTCACAAGGCCTGTGTACCCGATCTTGGCCTCGCGCAGCACGCGACGGACATCGTCGCGGACCTGGTCGAGCTTTTCCTTCTTCACATAGTTGGAATCGACCTCGAGCAGCAGATAGGAGCCGCCCTGCAAGTCGAGACCCAACACCAGGCGCCGCTGCGCCCAGGCGGGCCAGGTCTTGACCTGGGCCTCAGGGAAGAAGTTCGGGACCGCGCAGAGGCACACGATCAGCGCCGTCAGGATGATCCCGAGCGCCTTCCACCGCGTGAAATACAACATCGACTGGACCTGTCAGATCAGGAGAATTGAGATGCTCGCAGGACAGCGCTCACTTCGCCCCGGCGTCGTCCTTGGCGCTTTCCTTCGCGCTGTCCTTGGCCGGCTCGCCCTTGGCGCGGACGCCCGAGATCATCGAGCGCATCTGGCGCACCCGCACGCCGTCGGAAATCTCAAACTCGATCTGGTCGTCATCGACCACCTTGGTGACCTTGCCGACGAGGCCGCCAGAGGTCACCACGGTGTCGCCGCGGCGGATGTTCTTCACGAGCTCGGCGTGGTCCTTCACCTTCTTCTGCTGCGGACGCAGAATCAGGAAGTACATGATCACGAAGATCAGGGCGAACGGCAGCAGCGACATCAACATGCTGTTGGTGTCGCCGGCGCCCGCGGCCTGGGCATACGCAGGGGTAATGAACATTCGGACGATCCTCGTGGAAGCGGGAGAAGCCGGTCAGGCCTTGACGGCGACCGGCTCGGTCAAATTCGCGCGGACTATAGCGACCACCGCCCCAATTGCAACGCTGCCAGACCGTCGATTTGGCCACCTTGCGGCGCGCCGTCAGGCCCGATAAGGCTGCATTCTCAGGAACTTCGGACATGCCCAAAAAACCTAGCAAAAGCCCGGCCGGCAAAGGCCCCCGTACCCCTGCCACCAAGCCCGCCCAGGTCGCGGCAAAACGCCCCAAGGCGGTCCAAAAGACGGTCTCCAAGGCATCTCCGGACCTCTCCCAGGAGCGCATCGTCCGCGCGCTGGAGACCATTGCGGCCCATCTCGCTGCCCAGGGCAAGGCGACCGCTGAGCGCGAGTCGTTCGACCGGGCGGACGCCTATGTTTGGCACCCCGACGGGCGCCTGGCGGCTGTGCCGCGGGTCAGCCGCGTCGAGTTGTTCCTGCTCAAGGGCGTCGACCGCATGCGCGATATCCTGATGGAGAACACGGAGCGCTTCGCCAACGGCCTGCCCGCCAATAACGCCCTGCTCTGGGGCGCGCGCGGCATGGGCAAGTCGTCGCTGGTGAAGGCGGCGCATGCCAGCATCAATGCGGACCGCAAAGCCTCCGACAAGCTCAAGCTGATCGAGATCCATCGCGAGGACATCGAAACGCTGCCGACGTTGATGGAGAAGCTCCGCGACGCCGACTTCCGCTTCATCGTGTTCATCGACGACCTCTCCTTCGACGGCAACGATGCGTCCTACAAATCACTCAAGGCCGTGCTCGAAGGCGGCATCGAGGGCCGGCCCGACAACGTCATCCTCTATGCTACCTCCAACCGCCGCCATCTGCTGGCCCGCGACATGATCGAGAACGAGCGTTCGACCGCGATCAATCCGGGCGAAGCGGTCGAGGAAAAGGTGTCACTGTCGGACCGCTTCGGCCTCTGGCTCGGTTTCCATCGCTGCAGTCAGGACGAATATCTCGCCATGGTGCGCGGCTATTGCAGCCATTTCGGCATCAAGGTCGACGATGAGGCGCTGGAGCGCGAAGCGCTGGAATGGTCGACCACGCGCGGCTCGCGCTCGGGCCGCGTCGCCTGGCAGTTCGTGCAGGAGCTGGCGGGCCGGCTCGGCGTGAAGCTGACGGCGACGTAACGGAAGTCTTCGCTGCACCCACAAAAAATCGCCCGCCAAAGCGGGCGATTATTTCGTTGTCGGAGAGAGCGACCTACCTAGCGGAGCCTCAGGCCCCGTTGAGGAATTGAAGCGGGTCAACCGGGCTCGATCCCTTACGGATCTCAAAGTGGAGCTGCGGCGACGCCACCTCCCCGGATTGACCCGACTTGGCAATGACCTGACCGCGCTTGATTGTATCGCCGCGCTTCACCAGCAGCTCACTCGCATGGGCATATGCGGTAACGTAGCCGTTGGAGTGCCGAACCAGGACCAGATTGCCGTAACCTTTCAGCTCGTTGCCGGAATAGGCGACGACGCCGTCTTCAGCCGCCTTGACCGGCGTCCCCTCGGGCACCGCGACGTTGATGCCGTCATTGGACTTGCCATTGGTCTTGGCGCCGTAGCTCGTGATCACCTTGCCGCGCACCGGCCAGCGGAAGGTCGGCAGGGAGCTGGTGGTCTCGGCCGCCTTCGCGGGGGCCTCGGCCGCGGGTTTCTCATCGATATTGCCGGTGGCCTGAGCCAGACGCGCGCTCTGCGCCGGCTGGGCAACAGCGGCCATCTTGGTGGCAGGCGCCGGAGCGGCCGCAACCGGCTGCAATGCCGCCGCCACGGGAGCCGTAGCGACGGGCGCCGGAGCAAGCGGAGCGGCAACTGCGGCGGTCTTGGCGCCCGGCACGGTCAGCTTGGTGCCGAGCTTGAGCTTCGCCGACGGCTCGAGACCATTGGCGCGAGCAAGCTCGGCCGCAGAGATATGGTTCTTGCGGGCGATGCTGGCGAGCGTGTCGCCGTGATTGACGAAGTGGAGGCTGGGCGGAGCGGCGATGGCCGCAACCGGCTTCGGTGCGATCGCAGGAGCTGCGGCGACGGGAGCCATTGCGGGTGCCGGAGCAGCAGCCACAGCCCCCGGATGCGGGATGATGATCTGCTGGCCTGGCGAGAGCGCACGCGGGCCCTTGTAGCCGTTGGCGGCAAGGATCGCCTGCGGCGTCACGTGATAGCGCTTGGCGAGCACATCAAGTGTGTCGCTGGTGCCGACGATGATCTTGGTGCCGCCAGCCGGCTGCGCAGCGACGACGGAGCGCTGCGGCACGGTACCGGTGGTTTCAAGCCGCGGCTGCGCCGGCGGCGTGTAGGACCCGAGCCCCCGCCCGCCTCCAGAGACGCCTCCACCCGCTGCGACCGGATAGGATTGCGGCGCAGCGACTGCCGGCGGCGGCAGCGCCTGGGACTGATAATAGCCCGGCTGGGTCTGCGGCCGCGCATATTGCGGCAGCTCTCGCTGCTGCGGCGGCGCCTGCTGTACCGAACCGGTCTGCTCGGAGGAGAAGGGATTTGAGAAGTTCGACTGGGACAGCCGCGACGACATGTCGGCACTGCACCCTGCGAAACTGAAGGAAATCAGCGCCAGCACCGCGACCTGCGGTACGCGGCGCGAGTAAAGCAACTCGGCGACAACAGACATGGTTACTCACTCGTACGCAACAGAACTGGTCTTTTAAGTAAACACGCGCCGAGTAAATAACGGCTTAACCCTCCCAATAAGATGTTGGATGCACTGCCGATCCGGAATTCTACAGCTCCCGCGCCACGCCAGGCAGCGCCGGCACGAAACGCACCTCCACGAGTTCCTTGCGTTCGATCCCGGTCTCGCTGCGGCTGAGCCGCGTCAGCGTCTGCACGCCGTGATGCGGACCGACCGGCGCGATCAGGATGCCGCCGACCTCGAGCCGCTCGACCAGATTCTCCGGAATCTGCTCCACCGCGGCGGTGACGATGATGCGGTCGAACGGGCCGATGTTCGGCGGGAGGTTCAAGCCGTCGCCGAGCATCACCTCAACATTGTGACAGTCGAGCTTTTCGAGCCTGGCGCGTGCGGCATCCGCGAGCTTGCGATAGCGCTCAACGGTCAGGACTTCGCGCACCAGCTTCGACAGCACGGCGGCCTGATAGCCGGAGCCGGCGCCGATCTCGAGCACGCGGTGACGCTTCTGGAGCTGAAGCTGCTCGGTCATGTAGGCGACGACAAAGGGCTGGCTGATGGTTTGCCCGCAGGCAATAGGCAGCGCGCTGTCACGATAGGCACCGTCGCGATCGGAGGCCTCGACGAATAACTCGCGCGGCACCTCCTCCATGGTCCGCAACACGGTCTGGTCGCTGATGCCGCGACGCCTCAGCGTGAGCTGAAACATCATTTTTTCCGGCGGGGGCTGATTGGAGGTCATCGCTGCTTATGTCGTCTCCTCCGGTCCCGGATCGATGGTTTTTGCGCCAATGTCCAGAGCCAGAATCTTGTTCCTGCTCAGGAACCGATGATAGCCCTTTGGGCTTAGGGTTTGACCATAAATCGGCGTGCAGCCGAAGAGCCACCACGGCCATTTTTCAAGCGCCTGTTGGCCGAAACGCGCATTGCGTCGATTCGTGTTATCTGCGAACGTTTTAGGGAATGGGCAAGGACTCAACGACAATGACCGCGACAGGGCTTTCGGGCCGCTCTGTATTCCTCGTCGAGGACGAAGTCATGATCCGAATGATGGTCGCGGATATGCTGGAAGAGCTTGGGTACAAGGTCGCGGCCGAAGCGGGCGACATCACCGAGGCCTTGCGGCTCGCCCAGGCGACCGAGTTCGACATCGCCATCCTCGACGTCAACGTCAACGGCAAGGTGATCTCGCCGGTCGCCGACGTCATCAAGGCCAAGGGCTGCCCCTTTATCTTCGCGACCGGCTACGGCTCGTCGGGCCTGCCGGAGCAATATCGCGACCGGCCCGCGCTTCAGAAGCCGTTTCAGCTCGACGCGCTGGGCAAGACCATTGAAGCCGCGCTGCGCGGCGGCTAGCTGTTACTTCAGCGTCGCACTCAGCTCTTCGGAAAAGGCTTCATTGGTGCGGTCGAGCCTGAGCGGGGTGACCGAGACGTAGCGCTCGCGCAGCGCCGCGAGATCGGTCCCTTCGGCCGGCGTGTCCATCATCGCTGCGCGCTCGAAGCCGATCCAGAAATAGGGATTGTTGCGGCCATCCCTGCGCTCATCGATCCTGAGGAAGCCGAGATTACGCTTGCCCTGCCGCGTCACGCGAATGCCGAGCACGTCCTCCGGCGCGCATGACGGGAAGTTGACGTTGATGACGGTGTCCTTGGGAATGCCCGCCTTGATGACCTTGCGCAGGATGTCAGGACCGAACTTGAGTGCCGTGTCCCATTGCGGTCGATCGCGCGTCTCGACGCTGAATTCCTGCGACAAAGCGAAAGACGGGATACCCAGGATGGTGCCTTCGAGCGCACCGGCGATGGTGCCGGAATAGACCACGTCCTCGGCAACGTTGCGGCCCTTGTTGACGCCGGAGAGCACGACATCGGGCAGCTTGGCGCCGAGGATGTGGCGCGCGCCCATGATGACGCAGTCGGTCGGCGTGCCGCGCACCGCGAAGTGCCGCTCGCCGACCTCGCGCAGACGCAGGGGATCGTTCAGCGACAGCGAATGCGACACGCCGGACTGGTCGAGCTCGGGCGCCACCACCCAGACGTCGTCAGACAGCGCGCGTGCGATCTCCTCCACGACCTTGAGGCCGGGAGCGTGGATGCCGTCATCATTGGTGCAGAGAATACGCATGCCGGTGGTCGATTCCTGAGCTGGGGTCAGGCCGTCTTATCCGGCTATCACACATCAGGCAAACCGGCTTCGGCGCAGACCTCACCCGTGATTCCCGCTCATCGCCGCAGTGCAGCAATTGCCCCATCTGCTTTAGCGACGGACCCGCCATTGCGGCAGGAAGCGCGCCAGCCTGCCCTCTGCACGCAGCTGCATCGCCGGTACGACCGGACTCGCGGCGGGCGATGTTTCAATCACACCGAGCGTCTTGAGTTGCGCAATGAGCGGCTCAGCCACCGGCATCTGGGGATAGCGGCCGCGCGCCAGCGTCACGGCTTTGTCAAAATCCTCGACATTGACGCCGGCCTTCGCTCTGCGGACCTGAATGAGCGCGTCGTCCCACAGCCGCCCGATGTCGATATCAAGCACGCCACGCAAGCGCTGGTCGACGGCCTGGATGCCGGCACCGGTCACCGCCCATTGTCGGCCGATCCAAAAGATGTCGCGGTGCAAGGCCATGGACAGCGGTTTCGGGTTCGGTGGTCACCGGCAGGATAGCCGGCGCCCCGAACTTCGCAACCAAACGTTTCTGCATCACAGGCGAGCAACGCGCTTGACGCGTTGTCATGACGCGAACGATACCCACGTCGCTCGAAAACGTTCTGCTACTCGCGCGCAACCACCTTCAAGCCGCCCATGTAGGGCTGAAGCACGCTGGGGACCGCGATCGAACCGTCCTCCTGCTGATAGGTCTCCATCACAGCGATCAGCGCGCGGCCAACGGCGGTGCCGGAGCCGTTCAGCGTGTGCACGAAGCGCGGCTTGCCGTCCGGCCCGCGCGAGCGCGCATCCATGCGCCGCGCCTGGAAATCACCGCAGACCGAGCAGCTCGAGATTTCGCGGAACATGCCGCCTTCGCCCTGCCCGGGCATCCACACTTCGATGTCATAGGTTTTTTGCGACGAAAAACCCATGTCTCCTGCGCAGAGCGTCATCACGCGATAATGCAGGTCGAGCATCTGCAGAACCTGCTCGGCGCAGGACAGCATCCGCTCCAGCTCGTTCTTGCTGGTCTCGGGCGTCGTGATCGAGACCAACTCGACCTTGGTGAACTGGTGCTGGCGGATCATGCCGCGGGTGTCGCGCCCAGCCGCGCCCGCCTCGGCGCGGAAGCACGGCGTCAGCGCGGTGAGACGCATCGGCAATTGCTTTTCGTCGAGAATGGACTCGCGCGCGAGGTTGGTGAGCGAGACTTCCGCGGTCGGGATCAGGCCGAGGCGTTCGGTCTTCAGCCGCTCGTGATCGGGCGCGGCGAGCAGTTCACCCTTGATCGCCCAGAACTGATCATCCTCGAATTTCGGCAACTGCCCGGTGCCGAACATCACCTCGTTGCGCACCAGAAGCGGCGGATTGATCTCGGTGTAACCGTGCTCGGTGGTGTGCAGGTCGAGCATGAACTGGCCGATCGCGCGCTCGAGCCGCGCGAGCCCCTTCTTCAGCACGACGAAGCGCGCACCGGAAAGCTTCGCTGCCGCCTCGAAATCCATATAGCCGAGCGCAGTGCCGAGATCGTCGTGCAGCTTCGGCGCGAAGCCGTAGTTGCGCCTGGCACCGAACACGTGGTGCTGGACGTTGCCGTGCTCATCGACGCCATCGGGCACTTCATCGAACGGAATGTTCGGGATCGCAGACAGCTCTTTGGTCAGCTCCTCGTCGGCAGCCTTCGCGGCGGCCTCGAGCTCAGGCATCGTGGTCTTGAGCTCGGCGACCTCGGCCATCAGCTTGGCCGCACGCGCCTCGTCCTTTGCTTTCTTGGCGTCGCCGATTTCCTTGGACGCAGCATTGCGCCGCGCCTGCGCCTGCTCCGAGGCCAGGATCGCGGCCCGCCGCTTCTCGTCGATCGCGAGCAGCGATGCCGACAACGGCTTCAGGCCGCGCCGGGCGAGACCTGCGTCGAAGGCTTGCGGATTGTCGCGGATCGATTTGATGTCGTGCATGGTCATGATCCTGGAGCAGTGTGCAAATGGTCAGCGTTTATGCTGACAGTTTACACTGGCGGGCTTCCCCCTAGCACAGCTGTCATCGCCCGCGAAAGCGGGCGATCCAGTATTCCAGAGACGACGGCGATTCTCCGAGGGGCCGCGGCGTACTGGATTCCCCGCTTGCCGCCTGCGCTGAAGCTTCGGCGAACCACGACGGAAAACCTCGGCGAAGCCTTGGCGTAGCCGGGTCGCGGGGAATGACACCGAGGATGCGGCGGGCGCCCCTACTCCGCCGGATTGGCGTCTGACGACGCGTTCGTGCCCGAGGATGCCTGCGAGGCGGCCGCCTTCTTCTCCACCATCGACACCGAGATGATCGAGCCCTCATAGAGCGCGAGCAGCGGAATCGCGAGCGAGCACTGGCTGAGGATATCAGGCGGCGTCAGCACGGCCGCGATGATGAAAGCGAGTACAATGAAATAGCGGCGCTTCTCGCGTAGCATCTTTGACGTGATGATGCCGATCCGTCCGAGCAGCGTCAGGATCACCGGCAACTGGAAGGCGATACCGAACGCGAAGATCAGCGACATCATCAGCGAGAGATATTCGCCGACCTTGGGCAGCAGCTGGATCTGCGCGGTCTCGTCGCCCCCCATCTGCTGCATGCCGAGCGAGAAGCGCACCAGCATCGGCAGCACGACGAAATAGACCAGCGCCGCGCCCAGGACGAAGAAGAACGGGGTCGCAATCAGATACGGCAGGAAGGCCTGCTTCTCGTGCTTGTAGAGGCCGGGCGCGACAAACTTGTAAATCTGCGTCGCAACGATCGGAAACGAGATGAAGCCGGCACCGAACAACGCGAGCTTGAGCTGGGTGATGAAATATTCCAGCAGCGCCGTGTAGATGAATTTCGAGTTTTCGGCGCCCGCGACCCACACAAACGGCCAGACCAGCACGTTGTAGATCTGCTTGGCGAAGAAGAAGCAAAAGATGAAGGCCACGCCGAAGCCGAGCAACGCCTTGATCAGCCGCGACCGCAGCTCGATCAGGTGGTCCATCAGCGGAGCTTTGCTGGCCTCGATATCGGCGTCGCTCATGACGCTTTGGCGTCCTTGATCGCTTCGGATGGCGCTGTGTCTTGCGCAACAGTCTCCTGTGCGACCGGCGCCTGCTCAACCTCACGCGTGATCGCGAGCGGCTCATTCACCGCGGCATGCGCCTCGGCTTCCACGAAAGTCTCCGGCGTCGGCGTTTCCGGTGTGGTTGGTGTCGTCGGCGCTTCACTTGAAGTCGCTGATGGCTCGATGGCAGCAGTCGCAGCGGTCTCCGCCGGCTTGTCGAGCGCATCGACGCGCAGCGCGTCGCTGACGTCCTTCTGCAACGAGGTCATCAGACCGCCGCCGGTGAAGCCGGAGGCAGCTTCCTTGACCTCGTCGAAGCTCTTCTTGAGGTCGGCCATCTCGGCCTCGCGCATGGCCTCCTGGAACTGGCCCTGGAATTCGGCGGCCATCTTGCGGGCCTTGCCCATCCACTGGCCGACCATGCGCAGCACGCCCGGCAGCTCTTTCGGGCCAATGGCGACCAGGGCCACGACCCCGATCAGAACCAGCTCACTCCAGCCGATATCGAACATGACGTCTTCCGTTCACGCGAAGTCACGACCGGCCCAATCCCTCACGCGCAGGATCGGGGCCGTTTCCCGCGTCTCGCGTGCTCCTGGCTCAGACGGCCTTGCTGCCGACGTCGGATCGCGCCGCGGTCGGCGCGGCATTGTGCTCGATGGACTTTGAGGGCTCCTGCTTTTCGGCGGGCTTGTCGTCGTCCTGCATGCCCTTCTTGAAGGCCTTGATGCCCTGCGCCACGTCGCCCATCAGATCCGAAATCTTGCCACGGCCAAACAGCAGCAGGACCACTGCGATCACCAAGATCCAGTGCCAAATGCTAAGTGAACCCATCCTGCAACCCTCCAAACGCGCATGGCCGGGACCCGGCCGATCTTGACCGGAACGTAGGCTTCGCAAGGCCCAAAAACAAGGACCAAGGCAGCGCCAATTCGCTGTTGGCGCTACGTAATCTTGCTAGTGTTAACCGGTCGCAGGGGCCCGTAGAAGGCCGGAGGATCACTCCTCGCCGCCGCCCTCACCGCCCTCATTGCCACCTTCCGGCGGCGTCTCCGGCTCGACCGCAGGCGCCAGCGCCAGATCGAGCTCCTCGCCCGGTTCCAAGGGATCCTCGTCCTCGCGCAGCGCCGGATCATCCGACGGCGTCGGCACGCTGAATCCGGTCGGCAGACGCGAATCCAGCAGACCCGTGCCCTTCAGCTCCTCCAGACCCGGCAGGTCGCCAAGCTGTTCCAGGGTGAACTGCGACAGGAAGTCCTCGGTGGTTCCGAAGGTCAGCGGACGGCCGGGCGTCTTGCGACGGCCGCGCGGCTTGATCCAGCCAGTCTCCAGCAGCACGTCAAGCGTGCCCTTGGAGGTGACGACGCCGCGGATCTCTTCGATCTCGGCGCGCGTCACCGGCTGGTGATAGGCGATGATCGCAAGCACCTCGATCGCGGCGCGCGACAGGCGCTTGGTCTCGGTGCTCTCGCGCGTCATCAGCCAGGCGAGATCGCCGGCGGTGCGGAACGTCCATTTGTTGGCGACGCGCACGAGGTTGACGCCACGCGAGGCATAATCGGCCTGGAGCTGCTCCAGCGCGGCCTTCACGTCCACGCCCTCGGGCATGCGCTTGGCCAGCGTCGCGGTATCCAGTGGTTCACTCGATGCGAACAGCAGCGCTTCCAGCAGCCGCAATTCTTCGGGACGTGCCTGGGGTTCGTTCTCCATCGGCTCGGCCTCTTCTACCCGCACTTCAGCCAGGCTTGCCATGGCAGCTTCTCCTTCTTGCACTTAACCGACCGGCGCATCGGGCGCAGATGCTGCGTCCACGATCGGTTTCCCGCGCCCCTTGCGGAAATAGATAGGCGCAAACGCCTCTTTCTGGTTCAGCTCGAGCTGCCCCTCGCGCACGAGTTCGAGCGCGGCGGCGAAGCTCGAGGCGAACACCGTCGCGCGCTGCGTCGGATCCGCAACGTGACGGACCAGGAAATCGTCGAGGACGCCCCAATCGTCCTGTTCGGTGATGCTGCCGACCAGCCGCTCCAGCGTGGCGCGCGCCTCGGCAAGCGACCACACCGTGCGCTTGGCCAGATGCACGCTGGCGAGCACGCGCGACTGGCGCTGCGAGGCGTAGGCCGTGAGCAAATCGTACAGCGTCGCGGTGTATTTCGGATGCTTGATCTCGGCGATCCGCTCGGGCTCGCCGCGCGGGAAAACGTCGCGCAGCAATTGCGCCCGGTTCATCAGCCGGTTGGCGGCTTCGCGAATGGCTTCGAGACGGCGCAGACGATTCGCAAGCGCGGTCGCCATCTGCTCGGCGCTCGGACCTTCCGCACTCGGCGGCTCCGGCAACAGCAGCCGCGACTTCAGGAAGGCGAGCCAGGCCGCCATCACAAGATAGTCGGCGGCGAGCTCAAGGCGGATTTTTCGCGCGGCTTCGATGAAGTGGAGATACTGGTCGGCCAGCGCCAGGATCGAGATCTTGGCGAGGTCGACCTTCTGCTGCCGCGCCAGCGCGAGCAGCAGATCGAGCGGGCCCTCATAGCCCTCGACGTCGACCACCAACGCCGGCTCGCCCTCGGCGAGCTCTGCGGGCCGGCCGGTTTCAAACGATAGAATTTCTGCGGTCATGCGGATGCCGTGTTTGCGGTCAATGCGTCCAGTTGCGCATTGTCGTTGCTGTGACGCGGCGCGCCGGCCGCCAGCATGGCGCGATTTGCCTCGCCAATGCGTCCCGCCAGCGTCTTCATCGGCACGTCATTACTCATTAACAAACCCTGGAACCCGACTGCGCTGCGAATCACCTGAGCAATCATTGTCGCAGAAGTCGGCATTGGATGGACCGGCCTGGCAGCGCCATCCACGGGATTGCTGAGCCCGGCCGGATTGGCCTCCGTCGACCGCGCAACCGTCAATTCCCCAACAAGAACTTTGGCTTGGGTCGAAGTCTCGAAGCTAAGCCTGAAGGGAATGAAGTCCCACGCGCCTTCTGCGCGGACAAATGTCCGCTCAGCGGCGGTCAGTTCCGTTCCGGATACGCCGGTAATGAAGGCCCGCGTGCTCATGGGGCCGATTAACCCTGCCCCCGGGAGGGGTCAAGGAAACGGCCGTTAATTCCTCTGGACGAAGCAGGACGGCAGGCCGGCGGACTTCAGATTGTTGCAGGCCTGCACCGCTTCGTCAGCCGAGCCATACGGTCCGGCGAAGGCGCGGTAGACGATGCCCTTGCCCTTGTCCGTCAGGTCGACCCGCTTGATGACCGGCGAGCGGGAGCCTAGCACGCTGCCATATTTGCCTTGAAGCACCCGGTAGGACGCGGCGGCGCTATCTTCGCTCTGCTGCGATGAGACCTGCACGACATAGCCGCCACCGCCGCTGGTCGCCGGCGCAATTTGCGTCGGATTGGTCGCGGCCACGCGCTGCGGCGGCTCGGCCGGGCCGGCTTGCGGCGCCAGCGAGAGCGGCTGGTTGGCGCTGGCGTTGGCTGACGTCGGAGGGGTGCGGGGCGCGGCCGGTGCAGCGACGGGTTTCGGCGCAGCCGTCGGCTTGGCGGATGGCGGTGCAGCGCCCTGCGGCGCGGTGGCGTCGGTTTGGTCGCCCTTCACCACGACGACCTTGACCGAGCGCGGCGCGCTGTTCGGCATCGTCCCGTTGCTGGGGATAGGGCCGGCACTCGGCGGCGGAACGGTCGATGGCGACACGCTCGCGACCGACGGCGGATTGGCATTCTGGTTCAGCGCCGGAAACACCACGCGCGGACCGGCCGCCTTGGCATTGACGTCGACGGGCGCCTCCTCGCGCGGCACGATCTTCTCGCTGCCGTCGCCGCTCACCATGCGGTCAGGCACCTTGGCCGAGGAATCGGACGGTGCCGGCACGACCTTGGTCGGCGTGTTGTCGGCCTTGATGATCGGCGGCTCACCGCTGCGGGGCGAGCCGATATAGGTCTTGTAGGCGAACGCAGCGCCAGTGCCGACGACGGCAAGCGCGAGGATCGCCGCAACGGTCATCATGCCGCCGCGCGATTTCCTGGGCTCATCGAGATCGGCCTCGGGATAGTCGCTTTGGAAAGCGTAAGGATCATCAGGATAGGCGGCCTCACGCTGCAAATCCTGCTCGCCCGACTCAAGCCGCCCGTAGAGCGCATCATCGTAACGCGCCGGATCCGGCTGCTCGTAGGGCGCCTCGTAGGCTTGGTGCTGCGCCGGCTCCTGGCGGTAGGCCTGCTCCTGATAAGCCTGCTCCTGATAAGCCTGCTCCTGATAGGACTGCTGCGGCTGCTGATACTGCGGCTCGGGCGCAGGCGGCTGCGCCGAATAGCGATGCAGCGGATGAACCGGATTCACGGCAACGGGATAGTCGGGCTCAGGCGCCGGCTGCGGCTGCACATTGGCGCGGCGCATCCATGAAGGCGGCCCTGGCTGGGCCGGCAGTGCAGGCTCGGCATAGTCCTGCTGATAGTCGTCCTGCGGATAATCGTCGTCCTGATAATTCTGCGCGGGTGCAGGCGCGGCAGCCGGACGCGCTCCGGGGCGGCCCTGCGCGGCGAACGGATCGGTCTGTCCGATCAAGCGCGCGAGTTCGGCCAAAGGATCGCTGTCCGCTTTCCCATGCTGGTCAGCGCCGCGACCATAGTCATCGGAAGGAAACGGTCTGTCGTGATATCGATCGGCCATCGTGATGATGCGTCCCTTCGGGAAAGCTGCGCGCCCCTCGACCAAGGCGCAGCTTTCGACCCACAAGGCTTTCAACCAAGTCTAAGCGATCCGGCTTCTGCCGGTACCCCAAATATTCCCCTTAAGTAGTTCGCCCCAAACTACCGCATCTCGTCCGGAGCATGGACGCCGAGGATGGCGAGGCCCGATGCCAGGACAGAGACGACGCCCTGGACCATGGCCAGTCGCGCCTTTGTAAGAACTGCATCATTATTGATAATGAAGCGTAAATAGGGCAAATCGCGCCCCTTCGTCCAAAGTGCGTGAAATTCGCTCGCTAAGTCATAGAGATAAAAGGCAATCCGGTGCGGCTCATGGGCCGCGGCGGCCGCTTCCAGCATCCTCGGATAAATTGCGAGGCGCTTAAGAAGATCGAGCTCGACGGGGTCGGACAGCCGTTCCACGGCCGACTCACTGAGCCAGGCAATCCGCTTGCCGGCATCCTCGGGCAGGTCCGGGAACACCTCCGCCCGGGCATTCCGGAAGATCGAATGGCCGCGGGCGTGGCCATACTGGACGTAGAACACCGGGTTGTCGCGCGACTGTTCCATGACCTTGGCAAGGTCGAAGTCGAGCACCGCGTCGTTCTTGCGATAGAGCATCATGAAGCGGACGGCATCCTGGCCGACTTCATCCACCACCTCACGCAAGGTGACGAAGTCCCCGCTCCGCTTGGACATTTTGACGGGCTCGCCGTTGCGCAGCAACTTCACGAGCTGGACGATCTTGACGTCGAGCGATCCCTTGCCTGACGTCGTCGCCTTCACCGCCGCCTGCATGCGCTTGATGTAGCCGCCATGATCGGCGCCCCAGACGTCGATCATCTCCGCAAAACCACGGTCGAACTTGTTCTTGTGGTAGGCGATGTCGGAGGCGAAGTAGGTGTAGGAATTGTCCGACTTGATCAGAGGGCGATCGACGTCGTCGCCGTAAGCGGTCGCCTTGAACAGCAGCTGCTCGCGATCTTCCCAATCCTCGACCGGCGCGCCCTTCGGCGGCGGCAGGCGACCCTCGTAGATGTCGCCCTTGGCCTTGAGGAAATCGATGGTCAGGGCAACCTTGTTGTTGCCGGTCTCGATCAGCGAGCGCTCCGAGAAGAACACGTCGTGGCGGATGTTGAGCGCGGCGAGATCGTCCTTGATCTCGTCCATCATCATCGCGATCGCCTTGGCGCGCACCGTCGGCAGCCATTGCGCCTCGCTCATCGCAACGAGCTTGTCGCCGTGCTCCTTCGCCAGCGCCTGTCCGACCGGCTTCAGATAATCGCCGGGATAGAGGCCTTCCGGGATTGCGCCGATGTCCTCGCCGAGTGCCTCGCGATACCGCAAGAATGCCGAGCGCGCGAGCACGTCGACCTGGGCGCCGGCATCGTTGATGTAATATTCGCGAGTGACGTCGTGGCCGCCGAACTGCAGCAGGCTCGCCAGCGCATCGCCGAACACGGCGCCGCGGCAATGGCCGACATGCATCGGCCCGGTCGGATTGGCCGAGACGTATTCGACATTGACCTTGGAGCCACCGCGGACGCGGCCGTAGTCAGCGCCCTCGCGCAGCACCGTCCGCAGCGCCTCGGCCCAGGCGGCGGGCTGCAGCGTCAGATTGATGAAGCCGGGACCGGCGACGTCGACCTTGGCGATCAGCGCGTCGGCGCGGAGCTTCTCGGCGATCTGCTCGGCGAGGTCGCGCGGCTTTGCCTTTGCCTCTTTCGCAAGCACCATGGCGGCGTTGGTCGCCATGTCGCCGTGGGAGGCATCGCGCGGGGGCTCGACCACCACACGCGCAAAATCGATGCCCTCGGGCCAATTGGCTTCCGCCGCGAGCGCGCGGCAGGCGGCGTGCACGCGTGCGAGCACGTCGGCGAACAGATGCGGGCTTGAGGATGTGTCGGGCATGGCCGCCGCCTAACGCAAATCCGGGGTCGAGTCAAAGAGCCGCTGGTGCTCGGTCAGGGCGAAACGGTCGGTCATTCCGGCAATGAAATTGCCGATCCGGCGGGCCCGGTCGCCCTCGTCGTCGCCTTGCGCCCCCACCAGCCATTCCGGAGGCAGGTCGGCCGGCGATGAGAGGTACTTGGCGAACAGGTCGAACAGGATCTGTTCCGCCTCTCCCATCACACGCATCACCCGCTTGTGGCGGTACATGTGCCCATAGAGGAAGCGCTTGATGGCGGCCTCCTCCTCGGCGACCTCAGGCGGGAACGCGATCAGCGCCCGGCTCTGCTGGCGGACGTCCTGGGCCGATTGCGGCCTGACCGCGGCAATGTTCTTCTGCGCCTCCGCGAACACCGCGCCAATCAAATGCGAGATCAGCTCGCGCACCAGCTCGGCCCCGCGCCGGACGTCCTCGAGGTCAGGGTAATGCGCCGAGGTCTCGGCGATGATCTCCGCCGTGAGCGGCATCACCTTGAGATCGTCGAGATGGAACAGGCCGGCGCGCAGACCATCATCGATGTCGTGGGCATCATAGGCGATGTCGTCGGCGATCGCCGCGACCTGCGCTTCGAGCGAGGCAAAGCTCCAGAGCTCCAGATCGTAGGTCTTGATGTAGTCGGCGATCCCAACGGGAATGCCATGCTCGCGATAGCGGCCAACAGGCGCGCCGCTGCGGTCGGTCAGCGGGCCGTTGTGCTTGACGATGCCCTCGAGCGACTCCCAGGTCAGGTTCAGCCCGTCAAACTCAGGATAGCGGTGCTCCAGCGACCCGACAACGCGCAGCGCCTGGGCATTGTGGTCGAAGCCGCCAAAATCCTTCAGGCAGGCATCCAGCGCCCGCTCGCCGGCATGGCCGAACGGCGGATGGCCGAGATCATGGGCGAGCGCCAGGGTTTCGGTGAGGTCCTCGTCCAGGCCAAGCTGCCGGGCCAGCGCCCGGGCGATCTGGGCGACCTCCAGGGAATGGGTCAGCCGGGTCCGGTAGTGGTCGCCCTCATGGAACACGAAGACCTGGGTCTTGTACTTCAGGCGCCGGAACGCGGTCGAATGGATCACCCGGTCGCAATCCCGCCGGAACGGGCTCCGGGTCCGGCTCGGCGGCTCGGCGACCAGCCGGCCGCGGCTGCGCTCGGGGTCGCAGGCATAGGGCGCGCGGGGGGCTGCCATTCCGACGGACACGGCGAATTTAGTCCCTATCCATTTGATTCTGCGTATGGTGGCACTTAACTATGCCGGACGCGGGATACCAAATGAATTGGGCAAGTGAACCTGGTATGACGCGCCGGACACTCGGAGACCTGTGATGACGACTGCCGTGACCATCAGTGACCGCGCCGCCCGCCGGATCGGGGAGATCCTCAAGGGCGAAGGCACAGGCGCGATGCTGCGCATCTCGGTCGAGGGCGGTGGCTGCTCCGGCTTCCAGTACAAGTTCGACATCGACCGCGACCGCACCGACGACGATCTCGTCATCGAGCAGGAGAACGCGGTGGTGCTGGTCGATTCCGCCTCGCAGCCCTTCCTGGCGGGCTCGCAGGTCGATTTCGTCGACGATCTGATCGGCGCCTCGTTCCGCGTCAACAATCCCAACGCGACGGCGTCCTGCGGCTGCGGCACCAGTTTCTCGATCTAGCCAGGCTCAAATCCCGAAAACAACCCCATGCACAGTAGCCGGGACGCCGGCACGGTTCGGGCCGCCGTTCGATCTGCACTCGAAACACATCTCAGGCACGCGCCCGAGAAAGCGAGTCGTAGCCGGATCAAGCGGTTGCGAGGACTGAGCCGCCCGCAATACAGGCTGAGGATCGACGATATCAGGGTGTTCTATGATGTTTCCGGCACGACCGTCGAAGTCTTGGCGATCGTGTCCAAATCGGAGGCCGAGCCATGGCTCGCACAATTCGGAAGTCCGGAGTGAAGGAAATCCCCCTCTCCGAAATCAAGGACGACCTGTCGCGCTATCTTCGCGAGGCGGAGACGCAGGAAATCGTGATCACACGGCACGGCAAACCAGCCGGTGTTTTGATTGGGTTCGAATCGGAGGACGATTGGTTTGATTACCGTTTGGAACATGGCCCCCGTTTTCTCCAGCGCGTCGAACAAGCGCGGAACAGCCTGCGCGCCGGACGCGGTGTGAGACTGGAGGACGTTGAAACGGAGTAGGTGCGCGTCGCCGTCAGATCGAAGCGCTCGCGGCGGCCTGGTCGAGTGATCGGCAAGGCTATCGTGCTTCGGCGCCAATAGCGGTTTAAATTTTCCAATGCGAATTTTCGATCATCTGTTCTGTTGCCTCGCCCTCTTCCTCGCCATCGCAGCCCTCCCCGCGCCTCTCGCGCACGCTGCCGACACCTGCCCGTTCATCAGCGCCAAGGAGCTCGCCGGCGCGATGCCGGCGCTCAAATGGTCGCTGATTTCAAATCAGGACGGCCGTGGCTGCATCTATCAGGGCGGGCGCGGCGACACGATGATGCTGTCCGTGTTCCGCAATCCTGACAAGGACCGCGCCAAGGAGATGTACGCGACCTTCGTCAAGACGCTCAGTGAGCGCATGCCGCTGAATGCAGTCGCTGACATCGGCGAGGAAGGCCAGGGCGGAACGACCGCCGCCGGCGCGGAGCGCCAGGAGGCCTCGGTCCTCGCCGAGTCCGGCGATTACATCCTGCAGATCAGCGTCTATCCGATCGGCCGGCGTGCCGACGACGCGCTGCTTGGACCGATCACCCAGGCTGCGCGCGTCGCCATCGGCAATGTGGCCAAGACCAGCGAGCGGTTCGGCGGCTGCGAATGGCTCAATGCCGCGGATGCCGACGGCTTCCTCGACAAGAGCACGTTGCAGGTCCAGCGCACCGGCGCCGGCAGCTGCATGATATTCGATCGCGAGGCCAACACCATGGCTGTCGCGGTGATTGCGATCTCGCGCGACACGGTCATCAGCATGATGAAACGCCCGGGTCCGTGCCAGCACGTGGCGATCCCCGAGCTCGGCAGCGAAGCGTTCGGCGAGCATTCCTGCACCAAGGGCAACGGCAATGCCGTCAACATCTTTGTCTGGAAGAACGGCAGGCAGGCGTCGATCCTGTTCGCGCCGGTCAAGCCGCATCCGGAGTCGGGCTCGGTGGAGCACCTGAAGGCGGTCGCCGCGCGGGTCTATGGCAAACTGTGACGGCGTCGCGTTAAGCGCCCGTCATCTGCCTTTCCTCGTCGGTCCACTCCACCTCGCCGGACATCAGCGCCGGCTGCAGCGGCGCGTCCTCAGTGATCACGTGGCCGTCCAGCGCGCGCAGCAGGGCCGCGACCAGCGCGGGCTTGCGGAGCGGTTTGGCCAGGAAGTCCGACATGCCGGCCTCGCGGCAGATCTTGACGTCCTCAGGGAAGGCATTCGCGGTCAGTGCAATGATCGGCAATACGTCGAAACGCCCGCCTCCCGCGCGGATCGCCCGGGTCGCGACGAGCCCGTCCATCTCGGGCATGCGCACATCCATCAGCACGATGTCATAATCGCCTTCGGAGACGGCCGCGACGGCCTCGACACCGTCGGTGACGACGCGCAGATCGACATCGAAGGCACCCAGCATCTTGGTCACGACCATGCGGTTGACGGCGTCGTCCTCGGCGACCAGCACCTTCAGCGGCCGGTCGAGGCCCGCAATGCGGGCCTTGAGATCGTCGGCTTCCTCGCGGCCTGCGTCCTGATCCGATATCTGCGCCTGGCTCCACGGCAGCACCAGCGTGAAGCGGAAGGTCGAGCCCTCGCCCGGCGTCGAGGTGACGCCGATGGTGCCGCCCATCTGCTCGATGATGCGCCTGGAGATCGCAAGCCCAAGGCCCGTGCCGCCGAAGCGGCGGCTGATCGAGGCGTCGGCCTGGGCGAAGTCGCTGAACAGCTGCCCGAGCTTGTCGGGCGCAATGCCGATGCCGCTGTCGGTCACGGTCCATTCGACGGTCGCGAGCAGATCGCGGCGCGCCTGGCACACGGCCTTGATCATCACCTCACCCGCGTCTGTGAACTTCACGGCATTGGAGGCGAGATTGAGCAGCACCTGGCGGATGCGCGCGACGTCGCCGCGAAGCGTCGGCGGCAGGTTCGGATCGAGCTCGACCTTGACGCCGAGACCTTTGCTCTTGGCACTCGCCCGCGCGACATTCGCGATTCCCTCGACCAGCGCCTGCGGCGCGAAGTCGATCGCCTCGAACTGGAAGCGGCCGGCCTCGAGCTTGGAGAGATCGAGGATGTCGTTGAGAATGCGCTGGAGGTTGTCGCCGGATTCGCGGATCGTGGTAACAGCCTCGCGCTGCTCCGCATCCAGATTGGTTTCGAGCAGCATGCTGGCAAGGCCGAGCACGCCGTTCATGGGCGTGCGGATCTCGTGGCTCATGACGGCGAGAAAATCCGACTTCGCCCGGCTCTCCGCCTCGGCCTTCTCCGCGCGCCAGCGCTCGGTGACGTCGCGGCCGAAGCCGCGATAGCCCAGGAACTGGCCGTCGCGGTCGTAGGACGGCTTTGCGGTCAGCGACCACAGCCGCGCCTCGCCGCCGGCGACGACCTTCAGATTCATCTCGTGCAGCGGCTCGGCATGCTCCATCAGGCCGACGATGTTGTAGGCGGCCGCCTTGTCCTCCGGGCACAGCATGTCGAGAACATCGGCGAACTGCGATCCCTTCAGAAGCGGAAGCGGCAGTTGCGCGACGTCGGCGAAGCGTTGCGGCACATCGACGAGGTGACCTTCAGCGTCGGTCTGCCACAGCCAGTCGCTGGCGTTCTCCTGAAAGTCCTTCAGCAGCAGCGAGATGATCTCGGTCTGCCGTTCGAGGTCGAGCTGAGCCTTGAGATTGCCGAGGAACAGATTGCCCTGCGAGACGATGTTGCGCGCCATGAAGAACGCGAACAACATCAGGAACACTGCCGTCACCAGATACGGCCCGGTGCCGCACAGGAGCAACGCCCCGGCGCAGGCGATGGTCATGGTGGCGAGGTAGACGAGGCCTGCGCGCGGGAAAGTCGACAGCGTGAAGGCACCACCGGACATCATGCCGACCATCAGACAGGCGAGGATGAGCTGGCTGGTTGGTCCGACGCGGCTGAACAGAGCGAGCGGCAGCGTGCCCCAGATCGCGGCAAGGAAGAATGCCTGCCGCAGCATCTGCCGCGCCGCGCGGGGCGAAGCCTCCTGCGGCGGGTTCTGATGCGAGCGCTGCCACGCGCGCACCGCGAGCGAGGCGACGGCCGTGAGGGTTACGCCCCAGATCGCAAGGAAGTCGTTCCAGCCCCTGCCCCAGAACAGGATCAGCACGATGGCGACGTTGAGCATGGTGACGGCCATGGTCACCGGGATCAGCCGCGTCACTGCATCGATCTGCTTGGCGCGGATGCGGCGCAGTTCGCGCTCGCTGAGATCGGCGGTCAGGCCGTCCTCGATCTCGAAGCCGCCGAGCCAGTACAGGAACGCGCCGACGAGACCGTCGCGCGGCTCAGTTGATTGTGAAGATTTGTCCGGCCATCCCATTCGCGGAACCTTTTCCCTATCAATGGCCTACGGCCGGCTTAAGCCGGGTTAATTTTGTGGGAGATTTTGCGGCGTCCTTGACGGGCACGTTGGCATTTTGTTCTAACCATCACCCCTGCCCGGAGCCCGCCCCCATGCCCATCAGAGTTGCCACCTGGAACGTCAATTCGGTCCGGCAGCGAATCGATCTCCTGATGACCTGGCTGAAGGAGTGCCAGCCGGACATCGTCTGCCTGCAGGAGATCAAATGCGTCGACGAGGCGTTCCCGCGGCTGGAGATCGAAGCGCTCGGCTACAACGTGGTGACCCACGGGCAGAAGACGTTCAACGGCGTCGCCCTGCTCTCCAAGCTCAAATTCGACGAGACCAAGTCGGGGCTCGCCGGCGACGACGAGGATGCGCATGCCCGCTTCCTCGAAGGCGTGGTGACGCTCAAGTCCGGCGTGATGCGCATCGCCTGCCTCTATCTGCCCAACGGCAACCCTGTCGGCACCGAGAAATATCCCTACAAGCTCAAATGGATGTCGCGGCTTCTTGAGTATTCGAAGGAGCGTCTTAAGACCGAGGAGCCGCTGATCCTCGCAGGCGACTTCAACGTCATCCCGCACGCCCGCGACGTCCACAATCCCGCTGCCTGGACCGAGGACGCCCTGTTCAAGACCGAGACGCGGGAGAGCTTTCAGTCCCTGCTCGGCCTCGGCCTGACGGATGCCTTGCGTGCCGTCACCGACGAGCCCGGGCTCTACACGTTCTGGGATTACCAGGCCGGCGCCTGGCAGAAGAACCAGGGGCTGCGCATCGACCATCTGCTGCTGTCGCCGCAGGCGAGCGACAAGCTCGCCAATGTCGGCATCGACAGCTATGTGCGGGCCTGGGAGAAGCCGTCGGATCACGTGCCTGTCTGGGCGGATCTGGATCTGGAGGCGGCGTAGGTTTTACGCGGAGTTGGTGGGAGAGGACGGCAGTCGCGGCTGCCGCAGGGTGGGCAAAGGCGCGCCCTTCGCGCGCCGTGCCCATGTTTTGCTGGATTTGGAGAGCGATCGTGGGCACGGCGCTAGTGCGCCTTTGCCCACCCTGCGGGACCGAGCTTGCGGCAGCTATTCGTGGCGGCCCTGCACCCACTGTTCCAGCATTTGCAGGCACATGGCGCGGTCGTCGTCGGAGGCCTTGGCGAAGGCGCGGTTGTAGTTTTCCTTGATCCAGGTCTCATCGGTGCTGGCACTGTCCCGCGCCAGCGTCAGCCACATCAGGCCGCGCGCGGCCTGCCGCGGCAGACGGTCGCCGTTGAACAGCATCTGCCCAAGCAGCGCCTGGGCCTCGTGCTGGCCCTTCTGGGCGGCAAGGCCGAGCCAGCGCGCCCCGTAGCGGAAATCCTCGCGCGAGGCGTCCGGCGTCTTCAGATAGAGCCGGGCGAGATCGTATTGCGCATCCGCGTTGCCGAAATAGGACGCGGCATAGGAGAACATCTCCCGCGCCCTGTCAGGATCGGCCTTGATCTTCGAGTTCGGGATGCCGCTCAGATAATAGCGGCCGAGCGCGACAAAGGCGTTGGCGACGACCTGCGCCTGCGGCGCCGACGGGCTGTCCTCGGCATGCGCATTGGCGATCTTGTTGAAATAGTCGAAGGCGCGCACGTCGTCCTGGGCGACGCCGTCGCCGCTGGCGTACATGCGGCCGAGCTTCCACTGCGCGATGGGGTGACCGCCCTCGGCGGCATATTGCAGGGCGCTGAGCGAGGTTTCCTGGGGCGCGACCGGGGCGACTGCCGACTTGCGCGCCGCACCCGCGGAACCGGGCAGACTGGTCACGACGGGGATGGTGGCGTCCTTCGGATTGACAGGCGCGCCGTCAAAGGCAAGCGCTGGCGCGGCCAGCGCACTAGCCCCCAACACAAACGCAACGATGGCACGCCTAGATGTCCGCATAGCACTGTTTCTCGTGCGCGCCGCCCGGATGGGTCACTGCCCCCCCGACCGCTGGTCCAACCTGTTGGGCATATTTCCAGAGCGCACCCGACGTGTGGTTAGTCGCGCGAGCGCTCCATTTGGTCTTGCGCTGAGCCAGCTCAGCGTCACTCAATTTTACGTTAAGGGTACCGAGGTCCGCATCGATCTCGATGATGTCGCCATCCTCGAGCAACCCGATCGGGCCGCCGACCGCCGCCTCCGGGCCGACATGGCCGATGCAGAAGCCGCGCGTGGCGCCGGAGAAGCGGCCGTCGGTGATGAGGGCGATCTTGCCGCCCATGCCCTGGCCGGTCAGCGCTGCGGTGGTCTGGAGCATCTCCCGCATGCCGGGGCCGCCCCTGGGGCCCTCGTAGCGGATCACGATGACTTCGCCTTCGCGATAGGTGCGCTTCTGGACCGCCTCGAAAGCATCCTCCTCCCGGTCGAAGCACCTGGCCGGACCGGTAAACTTGAGGTTGGACATTCCCGCGACTTTCACGATCGCACCTTCTGGCGCCAAATTGCCCTTCAGACCGACCACACCGCCTGTGACGGTGATGGGCTTGTCTGCCGGGTGCACCACGTCCTGGTGCGGATTCCATTTCACGCTCTTGAGGTTTTCGGCGATCGTTCGACCGGTGACCGTAATGCAGTCGCCGTGGAGAAATCCGTTGTCGAGCAGCGTCTTCATCAGAAGCGGTATGCCGCCAACTTCAAACATGTCTTTGGCGACATAACGGCCACCCGGCTTCAAATCCGCGACATAAGGTGTCTTTTTGAAGATTTCGGCGACGTCGAATAAGTCAAACTTGATGCCGCACTCATGCGCGATCGCCGGCAGGTGCAGCGCAGCATTGGTCGAGCCGCCTGACGCGGCGACGACGGCAGCGGCATTCTCCAGCGCCTTGCGGGTGACGATGTCGCGCGGCCGCAGATTTTGCGCAATGAGGTCCATCACCTTCTCGCCCGCGGTCATGCAGAACGCGTCACGGATTTCATACGGTGCCGGAGCACCGGCCGAGTAAGGCAGCGCAAGGCCGATCGCCTCAGAGACGGTCGCCATGGTGTTGGCGGTGAACTGCGCGCCGCAGGCGCCCGCCGAGGGGCACGCCACGCGCTCGATCTCGTCGAGGTCCTCGTCCGACATGGCGCCGACCGAATGCTTGCCGACGGCCTCGAACATGTCCTGCACGGTGACCTGCTGCCCGCGGAAATTGCCGGGGAGGATCGAGCCGCCGTAGATGAAAATCGAGGGCACGTTGAGGCGGACCATCGCCATCATCATGCCCGGCAGCGACTTGTCGCAGCCGGCAAGGCCAACGAGCGCGTCATAGGCATGCCCGCGCACGGTCAGCTCGACGGAATCGGCGATGCATTCGCGCGACGGCAGCGAGGAGCGCATGCCGTCGTGGCCCATAGCGATGCCGTCGGTGACGGTAATGGTGCAGAATTCGCGCGGCGTGCCGCCGGCGGAGGCGACGCCCTTCTTCACCGCCTGCGCCTGGCGCATCAGCGAGATGTTGCAGGGCGCGGCTTCATTCCAGCACGAGGCGACGCCGACGAAGGGCTGATGGATCTGCTCGGTGGTCAGACCCATGGCGTAGAAGTAGGAGCGATGGGGCGCGCGCGAAGGGCCTTCCGTCACGTGACGGCTCGGCAGCCTCTGCTTGATGTTGGCCTTGGCGTCCATCGCGACCAGTTTCCTCAGGTCCAGTTTCCCGGCTAACCCTTGTCAGTTCAGGAACATCAGACCCAAGATTTGAATCGACCTTGGGATTTCCTGCCGCCTGCAAGGGACCAGCCCGGGCCCCTGAAACATTTGAGTGATTTTATTCATGTTCGGGTGTGGCCAAAAAGCGGCGCCCGTGCGAACGACCGGTGATGAGGGTTAAATCCACCGTGAGTGTTGCTCAGGCAGCACAATCGTTACCGGGAAGACACGGGTTCGCTTACCGTGATACCCGCGCACAAATGACATCTCACAATCTCTGATTTCATGGCGCGCAGCGTGCGACCGGTCGCGCAGCAGATGCGGGAGGGATCGCGACTGAGTCGGCGTTCGCCGTGAGGTGAAGACGGCGCGGATTGACTCATATAGGGTACCCCCCTATCTTACCTTGATGTCGCACACCATCAAGCACAAGTCGAAGCTCATCGGCCGCGTCAGGCGCATCAAGGGTCAACTTGAAGCCGTCGAGCGCGCGCTGGAATCGGAGATCGGCTGCGCCGATGTGCTGATGCTGGTGGCTTCGGTGAAAGGCGCGATCAGCGGTCTCACCACCGAGCTCCTGGAAGACCACATCCGCCACCATGTCGTGGATCCCGCGCACGAGAAGGATCCGGAGAAGGCCAAGGGCGCCGCCGACCTCATCGACGTCGTCCGCACCTATTTGAAGTGAACGAGATGACTGACCTGTCTCACCTGCTCCAGCAGAGCAGCGCACACGCATGGCTGTTTGTGCCGAGCGCGATCCTGCTCGGCGCGCTGCATGGTCTCGAGCCCGGGCATTCCAAGACGATGATGGCCGCGTTCATCATCGCCGTACGTGGCACCGTGCTGCAGGCCGTGCTGCTCGGCCTGTCGGCGACCATCTCGCACACGGCGATCGTCTGGGCGGTCGCGCTCGCGGGATTGTATTTCGGCCAGGAACTGTCAGGCGAACGCAGCGAGGCGTATCTGCAACTCGTCTCCGCCGCGATCATCATCGGCATCGCCACCTGGATGGTCTGGCGCACCTGGCGCGACCAGAACCACGCGCACGATCATCATCATCACCATCATCACCACCACGACGAGCCGCAATCGATCTCGCTCGCCGGCTTCGCGCTGCAGCTGGAGGTGTTCGAGCACGGCGTGCCGCCGCGCTGGCGGATCCGGAGCGAGACCGGCGCGCTTCCCGGTGCCGGCGACATCACCGTAGCCACCATCCGCGAGGATGGCGCGGAGCAGACCTTCGCATTCACTGCAGGGGACGGATATCTCGAAAGCGTCGACGAGATTCCCGAGCCGCATGCGTTCAAGGCGCGCGTCACCCTCGCCGGCGACGCGACCGAATTGCTGTTTGAAGAACACGAGCACGACCACGACCACATGGCTCTCGGCGACGCGGACGACGCGCATGCGCGCGCCCACGCCGCCGACATCCGCGAACGCTTTGCCGGGCGCACCGTCACCACGGCGCAGATCGTCCTGTTCGGCCTCACCGGCGGGCTGATCCCCTGCCCCGCCGCAATTACGGTGCTGCTGCTCTGCCTTCAGCTGAAGCAGTTCAGCCTCGGCTTCGTCCTCGTACTGTCCTTCGGCATCGGGCTCGCGATCACGATGGTGTCGGCGGGCGTTCTCGCCGCGCTCAGCCTGCGCCACGTCGAACGGCACTGGAGCGGCTTCAGCCGCTATGCCCACCGTGCGCCCTATGTCTCGGCGGCCCTGATCGTCTTCGTCGGCCTCTACACCGGCTGGATGGGCTTGCACGAACTGATGACGTGACCGCGGCGCATCTTGCGGTTTCCGGACGATCCCGCATAGAATGCCCCGGTGGGGACGAAGCGGACTCCCCGTGAGACTTCGGTCCAAGTCTGCGCAGCACGCAATTCGTGGAGCTTGCGCATGGACACCAAATCACCTCACCGATATTCGATTGCCATTGTTTCGCGCGGCGATGCCGACGCCCGCCGGAACACCACCCCGCAGACCAGCCGCTTCGTGCGCGTCTTCGAAGCGCTCGCCGCCGCCGGCATCGACGCACAGGTGGCGATCTACGACGAAAGCTTCACTGAAGCCGTCCGCGAGCAATTGCTTGGGGTCGACGGCGTACTGGTCTGGGTCGATCCGATCCACCAGGGCAAGACGCGGGCCGAGCTGGATGTGCTGCTGCGCGACGTCGCGGCACATCGGCCAGTACATGGGCCCTGGGTCAGCGCACACCCTGATGTCATCCTGAAGATGGGCGTCAAGGAGGTGCTGTACCGGACGCGCCATCTGGGCTGGGGTGCGGACACCCATCGCTACGACACCGCGGCCGCGTTTCGGGCGGAATTTCCACAGCGCCTGCAAGCCGGCGGTCCGCGCGTGCTCAAGCAGAACCGCGGCAATGGCGGCCAGGGCGTCTGGAAGGTCGAGGGGCTGGCAAGCGCGGTCCCGACGGTCCGCGTGCTCCACGCGCTGCGCGGCAGCTTGCCTGAGGACATGCCGCTCGAGGCCTTCCTGGCGCGCTGCGAGCCGTATTTCGGCTGGGGCGGCTGCATCATCGATCAACCGTTTCAACCGCGTCTGCCCGACGGCATGATCCGCTGCTACATGAGCGGCGCGAAAGTCGCAGGCTTCGGACACCAGCTGATCAAGGCGCTGATCCCGCCGCCGGCCGAAGGGCCCGACTCGCCTGAGGCGCAACCGGGCCCGCGCATCATGCATGGCCCCGACGCGCCGCAATTCCAGGCGCTGCGGCGGCTGATGGAGGATGAGTGGACGCCGCAGATGATGGAGCTGCTCTCCATCGGCGAAGCATCGATGCCGGTGATCTGGGACGCCGACTTCCTGTTCGGGCCACGCAATACAGATGGCGCCGACACCTACGTTCTCTGCGAGATCAATGCGAGCTCGTGCTTCGCGGTCCCCGACGAGGCACCGGCGGCGATCGCACGAACGGTTCGCGAGCGACTGGTGGGCGCGAGCCGCTAGACGGTCGCGCCGCGATCGAACCGCGCGAACATCGCACTCGTCAAGCCGCCGAGCAGGGTCCAGAACACCAGGCTCGTCACCGTCACCGCGGTGACGAACTGGTGCGACAGCGATGACGGCACGTTGGTCTCGACATTGGCGAGATCAGGCGCGCCGATCAGGTGCGGCAGCGTCAGCAGGATCACGCCCGATATCGCCGCCGGCACCGTGCGGCGGAAGGCGATCAAAGCGAGCCCTCCCGCCGTCGCCAGCACGGCGGCGAGCCACCAGATCTGGCGCGACAGCAGCGGCGCCGAGGGCACGCCGGGCAGCTCCGGCGGCAGGCCGAGGCCGGGCGCGAGGGTGAAGACGGCAAAGCCCGCCAGCCCCCACAACAGGCCTTCGTGCCAGGAGACGCTCACCCCGGTCGCACCGCTGCGCACGGCGAAGAAGCCGGCCAGCAGCAGCGCGAAGCCGACCGCGGTCAGCACATTGGCGGCGGCGGTGTAGGCGTTGCGCTCAAAGCCGTCGCGCGGCTCCCAGGCACCGCCATGATCGTGGTCGCCAGCGCCATGATCATGGTCGCCGTGATCGTGGGCTGCGTGGTCGTGGTCGGCATGGTCATGGCCGGCCGCCGCCGGCTGCGCCGTGGCCGGCGCATCATGCGGATGCGCCTCCGCCGCCTTCTCGAAGACTTCCGCCTTCAGGATCAGGGGGACGGTACCGAACTGCTGGACGACGGTGACGAGGAGACCGACGACGAAACCCGAGATGACCGACGCGAAAACGATCGCGCGAAACGTGCTCATGCCTTCAAGGTCAGTGGCAGGGGAACGCGTTCGAGTGGCGAACGTCGTGGGCGGCGTTATGGACGACGTCGATATGGGAGAAGCCGACCATGCCGACGACGAACACGCCGAGCACCATGGCCATCACGGCCTGCGACAGGCGTCCCACCTGCCCTGCGGCGACCGGGAGCGTGATCGGGGTCTGGGCGCTGGCGAGCTGGGACTGGCTCATGGTCTATTCTCCATTGGCGATTTGCGCGTCTTCTAGCAGCTTCCGGGCGATGTCGCGACTGGTAAGATGCAGGCTGGTCCCGGGCAAAATGTCCTTGCGGGCGATCTTGGCGGCCGCGGCCGCGCGAAAGGCGACTTCAAACCGCCGGAAATAGCCGAGGCAGGTCTCGGGCATGGGATCCGTCCCGAGCAGCGTCCGGAAAGCGCCGCGATGCACGGCGCAGATCGCGCCATGTCCGGCCACGGGAAACACCAGCGAGGCGATATCGTCGCGCCATTGGGCATCGCTGCTCAAGCGGTTGCGCGTCCCCGCCCGAGGGGGCCGATCAGGCGGACGATCTCGCAGGCGGCAATGAGGCCCGCGAGCCACAGCGCAGAGGTCAGCCCGATCCGCGTGACGATGACCGCCGTGAAAGCGCCCTGCCCGCCGAGGAACGGCGTCGCGGCAAACAGCGCAAGCTCATAGGCCGCATAGGCGGCGACAAGGGCAATCGCCAGCATCAGCGGTGTGCGGCCCTGCGGCAGAGTGCGAAGCATGATCGAGGCCGCAACGGTCGCGGCCAGCGCCGCGGCGCCGATCACAAGGCCCCAGGCGATGGTGCTGGCATCAACGGGGTAGTGCAGCGCGCCGAAGCCGATGCACTGGTTCACCAGCCACGCGCCGGTGACCACCGGCAGCGCCTGACGCAGCGGCAGCGCGGCCGCAGCCACGACCGCGAACGCCGCGAACGGCGTCGCACAGGCAAGCGCAAGGCTTGCCAGCGCGCAGGCCACAGTCAGCAGCGCGAAGCAGAACAGGGCGGCATAGCGCGGCGCGACCGGGTGAAGCCTGACATGGTCGGAATGCGGCGGCAGGATCGTGAGGGCCATGAAAAATCTCCTGACACCGATCCTACCATATTGTCGGACAACTCCGCCAACCGCCCCCACGGCGTGAGACAGGCACTAGCCCGCCCTCGCGTTGGGTTGAAGACGGGCGAGCTACGCTCGCCCTCTCGTTGGGTTGAAGACGGGCGAGCTACGCTCGCCCTCTCGGGCGCTGGGCCTGAGCCCAGGCCACCGTGACGTCGTGCGACGGAGCGTCGATCCGCTTGATCGGGGTGAGCTCGCCGGAGGCGGAGACGATCGCGGTCTCCTCTCGGCCACAGCGCGGGCACACGAAGCTGACTTGGTGCGGCTGCGCCGACCAGCTCGAACGTTTGACATTGGCCGCCATCGGCCATGCTTCGCAATGCGAGCACGACACCAGAAACCGGCCAGGATCGAGCATACCCATTCCTTAGGACTCCGCGTACTGCCGCCCTCCTCCAATGATTAACCCATGTGAATCGTTCCGGTGCGGAGGCACCGTCAGCCCGCACGGTTCCCCGATCGCGGCCACATCACAGGAGGCGCCTGCGCCCTCACCGCGCGCCGTGGAGCGTGCAGGCGGTCGTGCAGGTGACGGTGTTGCCGTGGTCGCACGCCTTGCAGGCGGCCACGCACTGGTTCATGTCGCGGGGATTGTAGGAGCTGTAGTTGCGCATCGGGCAGAGCGGGGTCGAGCCGGTGACGTCCTGCTCCTGGTTGCAGGCTGCGGTCAGAAGCGCAAACAAGGCGACCACAAACAGACGCATGGGGATGTCAACCACCGAGGAGTGACGTTCGCGGGCAGCGTTGCACCACAACCTTGCCCCAGGCATTCCCATCGCCGGGAACCGCAACGCGCGAATCTCCGGACATCATCGAGGATGCGTCTCAAATGTTAAGAACGGATTGCGGCCGCGCGACCTTCCGCAAAGACACGGATGCGGAACATCGTGCCTCGTTCCTGGCCGCGCCTTTTTCGGACCGGCGTCAGGCGGCGGCCTTGGTCGCGATCGCCTGGCGCATGTCCACCGCGAGCTGACGGTACTGCTCCGAAAGCTTCAGGTAGAATTCGCGCTTGGTGCTGTCGGTCGCAAGCTTGGCAATCAGCTCGCATTCGGCGGTGAGCGTCTCGAAGCGCTCCAGCCTGTCCTCAAGTTCTGTCATCGGCGTGTCCCCATCAAACGCCTCAGGGACAGCAAACCTAAGCCCGGAAAATGGGTCACGGCCAACATCGTTATGAAGTAGAATCAATTATTC
>Ga0209148_1000260_pt1 | contig 82737 bp, 73 predicted proteins | sample AraplaCol_mMF_r2_2_FD_184288 | JGI IMG/M metagenome (GOLD analysis project Ga0209148, IMG submission 184288) | Arabidopsis root microbial communities from North Carolina, USA - plate scrape CL_Col_mMF_r2 (SPAdes) (version 2) | ecosystem: Host-associated > Plants > Roots > Endosphere | place...
TGCTTCCAGGATTGAGCAGCATGTCGGCGATGCGCGCCACCGGGATGAAATCCCTGACACCGTTGCGGCCCTGCCCGAGCGTCGGTCCCGGCACGTCGTTGACGCGGCGCCCGTAATAGCCGATCGCGCCCAGCGAGTAGGCGTAGCCACCGCCGGGAAGACCGATCTGGCCGAGCGCTGCCGCCAGCACCATGCCCATCCAGACCGGCTGCTCGCCATGCTCGGCGCGCTGCAGCGAATGCGAGACGGTGATGAGCGTGCGCTTGCCGGCAAGCCGCCGCGCGAGCACGCGAATTGTGTCGGCGTCGAGGCCGCAGATCGCGGCCGCCCATTCGGCATGCTTTGGCTGACCATCACTCTCGCCGGTGAGGTAACGCAAAAACACCGGCCACCCCTCCGTGTAGCGATCGAGAAAGGCCTGGTCATGCAGGCCTTCGCTGACTAGCGTGTGGACGATGCCGAGCATCAACGCGGTGTCAGTGCTCGGCGTGCAGGTCATCCATTCAGCACCGGCCTCAACAGGCAAATCTTCGCGCAGCGGGCTCATCAGGATGAACTCGCAGCCGCGCTTGCGCGCCGCTTGCATCGCCCCGCGCTCGACATGCTTGCTGATCGAGCCGCCGGCCACCATCGAGTTCTTCAGCGCCATGCCGCCGAACGCGAGCACGATCTCGGTCTTATCAGCGATCTGCTCCCAGGTGACGTTGCGCTTGGTGATGTCCTCATAACCCGCCAGGATCTGCGGCAGCAGCACGGAGGACGCGCCGGAGGAATAGGAGTTCACCGAGCGGACATAGCCGCCGAGTGCGATGTTGAGGAAGCGATGCACCTGGCTTTGCGCGTGATGCAACCGGCCCGCGCTCGACCAGCCATAGGAGCCGCCGAACACGGCACCGGGGCCGCGCGTATCGCGGATGCGCGCCAGCTCGTCGCCGAGCAGATCCAGCGCCTTCTCCCAGCTTACGGAGACGAATTCGTCGCGGCCGCGGCGATCATCGGGGCCGGGCCCACGCTCGAGCCAGCCGCGGCGGATGGCGGGCTGCGCAATGCGCGCCCGATGGCGAAGCGCGCCGGGGAAATTGTCGATGATGCCGTTCGGATCGGGATCGCCGCCATAGGCGCGCACCTCGAGCCCGGCCGCGCCATTGCGCGCGGAAAACACGCCCCAATGAGAGGTGTGGGGCTTGAATCCATCCGACAAATCGAGGCCGGGGTCGGGGAAGCCAATCGTATCGTCCATCGCGTGGCCCTCAATCGCGGAGCGCCGCGCAGGCAGCTCCGGTCACAATTGACTTGCCAATATAATGAGGCCCGCGCGTGCAGGGCAACGGAATACCGATGCACGGAACCTGCGCGCATGGCCGCATCCGCAGATCGCAGCCCTTTGAGGCGCGCAGTTTCCGCCGCGTCATTGCGAGCGCAGCGAAGCAATCCAGACTGTCGCCGCTGAGGGATGCTGGATTGCTCCGCTGTGCTCGCAATGACGGAGCGAGGTGCACCGGCATGAATTTTCCGGCTGCGTTCGAGCTTGGAGAGGCGTCTTCTCGTTCTCAGTGGACACCACCCGTGTTCCTTGCCCGGCATTTCGTCGCACCGCCTTCCACCATCGTCGGCATTGCTGCCCCCTCCCCGATGCAACATGATGGGTCTGCCGGTGACGACTGTGCTTGTGGCAGCTGGAGGTCATCTGATGGACGAAAACGATATCCGCAACTTCATCGCGGAGGTAAAGCAAGGCACGCTGTCGCGGCGCTCGTTCATCCAGACCATGGCTGCGGTGGGGATCACGGCGCCGGTTGCGAGCCAGATCCTGCTCTGGAATGACGTGGCGATGGCGGACGCTACACTGCAATACAAGCCGACCAAAGCCGGCGGCGGCGGTCCGCTCAAGATGCTGGTCTGGCAGGCCCCGACCCTGCTCAATCCGCATTTCGCGCTCGGCACCAAGGACCAGGTCGCCTCGCGTGTCTTCTTTGAGCCGCTCGCGGGCTGGGACAAGGAGGGCAACCTCATCCCCTGTCTCGCCGCCGAGATTCCGACCAAGGCCAATGGCGGGCTGTCGGCTGACGGCACCAGCGTGACCTGGAAGCTGAAGCAGGGCGTGAGATGGCATGACGGCAAGCCCTTCACCGCCGACGACGTCGTGTTCACCTGGACCTATGCAGCCGATCTCGCGACGGCCGCCTACACCACGGGGTCCTACAAGGACATCATTGTCGAGAAGATCGACGACCACACCGTCAAGGTCACCTTCAAGGCGCCCACCCCGTTCTGGGCCGATCCCTTCGTCGGCGCGGTCGGACAGATCCTGCCAAAACATCATTTTGGCGACTATGTCGGTGCCAAATCGCGCGACGCGCCGGGCAATCTGAAGCCAATCGGCACCGGTCCTTACAAATTCGTCGAGTTCAAGCCGGGCGATCTGCTCCGGACCGAACGCAATCCCGACTATCACGTGAAGAGCCAGCCTTTTTTCGACGCGTTCGAGATCAAGGGCGGCGGCGACGCAGTCTCTGCCGCGCGCGCCGTGCTGCAGACCGGCGAATACGACTATGCCTGGAATCTGCTGGTGGAGGACGAGATCCTCAAGCGCATGGAGACCGGTGGCAAAGGCAAGGTCGAGTACACGACCGCCGGCGGCATCGAGTTCATCATCCTCAACACCACGGACCCCTGGACCGAGGTCGACGGTGAGCGATCCAACGCCAGGACCAAGCATCCGACGCTGTCCGATCCAGCCGTGCGCCGGGCGCTCAACCTGCTGATCGATCGCGAGGGAATCCAGAAATTCATCTACGGCCGCGCCGCCGTCGCAACGGCGAGCTTCGTCAACCAGCCCCCGCAATTCAAGTCAGGCGAGCTGAAATACGAGTTCAACATCGACAAGGCGAATAAGATCCTCGACGAGGCCGGCTGGAAGATGGGGGCGGACGGCATCCGCGCGAAGGACGGCAAGCAGCTGAAATACGTGTTCCAGACCTCGATCAACGCGCCGCGGCAGAAGGCGCAGGCCATCATCAAGCAGGCCTGCCAGAAGGCCGGGATCGAACTCGAGCTCAAATCGGTCACCGCGTCGGTGTTCTTCTCGTCCGATGTCGGCAATCCCGACACTTACACGAAATTCTACTGCGACATGGAGATGTACAATGCGACGCAGCCGCAGCCCGACCCCGAGCGGTTCCTGAACCAGTGCGTCTCCTGGGAGATCGCGAGCAAGGACAATAAATGGCTTGGCCGCAACGTCTCGCGCTGGTCCGATCCGGAGGCCGACAAGGCCTACAAGGCCGCGCAGAACGAACTCGACCCGGTTAAACGCGCTGCGCTGCTGATCAAGGTCGACGAGATCTTCTGCGGGGCCAACATCTTCCTGCCGCTGCTCTCGCGCTACATCGTCGGCGGCGCCGTCAATGGCTTGATGTCTGATATCTCGGGGTGGGACGTCACGACGTGGAATATTGCGAGCTGGTATCGGAGCTGACGGGCCGCGGCTGCGAGCCTGGCTCTCTCAACGCGCCGGGCCGCAGGCCGTATTTGCGCATGATGGCCTTGCTCAGAGCGCTTTCGGATGCGTAGCCGACCTCATGGGCGATCTTCGCGATCGGATCTGAGGTGCCAGCCAGCCGCTTGCGCGCGACCGCCAGTCTGAGATCGGACAGGAACGTCATCGGCGCGACACCTGTGCGCCTCTGAAATGCGCGCACCAGCGTCGCACGCGAGGCGATCGCGACGTCAGCCATCTCGTCGAGCGTCCAGTCGCGGGCGAGATCGCCAAGGATCGCCAGCACGACGCGCGCCGTGGCGCGGTCCTGCAGGAGCGACAGCGTGCCGTTCCCTGAAGCCTCCCCGGTCAGGTGGTCGCGAAGCATCATGACGAACAGCGCCCTCGCGAGATCGGCCGCGACCATCTCCGAACCTGCCCGCCCCGCATCCAGCTCCTCGCGGATGTCGAGCAAGAGGCGCCGAAACCTTTCCAGCAGCGGCTCCCCAGCCGTGCGCAGGATGATCTCGTCGGGAAGAGCTGAGATCAGCGGGTTCTCATCCGAGGTTTCGAACAGGAAGCGACCGCAGAGCAGCTCGGTATCGACCGCGGCATCAAGCGTGGCGCGTTGACGCACGCCATTGCGGATCTCGGTCGAGACCCGCCCTGCAACGGCCCTCGCCTCGCTCCGGACCAGATGACTGTCGCCGTGCGGCAGCAGGAGAATGTCGCCGGCCTCCAGCCGTTGCGGGACCAGGCCCGGCCTCTCGACCACGCAAGAGCCCCGCGTCACCATGTGGAATTGTGCCCATCCCCTGCCGTTCGCCGCGTGGGGCGACTCCCAGCTGCCACCGAACCTGCAGGAATCCTCGATCACAGGGCGGATCCTGAACAGCGGCACCATCGCATTCAACAGTTCGGCTGCTTCAGCCTCCGACATCAGCACTCCTTGATCCGCCCGGACATGAGTCCGAGCCGCCCGGCCATATCCGTGAGCGGTACGCGCCCGCACATTAGAGGCACCACACCGATGGAGGTTAGCATGGCAATGCTCGACTGGAACACCGATCGCCGCCAGCTCGTCGCCGGCGTTGGCGAAATCGGGAAGCTGTCGCCGGACATGGTCAAGGGTTACGCGACGCTGAGCGGCGCCGGCGCCAAAGCCGCCCATCTCGATGCCAAGACGCGCGAGCTGATCGCACTCGCCGTCGCCATCAGCCTGCGTTGCGACGGCCGTATCACCGTCCATGCCGCCGAAGCCAAGAAGCATGGCGCGCAAAATGAGTGGGCGCGCCAACGCTCACTCCTTCTAACACAACCTAACAAGCAATCTTCACAGCGTGCGGTAAACGTCGCGGCATGAATGCGATCGGATTTTCCAAAACGCACGATGACCGATGGGAGATCGTATGACGTTGAAGACGCCAATCGAAATGTTGTCACGGCCCGCGAATATGTCGCGGCGTGGCTTCGTGGGAGGACTGTCGGCAGGTATTCTTGGCGTGGCCGCGACCGAGGCAGCCAATGCCGAATCGCTAGCGGATGTACCCGATCGCGGGCCCGGCGCCGAGCTCGGCGCGCACAGCGAACGATCCCGCTTCGTCAAGATCGATCGCATTCCGGAGGCCACGCCGGGCAAGCGCAACGTCGATCCCGGCGATGCCATCAATTCCAAGACACCGCACCAGAAGCTGGTCGGCAACATCACGCCGACCGATCTGCATTACGAACGCAGCCATTCCGGTGTGCCCGATATCGATCCCGCGCAGCACCGGCTGCTGATTCACGGCATGGTGCAAAAGCCGCTGGTGTTCAGCGTCGACGATCTCAAGCGGATGCCGTCGATCTCGCGCGTGGTCTTCATCGAATGCACCGGCAATGGCTGGGAGAACTGGAAGAAGGCGGACCCCGAGCTGACAGTGCAGAACACGCATGGCCTCGTCAGCACCAATGAATGGACCGGCGTGCCGCTCAAATTCCTGATCGACCTCGTCGCCAAGGACAAAGGCTCGACCTGGATGCTGGCTGAGGGTGGCGACGGCGCAGGCGTCGACCGCAGCATTCCGCTCACCGACGAGATCGTCAACGAGGCCTTCGTCGCCTACGGCCAGAACGGCGAGCCGCTGCGGCCCGCGCACGGCTTTCCGATGCGGCTGGTGATGCCGGGCTTCGAGGGCAACCTCAACATCAAATGGCTGCGCCGTCTCAAATTCGGCAACGCGCCCTGGATGACGCGCTGGGAGACGGCGCGCTATACGCAGTTGCATGCCGACGGCAAGGCCCGGCAATTCCAGCTGCGGATGGACACCAACTCCGTCATCACCAAGCCCTCGGGCATGATGCAGATCCAGCCGGGATATGTCAGCATCTCGGGCCTCGCCTGGAGCGGTCATGGCAAGATCGCCAGGGTCGAAATCTCGACCGACGGTGCCAAGAGCTGGCAGCAGGCACAATTGAGCCTGCCGGTGCTGCCCAAGGCGCAAGTACGATTCCAGATGGATTGGGTGTGGGACGGCAGGCCGACCACGATCGTCAGCCGTTCCAAAGACGATCAGGGCAACGTTCAGCCGGATCGGAAATCCTTCATCGCGGCGATGGGGACGAACGCGCTGTTTCACTACAACGCCCAGCAGAGCTGGAGCATCGACGAGGCCGGGAGGGTCCGCAATGTCCTCGCATAGCAAGCTGTTTCTCGCCGGCATCATCACCGCCGGGCTGCTCGCGGCGCCCGCGTTTGCGTTCGATTTTGGCCGTCCGGCGACGCCTGACGAGATCAAGCTATGGGACATCGACGTCGGTCCCGACGGCAAGGGGCTGCCTGACGGCAGCGGCACTGCCGTGCAGGGCAAGCAGGTTTTTTCAGACTATTGCGCGGCCTGTCATGGCGAGAACGGCCAGGGCGGCATCAAGGATCGCCTTGCCGGCGGACAGGGCACGCTCGCCTCCAACATGCCGGTCAAGACGGTCGGCAGCTTCTGGCCCTATGCGACGACGCTGTTCGACTACATCCATCGCGGGATGCCTTATCCGACGCCGGGCTCGCTCAGCACCGACGAGACCTACGCCGTCACCGCCTACATTCTGAGCCTGAACGGCATCGTTCCCGCAGACGGCAAGGTCGACAAGGACTCCCTGCCGAAGATCAGGATGCCTAATCGCGACGGTTTTGTTCCGGATCCGGAGTTCGATCCCGCAAGACTGTTCCACAAGAAGTGAGCGCGTGCCGTGACGCTCTCGGCACTGATCAGGATCGTCGCGCTGGCTGCAGCGACGTGTTTATGGGAGACCCAGGCCATGGCTGCAGACGGACTCATCACCATCAAGAGCAATTTCGGACCTGAGGACACCATGAAGCGGCTCGAGGCCGAGGTGAAGGCCCGGGGCCTCACCGTGTTCGCCCATGTCGATCACGCCGCGGGTGCCAAGGCGGTCGACCTGACGCTGCGCCCGACTGATCTTCTCATCTTCGGCAATGCCAAGGGTGGCACGCCGTTGATGCAGCAGGCGCAGACCGCCGGCATCGACCTGCCGCTGAAGGCGCTGGTCTGGCAGGACGAGCAGGGCGCAACCTGGCTGTCCTACAACGATCCGGCCTGGCTCGCACAACGTCACGGCGCTGGCGAGCCGGCCAAGCCCGTCGTCGCAGCGCTGACCGGCGCATTGCATGCGATCGCGACCAAGGCTACCGCGCCATAGCGAGAGGAGGTGTCCATGACCAGCACCAACAATCAACCGGCCGTCGCGCCGTCGGGCTCCGAAGGCGGCAAGGTCGCCAGATGGATTGTCATCGCGGTGCTGAGCGCCCTGCTCCTTGCAGCCTCCGTTCTCGGCTATCTCGGCTGGACCAGCACGGATACCAGGGTTCCGGAAGCCGGTTATGTCGCACTGGTGCTCGGCGTGGTGTTCTCGCTCGTCGTCGGCGCAGGCCTGATGGCGCTGGTGTTCTACAGCAGCCGCAAGGGCTATGACGAGCCGGTGGTGCTGATCCCCGAGCCGGAGAGCGATCCGGAGGACGGACGCGACGCGCAGCACTGACGAGGCGCGTCGACACATGACCGCCGCGCGGAACTGGGCTGCGCTGCCGTCTCTTGGATTTTCGTCCAATGACGGGCTAGGTCAGGTCAGATCCGGAATGCTGGGAAGGCTTCGGTGTCAATCGAGGCCTTTTTCGTGACCGGAGCGAGTCCCGCTGCAATTGTTCGACATGAAGCTATACGACAACCGAGCCTGGTTCCTGGTGCTTCCCGCGCTGGTCATCGTGACCTTTGTCGGAATCCTGCCCCTGATCGCCGTCACCAATTACTCCTTCCAGGACCTGTTCAGCCTGAACAATCCGTATTGGGTCGGCGTCGACTGGTACCGGAACATCATTAGCTCGGAACGCTTCTACGCGAGTCTCGGCCGTAGCTTCCTGTTCTCGGCGATCGTGCTGTCGATCCAGCTTCCGCTCGGCATCTGGATCGCGCTGCTGCTGCAGCGCTCCAACCAGTTCATCGTCAGCACCGTCCTCGTTCTGATCACCGTGCCGCTGGTGGTGCCCTGGAATATGATCCCGGTGATCTGGCTCAATTTCATCAATCCCAATGCCGGTCTCGCCGGCAAAATGCTGGCGTGGCTGGGCATCGGCTTCGACTACAAATTCAACGCCCTGCACACCTGGATCGTGCTGGTCGTGATGGACACCTGGCACTGGCTGGGGCTGGTCGTCGTGCTCGCCTATGCCGGCATCTCCAGCATTCCAACCGCATATTACCAGGCCGCGGCCATCGACGCCGCATCGCAATGGCAGGTGTTTCGCTTCATTCAGCTGCCGAAAATGAAGACCGTGCTGTCGATGGCCGTGCTGCTTCGCTTCATGGACAGCTTCATGATCTATATCGAGGCCTTCCGCATCAATGCCGGAGGCCCTGACAGCGCCACCGCGTTTCTCAGCCTCGACCTCGGCGAGGAGATCCTGTCCTTCAACTACGGACCATCAGCGGCGCGCTCGATCGTCTACTTCCTGATCGTGCTGACGGTTGCATGGACCTTCAAGGCAGCGACGAGCGCACGGGCACCCGTCGCGATGGAGCCCGCCAAGTGAGGTCATCAATTGGGCGGATCGCCCTGTTTACCGTGATCGGCGCCTTCATTCTTGTGCCGCTGGCGCAGACGATCATCACCAGCTTCGTCTCGACACTGCCGAGAGCCGGGATCGCGGAGGGGCATTTCAGCCTCGTCAACTACCAGAACATCCTGCATTCCGCCGCTCTGAAGGACTCGATCGTCAACTCCATCATCTATGTCGTGCTGAACGTCGCGCTGTGCCTCGGCGTCGGGCTGCCGGCCGCCTATGCGTTTGCGCGCTACAGCTTCGCGGGCGATCGCCAGCTGTTCTTCCTGCTGCTGGTGTTCCGGATCACGCCGACCGTCGTGCTGTCGCTGCCGATCTTCGTCCTGTTCGCTCAGATTGGCCTTGCCAATACACCGGTCGGAATCGCGCTGGTCCATTGCGTCTTCAACATCCCGATCTCGATATGGATCCTGGAAGGCTTTATCTCGGCAGTGCCGCGCGAGTTCGACGAGACCGCATTCCTGGATGGCCATTCGTTGCCGAGCTTCTTCTTTCGTCACCTCATTCCGGCGATTGCCCCCGGCATCGGCGTCGCCGCGTTCTTCTGCTTCATATTCTCCTGGGTGGAGGTGGTGCTGGCCCGCATCCTGACCACGACCGGGGGCAAGCCGATCACCATGGCCATCAACGCGCTGTTTGGCTTTCGAACCGATTTCGGCCTGGTCATGGCGATGACGGTACTCGCCGTCGTGCCGGGAATCGCGATGATCTATTTTGTTCGCAATCACCTTGCGAAGGGCTTTGTGATCCGGACTTGACGTCGTGGGCCTGCTCGGGGGCTTGGTCAGCACCAACATCCAACCAAATGAGAAGCTGAATTCCCTCATTGGATGTTCTCGGACATTTTTGTCTCCTTTAAGTTGTAGCATCGCCCGCGAAGGGACCTCTGTTGCGTGCCGGCGTGCTCGAATGCGCTTCGCGTCGTCTCATCGGCCGTCCGTTGACGAGATTGAGGCAAATGATACGATTTAACGAGTGCCCGGCCTCGTCGATCGAACCGGGCACCGGAATGAAGGCGTGAGGGGCCAGCCCCGTCGTGCCAAGCGTCGCACGTGCGTCCTGCCCATCATGCGTCCCGCACGCGGAAACACAGAAACGGTAACGGCGCGCATTGCCGCATCGGGGCAGTCTTATGGAGGGTGAGGTGGAGTACCGGGCGAGCCCGTCACGGCTCGGGCCCGAACTCGGCGGCGGCATGGTCTACCGACATGAATCTCTCATCGTTTATGGGCGCCGGCTGGGCCCACGGTCCGCAGGTTCTCTGCGACGAAGAAGGGATTCTGCTGTGCCGCACCTCTCGCGAACGCATTGACGGTGAACGGCAGGTGGTGCTGGCCGTCGTTCCGGCCGCAGAACATCCAAGCCCGCAAAGCCTCGACCGGCTGGCCCACGAATTTGCGTTGAAGGACGAACTGGACAGCGCCTGGGCGGCGAAGCCGCTCGAGCTGCTGCAGGATCACGGCCGCACCATTCTCGTCCTCGAGGATCGCGGCGGCGAGCCGCTGACCTGGCTGACGGACGCGCCCATGGAAACGGGCAGTTTCCTCCGCCTTGCAACCCAGATCGCCGCGGCGTTGGGCAAGGTCCATCAACGGGGCCTCGTGCACAAGGATATCAAACCGGCGAATATCCTGGTGAGCCGCAGCAAGGACGGCGTGCACCTCACCGGCTTCGGCTTCGCAACGCGCCGCCCACGCGAACGGCTGTCCGCGGCGGCGCACGAGCAGATCGTCGGTACGTTCGCTTACATGTCTCCCGAGCAGACGGGACGCATGAATCGCTCGATCGACTCCCGGAGCGATCTCTATTCGCTTGGCGTCACGCTCTACCAGATGGCCACCGGCTCGCTGCCGTTCGTCGCTGATGATCCGATGGAATGGGTGCATTGTCATGTCGCACGCGAGCCGGAAGCCCCGGCCACGCGATCCCGCGATGTGCCCACCGCGGTATCCAGGCTGATCATGAAGCTGCTCTCCAAGATGGCCGAGGAGCGCTACCAGACAGCCGGCGGCGCCGAGAAGGATCTGCAGCGTTGCCTTGCTGAATGGGAGCTTGGGCACCGCATCGACGACTTCCCGCTCGGCCAGCACGACACGCCGGACCGACTTCTCGTTCCCGAGAAGCTGTATGGACGAACGTCCGAACGCGAGATGTTGTTCGCCTCGTTCGAACGCATCGCCAAGTCCGGCGCGCCCGAGCTTGCGCTGGTCGCCGGATATTCCGGCATCGGCAAGTCCTCAGTTGTCAACGAGCTACACAAGGTACTTGTGCCCTCGCACGGCTTGTTCGCGTCAGGCAAATTCGACCAGCACAAACGGGACATCCCCTACGCCACGCTCGCCAAGGCATTCCAGGGCCTCGTCCGTCCCCTTCTCGGCAAACGCGAAGCCGAGCTGAGCGAGTGGCGCCAGGCCCTGCTCGGTGCGCTTGGCCCGAACGGACAGCTCGTCGTGGACCTGATCCCGGAGCTGAAGGCCGTCATCGGCGAGCAGCCGCCTGTCGCGGAGCTGCCGCTCCAGCACGCGCAAAGCCGCTTTCACCGCGTGATCGAGCAGTTCATCGGCGTGTTTGCTCGGGCCGAGCATCCGCTGGTGCTGTTCCTCGATGATTTGCAATGGCTCGACATGGCGACGTTCGAGCTGCTCGAGGACATCCTGACCCGATCAGACCTGAAGCACCTGATGCTGATCGGCGCTTACCGCGACAATGAGGTGGATTCCGCTCATCCCGTCATGCGCATGCGCGAGGCGATCAAGGCGCGCGGACGACGGGTGGTGGAGATCACGCTCGCACCGCTCGGCCGCAGGCATCTCGGCCAGTTGCTGGCGGACACGCTTCGTTGCGACCCCAGGCACGCGGCGCCTCTGATCCAGCTCGTGCACGAGAAGACCGCGGGCAATCCGTTCTTCGCCATCCAGTTCATGTTCTCGCTGGCCGACGAAGGCCTGCTTGCCTTCGACCATGATGCGATCAGTTGGTCCTGGGACCTCGAGCGCATTCACGCCAAGCGATACACTGACAACGTCATCGATCTCATGCTGGGGAAGCTCACCCGGCTGCCCGCGGCGACACGCACGGCCCTGCAGCAGATGGCCTGCCTCGGAAATGTCGCCGAGGTTGCCGTGCTCTCGGTCGTGCTCGGCACCTCCGATGATCGGGTCAACGCCGATCTGTGGCCTGCCGTTCGCCAGGAGTTCGTCGAGCCGCAAGCTGGCACCTACCGCTTCGTCCATGATCGGTTTCAGGAGGCAGCCTATGCACTGATTCCGGAGCAGGAACGGGCGGCGGCGCATCTGCGCATCGGCCGCCTGTTCGCAGCAAGAGCCGTGCCTGATACCGTCGAGGACGACGTCTTCGAAATCGTCAGCCAGCTCAACCGCGGCACCGCCTTGATCACCGCCCCCGAGGAGCGCGTCAGGCTGGCCGAGCTCAATCTGCTGGCTGGCCGCCGCGCCAAGGCCGCGACGGCCTTCGCCATGGCCCACGCTCACTTCGCGTCCGGCGAGGCCATGCTGCCCCGGGATCGCTGGGAGCAGCATTACACGCTCAGTTTCGCGCTGGCTCTCCAGCGTGCCGAATGTGAATTCCTGGCCGGCGAACACGCCACGGCGAACACACGCCTCGCCGAACTGGCGGAGCGTGCGGCCACCCTGCCGGACCTCGCCGCGGTAACCCGGCTGCGGATGGAGCCGAGCGATCGCAACGTCGAGACCGCGCTCGACTACCTGCGACGCGTCGGTATCGACTGGTCCGCGCACCCAACGCCGGATGAGGTGCAGCGAGAATATCAGCGGATGTGGCAGGCGATCGGTGACCGTCCAATCGAGGCGCTGCTCGATCTGCCGCAGCTGGCCGATCCGGTCGCACGCGGAACCATGGACGTCCTCACGGTCCTGGTTTCACCAGCCTGGTACATCGACGAGGGCTTGCGCCGCCTGATCATCGGACGCATGGCCAATCTCAGCCTGCAATACGGCAACTCCGATGCGTCGTGCCTCGCCTATATCGTGCTCGGCACCGTGCTCGGCCCCGACTTTGGCGACTACGCTGCCGGCTATCGTTTTGCCCAGCTCGGCCTCGACCTGGTCGAGACGCGCGGACTGGACCGGTTCAAGGCCCGCGTCTATCTCGGCTTTGGCAGTTGGACCCGAGATGTGCGGACAGGCCGCCCCTGGCTAAAGCGCGCCTTCGACGCCGCGCAGCAAGTCGGCGACGTGAACTATGCGAGCTTCACGCGCCATCATCTTCTGACGCATCTTCTCGCCTGCGGCGATCCCCTTGCCGAAGTGCAGCAGGAGGCCGAGGCGGGGGTCGATTTCGCACGCCGGGCGCGCGTCGATCTTGCGGCGGATCGAATTATTGGGCAGTTGCAGCTCATCAGGTCGCTGCGCGGACTCACCGCGAAGTTCGGCAGCTTCGACGAAGCCGGCTTCAACGAGGCGCAGTTTGAACGTCGCCTCGAGACGGAGCCTTACCTGGAGCAGGCAGGATTCTGGTACTGGACCCGCAAGCTGCAGGCACGCGTGCTTGCCAACGATCCCGCCGCAATCACCGCCGCAGCAAAGGCCGACAAGCTCTTGTGGACATCGAAAGCCCTGTTCGATCGGATTGACTTTCATTTCTATGCGGCCTTGGCCGAGGCCGCGTATTGCGAGATCGCCACCCCAGCCGAACGTATCAGCCATCTCGACGGACTGACCCGCCACCACCGCCAGCTTCAGCAATTGGCCGAGATCAGTCCGGAAGACTTCACCGACCGCGCCGCTCTCATCTCAGCTGAAATCGCACGCCTCGAAAGTCGCGAGCTCGATGCGATGCGGTTCTACGACAGGGCTATCGCCGCGGCGCATGCAAACGGCTTTCCTCAGAATGAGGCCATCGCAAACGAACTCGCCGGACGCTTCTACACGACGCGCGGCTTCGACAAGATCGCCAACGCTTATCTGCGCGACGCCCACTACGGATTCATTCGCTGGGGGGCGGCGCCAAAGGTAAAGCAGCTCGAACACCTCTATCCACGGCTCCACGTCGCCGAAGATACCAGCTCCGGAAGCCGGCTGACCATTCAGCAGATGGACGTCACCACGGTGGTGAAGGCGTCCCAGGCCGTCTCGAGTGAAATCGAGCTGCCGAAGCTGATCGAGACGCTGATGAAAATCGTGCTGCAAAACGCCGGCGCCGATCGCGGCCTGCTGATCTTGTCGCGGCATGACGACTTCCGCATCGAGGCAGAGGGCCAATCCAGGGGTGAACAGTTCACGGTCGCGATGCATCAAGCCTCGCTCTCGACACCGGATTGTCCGGAGGCCCTGCTGCGCTACGTCATTCGCGCGCAAAGGCCTCTCATCGTTGACGACGCGACGCTGCCCGATCCGCTTTACGGTGACGACTATATGCGTCGTCGACACCCAAGATCCATCCTTTGCCTGCCGCTGCTGAAACAGGCCAAGCTCATCGGCTTGTTGTATCTGGAAAACACGCTGACGACGCACGCCTTCACGCCGGATCGCGTGGCAGTGCTCGACCTGCTGGCGGCACAAGCGGCGATTTCGCTGGAAAACACGCTGCTCTATCGCGATCTTCAGGAGCGCGAGGCACGCATCCGCCGGCTCGTCGATTCCAACATTATTGGCATCCTGTTCTGGGACGGCAGCGGAGACGTCAGCTACGCCAACGATGCCTTCCTGAGCATGACCGGATATTCCAGGCAGGACCTGATCTCGAACGCAATCCGCTGGAGCGACATGACCCCGGCGGAATATCGCGACGGAGACATGCAGCGAATCGAACAGCTCAGGACATCGGGGCAGACCGCCTCGCGGGAAAAGGAGTTCATCCGGAAAGACGGCAGCCGCGTTCCCGTCCTCATCGGGTCCGCCTCGCTGGCCGGGTCGTCCGATCAATGCGTTTCGTTCGTGCTCGACCTCACCGCGCGAAAGCAGGCCGAGGAAAAATACCGCCTGCTGATGGAGCAGGCGCATGACGCGATCCTGGTTCTTGACCAAAGCGGCGTCGTGATCGAGGCCAACCGCACGGCTGGCGTGATGTTGGGGCGGGCTCGGGAGCAGATCGTCGGCCTGCCGTTCCGATCCATCCTCGTTCCTGCCGACGCGACCGAGGTTACCCGCCTGCTGGCGCCGGATTCGACCGACCTGCTGCAGCTTCGCCTGGATGGCCCCGACCACAAGGGCCTCGATGTCGAGATGTCCGCCGCTCACGTTTCGACGGGCGGCCAGGGACTGATCATCGTGATCGGACGCGACATCAGCCAGCGCCTGCGCCTCGAGCAGCAGCTGCGTCAGGCGCAGAAGATGGACGCGGTCGGCCAGCTCACCGGTGGCGTCGCCCATGACTTCAACAACATCCTGACCGTGATCACGGGAACCATCCAGATCCTGATCGACGGGCTTGCGAATCAACCCGACCTCGTCGCCATCGCACATATGATCGACGACGCCGCCACGCGCGGCGCCGATCTGACGATGCAGCTCCTCGCATTCGCGCGCAGGCAGCCACTGCAACCCCGCAACGTCGACGTCAACAATCTCATTGCCGATACCGCAAAGCTGCTGCGGCCAACGCTGGGCGAGCACATCACGGTTGGCTCCGCGCTGCAAACGGATTGCTGGCAGGCGCTGATCGATCCGGGCCAGCTCTCGACAGCCCTGATCAACCTCGCCGTCAATGCCCGCGACGCGATGGCCGGCGGAGGCAAGATCTCGTTCGGCAGCGCCAATGTGAGCTTTGACCCGGACAATCCGGGCCCGGACGACACAATCGGCGACTTTGTCCTGGTCACCGTGAGCGACAGCGGGTCGGGCATTCCCAAGGCGATCAGGGACAAGATCTTCGAACCGTTCTTCACGACCAAGGAGCTCGGCAAGGGAACGGGCCTCGGATTGAGCATGGTGTATGGCTTCATCAAGCAGTCCGGCGGACACATCCGGATCGACAGCGAAGAAGGACTGGGAACGACTTTCAGCCTGTATCTGCCGCGTTCGACCCAGGCCACGGTCTCTGCACACGTGGTGACAAAGGGCGAACTGCAACGTGGCAGTGAAAGCATTCTCCTGGTCGAGGACGACGAGCTGGTCCGCAACTATGTCGAAGCGCAGCTGAAGAGCTTCGGCTATCGCACGATTGCGGCCGCCAACGGCCCGGAGGCCCTCGCGCTCGTCGACCGCGGCACAGCCTTCGATCTGCTGTTCACCGACGTCGTCATGCCCGGCGGAATGAACGGCCGCGAGCTCGCCGATGCCGTTCTCCAGCGGCGCCCCGGCCTGCCCGTGCTCTATATGTCAGGCTATCCGGAAGCCGCCATGATGCATGACGGTCGGCTCGACCCCGATATCACCTTACTGAGCAAGCCGTACCGGCCGGCAGATCTGGCGCATGCCATTCGCCAGGTTCTCGACGCGCGGACGCGGCGCGGCATCGCGCCATAGACAAGCTCCACTCGCCAGTTTCAGCCCGCCGACAGGTGAATCACATTCCATGACGCCGGCTTGAGCGTCGCTCGCAAGCGTCCACCGTCGAAGGAGACATCCTGCAGGGGCTCCGGCTTGACCTTGCTTGGGGCGGCCTTGGTATTCGTCGCCTTGAGATCATCATGCCGCAGTTCGAGCCGCTCGCTCACCGTCAGGCGACCGAAGCTTCTCGCCTCGACGTTCACCTCCAGCTCCTGCTTCAGGTCGCGATTGAGCAGAAACAGCGACAGGCCGCCATCCTCAGCCGCCACGGCCGCAATCTTCAGATACGGCACGTTTGGCACGGGAAAAAACTGCTCCTGCGTGCCACGGGGATCGTAATATGAGGAATCGTAGGTCTCGGACTCCGCTTGCGTGCGCAGGACCTTGCCGCGGCCGAAACGGGACATATGCGCGAACGGAAAGAAGGTGGTCTGGCGCCACGCGCCGCCGCCCGTCTCGGTCATGATCGGCGCGATGACGTTGACGAGCTGCGCGAGGCAGGCGACCCTGACCCGATCGGCGTGATTGAGCAGGGAAATGCAGGCGCCGCCAAAGGCGAGCGCATCCTCCATTGTGTAGATTTCCTCGAGGATCGGCGGCGCCACCGGCCAACCTTCCTTGACCCGGTCGGCGCGATTGCGGCGCGTTCGATACCAGACGTTCCATTCATCGAAGCTCAGCATCAGGCGCTTGTTGGAACGCCGTTTGGCCGCCACCGCGTCGGCGATGGCAACGACCTCGTCGATGAAGCTGTCCATCAAATCGGGGCTGGCGAGAAACGATGCCGTGTCCTGCTTGTAATTATTGAGATAGGTATGGAGCGAAATGTACTCGACGTGATCGAACGTGTGCTCGAGGACCGTGTCCTCCCACTGGCCGAAGGTCGGCATGTTACGTCCCGATGATCCGCACGCCGCCAGCTCGATGGTCGGATCGATCCAGCGCATCATCTTGGCGGCTTCGCGCGCGAGCGCACCGTAATCGGCGGCGCTCTTGTGCTCCATCTGCCAGGGTCCGTCGACCTCGTTGCCGAGGCACCACAGCTTGATGCCGTGCGGCTTGTCCCAGCCGTGGCTGCGGCGCAGCTCCGACCAGGCCGTGCCGCCCGGATGGTTGCAATATTCGACAAGATTGCGCGCGGCATCGCCGCCGCGGGTTCCGAGATTGACCGCCATCATCGGCGCCACGTCGGCGGCCCTGCACCAGTCCATGAATTCATTGGTGCCAAAGCTGTTCGGCTCGGTGCTGAACCAGGCGAGGTCAAGGCGCGCCGGCCTCGTCTCCCGCGGGCCGACGCCGTCCTCCCAATTGTAGCCTGAGACGAAGTTGCCGCCGGGGTATCTGATGAGTGTCGGGCCGAGCTCCTTCACCAGGGCGAGCACGTCCTTCCGAAAGCCCCTCTCGTCCGCAGTCGGGTGGCCGGGCTCGTAGATGCCGCCATAAACGCATCGCCCGAGATGCTCGACGAATGCACCAAACAAGCGAGGGTCGGTGTGGCCGATGGCGAAGTCGCGGTCGATCAGAACTCTGGCTTTCCTCATGCTCTTCTCTCGGGTGCTCCGGGGCTGAGACCGTTCAGGCTGGGAGTAACGTTCGCGATGGCGTTGGTGACCTCAGGTAATAGCACGGCTTCGCGCAATTGGTGCGTATAGGGATGCCGGGGCGCCCTCAGCACCGTTCGCGCATCACCGCTTTCGACGACGCTGCCCTTCTGCATGATCATGATACGATCGCTGATGTAGTACGCGGTCGCCAGATCGTGGGTGACATAGATGATCGATATCCCCAGCTCGTCGCGCAGCGTCCTGAACAGATTGACGATGGACATGCGCAACGACGCATCGATCATGGAGACCGGCTCGTCCGCCACGATCAATTTCGGCTCGGCCAGCAGCGCACGGGCAATCGCGACCCGCTGAAGCTGTCCGCCGGACAGCTCGTGCGGGTGTCGGCCGCTCACCTCCCTGAGCGACAGGCCCACCTTGTGCAGCGCCGCATCGACGGCCGCGGCAGCCGCGCCCTCACCTGCCGTCCCAGCAAATCGACGCCGCGTCATAAGCAGATACCGCTCGACCCGCTTCAGCGGATTGAAGGATTCAAACGGATTCTGAAAGATCGGCTGCACCTTGTGCATGAACGCCAGCCGGCCGGCACTCCCGCTGATCGCCGCAAGGTCGGTGCCCTCGAGCAGCAGCCGGCCGCTGGTCGGCGTCTCCATGTTCAGGATCATCCGGGCAAGCGTCGTCTTGCCGCTGCCGGATTCGCCGATGATCGCCAGGATCTCCGGCCGCCTGGCGGCAAGCTGCAAGCTCACCTTGTTCACCGCGACGATCTTCTCCCGCGACAGCAGCCTTCCGCGGGCAAAGGTCTTGCTGACCTCCATGACATCGAGCAGCAGATCGTTCATGCGCTGTCGTCCCCGTTGACGGCGAAGCATGCGACGCGATGCTCCGAGCGGGCTTCGCGCATGACAGGGACCTCACGGCTGCAAATCTCGCTTGCGAGCGGACAGCGCGGATGGAAGCGGCAACCTGACGGAGGATCGGCCAGATTCGGCGGGGCGCCGCCAAGCCCCGCGCGCGGCGCGTCCTCGCCGATGCGCGGAAGGCTGGAGATCAGGTTCCTGGTGTAGGGATGCAGCGGGTTGCGGAAGATCTCAGCGGTCGCGGCCTCCTCCACGAGACGCCCGGCATACATGATGGCGAGTCGGTCCGTGATATGCGCGTGCACGCCCATGTCATGCGTGACGAACAGGACCGACGAGCCGGTTTCGCGCTGAATGCCGCGGATCATGCCGAGCACCTCCTTCTGGACCACCACGTCGAGCGCGGTGGTCGGCTCGTCGGCAATGATAAATCCGGGACGGCAGATCGTCGCGAGGGCAAGCGCGGCGCGTTGCCGCATCCCGCCCGAAAGCTCGTGCGGAAAGGCTGCAAGCACCGAGGGATCGAGTTTGACGCGGGCCAGGTGGGCCACCACCTGCTGCTCGAACTGCTCTCGGCTGCCGCCAATATGCGGGTAAGCGAAATCGACGAACGAGGATCCGATACGGCGCACCGGGTTCAGCACGTTCATTGAACCCTGCATGATGTAGGACAGGTACCGCCAGCGAATCCGTTCCAGTTCCGCCTGCGGCACGCGATGCAATCCGCCATAGCCCGGCAGGAACGCAAACTCCATGCTGCCGCCGACGATCTCGAGCGGAGGCTTGATCGCGCCGGCAATGCTCTTGATCAGCGTGGTCTTGCCCGAGCTCGACTCCCCGGCGAGACCATAGATCTCGCCTCGGCGCACCGTGAAGCTGACACCGTCAACCGCCCGGATGCTTCGCCTGACGCCGGCATGGCTGGTCCGATAATAGGCTTGCAGATCGCGAACGACGAGAAGCGGCTGGACATCCTGATTCCCGTGAGGCTGCTCGACGCTCGCGTGCATCACGTCGCCTCTCCACTGCTCCAGAGGCGGCTTCTCGGATCTATTTGGGCGTTCACCGAGACTGCGAGCAGGAACAGGCCGATGAACGCCATGATCACCGCGATGGTCGGAAAGGCGATCCACCACCAGATGCCCGCGACCATCGCCGTGTGCTGGTTGGCCCAATAGATCATGCCGCCGATCGTCGGTGTGTTGATGTCGGTGAAGCCGAGCACGGCGAGCGTCACCTCGAGCCCGATCGACCACACCATGTTGTTCATGGTGGTGGAGAACAGTATCGGCACGACATAGGGAAGATGCTCCTCGGTCAGGATCTGCCGCGTGCTCATTCCGGAGAACAGGCTGGTCTGGGTGAACTCGCGCTGCCGCAAGCTCATCACCACCGAACGGATCAGCCGCGCATCATAGGCCCAGCCGAAACAGGCCATGATCAGCGCCAGCATCAGCCAGGAGATCCGGTCGCGCATCACAAAATAGAACAGCACCAGGATCGGCAGCAGCGGGATGACGATGAAAGTATCGTTCACCGACATCAGGGCGCGGTCGACCCAGCCACCCTTGTAACCACTGACGAGCCCAACCGCGAGCGCGACCAGACGGCTGACCAGGGCCACCGTGCCGCCAAACAGCAGCGTATTCCGGATCGCGAAGCTTAACTGCCAGAACACGTCCTGGCCGCGCGACGTGGTGCCGAACCAGTAGGTCAGTGAGGGCGGCAGGTCCGGCGGCACTACATAGACGCTGTCAGGCGAATATGGCGAAAAGCTCGCCAGTACCGACAGCAACAGGACGAGCGCAACCAGCACGAGACCGATCCGGAATTCGGCCCTGTAGCGCAGGAGGTCGCGGAGAAAGACGACCATCAGCTGACCTTCACCCTTGGATCGAGCAGCGGGTACAGGAGATCGATCGCGAGCACGCCGACCGATACGCCGAGGATCGAGATGGTGGTGACGCCGAGGACCAGGCCGTAATCACCGGCATAGACGGCATCGACCAGCAGCGAGCCGAGGCCGGGATAGCCGAACACTTTTTCGGTGATCACGGCGCCGTTGAAGATTCCGCCGAGCGACATCGCAAGGCCCGTGACCTGCGGCACGAGCGCGTTGCGCATCACATAGGATGTCAGGATTCGCCAGGACTTCACGCCGGCAAGCTCGGCATAGACGACGTAGTCCTCGGCGATGACATTGGAGACCAGCGAACGCATGCCGAGGAACCAGCTGCCCACGCCGATCAGGATCAGCGAGAGCGCCGGCAGGATCGCGTGCTGCAACACGCTCCAGACGAATTCGGGGGTCAGGGACTGCGGCAGATTCATCGTCGCCCCGCCGCTGATCGGTAGCACCGGCCAGATGAAGCCGAACAGGATCAGCAGCAGCATGGCCAGGATGTAATAGGGGATCGGATGAAGGCCCATCGCGATCACCCCCATCAGCTTCAGCCCGCGGCTCTGCCGGTAATAGCCGGCAAGTCCCCCCAGCAGATTGCCAAGCACCCAGGCGATCAGGGTTGAAACCGTGAGCAGGCCCGCCGTCCAGGGCAGCGCACGTTCAATCAGGGTGCCGACGGGGGTCGGAAATGCCGACAGCGACGGGCCGAAATCGGCGCGCAGGATCCGCTTCCAGAACGTCAGATATTGCTGAACGGGCGTGCCGCCGAGACCATAGAGCTCGCGCAAGGAGTTGCGCATCTGATCGATCGCATCAGGCGCGGTGTTGCCGAAGGAGGTCACTGCCGAGATCGATTGCTCGACCGGATCGATCGGCGAGGCATGCGTGACGACGTAGGCGATGTTGATGCCGATGAAGACAACCAGCAGGAACTGCGCGAGCCGGCGGCCGACATAGCCGGCGTACCCGCTCATGGCAGCACCTGCGATGCTCGACAAGGTCGCTCCGGCAGATGCGGTCGCTCAACTGTCATCGCGTGCTAACTTGCCGGCTTCAGCCGGACGAACATGTAGCGCGAATTACCCCAGTTCGGCACGGGATTGGTGTAGGGATTCTCCGCGGTCGGGAAACCGGTCCAGTAGGTCTGGTCCATCGCGGTGAACACGTTGTAGGCCATCAGCGGAATGGTCGGCATCTCCTTGACCGCGAGCTTGACGTAGTCCTTGCCGAGCTCGGTCGATTTGGGATCGTCGAAGCCGACGGTGCGGATCTCCTCGATGATCTTGTCGAGCGCGGGACTGGACCAGCGCTGCCAGTTGCGCAGCGGCTGCGGCTTGCCCGGCTCGGCGACGAATTGCGAATGCCAGCTGTCGAGGAAATAGGACAGGTCGGGGTGGCCGCCCAAGGTTTCCACGCTCCAGCCGATGAAGGTGTCGAAATCACCGGCGGCCCGCCGCGTCGGCAGCGTGCCTTGCGCGACGTCGATCTTGGCGTCGATGCCCGCCTGCTTCCACAGCTGCACGATCATCGTGCCGGCCCGCGTCATCACCGGACGCAAATCGCCCTCGACCATGACACGGACGGTGAAGGGCTTTCCATCAGGCGTGACCCAGGTGCCGCCGCGCTTGCTGAAGCCGGCCTTCTCCAGCAGCTCTTGCGCTGTGACCGGATCCGTCTTCCACCAGCCCCTGCCGAACGCCTTGGCGATCTCGGCCGGATCGGTCGGGATCTGTTCGCCCATCGACGGCCGCAGCATGTCGGCAATCTGCTTGCCGACGGTCGGGTCGTACGGCTTGATCTTGCGCTTGCCGGTGTCGATCTCGAAGCTCTTGAGCCAGTCTTCCAGCGGTGCGTGATAGGCGGCCGGATGGGTTCCTGTCGGCGGCACGCCGATCGCCGATATGGTGGCAGCACCGCGATAGGCGGCCATCGCCACGGCCTTGATGTCGATCAGCAGCGCCAGCGCCCACCGCACATCCGGGTTTTTGAAGTTCTCGTTCTGGGTGTTGAAAATCACCGCGGGCAGCGTCGGGTCAGGATGGCCATAGGGGAAGCCCTTGAACCAGGCCCGCGTTGTCTTGCTCTGCTTTGCGAGCGCAAACATGCCCTCCGGCGCGATGTCGTGGATCACGTCGAGCTCGTGGTTCAGCTGCGCGATCACGCGTTTGTCCGGCGGTCCGGGATCGACATAAGCGAGATATTTTGGGCCCGGCTTGCCGAAGCGCGCCAGCGTGGTGCGCTGCCAATCATCGCGGAGCTGCCAGATGTACCATTTGCCGTCGGGATCATAGCTGTGCAGCACATAGGCGCCGAGCGAGACCGGCTTGTTGAAATCGAATTTGACGGGATCCTCGACCTTGTCGAAGACGTGCTTGGGCAGGATCCATACCGCGCCCCAGCGCACCGTGAAGTTGGTGTGGAAGCGCGAATTCGGCTTCTTGAGCTTGAACACCACGGTGTGGGGATCCGGCGCCTCGACGGAGGCGACGTTGCTCGCAAGCACCGCGCTGAAACGCATGGCCGGGTTCATGATCTGGGTCATCACGGTTGCGACGACGTCGTCGGCCGTGAACTCGACGCCGTCGCTCCAGAAGATGCCGCTGCGCAGCTTGGCCGTCATTTCGGTGAAGTCGGCATTGTATTGCGGCTTGTCGGCGGCCAGCGAATTGTCCCAGACGCCGTCGAGACCGCTCTCGGGATCGATGTACCAGAGCGTATCAAGCGCAACCTGCTGCAGCCCATTGGACTGCGAGCTGGCGTTGATCACCCAGATGTTGAACCAGCCGGCGTTCTTGACGGTGCCTTCCGGGTTCTCGAGGATCAGCAGATCCTTCCTCGGAATGTTTTGCGGAATTCCCTGCGCATGGCTGGGTTCCACTGCTGCTGATAGCAGCGATCCCAGCACACAAGCGGCCAGCAGCAATGCACTGATGCGGCGCATGATGTCCTCGCGGCAAGTTTCGTCCCGACGCCCGTTCTTTTGACGCGATGCTAGAGGCGCCGGAGTCGCGGGACAACAGGAATCTTGCGGGAAGCGCCTGATGACGCCGGGCATGACATTGGCTGGCGCAACACCATCAACACCTCAACGAGCACCTCAAGGCACGCAATCATGTTCTCGCGGCGCATGTCGCCCGAGCTTTGATGGTGGCGTCACCCTCGTAAAACCAAGAGGGCGCAGGGAAGACCGGGTGCTGACCTCGCACCCGCGGTCCGCTGCGCGAAGATGTAGCGCAGGAAAACCGCACAGCAGCATACAGGTGGTGCCAATCACTCGGCCTTCCCTGCGCAGTGGTTTGACGGCTTATGCCGTGCTCTCCCGGGAGCCGAGTTCCTTCTGGCCTCCCTCGCCTCGCGAATTGGATGGTGCATTTCACCCGGTTGGGCTCCCTGCACCTCCGCGACAGGCTTGACCGTAGCGACGACGGCCAGGACCACACGGTTTTGCCATACGCACGGCTCGCTGGTTCGCCGCATGATCTTCCAGCGTTTGTCGACATTGCCGGAAGCATGCAGGCGAGACGAACCTGACAGCGCCGCTCGTCCGGCACGCGGTTTCGGGCTCACAGGGACTACCCGCCCTGCCCGCTCCTCTCGCACCCAACGCTGCCCGCGTCCACCGCAAGCCCGGCCCGCAATCAAGACGACTCGAGATCGCCCCTCAAGGATAAGCCGGGATGTCGCGACACATACGCCATTTCCGAATTTCGGTAAAGTGGAATATTTTTGTGGGGAGGGGTTGACGGGGGTGGCGGGTGTTTTGCCCGACGAGCAAGCAAACGTCGATAACTATATCCACTCACGTTGTTCCAGTCGAATTTTTCCGCCATTGTTGATGCCATATCAAAACACTTCTAAGCGAATGGACATCAATTTCTGCGTCGTTGATTATGAAAGACGACGCGTTATGCAGCGCCGGGCCGAACGCTAGCGAGCTAATTATCTCGAATAGCTCGTCCAGGGGGACATTCGTTTGAATCTTCACAAGCGGGCTGCTTCCATACTGCATTCCATCAGAATTGAACGCCTGTAGTATGGTGCTGGATGCTTCTCCGATCTGGCCAATCTCGGCTCCGTAAAGACAATATCCGTTTCTTTTCTTTTTGACCCAGTAAGCGCTGCTGTCACTATCTTCCAAGGTGAAAAACTTTATGCGGCGCTTTGAAATCGATTGCCTGTCATCTTTTGACACCTGATTGTTCTCCTCTTAAAGGCGGAGACGCGCATTGGCGACGCGTCATTTTACCTCGAAGCAGGTCATCTCTCAGGCTTTGCTCCTTTGAGTTAAATCAACCGAGCACGAACTATTGCAAGGAGCATCCGGAAGACATGACCACTTTAGAACGCGCAATCGTTATCGGTGCCGAGGGCCATGCAGGCGTGAAGGACAGAGGGGGAGCAGCGTGATGGAAGGCAAATACCCGAAGATTCTTTCGTCCCAGGAAAGCTCAACCATGGCCAGTACGTGGACCGAATACTTGCGGCTCAACAAGGAGGCCGACGGCATAGCGGTCCTGGAAATTTGTCAATATCAGGTGCTTGCGGAAGCACACTTCGATGATCAAGGTCACCCAATACTACCGCCTAATATCGATCCCAAGGACGTAGTGCAGATCGAGGATGGCTACATATGCGGGGGCACTTTGACATCTGAATATGGCGCGTCATTCCAATTCACAAGGCAAACCATCTCGGATGCAGTCGATTGGCTGAAGGACAATGGGTGGGAATGCAGCACTGAAATGCTGGCGGACCTGAATGAAGCAGTTGAAGCTGCGACTTAGGCAAATCTGGGTAACACCGCTCCGCTCTCCTCGTCGGCCCAGATCATCCCACCTCGAACGCCTCATCTGGTAATGGCCGTAGGCTCTGTTAGCTCCGGTACTGCGCTAAACGGGTCGCAACTTGAACTCGATTTCATACTCGATTAGGCGAACGCCGGCGACGCGAGTAGCAGCTAGTTTTGGTTCATCCCTGATTTCCTTTACCACGCCGCTTTCCGAGCGGAGCGATTTTTCGCTGGGAGTTCGAAAAGGACAACGCGCCGCTTGACGTGGATGTGCCCGGCCGGCTGACGCTCGACGATGCGGGCCTGATGCTTCAATGCGCCGCCGCCGGCGCGGGTATCGCGTTTGTGTTCGAGAAGGAGGCCCAGCCGTTGTTGCAGGGCGGCCGCCTGGTCCGCGTGCTGGAAGACTGGTGCCCCCGTTTTCCTGGCATGTTTCTGTATCACCCGATGCGGCGGCAGATGCCGGCCGCATTGCGGGCCTTCATCGACGTCGCGCGGAGCATGCAGGGCGAGGCCCGGCTGCCGTCCTGACGGTGCGCTTTTCGTCACGCCGACAACGCCACTCGTCCCGGCACGCGTTCTTTCATCCCTGCTCCGGCGCCGGCGGCCCCCTCATCCTTGTCCGTCCGATTGGTTCGATCACAGTCGGGCTTCCCTTCCCGGGACATACCGGCGGTCGGACCAAACGGTTTGACCAGCAGCAGCGGCAAGGTGCAAGACAGATGCAGACAGGATACATCCCCCGAATTGGGCAGGGCATGATGGTCGTGCTCGCCACCGTCGTCGCGGTGCATGCCTTGCGATACTACGCCACGCTGGACAACGCATGGCTCGGCATCGATCCTGGTATCAAGGCCGTCATCATGCGAGCGCCGCTGCAGGCGCTGACGCACATGCTGATTGCTCCTGCCGCCCTGGTGCTGGGACCGCTGCAATTCCTTCCCGGGCTGCGCGCCCGCCATCCGGCGCTGCATCGCTGGTCTGGCCGAGCTTACGTCCTGGCCTGCGTCGTCGCTGGCATAGGCGCCTTGGCGACGACACCCTTTGCATCGGGTGGATGGTTGGCTGGAACAGGCTTCGGGATTCTCGCGGTCTTGTGGATCGGCACGACCGTTGCCGCGTGGATTTCAGCCGTGCGGGGAAGGCTCTGGTGGCATCGGCTGCTCGTGCGCTTCAGCTACGCGATGACCTTCGCGGCCGTCGTGCTTCGCCTGCAGATTCCGATCGGTTACGCGCTGGGGTACGCCGGCTATTCCAGCATGTCACCGATTCTGGCGTTTTCGTCGTGGATACCCAACGTCTTGATCGTTGCTCTGTATTCCACCTTGGAAGCACGGCGGGCTCGATGTGGGCGCGTTCGCTCAGGTCCTTGACCCGCGCGTTACTCCCGCTGCCTCCGGTCGCTGCGTGCGGGCTCGTCGTAACCCTTGCGGCGGCTATAGAACATCAGTGCCGTCAGGCCGCAGCCGATTATGAACATCAGGATGGCAGCTACCCCGAGGATGACGTTGCGGTAAAGCGGCACGGGTGACGTTGCTTGCCACACCGACGCGCAGTACCAGACCGCCAGAACGAGAAGAGCTGCCAGAGCCGCCGAAAGGAGCCAATGCTTCGTGTTGCGCACAATTGCCTCCGTCATAGGGGCGCGGGATCCGCACAAGCTCCGTGACAGATCCGCCGCCGGGATCTGAGCCTTTCGCGGGAAGCGTTGCTAACGCCACCGCCAGCCGCAATGACGACGACCGCGGTGCCACCAGCAAACCCAGCGACGGCGCCGGCGCGGCGGCGGCGGGGCCCCCCAGCCAGGTCCCCAACCGGGACCGGGTCCCCACTGCGCTTGCGTCAGGAGATCTGAGCGCCAGGCGGCCTTGCCGAGATCGGGAGCCATCGGCATCGCTTCTGCGGCCTCAATGAAACGAACCCCGATCGCGCCGATCGCTGCTGCGGCGACGGCGTTCTGGGCAAAGCCAAGGAACGCTCGACGGTTGGGAGTATCCATCATGCCATCCTCCTGATCCGTGCGATCATCTGCCTGGCAGCGTAGCTTCGAACGAGTCACGTCGACATCCGACGAAACCCTGAGCAAGGAAGCGGGAAATCCAACCAGCATGACTTGCAGTCGCGCCCTATCGCCTGCCGCGCGGACCCAGCGTCAGATTGGTGACGCCCGCCGCGAGATTGATTCCGATCGATCGCTCGATCGACAGTGGCTGCAACATGACACTTCGGCGTGAGCCGCCAATCAGGACGTTGGCTCCGAGACCGGGTCCAAGGGCGATGGCGCCGCTCGCTCCCACATAGTTCCCGCGCAACGTGGCCGGACCGATCCGGGAATTCCTGGCGAGCACGGCCCACGACAAGGTGCCTGCGGAGGTCACGCCTAGGTCGAGGCCGATGCGCCTGATGCGTCCCTCGTAGATATATTGCTGCTGCGACCTTCTCGCGTGGAACACGCAGCGCAGCGATTGCGCCGATCCAAGCACCAGCCCCACGCGCGGCTCGCTGAAGCACAATAGCCTGCCGACCCGGAATGTATCGGCGCGGGCGGGCAAGGCGGTGCACAACAAGGCGAACGTGCCGATGAGAAAGAGCCGCATGGTTCGCATTCAAGCCTCCATTCGATTGTTCATGGATCTTGCCGCTGGCCGGCTGTCCTGGCGAAGCCAGAACGTGATGGCGAGGCCGATCAGCAGAACCGCACCCAGCAGGAAGAAGAAAACGGACTGCTTCAGCCAGGATATCGCCGGGACGGCCACGCCCATCGCAAGGCCGAGGAAGGAGATTTGCAGCGATAGAAGGCTGACGCCCGCGAGGAAGGTGCCGAGTGCGAGCAAGGTCAGCAGCACGAGGCCGGTTGCCGGTGTGGGGAGCAATTGCTGCACGCCCGATACCAGCATGATGTTCATGGTCACCAGCACGGCAACCCAATGCAGCGCCTGGGTCCAGATCAGACGGATTTGGGCTTCCTTGCCCTGGGCCTCCGGCCATTTGGTGACGACGCAGACGACGCCGATCGATAGCGCCAGGAATTCCCAATAGCCGACAAGAGGCTGATGGGACACGTTGGTATAGGCGACGCCCGCGATCGCGAGCACCAGCGCCACGACATAGGGCAATTGCTGCCACAGGAAGTGAGCCATCCCCGAACGTGGCGCGGGGTTCTCCGCGCCATCGTTCCGTTCCGCATCGACATCGCTCATGGTCATCCACTTATGAATGTTTGGCGTTCAACGTCTGCTTGGACTCATCGTCGAGCCAGTCCTCGACGTAGAACCGGATGATCGCAACCCGACCGACCGCGACTAATGGCATGGCGAGTGCGATGCCCATGACGCCGAACATCGCGCCCAGCAGGACGATCGCAATCAGGGTCCAGGCAGGAGGAATTTCGACGGCCTGACGCTGGATCAACGGGCCAATGACATAGCCTTCGACCGACTGGATGATGGTGTAGACGACGACGGCCCAGATCAGCAGTGAGGCGCCGAGCGGCATCGCCACGAGCGCGATCGGAATCGCGGCCACGATCGGCCCGAGATACGGGATGAAATTGGACAGACCCGCCTGCAATCCGAGCACGAAGGGTCCGGGCAGCCCGATCAAATAGAGCGCGATCCACACACACAGCGTCATCAGGATGATGCGGATCAATTGCCCGACGAACCACAGCCGCATCACGGCGCCCATCTCGTCCATGACAGCTCTCGCCCGCGGGCGATACGATCGCTTCATCAGCATGACAAGGCTGTCGCGGTGGCTGGTCGGATCAAACGCAAAGAGGATGCCGAGGAACAGGATCACGAGGGCGCCGGTCAGCAGGCTCGATGCTCCACCCAGCACGATCTGGGCATGGCTGATAAACCTGCCCTGGTCGGAAAACAGCCATTGCGAGAAATTGCGGCCGCCTTCCGGCCCAAGCAGCTCCACGCCGTATGACAGCAAATGCTCCTGGACGATGTCGAGTTGGGTATCCATCACCTTGATCAAGTTCCGCGTCTGCTCCGGCAGCTTGCCCGCTCCCCAGTCGAGGCCAAATCCCGCGATGGCCGATAGCAGCAACAGCACCAGCGTCAGCCGCCAGGCGCGATTGAGCGGGATGACCGGCGCCAGCGCCCGCGCTGACGCATCAAGAAACGCCGCACACAACACCCCTGCGAAGACCAGGAGGAGGCTGGAGAGCGTCTGCCAGATCAGGAACAGCGCGACGCCGACGGCGAGCAGGCTCAGTCCCGTCCCCAGAATGCTGCGCGGTCCGGCGTCGCGGGCGACCGGTTCGTCGCGCGGTGCGACCTCGTTGTATCTCTCGCCTGTACGCGCGTCGTTCATGCGTCGACCAATGTGCCGGTCTTACTGCGGCGCCTGAACCTGGGTGCGAACGCGGCGACTGCCGAAGTGCGGATGCTGGCCGCCGCGATGACGCCAATAACGGTGCTTGGTCGGGGTCGTGTTGGTATTGGGCGTCGCGCCAGTGTCCTTTGCAGCTGATGTGGCGGGCGCATTCGACTGGGCAAAAGACAGGGTTGGCGGTGTGCCAACCGTCGCCAACCCGGCCAGAATCAGGGTGCCGCAGAGTGTCACTTTCATGTACGCCTCCAGATGATCAGAGGTGGCCGACATTCAGATCGAGATGGCTCCGGTCGCGAGTGCATAGATGCCTGCGCACGCGGCGATCGCGAGCGCTGCGAACAGGACGGCCTCGAGCGGTGTGAAGATCGCTTCCTTGCGTTCGCGCTTCGCAAGAAAGAAGAGCAACGTGCCGGGCGCATACAGAATGGACGACAGCAGGAGAAACTTGGGCCCGCCTGCGTAAATCATGCCGACCGCGTAAAGCGTCGCGATCATCGAGCGGACCCAGTCGACGACACGCGCCCGCTCGAAGGCCCTGTAGGTCTCGCCACGCGAAGCCAGTTTCAGACCATAGGCCGCGACAAGGAAGTACGGAACCAGCGTCATCGCGCTCGTCATCTTCAAGGCGAGCGTGAAGGCGTATTCCGCAAACCAGGTCACGAGGAGGAAGAGCTGGATGACGCAGTTGGTGAGCCAGAGCGCGCCGGAGGGAACGTTGTGCGCGTTCACGCGGGCGAGAAAGGAAGGCATGGTTCGATTGACAGCCGCAGAATGCAGGACCTCGGCAGCCAGCAGCGACCATGACAGATAGTTGCCGAGAATCGAGATCAGCAATCCGACGCTGATGAACACGCCGCCCCAGCGACCAACCATCGCTTCCATGACGCCCGCCATCGACGGCGTCGGAAGGTCCGCCAGGTGCTGTCGTGGCAGTACGCCGTACGACAGCAGCGTCACGAGGACGAGAAGGCAGAGAACGGTCAAGAAGCCGACGACGGTGGCAAAGCCGATGTCGGCGCGGTTCAGGGCATAGCGGGAATATACGCTTGCTCCCTCGATCCCGACGAAGACAAAGACGGTCAGCAGCATCGTGCTGCGGACCTGGGTGAACACACCGGAAGAATCCGGCGCGTCCGTTCCCCAGAAATTCCCGCTGAACAGATCGCCATCGAGGGTGATCGCGGCCACGATAATGAACAGGAATATCGGGACGACCTTGGCGTAGGTCGCGACCGTGTTGAGCGCCGTCGCGCCCTTGATGCCGCGCAGCACCAGCACGTGTACGCTCCACAGGAGCACGGTTGCGGAGGCAATGGCGATCGGTGTCGAGCCGTCGCCGAACACCGGGAAGAATATTCCCAGGGTCGCCTTGATCAGAATGAGGCAGGCGACGTCTGCAAGACAGCAGCCGATCCAGTAGCCGACTGCCGAAGCGAATCCGATATACTCCCCGAAGCCAGCCTTGGCGTAAGCGTAAATACCGGCATCAAGGTCGGGCCTGCGCTGAGACAGCGATTGGAACACCAATGCCAGCATGAGCATGCCCGTGCCCGCGATCGCCCAGGCGATGATCGCTCCGAATGCACCGGTGGCTCGTCCGAAGGATGCCGGCAATGCGAAGATGCCAGAGCCGACCATCGACCCGATCACAAGGGCGATGAGCGCGCTGCGGGAGAGCTTCTGTTCGGCCTCGTTCGTCGAAGGAGCCATGAGGACGGCCTTCCAGATCCGGGACGCAGCCGGGCACGGATGCCGGCCAATCCCGATGGAGAACCTAGAGGCAGCCCTCACCTTCGGACATCAGGGATTCTCTGTAGGAGCCGGGGCAGGAAATCGGCCCGCGCCGGAGCTCAGTGAGCCGCCATCAGACCTTGGCGGCGGGGGCGGCCGGCCGTCGTCGCGACCGCATGACGGCGATCCGGGAAGAGCGGCACGCGCTACGAATACGGCGCCGGCGCGGAAGAACTCGCCGGCTTTCGCGAGCTCGGCGGCGATGCGCTGGGCGTGCAGAATGGCTGCGTCGTGATTGGCATGGTCGCATCCGATGCCATCGGGAGAAAGCCCGTATTTGTCGACGATGTGGAAGAAGAAGCGCATGCCGCCGAATTAAGCCGGACCACGCCCGGCTTCCAAGTGACAAAGCGGTAAGAGACCTACGCCAAAGGGATGAGAAGCGGCGCCGGATTGCGCATTGGTAATGAACGGGATGGCTGCCGTCGATGGCGGGGTTGCGGCCGGTTGCAGCTCCTTACGTGGTTTTCGCCACCGGCACTCGGGTGATTGTCCGATGTCGTCGCTTGGTCCCGGAGGGTAGCGTGGCCTAACTCCGCGAGTTCAGGAGGAGGCAAGCGATGTCAGACCTTGATCAGAACCTTTCGACGTCAGGCGCGATCGGTGGCGGCACGACGGCGGTGGATGCCGGATTGCGCGACTACATGATGCGCATCTACAACTACATGGCCGCGGGCGTCGGCCTCACCGCTGTCGCCGCCTGGGTGACCTACCAGCTCACGGGTCCGGCGCTGCTGCAGAACCCGGTGATGTGGGTCTTTATCCTGGCGCCGCTGGCGCTGGTGTTCTTCATCAGCGCGCGTATCAACACGCTGTCGGTCTCGACGGCGCGGTTGCTGTTCTTCGTCTATGCGGCGCTGGTCGGCGTGTCGCTCTCGACCTTGTTCCACATCTATACGAGTGCTTCGATCACCCGCGTGTTCTTCATCTCCGCCGCGACGTTCGGGGCGCTCAGCGTCTTTGGCTACACGACCAGGCGCGACCTCTCCGGCCTCGGCACCTTTCTGTTCATGGGGCTCATTGGCGTCATCATCGCCAGCCTGGTGAACATCTTTCTGCGGTCAACCGGCCTCGACTGGCTGATTTCGGTCGTAGGCGTCGGCGTTTTTGCCGGGCTGACGGCCTACGACACGCAGCGGATCAAGGCGATGTACAATGCCGGCGACGATGAAACCTCGGCGGGCCGCAAGTCGGTGATCTCGGCGCTGTCGCTCTATCTCAACTTCATCAACCTGTTCATGATGATGCTACGCCTGCTCGGCGGCCGCCGCTGAGCGGCCAAAGGGGCCGTTCAAGCCGCTGGCCGCTCCGTGGCGGCGCTTGCGAGCGCGTCGCGCAGGGCCTGTTCCTTGGCGTCGTCCAGCGATGTCTTCAGCACAGTCCCGCCGGCGTCCTTGATCTCCTTCATCACCTTGTCGGCCGTCATGTTCTTGATCAGGACGAACAGGGCGGCGTTGCCGGTGTGGAGCGAGCCAGACAGCTCCTTCATGAAGGCGTCGTCGATGCCGAAATCGGTCAACGCACCTCCGAGCGCGCCGGATGCCGCGCCGACCGCAACACCGAGGATCGGATTGAGGAAAATCACGCCGATCAGAAGACCCCAGAAGCTTCCGGTCATCGCGCCCATCGCCGTCGTATTGACGAGTTGATTGAGCTTGATGCCGCCGGTATCCGTTTTCACGGCGATCACGGCGTCGCTTATCGTGATCAGATACTCCTTCTGCAATTTGAGGAGACGCTGACGTACCTCCTCGGCTTTCGCTTCGGACGGATACACGATCGCGACGAGATCGGACATGGAAACCTCCTGCTGGATCGAGCTGCGCCGGCCAGGACTCATGCGCAAGATCGATGCGCTGGTGCCACTGGCGGAATGCACTGCTGAGATTAACCGTCGCTCCGCTGGCGCGGCATCGGAGAAAACCCTCAGGCGTGCGGATGAATGTTCCCGATCGTAAGCTGGGCGATGCCGCGCCTATGTGCCTGTAGCGTCGTCCGCTCCCTAAAGTGCCGTTCGTTGAAGTTCGATGTGGCGGCCACTCTTGCATCGACTCGAAACGACCGCTCATCAAGTCGACAGATCGCCATGTAACTGGGAGCAGGATAGCCGCCGCCTGCAATCCGTTCGCATCGTAAAATTCGTCTAAATTGGAAACAGCTATCTCGGTTCGCTGACGAGGTGCCCTTCAGGCAATCCCCTGTCTTCCGGTCGGTGAAACACCCGATTTTTGCGTGCAGTCGAAAGGTCTAGTCTGCAACGCATTCCACAGAGGAGACGAACGAACATGTCGAATTCAAACCTATCGCGGGCATCAGCTCTCGCCGTCCCGGCGCTATCGCTAATCATCGCAGCAACTGCAATCACATTCACCGCGGGAATGTTTGCCCTTGCTTCGCCGGCGGAGGCCGCGGGAATCCAATGGTGCGCCAAGGTGCACGGACGGGGTACCAGTTGTATGTACCATACTGAAGATCAATGTCGCGCATCGATCAGTGGAAGGGGTGGCACTTGCATCCGCAGGCGCACCTAGGGCGCAGAGCTTATCGCGAAACGGATGACCGATTGTCTTGAACGTGAGTTTAAGTCATCTGAAACAACTGCTGCGCGGCAAAAAGTGGCCGCGCAGCAGCATGTGCCGCTCCTCGGCCGCCTGGAAGGATAGGCCTGAGAAAAAGGACGTGCACCAGCAAGTAATGCAGCCGGTCGAGCCCACGCGTTCAATGCGCGGTGAACATCGAGGCGGCGAGCAACAGCGTCACGACGAGTAGGGCGATGCCGGCCGCCGGCCATTGACGAAGACCATCGTCGCCCGTCTCGACGAGACCGCCAAAATCAAGACAGATGCGTCGGAGAGGGCCGAACCCGCGCATCAGGCTCTTCCACATCGCCGAATGGGCGAGCGTATGTGGCCAGGGACCAAACAGGATCGCGAGCGCCGTTCCTCCCATCGCAGGCAACAGGAATTTGAACAATGCGTCGAGGCCGAACGGCTTCAATGCCATGCCAAGCGGAACCGGCAAATAGTGCTCCCAGGGAACCAGACCAAGTGAGAGCGAACAGAAGGCGAGCGAAAGTGCAGCCAGATCGCGGCTGCGCGGCGCGTGGCCAGTGAGGGCGATCGGCTGATCCGAGGGTGTGAGTGAATGCGCGAGAACCAGCACCACATAGGCGGCCGTGAAAATTCCGCCGGCCTGGAGCACGATGACCCACCACCACTGTCCGGTGCTCGTCGCTTGCTCAAGCAATAAGTCCTTGGCAAGGGATGCTCCGCTCGGTTGTACACCCATCAGCGCGATGCCGCCCAATGCGAAGGCCAGGACGCTCAAGGGCAGCGCGCGCGCAACGCCGCCCAGCCCGATGATGCGATCGTGGCCCAAGGCGCCGTAGATCGATCCGACGGCCAGGAACATCGATGCCTTCGCCGTGGCGTGGGAGATTGCCTGCAACAACCCGCCCGCCAGGGCTTGGCCATGGTCGAGCTGACCCGACGCGCTGAGGGCGAGAGGGAATATCAGGAAGAGATAGCCGATTTGAGCCAGGGTCGAGTATGCGATCAGGAGCTTCAGGCGTTCCTGCCGCAAAGCGACAACGCTTCCAATCAATATCGCTGCGGCTCCGAGCGCGGCGAGCAATTGCGACGCGGCGAAGCCTGGCAGGGCGGGCATGACATCGAACCAGAGCCGCAGGAGGATGAAGAATGATCCCTTCACGACGAGGCCGGACAGGATGGCGCTCGCGGCTGCCGGTGCGCCGGCATGGGCGGGCGGCAGCCAGAGGTGCAACGGAAACAGGGCGGTTTTGGCGAGGAGACCGGTTGTCATCAGGGCCGCCGCAATGAGCGCGCCAGGTTCAGCGCTGACACGACGTGACAGCAACGCGATATCGAGTGTGCCATAGCGGCCATAGAGGAGTGCCGTGCCCAGCAAGTAGACCACCGAGCCGAGCAATGCGAACAGCAGATACCGTAGCGCGGCTTGCAGTGTTTCCGGGCGGCCATCCAGCGAGACCAGCGGCACCGCGGCGAAGGTCAGCAATTCCAGGGCGACATAAAGTGTGAAGAGGTCTCCACCGACAAAGATCGTGTTCAGCGCCCCCCAGATCGCCAGCAGCAGGATCCAGAACGCGAAAGGTGCGCGCGGTGCGGCCGCCGTGGGACGAAAATCGGCAACCGCAAATACGGAGACTGCAGAGATCACGACGGCGGTCGTCGCGAGCATCACCGCTGACAATCCGTCCGCACGAAGCGCTACGCCCAACGGGAGTGTCCAGGCGCCCAGCAGATAGACGAGAGGGCCCTTGCTCTGCGGCAGGACCATGACCGTAGCCGCGACGATCGCCAGTACGATCGGGATGATCGTGAACGCGACGCTCCGGACCCAACGACCGCCGAGCACGAAAGCCAGCAGGACCCCTGCTACCGGGACTGCGATCGACAGCACCAACAGGAATCCGCCTGGGGTCGTCGCCGCATCCGGCACTGTTACAGGGGGCAGCATCAGTCACCGGATGGATCGAGGTCGGCCCGCATGGGCGCGCCACTGAGTGTCGTAGAGCCGGCGGTCTTGAACAGCCGCAGCAGCAAGGCAATCGCGAGAGCCGTTGCAGAAAATGCCACGACCACCCCGGTAATCACCAAAGCCTGGGGCACCGGGTCATTGCCGAGACCCGCTGCCGCACCCCGCCGTCCAACGACGCCGAACAGAAGGAATACGCCGCTGCCGAGCAGATTGAAGGCGATGATCTTGCGAAGAGGCTGCGGATTCGTGATCAGGCCGTAGAGCCCAAGTCCGACCGCGGCAGCAGCGCACAATCCAAACACCGTTGTGCCGCTCATGGCTTTGCGCTCCGCTCCGGTGCGCCGGCGAGCAGCAGGGCAAGCGTTGCTGCGATCGTCAGGATCATGGCGACCTCGATTCCAAGGATCAGTGGCTTGGCCAGCGCCAGCGGATAGGAGAGGAATGCGGCGCCAAACAGAAGGCCCACGAGGCCGACGACCAGGAACAGGCAGGGCCCGGCGACGAGGATGAACCGTAGCCATCGACGGCTCACGGGCGCCGTGTCCGCCAATCCGGCAATGATGGTCAGAAGCCACATCGACGCGAGAATCGCGCCGCCCTGAAATGCTCCGCCGGGATGGTCGGCGCCAGTCCAGAAGATATAGATCCCGACGACAATGCCGACCGGCGGCAACAGCCGGGCAAGGAAGGCGAGAACGCCATTCGGATCGGCCTGGTGGCGCGGACCCGGACGGCCGCCCCAGGCGCTGTCGGGTGCAAGCGACCAAACGCCGACGATGGCCAGCATGAGTACGACCTTCTCGAGCATCGTATCCATTGCGCGGAACGCCATGAGCACGTTGGTGACGGGGTTGGACAGACCTGTTGCCCAGGCATTGGCAACAGCAGGCGGGGCAAGCGTCGGAGCCGGATCGGGCAGCAGCAGGACGGCGTCGGCCAGTGCCGCGGCCGTCAGCACCGATAGTGCTGCCGCGCTCGCCCGTATGACCTTGCCCGGCGTTTTCGACGCCATCAGGTCGGCATCGCGCAATCGCGCGGCCGCACCCAACAGCAACACACCGCCAAGCCCCCCACCGATCGCGGCCTCGGTCAGCGCGACGTCAACAGCGTCGAGGCGCACCCAAATCAGTGCCACCAACAGTCCATAGGCAACGAAACCGACCGTGGCCGAAAAGGTCTCGCGCACGACGATTGTCCAGATGCCTAGTCCCAGCACGAGTGCGGCGAGCACGATTTCGAAGACCGTCGCGATGCTCATCTGGTCGATTCGCCATGGCGCGCAGCGCGCGCAATCAGTTGCGAGACGGTCGCCCCCGCGAGCAGTCCGAGCAGCCAGATACTGACCAGCTTCAGCCCGTCGCGAAGTCCTCCGGCTTGCGGGAGCAATCCGAGCACGACGAGACCGAGGCCAAGATTGTCCGCTTTGGTGAGCGCGTGCAGGCGCGTCAGCGCATCGGGAAAGCGAAGGAGGCCGACGGTACCGGCCAGAAAGAAGAACGCGCCCGCCGACACTGCCGCAATCGTTATCATGTCGCGCACGAAGCTCATTCGCCCTCCGTTGATGCGGCCCCGTCGGCTTCGAACCGGGGCAGCCCCTTCTTGACGAACGCGATGGAAGCGAAGGTGGCGAGGAGCGCCAAAGTCAGCGCGACGTCGATTGCGGCGGGTTCATCCACTACGGTGCCGAGCAGCAGCAGTGCCGCAATTCCTCCGGTCCCGATCAACTGCGTCGCCATCATGCGGTCAGCGTCTCCAGGACCGCGCAGGATCGACACCAGCCCAAGCGCCAGCATTGCCAGGACGAAGCCGACCGCGGCTGTCAGAAACTCAGTCATTGTAGAGCGCTCGCATCAAGGAGACCTCCTCAGCGGCAAGATCCTCAACCACGGGCTGTTCGACGTCGAGGCAGTGATAGAGGATCCGCGCGTCGTCCTCTCCGGCCGGTACAGTACCCGGCAGCAGGCTGGTGAGCGTTGTGAACACGTTACGCCGCGGGCCACGCGGCAGACCGGTTGGATACGCGACAAATCCCGGGCGCAACGGCAGCCGGGGATCGAGTGCGCGCCTTGCGACATCCGCTCCGGCAACGATGGAGTGGTAGAGGAAGAGCAACGCCAGTTGCGAAATGGCACGAAGCGAGCGCCGCGAGGTACTCGGCTCCAGCAGACGCAAACTCGTCCAGGTCGCGGCGGCGACGGCGACTGCCGCGGCAGGAATGTCAGCGGGATCGTCCCCGGCAAGCACGAGCCAGAGGCAGAGGAACCATGCCGCTCGGGCAGCCGCGTGTAACCCCATGCGTTTACTGCTCCACTTTGGAGACGCTCTTGCCCGCGAGCGGTCGTTTCGGCGATCGCTCGTCGCTCCCAACCTATTCCGATTGGCCTCGCGATCTCATGACAGCCTCTAGGTCCAAGTTTTTGGAGGCGGTTGCCGCAATGCCTATGCACCACCTCTGCGACCAGAGATATCAGGTGATTGCCTGATGAAATCTCAGGAATCCCCTAGAGCATTTTCCATGGGCGCCTTGTGGAGGCACTTCCTCAGTTGCTTGTCCGAGACAAACCACGGTTGCATCCGATGCCATCGGTAGATTTACCGATGTCCGCGGTCGTTTCCTTCAGCAACAGTCACGCGAAAACGCCTGGAAACGACCGGGAAAATACCCGGCAGCCCCGCGGCCTCCGGAGCAGTAGGCCTGACCAGCAACGAAGGTGGAACGCAGAGGGCACACCATGGCCACGTGCGGCGCTCGAAAAACCTCTCGTCAAATCTCTGCATTGAGGCTCGTGGCGGCGATATGCGGGTTGATGCTGGGGGCGTGTGGAAGGGAATCTGCAACGAATGACGCACCGCCAGCGCGGATCGTTCGGACAGCGACCATAGAAAAGCGCAAGGTCACGACGCCGCTGACGTTTACCGGACGCATCGAGGCCGAAGATGAAGTGAATGTTTCATTCCGCATCTCCGGGCGCCTGTTGAACAACGACACCAAGATAGGCGACCGGGTCAAGGCCGGCCAGGTGCTGGCGCGATTGGAGTCTCAGAACGAGTTGAATACGCTGCGACAGGCGCAGGCGTCCCTCGCCGCGGCCCAGGGACAATTGACGCAGGCACGCAACCACTTCGACCGCCAGGAGACGCTCCTGGCGCAGGGCTGGACCACGCGCGCCAATTTCGATGCCGCAACCCAAGGGCGGCAGACGGCGCAATCCCAGGTCGACGCGGCTGAAGCGGCACTGAGCGCCGCGCATGACCTCGTCGGCTTCACTGAACTGAAGGCCGATGCGCCCGGCGTGATAACTGCCGTGGGTCCGGGCGCAGGCGAGGTGGTTCAGGTCGGTCAGATGATCGCGAGGATTGCGCGGCAGGACGGCCGCGATGCGGTCTTCGACGTACCCTCTCAATTGATCAGGTCGGCTTCGGGCGATCCGGAGGTCAACGTCAGCCTGGCAGATGATCCGGCAATCACGGCGAAAGGGCGCATTCGCGAGGTTGCCGCACAGGCCAGTGCCGTCACCCGGACCTTCGAGGTCAGGGTTGGTCTGACCAATCCTCCGCCGGCGATGCGGCTGGGCGCGACGGTCGTCGGGCAGGTGAACACGAGTGCGGGGCCGATGATCGACATTCCATCCTCCGCATTGACCAGGATGAATCAGCGGCCCGCCGTATGGGTCGTCGATCCGGCCACCAATACGGTCTCGGTACGCAACGTCGACGTGCTGCGGTTCGATGAAGCCCAAGCGGTCATTTCCCTGGGACTCGACATCGGTGAAATAGTCGTCACTGCCGGTGTTCAGGCGCTTCATCCGGGTCAGAAGGTCCGCGTTCTCGGGTCAGAGCAATGAGCGGAATCAATCTTTCCGATTGGGCGCTGAAACATCGCTCGCTGGTCGTCTATATGATGATCATTGCAGTCGTTGCGGGTGCGCTGTCCTATTTCAAGTTGGGCCGCAACGAGGATCCCGCCTTCATCATCAAGACCATGGTCGTCCAGGCCGCCTGGCCCGGCGCTTCGGTGGAAGAGACCAAGAAGCAGGTTACGGAGCGTCTCGAACGCCGCCTGCAGGAAACGCCGCACCTGGACTTCCTGCGAAGCTTCACGCGGGCGGGCGTCTCGACCGTCTTCGTGAATCTGAAGGGGAGCGCCAACGCCAAGCAAGTTGCCGACACCTGGTACCATGTGCGCAAGTCGATCGGCGACATGCGTCATACGCTGCCCGCCGGCGTCATCGGGCCGGGGTTCAACGACGAGTTCGGCGATACGTTCGGCATCATCTACGGCTTCACCAGCGACGGCTTCAGCCAGCGCGAGCTGCGCGATCGGGTCGAAGACATTCGCTCGAAGCTGCTTCTCGTGCCCGACGTGTCGAAGATCGAGCTCCTGGGCGAGCAGGACGAGGTCATCTTCGTCGAATTCTCCACCAAGGAGCTCGCGGCGCTCGGGGTCGATCGGTCCGCCCTTATTGCGGCGCTGCAGTCGCAAAACAGCGTGCGTCCGGCAGGCTCGATCGAGACCAGCGCGGAGAGCATCACGATCCGGGTATCGGGCAGCTTCCAGTCCGAACAGGACATCGCCGACATCAATTTCTCCGCGGGCGGTCGCATGCTTCGCCTGAGCGATATCGCGCGGGTGCGGCGCGGCTACACCGACCCGCCCCATCCGATGTTCCGGGTCAACGGCAAACCGGCCATTGGGCTCGCGATCGCCATGCGGGATGGCGGGGATATCCTTGCGCTTGGTGCCAACACCAGAAAGGCAATGGCGCAGATCACGGCAGAACTCCCGATCGGAATTGAGCCGAGCCTGGTCGCGGACCAGCCCGTCGTCGTCGACGGCGCCATCCGCGAGTTCATGGTCTCGCTGATCCAGGCGATCGCCATCATCATGGTGGTGAGCTTCATCAGCCTTGGCGTGCGACCCGGCCTGATCATCGCGCTCGCCATACCGTTCACGCTGGCGATCGTGTTTCCGATCATGGGACTGCTCAGCATCGACATGCAGCGCATATCGCTTGGCGCGCTGATCATCGCCCTGGCGTTGCTGGTCGACGATGCGATGACGACGACCGACGCGACGCTGACCAAGCTCTCCGAGGGCGCCAGCAAGGTCGAGGCGGCGACTTTCGCATACAAGACCCATGCGATGGCGATGCTCGCGGGCACGCTTGTAACGATCGCGGGCTTCATCCCGGTAGGCTTTGCGGCGAGCTCGGCCGGCGAATACACGTTTTCGCTTTTCGCCGTGGTTACGATCGCGCTGCTGGTGTCCTGGTTCGTCGCGGTCATCTTCACGCCGCTGCTCGGTGCAGCGATCCTGGTTCCGCCCAAGCAGAGCGGTTCGGCGGATCAGGGTAGGATCTTCCGGACGTATCGGAGATTCCTGACTTCAGCGATGCGCGCAAAATGGCTGACGATCGCGGTCTCCGTGGCGCTGTTCGTGGCCTCGGTCCTCGCGATGCCACTGATCCCGCGGCAGTTCTTTCCGTCGTCGGACCGCCCGGAATTGCTGGTCGATGTCAGCCTGCCGCAGAACGCGTCGATCTACGCCAGCGAGGCCGCCGCCAAGCGCCTGGATGCGGTGCTTGCGGCCGATCCCGACGTGGCGCGATGGAGCACCTATGTCGGACGCGGGGCCATCCGCTTCTACCTGCCCCTCAACGTCCAACTCCCGAACGACTTCTTCACGCAGTTCGTGGTGATCGCGAAGGACGTTGCAGCACGCGAACGCCTGCACGCCAAGCTCGAAGAGCTGCTTGCGCGGGAATTCCCCAAGGCGATCGCGTTCGTATCTCCGCTTGAGCTCGGACCGCCGGTCGGATGGCCGATCCAGTACCGGGTCAGTGGGCCCGATGTGGAGCGGGTTCGCGAGATCGCGCTCAAGGTGGGACAGATCGTCGCGTCCATTCCGGACACCAAGCAGATGAACTTCGACTGGATGGAGCCCGATCGGCAGGTGCGGATTCGCGTCGACCAGAATGAAGCACGCCTTCTCGGCCTCAGCTCGCAGGCGATCGCGACGGTCCTGAACGCGGTCATCACGGGCACGCCCATCACCCAGGTCCGCGACGATATCTATCTGGTCAACGTGGTAGCTCGCGCCACCAACGAGCAGAGGGTTTCGCTCGACGGCCTGCGCAATCTGCAAGTCGCGCTGCCGGGCGGACAAACCGTTCCCCTCAGCCAGTTTGCGTCCTTCGAATATGATCAGGAGTTTCCGCTCATCTGGCGGCGGGATCGTATTCCGACCCTGACGGTGCAGGCTGCCATCGTCGGCGACAGGTTGCCCGAAAGCGTCGTCACGTCGCTGTCGCCGGCTATCGAGAAGTTCAAAAAGACGCTTCCCCCATCGTACAGCGTGGTCGTGGGCGGGACGGTGGAAGAGAGCCAAAAATCGCAGGCATCCGTGTTGGCCGTGGTGCCCGTGATGCTGTTCGTGATGTTCACGGTCCTCATGGTGCAGCTCCAAAGCTTTCCGAGACTGTTCATGGTCCTGAGCGTCGCGCCGCTCGGCCTGATCGGTGTCGTCGCAGCGTTGATGCTGTCCGGCAGGCCGCTCGGCTTTGTGGCCATTCTCGGTGTGCTCGCGCTCCTCGGCATGATCAGCAAGAACGCGGTCATTCTGATCGGTCAGATCGATGCCGAACGCACCCTGGGGAAGTCACCGTGGGAAGCTGCGGTCGATGCCAGCAGCTCCCGGTTTCGGCCGATCATGTTGACGGCCGTATCGACGGTCCTTGGCATGATTCCAATCGCGCCGACGGTGTTTTGGGGACCAATGGCATTCGCGATCATGGGGGGCTTGCTGGTCGCGACGGTGCTGACCCTCGTGTTCTTGCCGACACTATATGTCGCGTGGTTCGGCGGAACGGACCGTAGCGGCGATTCTGCGCCGCGCAAACCGCGGGAAGGACGAGGACAAACCCGACTGGGGGAATCCTCGTCTTCGACTAGGGAGTCAACCTGATGTTCCCCGCAAGTCGACGGGTGCATCTGTGATGCTCGAAACAAGGGTGTGATGGCATCGCAGTCAGTCCGAAGGTTTTGTTCCTTGCACGGACCGCAATGGTGGTTGGCTGACATGGTCAGCGCAGACGTCTCTTCGTAGTCGGACGCCCGCGAGCGCGCTTCGTCCACTGTGAGGGCATTGCCGATGATGGGGAGACCACGATGAGTGCGAACGAAAAACAACAGAAGGTGCCGCTGGGCGTCCTCACTGGCATGGTCGTCGGCGGTATGGTCGGTGCGGGCGTGTTCTCGATACCACGCAACTTCGCGCTGGCCACCGGCGTTTACGGAGCACTCATCGCCTGGGCTATCGCGGGCGCCGGCATGCTGATGCTGGCGTTCGTGTTCCAGACGCTGGCCAATCGCAAGCCGGATCTCGATGCTGGCGTCTACGCGTATGCGCGGGCCGGCTTTGGGCCTTATGTCGGATTTTTCTCCGCCTTCGGTTACTGGGCGAGTGCCTGCGTCGGCAACGTGTCGTATTGGATCCTGATCAAGTCGACCCTCGGCGCATTGTTTCCGGTTTTGGGTCAAGGCAATACGTTGACCGCAGTGCTGATCTCTTCGGTCGGGATCTGGCTCTTTCACTTTCTGGTGCTCCGCGGCGTCAAGGAAGCGGCGGCGATCAACAAGATCGTGACCATTGCCAAGATCATTCCGCTGCTGCTGTTCGTGGTGCTGGCGATCTTCTATCTCAAGCCGGCCGTGTTCCTGGACAACCTCTGGGGCGGCGCGGTCGGGGACTACGGCAACCTGTTCGAGCAGGTCAAGGCGACGATGCTGGTGACGGTGTTCGTGTTCCTGGGCATCGAGGGCGCGAGCAACTATTCACGCTTCGCTCAAAAGCGCGAGGACGTAGGTGTCGCCACCGTGACCGGCTTCCTTGGCGTGCTCGCGTTGTTCGCGTCAGTGTCGATCCTGGCCTACGGCATCCTGCCGCGCGCCGAGCTCGCGCAATTGCGTCAGCCCTCGGTCGGTGGCGTGCTCGAGGCGGCCGTCGGCCACTGGGGAGCGATGTTCATCGGCGCCGGTGTGATCGTCTCGGTGCTCGGCGCCTATCTGGCATGGACGCTGATGGCCGCCGAGGTGCTGTCGGTGGCGGCGAAGAAGCAGGATATGCCGGCCTTTCTGGCGCGAGAGAACGCCAACCAGGTCCCCTCGGCGGCGCTGTTCATGAGTTCACTGCTCGTGCAGCTCGTGCTGGTCGCGACCTTGTTCTCCGACGACGCCTTCACGTTCGCTCTGTCGCTGTGCAGCCACCTTTCGCTGATCCCCTATTTCCTCTCGGCGGCCTTTGCGCTGATGCTGGTCTTCCGGAAGGAAACCTACGACAAGACTCCCGGCGATCTCGGCAAGGATACGATCGTCGCAATCCTGGCGACGGTCTACACGCTCTTCCTGCTGTTTGCCGGTGGAATGAAGTTCCTGCTGCTCGGCTTCATCATCTACGCCCCGGGAACCATCCTGTACTACATCACCCGGAAAGAGCAGGGCAAACAGCTCTTCACGCCGGCCGAGTGGGTCCTGTTCGCGGTCGCGGTCATCGGATGCGTCGTCGGCATTCATGGCCTCGCCACCGGCTATATCACCATCTAGCGTCCCAATTCGAAAGGAGCCACCCATGGCGAACTCCCCCGCTTTCGGCGTCCATTCCGAGGTCGGTCAATTGCGAAAGGTGATGGTTTGCTCGCCTGGCTTGGCCCATACGCGCCTGACCCCGTCGAATTGCGATCAGTTGCTGTTCGACGATGTGTTGTGGGTGGATAACGCCAAGCGTGACCACTTCGACTTCGTCACCAAAATGCGCGACCGCGGTGTCGACGTCGTGGAAATGCATAATTTGCTGGCCGAGACAGTCGCGGTACCTGAAGGCAAGAAGTGGATTCTCGACAACCAGATCGTGCCTAATCAGGTCGGCCTCGGCTTCATCGACGAACTCAGGAGCTACCTCTCCAGCCTGGATAATCGAAAGCTCGCGGAAACGCTGATCGGCGGACTGTCGACTCATGACTTCCCCGAGGCGCATGGCGGTACGGCGCTGAAGATGGTCAAGGAAGCGGCCGGCGCCACCGAGTACCTGCTGCCGCCGTTGCCGAATACGCTGTACACGCGCGATACGACCTGCTGGATCTACGGGGGCGTGACGCTCAACGCGCTCTACTGGCCGGCACGGCACGAGGAAACGATCCTCACCACGGCGATCTACAAGTTCCATCCCGACTTCGCCGGCAAGGTCAATGTCTGGTGGGGCGACCCCACACACGACCACGGGCTGGCTACGCTGGAGGGCGGCGACGTGATGCCGATTGGCAAGGGAATTGTGCTGATCGGGATGAGCGAACGTACGTCCCGCCAGGCGATCAGCCAGCTCGCAGCGACGCTGTTTCAGAAGAAAGCCGCCGAGCGCGTCATCGTTGCGGCCATGCCCAAGATTCGCGCCGCCATGCACCTCGACACGGTGTTCACATTCGCGGATCGCGATTGCGTGCTGACGGCGCCCGATTTCATCAATCAGACCCGCACCTATTCCTATCGCCCAAGCAACAACCCGAGCGGTGTCGAGCTGCACGCCGAAAAGAAGCCCTTCGTCGGTGTCGTCGAGGAAGCGCTTGGCCTGAAGAAGCTCCGCGTGGTCGAAGCCGGCGGAAGCGACTATCAGCGCGAGCGAACACAGTGGGACAGCGGAGCTAACCTGGTTTGCGCCTCACCAGGCGTCGTGTACGCCTATGACCGCAACACCTATACCAACACGCTGCTGCGCAAGGAGGGGATCGAGGTGATCACCATCGTCGGCGCCGAATTGGGGCGGGGCCGCGGAGGGGGACACTGCATGACCTGTCCGATCGCCAGGGACGCGGTGGACTACTAGGCGGATGGGGTGGGATCGGCCGTGGCCGTCGTGTCACGGCCGCGCGCCGCTTCGGCATTCTTGCGCCGACCGAGGAAGACGACGCACAAAAGTTCCGCATATTCGCCCCGCGAAAGAGTCTTTCGGCATTTTAAGAGATGGCAACCTATTCAATCTCTGATTTTATTTCTTGTCATAGGCACGCCTTAATCACTACCCAATCTGTGACCAATCCTGGTGCAAGCAGAAGCCAGAGAGGAAGACCATGCGCGGGTCCATGGCGTTTTCAAGCGAGTTGGCAACCGCCTCCCGTCGAGCAAGGCCCAAGCCGGAATCCAGGGCGCAGTGCCGATTCCGCCGGAGCGCAAGGGGCTTCGGCCTTCTCGTGCCGATGGTTGGATTGTTTGGAGCGAGCACCGCATGGGCCGCGGACGTCGACCTGACCGAGCTGAAAGCGAGCAGTCCTGTACCTTATTACTCCGCTCCGTCATGGAGCGTCGTCGGTTCCGTCACGCCAAACTTCACCGACAATGCCTTGTTCAGCCGAGATAACCGCAAATCGGATGTCTACTATGAACCCGACGTAAGCGCGCGGCTGGACGGAAACCTCAGCAACGACCTCTCCTACCGGCTGTATGCACGCGCGCAGTATGAGGCCTTTGCGAGGGAGAAGGACGGCAACGCCGCAGTCGCGCGGGTGGGCGCGCGATTGACGGAAAATTGGGACGGCTGGCGCTTCTCCGCCATCTACGAAAATCGGTACGATTTCGACGGCGTGTATCGCGATCCGGCCTTCACGTCGCATGACGTGATGGGCTCGGTCGCGCGCGATTTCCGTGTGAACAACGTAACCTTCTCACCGCTATTGCTCCTGACCTACCGGTTCTCCGACCTTGCGGAAGCGCGCCGCTGGCGCTTCGACGCCTTGCTCGGCATCGAAGTCAAGCTCGACTCGACTTGGTCCATCGTGAGCACGCCACTGCTCGAAGCTTTCTGGTTCACCGATGGGCTGAACAGGGGAAGGCAAGATCAGATCTACTCGGCGGACATTGGCCTGAAGTATAATTTCGCCAGCAATGTTTCGCTGACGACCACAGTGTTGTACGAGGCGCGGGCATCGAACGTCGAGGCGCGGCGGTACAGGGACCTCAGGATCGGCCCTCGACTTGACTTCGCCTTTTAAGGAATCTGCAGGATGATGATGAAACGCGCGTGGGCGACGATGAGTGTCATTGTTGGCTTAACGGCAGCATCGGCTGTTGCCGCGGATCCGCGGGACTCGGTCGACCGGGGCCAACGTCTGGATACAGATGCCCTCAGAGACGATGCTGGGCAAAATCGGCTTCAACCGCCGTATCATCCGCTGGTGATCGCACCGCCTCAACAACCTGCTCCAAACGCGAAGAGAGCAAGGAAGAAGTCCAGCGCAAGTAGCGATAGAAGCCGTTAGAGCATTTTCAGGCGCGGTGGCGCGCACGATTCCCGCGCGCCGCCGCGCGTCCTTCGTGAAGGCCATTCGCGGCACTTGCGCATCTATTACATCGCATTTGAATTTGACTGTCGGCCTGCGGCACAAACTGCATACCCGAACCCGCCGGATGTCACAGACTCGAGAATTCGATCCCTTCAGCAGCGCTACTTCTTTGTGTCATCAACCTAACGGTGTATAACAGCAGCGCCCCATGGGCGCGGGCATTCGTTCGCTTCGCCAATCGGGCAGGCAGGAGACTCTCGATATTGGGATTCAGTGTCGAGCGTCGCCGGAGAAGTGAGTGCGTGCCGTGAAGCCACATAGCTCTTCCTCCAGCGAGTTGGATCGTCCGAACGTCGGGAAGTGGCTGCGGTTTGGATCGGAACAGACCAGCGACCGCTTGTACTGGATGTCCTCCGCCGATCTTCTCTTTGCAGTACGCTCCTCACCTGGCGGCGGCTTCGTGTATGAGGGGATCAATCCGGCGTTTGAGGCTCATCTCGGCCTTTCGTCGGAAGCCATCCGGAACGTGGACGTCTCCGATTGCCTGAGCAAGGAGGACGCCAGAGCGATTTGCAAAGCCCTTCGTAGCTGTCTCGCAGGAGGAATAGAGGTCAGGACCTGTCATCGCCTTGCGATCGGCGGTCAGCGGCAGACTATGGAGACGACGATCGTTCCGGTGGTGGATCCCCTGACCGGGGCTGCGGCGGCCCGGCTGATCGGCAGCCATCGCGTCGTGCGCAATGGCGCATTCGAAACCGCGACCGGCGGCGTGGACGGCGCGCAGTCGACTTTCAATCTGGCGTCCATTCAGGAGGATATCCAGCAGCGGATTGCGTCCGATCTGCACGATTCGACATGCCAGCATCTGATCGCGGCGAGCCTGGGCCTGATGCGGATCCGACGGAGCCTTTGCGATCCGGCCGCGGCCGAGCGGCTTTGCCAGGAGATAGACGCGTCGATCGACGAAGCGCTCAGGGAAATTCGCGCCTTTGCCTATCTGCTGCATCCGCAGAACCTGACGCTCGAGAGGCTGAAGGCCACGATCGAGCATTACGCGGATGGTTTCGCTGCGCGCACGTCGCTGCGGGTCACGACCAGAATCGCGGCCGACGTCGATCTGCTGCCCTACGAAAAGCAGCTCTCGATCTTGCGAGTCGTTCAGGAGGCCCTCACCAACGTATTCCGTCATGCGAAGGCGACGGAAGTGGGCATCGTCCTTGATGTCGCCGAGAGCGAACTTCGCCTGACGATCAGCGACAACGGGCGCGGATTTCGAGCCAGCCACGCCAAGCCAGGCGCGAAGGCGATGTCGATCGGCGTTGGGATTCCCGCAATGAGAGCGAGACTTCAGCAGATCGGAGGTTCGCTCGAGATTTACTCCGACACCACAGCGCGCCACTCTGGCACGATACTTCGCGCGACGTTTCCGCATGGGCTGACGACGCACAGGCGCAATTCGCGAAAGGCCAGCACTGTCATACGAGGGGCCACACGAACGCTGTGAGGAAAGAAGAACACTGAACACCGATGGCAGGCGAGAGTCACGTCGTTCAAGCCGGGCCGCCGTGTGAATCACCCTGGAGTACCCTGACATGAAGCGCTTTCTTATCGCCGATGATCACGAAGCCGTGCGATCGGGCTTGCGAGCCGTGCTGGAGCAGCGAACGGACTGGGAAGTGGTGGCCGAGGTGAACGACGGCGGCAAGGTGTTGAGTGCGGCAATCGAGAGTCGGCCGCATGTCGCGATCGTCGATTTTTCAATGCCGCGAATGACCGGCGTGGAGGTTGCGCGGAAGATCAGGGAATATCCTTTGCAGACGGAAGTCTTGATCTTCACGGTGCACAACTCCGGCCTGCTTGCAGAGCAGGCGTTCGAGGCCGGCGCACGCGCGTTCCTGGTCAAGTCGGATGCGAACAGATTGCTATTGGCGGCGGTCGAATCGCTTCTGATGCACAGGCGGTTTTGCAGCGTGAGTTGCCCGAATGGAGCGAACCGGGCATCGAGCGGCGATGCCGACAAGTCCCACGGACTCACGCCGCGCGAGCAGCTCGTCGTCAAGCTAGTTGCCGAAGGTTACAGCAACAAGGGCATCAGCGCGATCCTGAACCTCAGTGTCAAGACGACAGAGGCGCATCGGGCGGCGGCTATGCGCAAGCTGGAGGTGAATTCAACTGCCGGCCTGGTCCGATACGCCGTGCGGGCGTCCCTCGTCGAGGCGTGAGGGCGCATTCGCCCCGGAGATGTCACGGGCGAGGACGCCAGCTGAGTACATTCGCAGAATCATCTCAGGGTTTTGTAGGATAACCCTGCGATCCACGATCGATAGGATCGTTCGACCTTGCCGCCGGTCATCTGCTCGATTGTGGCCGGAACAACGAGACGACGCCCGTGAAACGCATCTTGATTGCGGATGATCATGAAGTCGTGCGCTCCGGGCTCCGCGCGATCGTTGAGATGCAGCCGAACTGGATCGTTGCGGGTGAAGCGACCAACGGCGAGCAGGCTATCGCGCTGGCCTTGGAGGCACGGCCGGACATCGTGATCGTCGACTATTCGATGCCCCTCATCAACGGACTGGAGGTCAGTCGCCGTCTCAGGGCGCTTCATCAGCGGATGGAAGTGTTGATCTTGACGATGCATGAAGACGAGGAACTGCTGACGGAGGCGGTTCTGGCCGGCGTTCGTGGCTTTTTGTTCAAGTCGGATGCCAAGAAGCACCTCATTTTCGCAATCGAGGCGCTGCTCGACGGGAGACCTTATTTTACCAGCGCCCTTGTGGAGAAGCTACTGCACGACTACCAGCTCAACAAGCAGGGCAAGTCGGGCATGCTGCTAACGTCGCGCGAGCAAAGTATCGTCCAATTGATTGCGGAAGGGCATACCAACAGATCCATAAGTGTCATTCTGAAGCTGAGCGTGAAGACGGTCGAGACGCATCGTGCCTCGGCGATGCGCAAGCTCGGGATGTCGTCGACGGCCGAACTGGTCCGGTATGCCATCCGCAAGAAGCTGGTTGTGCCGTGACGATCCGATCCGCCCGAGCGCAATGCCGGCAAAGGGCCATCAAGACGAACGCCCAACGCTTTGGGCTTAACCGAGCGCTTGGCTTGCGAGGGCGTAGGTCACGGTTCGTTTTTCGGAGCGTATATTCGGATCACGAAACTCGCCTCCGAGCGACATCGTCGTCACGGTGTCGAAGAAAGCCAGGCCGCATCGCGCCAGGAAGGAGCAGAACTCGCCGTCGGCAAGGTGTGTGTCGATCCTGAGAAACTGTCCCTCATGAGCAGCGACGTGCGGCGCAGCCACCGCAATCGCATCTTCATCGCTGGAGGCGACGATGGGGCCCACAACGTGCCCTCGTCCGAACGGACGGCACAATGCAAACGCCTCGAGACGACCGCGACGGAAGAGCCCGAACCCGGCAGATTGCTCCAGGAGGGCCGCAAGTAGATCGAGGCGCGGGGCACCAAACGCCTGCGCGTCGAGTTGAGCGATCGCCGTCAGGTCCTTGCGGTCGAGTTCGCGCAATTCGGCTCCTTCAGGAACGCGCGGCTCCTCACTGAGCCGCTGCACCTCTGCCTGACGCTGGAACACCGTTCGTTCGCGGCGGAAGCCGAGCGAAAGATAGAGCTTGCGCGCTGCATGCGTGGCATTGAGACGCAGATTGCGCCCCTTGGACGCGGACAGAACGCGCTTCATGAGCCACTGAGCCGTGCCAAGGGCCTGAAGGCGGGGCGATGTGATGACCATGCCGACTGTGGCAAAATCCGCCCCATGCGGAAACCACATCGCGGAGCCCAGCACCCGTCCGATTTCATCGTGAACGACGATGCCGTGGCCAGCGTCACGCAGAAACTGCCAGTCTTCGGGACGGTGTGGCCAGCCGACGCCGATCGAAAGCGTATAAAGCTGATCGAGCCCCACCGTATCGATGTCGACCGCACGCGCGTCGAATGCGTCGATCGTCAGCGAACTGGTCGTGCGCGATTTCATGTCGTCCCCTGATCGGCTCGACGGTGGTCGACGTCGGGCGGCTCCGAGCTCGGTCGGGCTCAGCTTACACCGGCTCCGCCGCAGATTGCGTTTCGGAACAGCCGTCCGACGAAACATTCCACCAAATCGCAACCGCATTCGGCACCCACCGAAATTGCGGGTCCGATAGCCTGGTTCAATCCGGCAAGCTCGCCATTCCTCGCGCGTCCGAATTCGACAATGGCCTTTCTCTTCAATTCCGACGCTCAGCGTGGGGCTGTCTTCCGCGAGGCCTTCGCGCGCGAACTCCCACACCTGCCCTTCGCTATCGGCCCGGCCACAGTCCCGCCAGCCGATATCCGTTACATCATCACCTGGTCCGTGCCGGAGGCCCTGGAGCAATACTGCAACCTCGACATCCTGTTTTCGGTCGGGGCGGGCATCGATCAATTTTGCCTGACGGCGGTCCCGCCCGCGGTGAAGGTGGTCCGGATGGTGGAAGACGGCATCATCCGGATGATGCAGGAATACGTCACTCTCGCGGTGCTGGCCCTTCACCGCAACATCCCCGCCTATCTCGATTTGCAGCGAGGCCGCCAATGGCGGGCTCTGCCGCAGCAGCAGGCGACCGACCGACGCGTCGGGGTTCTCGGACTTGGCGTGCTCGGCCGCGCCGTGCTGGAAAGCCTGAGGCCGTTCGGATTCCGCCTGAGCGGCTGGAGCCGGTCGGACAAGGCGATCGAGGGCGTTGCGACCTATAGCGGTGATGCCGGCCTTGGCCGGATGCTGGGCGAAACCGATATCCTCATCTGCCTGCTGCCGCTGACCGGGGCCACGCGCGGGATCCTGAATCAAGAACTCTTTGCGCGACTGCCGAAAGGCGCGGCACTCGTCCACACCGGGCGCGGCGCTCAGCTCGATTCCCGCGCCCTCCTCGGGGCTCTCGATGCGGGTCAGCTTGCCGGCGCGGTCATCGACGTGACTGAGTCGGAGCCGCTGCCCGGCGATCATGCCTTGTGGGCCCATCCGAAAGTGCTGCTGACCCCGCACGTGGCAAGCGTGACCCAAGCGGACACTGCCGCTCGCGCGGTCATCGACAACATCAAGCGATATGAAGCGGGCCTCGACCTCGTCGGGCTCGTCGACCGGACCCGTGGTTACTGAGAGGAGCCCGACTTGCTGCTGAAACGGATCGACCCCAACCCGACTTTTGCCCCGAAGGAATCCGGCCCGATGCCGGAGCGGCTCATCGCCGGCGCGCCCCACTTCAAGACCTGGGCACAGGACGAGGCCAAGGGCGAACTCGTCCACAGCGGCGTATGGGAAGCAACGCCAGGTGAGACGCGCTCGATCAAGGGAGAGACTTTCGAATTTTGCCACATCCTCGCCGGCATGATCGAGATCACGCCTGATGGCGGCGTCCCGATGACGTTCAAAGCCGGCGACAGCTTCGTCATGAAGCCCGGATTTACGGGGGTCTGGAAGACGATCGAGACCGTTCGCAAGATCTACGTCACGGTGTCATGAGCCTGAGCTTCGACCCCGACCAGACTCAGTTGCCGATCGGCCACTTCATCGGCGATCGGCTGCAGGAGTCTCCCGGCCTGCTTCCGCTGCATCGGCCATCCGACGGCGCGCACTACGCCGAGTGTCCGGTCGCCTCCGCCGAGACCGTGGACGAGGCCGTCCAAACCGCCAGGAAGGCCTTGAAGACCAGCAACTGGGGCGGCATGCGTCCGCGCGAGCGTGCCGGCCTCCTGAAGCGCTGGGCCGATCTCATCGAGAGTGAGGCCGAGACGCTCGCCAGGGTCGAGGCGATTTCATCTACCCGCCCGGTCGGTCAGCTCGTTGCGGGAGACATCGCGATCACCGCCGAGCAAATCCGTTTCTTCGCGGAATTCGCCGACAAGGAGGGCGGCGGCCTCGTGCCCACCGACGATGCCCATCTCGGCATGATCATGACCGAGCCTTACGGGGTTGTCGGCGCCATCACACCCTGGAATTTTCCAATCAACATGGCGGGCTGGAAACTCGGGCCGGCCCTCGCCGCGGGCAATGCGGTCGTGCTGAAACCGTCAGAAATGACGCCGTTCTCCTCCGTCCTTCTCGCCCAATTGGCAGTCAAGGCGGGTATGCCTGCCGGGCTCATCAACATCGTGCTTGGCGATGGGGCGACGACCGGCGCCGCAATCACCGGACATCCCGACATCGCGAAAGTGAGCTTTACGGGATCGACCGGTGCGGGCGCTGCCATCATGGCGAATATCGCCCGCACGGGCATCAAGCCTATTACGCTCGAGCTCGGTGGCAAGAGCCCGCAGATCGTCTTCGCCGATGCCGACGTCAACCCCGCCGCCGCCGCGATTGCCGACAGCATCCTCGCAAATGCAGGCCAGGCCTGTGTCGCCGGATCGCGGCTGATCGCCCACGCTTTGGTGGCCGAGCAGTTGGCCGACGCCATCATTGCCCGTATGCAAGCCGTCCGGGCAGGTCCCACCTGGGACGCCACAACGACCTACTCCCCGATCATCTCCGAGAAGCAACGATCGCGGATGCACACGATCGTGCGAACGGCCCGCGCTGAAGGCGCCGAGTGTCTGACCGGCGGCGAGCCGATGGAGGGCAAGGGTTATTTCTATGCGCCGACCCTTCTTGCGAAGGTGGATCGATCGTCCGTCGCCCTCACCGAGGAGATCTTCGGGCCGGTGCTGACGCTTCAGACGTTTACGACAGAGGACGAAGCCTTGGCGCTTGCCGACCACCCGACCTACGGTCTTGCCGCCGGGCTCTTCACCCGCGACGTCTCACGCGTGATGCGGATCACCCGCGCTCTTCCTGCCGGCACCGTCTGGGTCAACCGCTACGGCCGCTCGCGCGATCACATCCTGCCGACCGGAGGCTACAAGCACTCCGGCATCGGCAAGGATCTCGGGCGCGAAGCCTATCACGCCAATCGCCGCTCGAAGAGCGTGCTCATCCACGTCGGAGGGCTTTCATGAAGACTTACGCAATCGCACTCATTCCCGGCGACGGCATCGGCCGCGACGCGACAGATGCCGCATGGACCGTGCTGGAAGCAACTGCCAAGCAGTCCGGCTTTGCGCTCAGCGGCACGACATTTCCGTGGTCCTGCGCCTTCTACAAGGAGACGGGCACGATGATGCCCGCCGATGGCATCAAGACGCTGCAGCAATACGATGCGATTCTGCTTGGCGCGGTCGGCTGGCCTGCAGAGGTGCCCGATGCCGTGTCGCTGCATGGCCTGCTGCTGCCGATCCGCAAAGGGTTCACGCAGTACGCCAACGTCCGGCCACATCGCCTGCTGCCGGGCGTCAACGGCCCGTTGAAGACGACCGCATTCGACATCCTCTGCATCCGTGAGAATACCGAGGGCGAATATTCGGGTGCCGGCGGACGCGTGCATCAGGGCACCCCTGCCGAAATCGCGGTCGAGACCTCCGTGTTCACGCGCGCCGGCGTCGAACGGATTCTGCGGTTCGGCTTCGAGCAGGCGCGCAAGCGTCGCAAGAAGCTCGCCTCGGTCACCAAGTCGAACGCGCAGAAATACTCGATGGTATTCTGGGACGAGGTCACGCGGCTGGTTGCTGCCGACTATCCCGATGTCGAATGCACGAGTTACCACGTGGATGCGCTCGCCGCGCGCATGGTGATGGCGCCGGAGAGCCTCGACGTCGTCGTCGCCTCCAACCTGTTCGGCGACATCCTGACCGATCTCGGCGCGGCCATCCAGGGCGGGCTCGGCTTTGCCGCCTCGGCCAACATCAATCCGGAGCGCAACGCGCCCTCGATGTTCGAGCCCGTGCACGGCTCAGCCCCCGATATTGCCCATCTCGGCACGGCCAACCCGATCGCAGCGATCTGGTCCGGGGCAATGATGCTCGAACATCTCGGCGAGGCCAGGGTAGCCGCACGCATCATGGCAGCACTCGAAGCCACCACGTCCCGTGGCATCGGTACGAATCCGGGCAAGGAGCGCACCGAAGCAATCACCTCAGCCGTGCTCTCCCGTCTCTCCTGATCGACAAGGCACAACAGATGCAGAACCTCAGCGACAAGCAGCTCTTCCGGCAGCAGGGCCTGATCGGCGGACAATGGCAAAGCGCGCTCTCGGGCGCGACCATCGATGTGTTCGACCCGGCGACGCAGACCGTCCTCGGAACCGTCCCGGATATGGGGAGGGACGAGACAGGCGCCGCCATTGCCGCAGCCGCGAAAGCTTACGGGAGCTGGCGCGCAAAAACCAATGCAGAGCGCGCCGCACTTCTGGAGGCCTGGTACGGCCTCATGATCACGCATCTCGACGATCTCGCGCGTATCCTGACGCTCGAACAGGGCAAGCCGTTGGAAGAAGCCAAGGGCGAGATCCGCTACGGCGCCTCCTTCGTCAAATGGTTCGCGGAAGAAGCCCGGCGGATCGGCGGCACGACAATCCCCTCACCCACGCCAGACCGGCGCATCGTCGTCCTCAAGGAACCCGTTGGCGTATGCGCGATCATCACGCCCTGGAATTTTCCCAACGCCATGATCACGCGCAAGGTGGCTCCCGCGCTCGCGGCTGGATGCGCTGTCGTGATCAAGCCATCGGACTTCACGCCCTATTCGGCGCTGGCTCTCGCCGTGCTGGCCGAGCGCGCCGGAATTCCAGCGGGCGTCATCAACATCGTTACCGGTCTGCCGAGCGAGATCGGCGCGGAGATCATGGCCAACGAGACGGTGCGCAAGATTTCGTTCACCGGCTCGACCCGCATCGGCTCGCTGCTGATGCGCGGTGCCGCCGATAGCGTCAAGCGCGTGAGCCTCGAGCTCGGCGGCAATGCGCCCTTCATCGTCTTCGAGGATGCCGATCTGGACCTCGCGGTCGAGGGCGCCATCATGTCGAAGTTCCGTAATGGCGGTCAGACCTGCGTCTGCGCCAACAGGATCCTCGTACAGTCCGGCGTCTACGACGCGTTCGCAGCCAAGCTCGTCGCCCGCGTCCAAAGAATGAAAGTGGGATCGGGACTCGAACCGGGTGTCGCGATCGGGCCGATGATCAACGAAGCGGCGATCAGCAAGATCAACCGCCATGTCGCCGATGCGCTATCCAAGGGTGCGCGTGTCGCAGCCCAGCCGGCGGCCCTGCCCGAGGGGGCGCAATTCGCAGCGCCGATCGTCCTCACCGAGGCGACCACCGACATGGTGCTGGCGCACGAGGAAACGTTTGGTCCTGTCGCACCGCTCTTCCGCTTTGAGACCGAGGAGGAGGCGATTGCCATCGCAAACGCGACGCCTTTCGGGCTAGCCGCCTACTTCTATACGCGCGACCTGAAGCGGTCCTGGCGCGTTGCGGAAGCACTCGAAGCCGGCATGGTCGGCCTCAACACCGGCATGGTGTCGACCGAGGTGGCCCCGTTCGGCGGAATCAAGCAATCAGGCCTGGGGCGCGAAGGCGCGCAGATCGGGATCGAGGAATACCTCGAGACCAAGGCTTTTCACATCGGCGGGTTGGGTTAGGCCGTAGGCGAGGCGCAATCCGCCTCGCCCCTACTGAATGCGATCAAGCATCTTGTAGTACATACCCACCAGCGGCAGGAACCATGGCTTGCCGAAATGGCCGGGCACGGCGGGCCAGTCGAGGCCTTTCATCGGATTCCGGTCGTCGCGTCCGAGCATCGCGTCGGCGATGATCATGCCGAGATGGGTTGATAGCTGCGCGCCGTGACCGGCATAGCCCATCGCATACCATAGCCCGTCGTGATAGCCGGCGCGCGGAAAGCGGTCGCTGGTCATGTCGACGAGCCCGCCCCAGCAATAGTCGATCTCGACCCCGCCCAGTTGCGGGAAGACTCGTGTCAGAGCATCCACAAGGATAGCGCCGCTCTTGGCGTCGGAACGCTGGTCGGACGTCGCCGAGAAGCGGGCGCGGCCACCGAAAATCAGGCGGTTGTCGGGGGCGAGGCGGAAATAGTTGCCGACGTTCATCGACGTCACGCAGGTCCGGTTGCCCGGCATGGTGGCTGCAATCTCGGCCGCCGTCAGCGGCCGGGTCGCAATGATGAAGCTGCCGACCGCGACGAGGCGCCGCCGGAAATAGCCGAAGTTCGGCGTGGTGTAGGCGCCGGTCGCCAGCAGCACCTGATCGGCGGTGACGCTGCCGCGCGGCGTCGTCAACCGATGCCGAGAGCCTTCGCGCACCTGCGACGTGACCGGTGCATTCTCGAAGATAACAGCTCCACGGCGCTTGGCCGCCTCGGCCAGTCCGACGCCGTAGCGCCCCATATGCATCATCGCGCTCTTCTTCGAGAGCATCGCACCGAAGAAGGGCGAGCCGATCTCCTGGATCAGATCCTTGGGCGACAGCAGTGCCGTGTCGGGATCCACCTCATGGTGGACCGCATCGAAATTCCTGGCGATGGCATCGAAATGGTTCGGCTTGGAGGCGAGCTTCAGCTTGCCGGCGCGGCGGAAGTCGCACGCGATGCCCTCCTCCGCGATCAGCGCTTCGAGCGTGTCGATCGAGGAGTCGAGCGCGCGGTAAAGCGCGACGGCTCGCTCCTTGCCCAATTCCGCCTTGGCGGCGAGATAGCTGTGGGCGAGACCATTATTGAGATGACCGCCGTTCCGGCCCGACGCGCCGCCGATCACCCGGTCCGCTTCGAGAACAACGACACTCGTACCCGCCTTCGCGAGCTGGCGCGCAGCTCCGAGTCCCGTGAAGCCGCCGCCGATCACCGCAACGTCGTAGTGCCCCTCGACCGGCCCCTCGCCGCCGCCGGAGAAGCCTGGTGCGGTATCGTGCCAGTAAGAGACGTATTTCACCTTAGATCCTCAGAGCCCGAACACGGCCGGCAGGCCGCCGATGCCCTTGATCTCGACATAGCCATAATATGGATTTGCGGGCTCGTGCCCCCGATTGACCCACACCTTGTTCTTGATTCCGAGGTCGTGCGCCGTCATCAGGTCGTAGCGGAAGGACGAGGAGCAGTGCACCACATCCTCGGGCCCGCAGCCCAGCGTATCGAACATGAACTCGAAGCCCTTCATGCGCGGCTTGTAGGACTGAGCCTGTTCGGCCGTGAGCGCGGCATGAAACGGCGCCCCGAGCTTGGCCACGTTGGACGGCAGCTGCGCATTCATGGCGTTGGAGAGAATGACGAGCGGAATCTCCTTGGCGACCTTGGCAAGGCCGGCAGGAACGTCGGGATGCGGCCCCCAGCTCGGCACGCGCTCGTAGACCATCTGCGCGTGCTCGGGCTTGAAGCCGACGCCATTGCGCTTGCAGGCGCGCTCCAGCGCGTTGTGGATGACGTCGGCATAGGGCTTCCAGGCACCGAGAATCTCGTCAAGCCGATACGCCGCAAAATCCCTGACGACAGCCGCCATCTGCGCTTCGGGAAGCTGCGCGCGATAGAGGTCCTGCGCGGCCTCCGCCATCTGAAAATTCGTCAGCGTGCCGTAACAATCGAAGGTCACGTATTTCGGGCGAAACTGGCTCATCATCCCTGTCCTGGTGCGCGATATCAGCGCCACGACAATAGAACTGCTGCGCGGCATAAGATGCGGCTTTTTCGCCGGCTGCGGTGGAAGATGTCGTTCGCGCCGCGGCCTTCAGACGATCTGCACGTCGCCAAGAGAGGAGACTGGCGGACGACAGGAATACGAGTCAATGACAGAGAGTACGATCTCGCTCACCACCTTCCGCCCCGAGCATCTCGACGGTGCGTTGCGGCTATCGCGCCAGGCCAATTGGCCACACCGCCTCGAGGACTGGCAACTGGCACTCGGCCTCAGTTCGGGCCTCGTCGCGCTGGGCGCTGACAGCGCGACCGTGCTCGGAACGATCTTGATAACGCCCTACAAGCAGGATCTCGCAACCATCAACATGGTCATCGTCGACGAGACCGCCCGCGGGCGCGGATTGGGCCGCCAACTCATGGAGGCCGCGATCGCATTGGCGGGATCGCGCACGCTGCGGCTCGTTGCAACCAGCGAGGGCCTGCCGCTCTATCAAAAGCTCGGCTTTTGCCCGACCGGAACCATCGTCCAGCACCAGGGACCGCTCTTGCAGGTCATGCCGCCCGGCAACGTCCGGCCGGCAGAGCCGCTCGATATGTTAGAGATCATCGAACTCGACAGGCGCGCCTTTGGCGGCAACCGGGAGGATCTGCTCCTCACTCTTGCGAAAGCCGGCAGTCTCGCCGTGCTCGCCAACGGCCTGGGCGTCACCGGCTTCGCAGCGCTGCGCTGCTTCGGCCGAGGTGAGGTGATCGGTCCCGTCGTGGCTGCGAACGTGGACGACGCGCAGTCTCTGCTCGCCTATTTCATGGCCGGGCGCGAAGGACGCTTCGTTCGCGTGGACACCGCCGAGGCGTATCGATTGGGGCCCTGGCTCATCGGCAAGGGTCTCGTCCGGGTCGACGAAGGCATTGCCATGCAGCGTCCCGCCGCCGAGCGATCCGCCGGCACGTCGCCCACCACATTCGCCCTCGCCAGCCAGGCTTTCGGATAAGCGGAGATCTCGATGCTCAGCAATTCTCTCATTGAGCTCGATCGGGCTCATCTGATCCACCCGGTCGCATCCTATCGCGGGCACGAAGCGGCTGGCGTCAGGGTGCTGAAATCGGCCAAGGGAGCCACCGTGACCGACGCCTCCGGGCATCAACTGGTCGACGGCTTTGCCGGGCTCTGGTGCGTCAATGCCGGCTACGGGCACGACAGCATTGTTGCCGCCGCGGCAAAGCAAATGCAGGAGCTTCCCTACGCCACGGGCTATTTCAGCCTCGGATCGGAGCCTGCGATCCGGCTTGCGGCCGAGCTGGCAGAGCGGGCGCCCGGCAACCTCAACCACGTCTATTTCACACTCGGCGGCTCGGATGCCGTCGACAGCACGGTCCGTTTCATCCGCTATTATTGGCACGCACGGCGCGAGCCGCAGCGCGAGCATTTCATCTCGGTGGAACAGGGCTATCACGGATCTTCGACCGTCGGCGCCGGCCTGACGGCCCTGCCCGCCTTCCACGCAGGATTCGGCGCGCCGCTGAGCTGGCAACACAGGATTCCCTCGCATTACGTCTATCGCAATCCGGCCGGCGAGGACGACAACGCCATCATCGCGGCCTCGCTGGCCGCGCTCGATGCGAAGATCGAGGAGATCGGCGGCCCGCAGCGCGTCGCCGCATTCTACGCCGAGCCGATCCAGGGCTCGGGTGGCGTGCTGGTGCCGCCAAAGGGCTGGATGAAGGCCATGCGCGCGCGGTGCCAAACCTATGGAATCCTCTTCGTCGCGGACGAGGTCATCACCGGCTTCGGCCGGACGGGACCGCTGTTCGCGTGCAGCGAGGACGACGTCGTTCCCGATCTCATGACCGTAGCCAAGGGACTGACCTCTGGATACGTCCCGATGGGCGCGGTCCTCATGTCGGACCACGTCTACGACACGATCGCCGATGCAGCAGGCGCGAGCGCCGTCGGCCATGGCTATACTTATTCCGCGCATCCGGTCAGTGCCGCCGTGGCTCTGGAAGTGCTGCGGCTCTACGAAAGTGGGCTGCTTGCGAATGGCCGGAGGGCGGGTGCGCGTCTCATGGCGGGCCTTCAGTCGTTGAAGGATCATCCCCTTGTCGGAGACGTGCGCGGCCGCGGCATGCTGGCCGCGATCGAACTCGTCACTGACAAGGATCGCAAGACGCCGCTCCCCATTGCGGCCGACCCCGCAAAGCGTATCTTCGAACGCGCTTGGAAGAACGGTTTGGTCATCCGGGCCTTTCCGACCGGCGTCTTGGGCTATGCGCCGCCGCTCTGCTGCACCGAATCCGATATCGACGCCATCATCGAGCGCACCGCGAGGACGCTCGACGACACGCTGGCGGATGCTGAAGTTCGCGCCGCGTTGCAACATTACTAGGCATGCACAATGAGCCGGCTGGACGCAGGTCCGAAATACTAGAAACTGAGACATCTTCGCAATTTTGTGCCGCGACCCGCGGTTTTTTCGGCCGAAGCCGCGGGACTATCCTGCGAGACTTCGATCGCGGGAAAGAATGCAGTCCTGGGTGGGGAAGCGGCAAACGTCGTTGTGACGGGCCGCGCAAGCCTCCACCGCAACGGCGCGGCAGAAAAATCTGCCGCTCCCCGCAACACGAGCCGTAAGCTTTAGCCAGCGAGGGATTGACATGAGCGACACGACGAACTGGTCTTCTTGGGACGATGCCACGATCGAGAACGCAATTCGGCGCGGGGCCTCGCGCCGCGACCTGCTGAAGCTTATGCTCGCGAACGGCGTGGCGATGGCCGCGGCCAGCACGGTCTTCGGCCGTGCGTCGGAAGCGGTGGCGGCGACGCCCGTGAAAGGCGGCGCCCTGAAGGCCGCGGCCTGGTCCTCATCCACCGCCGACACGCTGGACCCGGCCAAAGCTTCGCTTTCGACCGACTATGTTCGCTGCTGCTCTTTCTACAATCGCCTGACGTTTCTCGACCAGACCGGCGTGCCCAAGATGGAACTCGCTGAGTCCATCGAAAGCAGCGATGCCAAGACCTGGACGATCAAGCTGAAGAAAGGCGTCACCTTCCACAACGGCAAGGAACTCGGTGCCGACGACGTCATCTTTTCGTTGAAGCGTCATCTGGACAAGGCCACCGGATCGAAAGTCGCTGCGATCGCGTCCCAGATGACCGACTTCAAGGCTGTGGACAAGACCACCGTCGAAGTCACGCTGGCGAGCCCGAACGCAGACCTGCCGACGATCCTGTCGATGCATCACTTCATGATCGTTGCCGACGGCACCACCGATTTCTCCTCGGGCAACGGCACCGGCGCGTTCACATGCAAGCAATTCACCCCCGGCGAGCGCTCGATCGGCGTGCGTAATACCAACTATTTCAAGAGCGGCCCGAACGTCGATTCATTCGAGTTCTTCGCCATCCCCGATGAAAATGCCCGCATCAACGCCCTGCTGTCCGGGGACATTCATCTCGGCGCCTCGATCAACCCGCGCTCGGTGCGCCTGCTGGATGGCAAGGAGGGCTTCGCGCTGTCCACCTCCACGTCGGGCACCTACACCGACCTGAACATCCGCATGGACATGGCGCCCGGCACCAGCAGGGACTTCGTCGAGGGCATGAAATACGTCGTCAACCGGGAGCAGATCGTCAAATCGGCGCTGCGCGGCTTCGGCGTCGTCGGTAACGACCAGCCTGTCTCGCCCGTCAACGCCTACCACAATGCCGCCCTCAAGCCGAAATCGTTCGATCCGGACAAGGCCAAATTCCATTTCCAGAAGGCTGGCGTGCTCGGTCAGACCGTCGAGGTCATCACGTCAGACGCGCCGAGTTCGGCGGTCGATATGGCCATGATCGTCCAGGCCAGCGCCGCCCAGATCGGCATGAAGCTCGATGTGAAGCGCGTGCCCTCCGATGGCTACTGGAGCAATTACTGGCTGAAGGCGCCGATCCATTTCGGCAACATCAACCCGCGCCCGACGCCCGACATCCTGTTCTCCCTGCTCTACAAGTCGGATGCGCCATGGAACGAGAGCCGCTTCGTCTCGGAAAAGTTCGACAAGCTGCTGGTCGAGGCTCGTGGCTCGCTCGATCAGGCCAAGCGTCACGAGATCTACAACGAGATGCAGGTGATGGTGTCGGAACAGGCTGCCACCATCATTCCGGCCTACATCTCCAACGTGGACGCCATCAGCGCCAAGCTGAAGGGACTTGAGCCCAATCCGCTCGGCGGCATGATGGGCTATGCCTTCGCCGAATATGTCTGGCTGACCGCCTGACCGGCGCGTGGCGAGGTCACGGTTCGGGGTCCTGACGCTGGAGCCCGAGCCGACCAGAACGTCCAGTGTCGGCGTGGGAGCGCGAATGTGAAAAAGCAGGTTTCGTTGCTTGTGGTGAAGCGGCTGCTCATCGCCCTGATCACGCTCGTGATCGTCTCCTTCGCCGTTTTCTTTGCCACCACGCTCCTGCCCGGCGATACAGCCACGATCCTGCTCGGGCAGTCCGCAACGCCGGAAGCCGTCGAGGGCCTGCGCACGGCGATGCATCTCAACGATCCCGCGATCATTCGCTTCCTGCGATGGATCGTCGGTCTGTTCCAGGGCGATTTCGGCAAGTCCTATGCAAACAATGTCCCGGTCGCGAACCTCATCAGCGGACGGTTCGCCAACACGATGAAACTCGCAGGACTGACCGCCGCGATCGCAGTCCCCCTTGCGCTGACGCTCGGCATCACCTCAGCCATGTGGCGCGGCACGCTGTACGACCGCATCGTGACCGTCGCAACCATCGGCATCATCTCTGTACCTGAGTTCATGATTGCAACGCTCGCAGTGCTGCTCTTTGCGGTCTACCTCAAATGGCTGCCGGCCCTGTCCCTCGTCAACGAGGTCAAGTCGTTCCATGATCTCTTGAGGATCTACGCGATGCCGGTCATGACGCTGACATTCGGAGTTTCGGCGCAGATGATCCGCATGACCCGCGCCGCCGTGGTCGAGACATTGAACACGCCCTATGTCGAGATGGCGCTCCTCAAGGGCGCATCGCGGCCTCGGCTCGTGCTGCGACATGCGCTGCCGAATGCGCTCGGCCCGATCGTCAACGCGGTCGCGCTCTCGCTCTCCTATCTGCTCGGCGGCGTCATCATCGTGGAAACCATCTTCAATTATCCTGGAGTAGCAAAGCTGATGGTCGATGCCGTTTCGACCCGCGACCTGCCGCTGATCCAGACCTGCGCGATGATCTTCTGTCTTGGCTATCTCGCACTGATCACCGCCGCCGATATCATCGCCGTCCTGTCGAATCCGAGGCTCCGATGACGGATTCAACCGCATCGGGCCGGCCGGGTATGCGATTGGGCTATCGCTTCAATCTGGTCGGCATGACAGCCCTTGGCGTCATTCTCATCTGGGCCGGTGTCGCCCTTTTTGCTCCGCAAATCATCCCGCATCCGGTCGGTGAGATCGTCGATTCCGACTATTTCGGCCCCATGAGTCGCGACCTCTGGTTCGGCTCGGATTATCTGGGCCGCGACATCTTCTCGCGCATCCTGATGGGCGCACGCTACACGCTCGGCATCTCGCTCGCCGCCGTCACCATCGCCTGCTTCAGCGGCGTCGCGCTCGGCATGACCGCGGCAGTGGCCGGAGGATGGTTCGACAGCATGCTGAGCCGCTTGCTCGATGCGCTCAACTCGATACCCAGCAAGCTGTTCGGCCTCGTCGTGGTCGCTGCGGTCGGTTCGTCGATCCCGGCGCTGATCGGGACGCTGTCGGTGATCTACACGCCGGGCGCCTATCGCTTCGCCCGCGCACTTGCCGTCAACGTCAACACGATGGACTTCATCGTCGTCGCGCGCATCAGGGGCGAACGACTGCCCTACCTGATCGCCTCCGAAATTCTCCCCAACATCCTCGGTCCCGTGCTTGCCGATCTCGGCCTGCGTTTCGTCTTCATTGTGCTGCTGCTCTCCGGCCTGTCCTTTCTCGGGCTCGGCGTGCAACCGCCCTACGCCGACTGGGGTGCGCTGGTTCGCGAGAACATCGCCGGCCTGCCGTTTGGCGCACCGGCCGTCATCTTTCCTTCGCTTGCCATCGCGAGTCTCACCATCAGCGTCAACCTTCTGATCGACAATTTGCCGCGCAGGATCCGCGATCGGAGCGCCGAATGACGGGAAACTTCGTCGAAATCCGCAACCTCAGGGTTGAGGCAACGACCGACGCCGGCAGGCGGGTCGAGATCATCAAGGGCGTCAGCCTCGACATCGCCAAAGGCGAGATCGTCGCCCTCATCGGCGAGAGCGGCTCGGGCAAGACCACCATCGCCATGACGCTGATGGGCTATGCCCGGCAGGGCTGTGCGATCACCGGCGGCGAGGTCCGCGTGGCCGGCATCGACATGGTTGGCCTGTCGGAAGCCGAGCGCGCCGGCATTCGCGGGACGAGCGTGGCCTACGTGCCGCAGAGCGCCGCGGCCGCCTTCAACCCTGCACTCACCATCATGGACCAAGTTACCGAGGTGGCGCGGATCCACAAGCTCATGTCCGCCGCCGAGGCCGAGGCGAAGGCGCTTTCACTGTTCAAGGCGCTGTCACTGCCGGAGCCTGACACGATCGGTAACCGCTATCCGCACCAGGTCTCGGGCGGTCAGTTGCAACGGCTCGCCGCCGCGATGGCCCTGATCGGCCAGCCGAAGGTCGTCATCTTCGACGAGCCCACCACGGCGCTCGATGTCACGACTCAGGTCGAGGTGCTGCGCGCCTTCAAATCCGTCACGGCACAGCACAACATCGCAGGCGTCTACGTCTCGCATGATCTCGCCGTGGTCGCCCAGATCGCCGACAGGATCGTCGTGCTCAAGGACGGCGCGGTCCAGGAAACGGGGACGACGGATCAGATCCTCGATGACGCTCAGCATCCCTATACAAGGCAGCTGCTCGCCGCATTCCGGCCGAAGACCCAGCTGCGGACGGCCCCCGACGACGGCGCGACGACGCGCCCGTTGCTCGAGGTCGATAATCTGACGGTCGGCTACGGACCGCGCTCGCGCAACGGGCAGCCGCTGATCAATGCGGTCCAGGCCGTCAGCCTCAAGCTGGATCGAGGACAAAATCTCGGCATCATCGGCGAGTCCGGCTGCGGCAAGTCGACCCTGGCCAGGGCGATTGCCGGCATTCTGCCCGCGCACGCAGGCGACATCGTCTTCAACGGACGCCAATTGGGGAAGGCGGGCCGCTACCGCAGCCGTAACGAGCTCCGCGAGATCCAGATCGTGTTCCAACACGCCGACACCGCGCTCAATCCTGCGAAGTCGGTGGAAGACATCTTGCGGCGTCCCCTCACCTTCTACCACGGCATGAGGGGCAAGACGCGCGACGCGCGCGTCAGCGAACTTCTCAATCTCGTCCACCTCCCCAAATCCGTGCGGCATCGATTGCCGGGAGAGCTCTCGGGCGGCCAAAAGCAGCGGGTGAATTTTGCCCGCGCACTCGCTGCCGAGCCGACGCTCATCCTGTGCGACGAAATCACGTCGGCGCTCGACACCGTCGTGGCGGCCGCTGTGATCGATCTGCTCAAGGAGCTTCAGCGCGAGCTCGGCATCTCCTACATTTTCATCAGCCACGACCTGTCGGTGGTCGAGGCGATCTGCGACGACATCATCGTGATGTATCGCGGCGAGAAGGTCGAGCAGATCAAATCGACCCGGCTGGCGGCACCGCAGCACCCTTATACGCGTCTGTTGTTCTCTTCGGTCCCCAAGCTCGATCCGGACTGGCTCGACAATCTCAAACAGGACGCCGACGAATTGCGCGCCTATAGCAGGTAGAAGCGGCCGGCGCCGCCGATCAGGCTGGAAACAGGCTGGTCAGCGGCATCTGCGTGCGCACGATCGGCGATTTGAGGACCACGAAACTGAAATATTTGTCGATGCCGATATCCATGTCCGTCAACCTCTCCATGATCGTCTGGTACTCGCCGATGCTGGCGGTGACGAATTTCAGCATGTAGTCGTAACCTCCGGAGACCAGATGGCATTCGATCAGCTGGTCGACCTTGTCGACCGCCGACAGGAAACGGGCAAAGTCGATCTGCCTGTGGTTCTTCAACGTCACCTCGGTGAACACGGTCAGCGTCTGTCCGAGCTTGCGCACGTTGATCTGGGCAGCATACCCCTCGATATAGCCCTCGGCCTGCAATCTCTTCACACGCATGAGACACGGGCTGGGCGACAGATTGACCAGCTCGGCGAGCTCGACATTGGTGATGCGGCCGTTCTTCTGAAGTTCGTGGAGGATCTTGATGTCGATCCGATCCAGCTTCATTGGTCACTCTCCATTGAGCATGCGCCAGACCGCGCAACAGAAAATTTGGCCGAAGGAGCCATTAGCTCATTTGAGGTACGGCATCTCTTCTCATCGGCGCCATATCGTTCAAGAAAAACGCAGTTTTACGCCGACACAACGATACAGCATAAAATGCTGAGACACCATCAAATCCAGCGCCGCTCGCGCCGACGAGAGGCTTACGCTGTGACGATCGAAGTCTAGGAAATAAGAATGCCCGCGCCGCTCAGCCACATCGAGACCTCGCCGGATCTTCCCCGAAGCGCCGATGCCGTGATCATCGGAGGTGGCATCGTCGGGGTGTTTGCCGCCTACTACCTGACCTTGCGCGGCCTCAGCGTCGCGCTGGTAGAGAAGGGGCGTATCGGGGCCGAGCAGTCCAGCCGAAATTGGGGCTGGTGCCGTCAGCAAAACCGCGATGCTCGCGAGTTGCCGATGGCGACCAAGAGCCTGGACCTGTGGGAGAGCTTTAGCGCGGAAAGTGGCGAGAGCACCGGCTTTTCCCGCTGCGGTCTTCTCTACCTCAGCAACGACGAAGCCGAGCTCGAAGGCTGGGCGCGCTGGCGTGATTTCGCGCGAACGGTCGGCGTCACGACGCACATGCTCGATGCGACCACGGCAACGCAGCGCGGCACGGCGACAGGACGGGCCTGGAAAGGCGGCGTCTTCTCGCCGACCGACGGCACCGCCGATCCCGCCAACGCCGCGCCCGCTGTGGCGCGGGCGGTGCTGAAGCGCGGCAGCACGGTCCATCAGATGTGTGCAGCGCGAGGGCTGGAGACCGAGGGCGGCCGCATCAGCGCGGTCGTGACGGAGCGCGGCACAATTCACACGCGCATCGCCATATTGGCCGGCGGCGCATGGTCCTCGTCGTTCTGCCATCAGGCCGGCATCCGCCTTCCGCTCGCGTCGATCCGATCGTCCATTCTGTCCGTCGCCGGAGGCGCCAAAGGCCTGCCGGACGCGCTCCACACTGCCGCCGTTTCGGTGACGAAGCGCGGTGACGGCGGCTACACGCTCGCCATCAGCGGCCGAGGCCGCGTCGATCCAACGGCGCAGCAGCTCCGCTTCGCTCCGCAATTCCTGCCGATGTTCCTGCGCCGATGGCGCAGTCTGCTTCCCGGTGGCCTTGAAGGCGCGAGATCCGGACATGAAACGCTCAGGCGCTGGCGCGTGGACGAACCAACGCCGATGGAGCGCATGCGCATTCTCGATCCCGCGCCGGATCGAAACACGATCGAGCTGACGCATCGGCGCGCGCTCGAATTGTTGCCGGCCCTGAAAGACGCGAAGATCACCGCCGCATGGAGCGGCTATATCGACTCGACCCCCGACGGCGTGCCGGTCATCGGCGAGGCGGCCGGCTGGCGGGGGCTGATACTGGCCGCGGGCTTCAGCGGCCATGGCTTCGGGATCGGCCCGGGAGCGGGGCATCTCATTGCGGACATCGTCACCGGCGCCGCGCCGATCGTCGATCCCGATTCCTATCGGCCGGACCGCTTCGCAGGACTTGCGGTTGGAAAGGTCTCGCACTTCTAGGACGCTCAACTGCGGCGCGCGCTGGTCGCGATTGGGCCGAACCGGAAGGCCGGGGCGTTTTGCCCAACAAACCCAGATTGCGGTGGCCGAACGTATACGGTCAGGTGGCGCCCGCTGGGCGCAGCGTGATCCGGGTCAATTCGGAGGGGCGGCCGAGCCGCAGGGCAAAGCCCGGCCACAGCGCGGTGCCGTTGTTCACATACAGCGTCATCCCATCGACGTCGTAACGACCCGATACGAAGCCGGCATTGGCGCGTGCGGCAAGCCGGTCGATCCCGAGGATCAATCCGCCGTGCGTATGTCCGGACAGTTGCAGAGCCACGCCGAGCTTCGCAGCGTGCCGCGCGTCGCTCGGCTGGTGATCGAGCAGGATGACGGGGACGCCGTTGGGGACATCTTCAAGGACTGCGGCAAGATCGCGCACTGGATGCTGCCCTCTGTGGCGCGACGCCCGGTCGGTGATCCCGGCGACAGCCAGCTTGCCACCGTCCCGATCGAGAACGACATTCCTGTTTTCGAGCGACGATAGTCCCAATTCAACGAAGCGCGCCATCCAGGGGCTGTAGCCAAAAATATACTCATGGTTGCCCGAGATCACGTAGACGCCATCGGTCGCCTTCAAGTCCCGCAGTGGCTCGATGTCGGCGCGTCGCGCATCGAGGGTGCCGTCGATCAGATCGCCCGTAATCGCGATCAGGTCGACGCCGAGCTTGTTCGATCGCTCGACAACGGCGCGCGCCCATGAAGCGGGAAACAGCCGGCTGATGTGGAGATCGGTCAATTGCAGAATAGTGTATCCGTCGAATTGCCGCGGAAGCCCGCGGATACCGACTTCGACGTCTTTCACCGGCGGAATCCGCATCGCCTGCTGCACGCCGATTGCGGCCGCGATGCTAGCCAACCCCGCCAGTCCGTAGCGGACGCCATCGGGCGCGCTCACGATGCCGCCATGGATCAGCATTCCGACCAGAAGTCCGGCATCGAGCAACAATTGCAGCAGCGCCAGCAGGACGATCGCGCCGAACGCCCAGTTGAAGAGCGCAACCACCGGACGCGGAAACTCCGGAGAGAAGACTGAGCCCGACGAGAGCTTGCTCCACCGGTGAAACTGCAATGCGACCAAGATAAGCGCAGCCGCCACAATCTTGATCCAGAGCGGCAACTGTAGTGGCCAAATAAAGCGGGTCAGGATCAGCAGATAGGCCAGGCCGAATATGAGCTGGGGAATCGGTTCGCTCCGGATTTGATCAATGCACGATATGTAGGTTCGGTAGGGCGAAGCGAAACCCATCAAGAGTCTGTCCGAGAACAAAGTATCACGGATTTCGCGAGTGCTCGACCATTCCCGCGAACTACGTCCGCCCAATCAGGGGCTCGAGCTACGATTTGATCGGTGCGCACCCAGCGATATCGGGGGCTGACGTGGTCAGCCCCCAAACGCATCTTGAGGCAAGCAAGCTCACTCAATCTCAATGCGCCGTCGCGGCACCCGCGATCACATTTGACTGGCTGGGATTGCCGCCGCCCGGCTGGACTTTGACGCCACCCATCGAAGTGCCACCCTCACGCGTGTCAGAGCTGCCGCCGTCGCCGTTCTCCTTGCGCGCGAGGATCGATCCCGCCGCCAGCGTGCCGTCGTTACCCACATGGTTATTGTCGCCGCGACCGTCGTTGCCGTCGCCATGGCCAGTGCGGCCGAACGCTGCGCCAGGTGCGAGCTGGCTGGCTTGGCCGCTCGCGGACTCGGTGCCGTTGTTGTCCGTGCCGCCACCCTGGCCCAATCTGCCGAACGAGCTGCCGGCCGCGAGGCCGCCGATGTCATGGCTGTTGCTGGAGTCGTCGTTGGGCGTGTTGTTCTTGCCGTCGCTTGCGGTCGTCGTCGTCTTGGTCCAGAGGATCGCACTGGTTTTCGGGTCGTAGCTGGTTGTCTTGGTCGTGGTCCTCCCGTCCTTGGTGGTTTGGACGATCGTTGTCTGGTCGAGCGTGTCGCTGCTCACATTGGTCACGACGACCGTGCCGCCGTTCCCGTCCGATCCCTTCGACGTCCAGACCTTCATTGGCTTTCCCGTGTTGACGACAGGGTCGACCGGCCTGCCGGTGTTGACGAAGTTCTCACCCGTAGCGCCGCTACCCGTTTCGGCACCATGCTTGTCCGATTCCCGTTCGCCGGGTGTGAGGCCGGCCGACGTGTTGAGCGAATTGACGCCACCCTTGGTGGCTTGATTCAGCAGTTGCTGGTCGGCTTTCTCCAACTCGGAGAGTTTCTTGTTGGCATCGTCGACGCCATGCTGGTCCACGGACCCCGGCACATTCAGATGCCCGGCGCCGCCGGTGCCATCGCCAAAGCCTGGCACTTGACGCGGCCCGTGCTGGTTGAATTGCGAGCCGGGAAGATTGACGTCCGGTCCGTCCGGATTCTTCACGCCGGGCACTTTGGGAATGCCGCCCGACTGGTTCTGTCCCACGATGAGTCCATCCGCTCCGGCGACGTTGGGCACGTTGTTAGTCGTGCCGGGCTTCGGCAGCCTGCCGCTAACTTCTTCGGCATCCTTGATCCTGGCGATGGAATCGTTCGGCCGGACAATTCCGGCGGCATCAATGAATGGACGCTGCATGCCCGTGCCGGCCGATGCGGTAGGATTGATCGTGACCCGCGAGCCCCGCTGGAAGATGGTGCCGCTGCCGGTCGTTTGTTGTTCGACCCTCGGCGGCAGGGGTTGCGGGTTGATCGAGCTTTTCGCGCCCGGTGCCACGCCCTGCCCACCATCCAGAAATACTCTTCCACGTTCGGATACAGCTGTGGTCGGAGTGACCGAGGCAGGCCGATCGAACCGGCCGCTGTTGACGCCATTCGTCGATCGCGCTGGAGCCTGCGGCATGGCCGCGATCACAGGCGGCCTTGATACAAACGCGGCGCCGCCGCCAAATCCGCCGAAGCCGTGGGCAGACGCCGGGCCAATGGCCGTCAGCGAACCGACAGCAATGAAGATGGTGGTTGCAAGCAACATCGAACGACGAGACATGGTAGGCTCCTATTCTGACAGGATGTGACCATTCACACCTTGCATTTCAGTCGCCGCACCCACTTCGCGCGTTTTTTGGATTCAGATGCATTTACAGGCGTTTACATCCGGTTCACCGCCCATTAATCGCGCCGCATCCAGATTTGGCGGGCTTTCAGCCAGCGCTGTGCGAGGTGAAGATCTTGCGGCTCGCGCGCGATCGCCGTGCCGAACCAGTTTCAAGAGTTTTTGCTATAATTGGCCGCGAAGGGGAGCCCGATGAGCATGTCGCCTGAACTGCGATGCCCCGAGAGGGGATCCAATCGCCGGGAAGAGTCCATGTCAGCGGATCTTGTTGGCGCATGGTGAAACCGGGAATCCTTGTTGTCGCAGACGATGCCTCGCTTCGCGCGACGGTTGCCCGCTGGCTGATTCAGGCGGGCTACGCCGTCGAACTCGCCGAGAGCCCGAAGCGTGCGCACGAGGTCGTTGCAAAAACCACCATCGCCCTGGCGATCGTGGCGCCGCAGGGCTCGGGCATCGAACTCGCACACAAGCTCGAGGGTGCGGTCGGGCACGTCATGTATTTCGGGACGCCTGATGACGTCACTGCGGCGGGTGAACCGGCAGTCTCGTCGGATCTCTGCATCACGCTGCCATTGAGCGAGCAGGACGTGCTGGCCAAGGTCAAGTCCGTGCTGCGCCCGGTCGTGGCCCGCGAGGCGCCTCCCGCCCCGCAACTCCTCTGCTTCGAGGGCTATACGCTCGATGGCGGGGCGCGCACCTGTCTCGACGCACGAGGACGGGAATTGGCGCTGACCCGCGCGGAATTTTCCCTGCTGCTGGCGTTCGCGCAAAACCCTGGCCGCGTGCTCTCGCGCGACGAACTCACGCGCGTCGTGACCGGTCGCGGCGCGGAGCCCGAAGACCGCAGTGTCGACGTGCTGATCTCGCGCCTGCGCCGCAAGATCGAGACGGACCCGAAAACCCCGCGGCTGATCGTGACCGTACCCGGCGAGGGTTACAGGTTCACCGCCAAACCGCAGGCCGTCGTCGCGCCCGATCGGCCTGCAACGGCCGAGCCGGTCGCGGTCCAGGCATCGGATCCACCTGCCCAACCTTTCGATCGACAAAGATCGAACAGATTGCCGCTGTTCGCTGTGGGTGCTGCGCTCGCGGTCGCACTCGTCATGACCGTCGTCGGGTGGAAGGAGTGGAGCAATTGGGCCGCCCTGCGACAGGTTGCCCAGGCGCCGACGCTGGCGGCTTCGCCGGAGCTGCGGCCTTCGCCAACGGCCTCGCAGCCAACGTCCTCGCGCGAAGAGCAGCGCGCGACCGTCTACAAGCGCATGGTCGCGGCGATGCAGGACAACCAGTACAACTGGCGCACGGTCGAGCGACTGGCGATCCTGTCCGGCGTCGACGAGAGCGAGGCGCACGAAATCTTGGCGGAACATCCGAACGAGGTCGTGCTCGGCAAATCGCAAGAGGGCAAGCTACTTGCCAAATTGGCCGGGCGCTCAGGCGCGACGTCCGACTTGAAGTGACAGGTGTCGTGCATTTTGCCGGCGGCGTCATTGATGATCGGCATACGATGCTCAAAACAAATCGGAGGCAACGCGTTGGCACGTTGCCTCTGTTTGCAAGGTCGCCGCTGCTTCATTTGGACTGATCCGCGGTCCGAACCGCGTCACTGTAGACGACCGGCGCCCAGGCGAAGGTGCCAAGCCCGCACTGGAGCCAGATCTTCTGGTAGCCGAGATAGAACATGGCGACTTCTTCGACATTGCGCGCGGCGGCCACTTTTCCAACCGCCGCCAGATCGTCAATCGTCTGCCGAAGCTCCGTGACCTTTGCGCGGTCATCCTTCGAGAGCTGAGCGTTGGGCAGCAATTCGTCGATGCCCGCTGCGAGTGCAGGAATGGCGTAGACCTGGCACTGCGGAGGAGCTGGCTGCGCGGTGACAGCGGGTCTCGCTTGCGCGGCGACGCCGGCATTGCTTGCCGTCGCCATGTGCACCGGGACGTCGGCGGGGACGGCCACCGGCACAGGAACGGCAACCGGCGGCGTCACGATCACGATCGGACCGTGACCCTTATCGGAATCGTCGTCGTCCTTCTTCGGCTGCTTGGGCGGGCACTTGTAGGGGTTGAGCGGGCAGACATTGTCGACTCCGGGACCGGGCTTGTAGGGCGGCGGCGGCAACTCCGAGACCGGTATCTCCGGCTGCTTCATCGTCGGGCTCCCGACGGGAAGCTTCGACACCGGGATCTCGGCCCTATCGCCGAGTGAATTCTTCGCCTGGCCTGGCGGAATTTTCATCGGCACCTCGGGCGCCGGCGGGGTAGGTTTCTTGGGCGCCAACACATGAACGGCGTCCTGGCTCGCCTGCACGCTGGTCAAGGCGTGAAGTTGCCCGGCGATGTGCGGGCTGACACCACCAAAAACCTGCGACGACAAGGCCGCTGCCGGGGTGGCGGCGGAAGCGATGGTGGTGACGCCGAGGGCAATCGCCATAAGGTTCGAAGTGCGGAACATGACAAGTCTCCTGGGTTGGTTCGCGGCGGTTGAACATCCGGGGGCTCACCGCCCGTCGGGATGGGATGTGACCATTCACACCTGCACGTCTGTCCTCCCGCCCGATCGCGCCGTTCACGAGATTATCTAGCGTTTACAGGAGTTTACACGATGTTAACTGGCCGTTTACGCACCAACTCGCCCCTTGGACCAACGGCCGCGGAGGCGGGCTGCGTCCTGCCTTTTGAATGCTCTCCATGGCGTGAGGCGCTGATCGTTGCGTGGTGTCCGCCAGCAGGATCGGAGGCACAAAATGAAACAGGCCGCCCGATGAGGCGGCCTGTTCTCTGCCGATGATAATCTGATCCGGTCCCCGAACGTGCGACCCGTGCCGGCACGCTGCCATTATCGGTTCGGCCAGCAGTACTTACCCTCGTAGCCAAGATGGGTTCCGGCCGGACAAGCGCGCGGACGATCGGGCCAGCAATATTTGCCCTCGTAGCCGGCATGCGTGCCGGGAGGACACGACAGCGCGGCCTCGACGATGTTCGCCCCGATCGACAGCGCAACGCCGTCGAACGGGGAAGCGGTGGCAACTCCGGTCGAGATGGCGAGGGCCAGAGCGCTTCCAGCGAGAAGCAACTTTGCGTTCGAGAAGATTGATTTGCGGGACATGACGATCTCCTTTGGTTGGGTCGAGATGATTGAGCATCCCTGGCTCGCGGCCCGTTGGGATGGATGTGAACATTCACACCATGCCCGTCTGTCATCGCGCCCGGCTTCGAAGTTCGTGAAATTTGCGAGCGTTTACTGCCGTTTACGTGCGGTTCACCGGCCATTAACGCGCCCTGCGGAAACGCCGTGAACCCGGAATGACTACCGCCTGCGCAAGACCCGTGCACAATGCAGCCGTCCACGTGGACCTTTGCAGAAAGGACAACGCCGTGACGGGTGCCCGCCTTGCGATCCTGCTTGCCACGTTCGTTTGCATGGCCGCCTCGGCCGCGCGGTCCGACGATCTGACGGAGGCGCCTGTGTCGTTTCCCGTCACCATCGGCGCGAATACGGTTCGTCTGGAGGGGCTCGTCGTCAAAAGGTCCGACGCCCAGGGCCGGTTGCCGATCGCCCTTTTTACAAACGGCGGCGCAGCGACAGCGACGGCCGGGGCGGCCGTGACCAGCGCAACCTATGCACATAACGCGCGAGACATGGCGCGACGTGGGTGGCTGGCGGTCGTTATGATAAGGCGCGGCTTTGGGGGCTCCGAAGGCCCGAGACCGACCCCGGTCACGTGCGAGCCAGCTTCATTCGACGCATGGGCGAACAATGCGGCGGACGATCTGCAGGCAACCATCGGTGACATTTCGCAGCGGCCCGACGCCGATGCCGGCAGAGTGATTGTCATCGGATCGGAAATAGCGGGAGTCGCGGCCGTGGCGCTCTCCGCTCGCAACCCGCGCGGACTGCTCGGGGTCGTCTCAGTCTCGGGCGGACTCCAGTCCGAAGCGAACTGCCCGATGAATGATGTTCTGGTCGATGCGTACAGGAGATTCGGAAGCACGAGCCGCGTGCCGAACCTCTGGATCTATTCCAGGAGCGACAAGACGTTCGATCCCGATCTCGCCAACCGTTTGCACACCGCGTTTCTCGACGCCGGCGGCGATGTCAAATTCGTCATGTTCTTTCACGACGGCGACGTGGGGACCGCCATATTCGGCCAGGCGACCCGGGCCTGGTACGCCCAAATGGATGGTTTCCTGCGGGCAAGAAACCTGCCGACCTGGGGAATGGCGGACGTCAAGGATGTGATTGACAGACTGAAAATCACAGACCGGATCGAACGAGAGAGTCTTCAAGGGTCTCTCCTGCAATATTATTCGGCACCGGGGGAAAAGGCGCTCGCCTTCTCACCGACTCTGCAAGCGGCATGGGTCCGTCCCCAAAACAAGCTCGGCGCCGAACCGCGCCTGCCGGTGACCTATCAAACCAATTCCAAAACTCTGGACGACGCTCGCACCGGCGCCCTGGCGATCTGCCAAAAAGCCGCGCAGGACTGCGCCATCGTCATGGAGAACTTTCATTGGATCGGGGAAGAACGATGATCGGCGAGCGAAAGGCCGAGCTGGCCGCAACATTGCAGCTCTGCGCCAAGGCAATTGCCGTAGCGATCGTCCTGTCAATCGAGATGGCGACATCGGCGATATCAGGCGACCTGGTCCAGGAACGGCAATATCTTCGCGTCAATATCGGAGGCAAGGACGTCCGTCTCGAAGCGCTGTTTGTCAAACGCGCCGATGCCAGGGGACGATTGCCGATTGTCTTCTTCAATCACGGCAGGCCTGCTTATCGTGAAATGACGTTGGATCAAAGTCTCACCGTCAACGATCCCGGCACCCATCTGTTGGCTGACATGGCACGGCGCGGCTGGCTCGTTGTGGCGATCCATCGGCGCGGGTACGGATCATCCGACGGTCCGGCCCAGGCAGATTCGCCATGTACAGCGGATGCATTCATGGCGTGGATGAATGCGGACGCCGACGATATCGAAGCATCAATTGGAGTCGTCGCGAAGCGACCGGATGCCGATCCAACAAGAATGATCACGATGGGCGGATCGGCGGGCGGCGCAGCGTCTGTCGCGCTGGGCGCGCGGAATCTTCCCGGTCTTGCGGCGGTCGTCAACATCGCCGGCGGCGAGCATTGGTCCGGCTGCGCGGCCGTGCGCGACTCCATTCCCGTCGATTTCAGGAACCTCGGCGCGCGCAGCCACACGCCTAATCTCTGGCTGTTTGCGAAGAATGATCTCAATCACCCGCTCGATCAGATCGAGGTCATGCGGACGGCGTTCGCCGGCGCCGGAGCCGATCTCAAGCTCGTCCTGCTCGAGCCGATCGGCGAGGACGGGCATACCGGGATGTATTCGATCGTCGGTCGAACGCAGTGGCTGGTGGAGCTCGATAGTTTTTTGAGGGCGCACAATCTTCCGACCTGGCCGATATCCAATGTGGATGTCGTGCTGCAGAAACTGCAGTGGCCGCAGTCGTTGCACGGATACGTGCAGGCTTATCTGGCCGCTCCAAGCGAAAAGGCTTTGGCGCGAACGCCCGGAAAACAGAATGCCTCTTACCAGAGCGCGATCACCCTCGACGACGCACGCAAGCTCGCCCTGGACGCCTGTCAGCGAAAGGGCGAGCCTTGCGTGATCGTGATGGAGGACGATCGCTGGACTGGATCGCCGTGAGCAGGGCCCGGCCAGTCGAGGTCAGAAAGATCACTTCTTCTTCCTGGGGGGAGGCGGGTACATTCTCGTCTGCACCGATGTAATCGGATGATAGTGAGTATAGACCTGTTCGTTGCGGGCGCCGAAAACCTGGGAGGAGAATGCGGATACCGGGGTGACCGCAGAACCCATCGCTGCAATTGCAAGTGCGATCGTCAAGAAAATGGACGTGCGGAACATGACTGTCTCCTGTTGGTATGAGGTGGTTGAGCATGGTGGATGTGAACATTCGCCGCCGGGCACCTGCCCTCATCGCCTGGGTTCGGCACCGGGCCGGGGCGGCATGATGCAGTTGTGTGTCTCGCAATACTGCGGAGCCACTTTCAGCTGGCGTGGCGGCAGCGGCAATTGCTCGCCCTGAACTTCGACCGGGTGCAGCAGCGTGCCTGCGTGCGGAAATGCCGACGCCGGCGTGACCGAGCCGAGCGACGCAACACCGAGTGCGATCGCCAGCAAAACTTGAGTGCGCAACATGATGATCTCCTGTGGTACGGAATGGACGAGCATCCGGGCTTGCGACCCGTTTGCACCGATGTGAACCTTCACACCTGCCCATCTGTCACGCCGCCACATCCCAAGTTCAGGGCCTTGCGCAGCGTTTGCGGCCGTTTACATCGCGTTTTCAGCTCGTTTACAGGACATCCGGGCCACCGGTAGGCTAGGTTGGTCGACAGGAGCAAAGCGAAAGGCCGGCATCGGCGAGTGCTGTATCGTCCGCAACTGGAGGATCACTTGACCAACGAATTCCGAACGCTTGAATCGCACTCCGCCGAGTATTTCGGCGACACGCGCGAGTATTGGTGGAATTCGGACTACATCGAGTTGATCGGCCGCCGCCTTGCCTTCGATCGGGTGCATGACGTGCTCGACGTCGGCTGCGGGATCGGCCACTGGGCCCAGGTCCTTGCGTCCGCGCTCCCGGCCGACGCCAAGGTGACCGGCATTGATCGCGATCCATTGTGGATCGGCAAGGCGACAGAGCGTGTCGCGGCACAGGGACTGGCTGATCGGTTTCACTATCGGCTGTCGGATGCGCAAACGCTGCCATTTCCCGATGCGAGCTTCGATCTCGTGACTTGCCAGACGGTCCTGATCCATGTCGCCGATCCCGGCGCAGTGATCGCGGAGATGACGCGTGTGACGCGTCCTGGCGGTCTGGTGCTCGCGTCCGAGCCGAACAACGTTGCGACCAGCCTGGTCTTGAATTCCAACTCTTTCAACGACCCCGTCGAGGAGATCCTGTCCGGCGTCCAACTTCAATTGACATGCGAGCGGGGGAAAGCCGCCCTTGGTGAAGGCAACAATTCTGTCGGCGATATCGTGCCGGGTCTTTTCGTGGCTTCGGGGCTCCAAGGCGTCGTCGTGTATCTCAACGACAAGACCAATGCCTTCCTGCCGCCCTACGGCACGCCCGAGCAGCGCGCGGTGCTGGAGGAACGCCAGGATTTCGAAGCGCGCGATTTCTGGATATGGTCTCGCGAAGACACCCGTCGCTATTTCCTGGCTGGCGGAGGTGTCGAGGCCCGGTTCGATGCACTCTGGGCATCGGTCACAGGCGGCGTCGAGAGATTCGAAAAGTCGGTCGCTGATCGTACCTACTCTCACGCGGGCGGCGCGCTGAATTACCTCGTCGCGGGTCGAAAGGTAGCTGGCTAGGACCAGCCAGAATACACGTGCGACGGGAGCGCAACGAAGCGGAGACAACGCCTTGGAGCGTTGCCTCCGCCGGATCAACCGCCGTCATTTCACTTGGCCTGTCACTTGACTTGTCACTTGGCCTGGCTCGCCTGCGTGGCTGCGGCTTGCTTCTCCCACTCGAACGTGCCGAGACCGCAACGGAGCCAGACCTTCTGGTAGCCGAGACGGTTCATGGCATCTTCCTCGACATCGCGCGCGGCGGCCACCTTGCCATCCGTTGCGAGGATCTGGATCAACTGCCTGAGCTCGGTGATCTTGCTCATGTCAGCGTCGGAAAGCTGAGCAGTGGGCCGCAACTGGTCGATCGCCGCGCCCAGCGCCGGAATGTCGGCGGCAGTCACGCAGGCCGGGGTGACGACGGGCTGCGCCGGTGCAGTGGCGACGGAACTGGTGCCGCTTCCGGTGGCGAGGCGGGCCGGCATGCTGGAGGGCACGGCAACCGGAACGCCGACCGGCACTTGAACCGGCGCCTGCGGGACGAAGATCACGACCGGGTGGTGGTGGTGGTCGCCGTCATCGTCGGGGTCGGGGTCGGGCTTGGTCCCCATCAGGCACCGTTTCAATAGTTCGCCGGACATGGCTTCACAGTGTGGGACGTGTGGGATCGGCGGAAGCGGCGGCGTCGGGCACAGTTTCGGGTTGGTTGCGCACGAATCCTGGGCGTTCTTCTGGACCGAGGAGATGCCCGGCGCCGGGATCATGACCTTTTTGTTCACGGACGACATTCCTGGCGCCGCCGGGATCGTGTGGGGAGCATCGACGACTTTTGTCGGAATATGGCTGACCTCCTCGCTCACCTGCGGCCTGGTCAAGACCGGTGCCGCCGAAGAGAGCTTCAGAGGAAAGGCCGCTGCCGGGACGGTGGCGGAACAGATAGCGGTCGCGCTGAGGGCGATCGCGAGGAAGGTTGAAGTGCGTAACATGGCTGTCTCCTGTGGTTGATGAGCATCCAGGGCTCATGGCCGGTCTGGATGCGATGTGATCATTCACACCTGCCCATCTGTCACGCCGCCGTATCCACGCGTTCAGGAGATTTGTGAGCGTTTACAGCCGTTTACACCGAGTTTACAGCTCGTTTACGGGACACGCGAGCACTGCCAGGCCTGATTGGTCGGGGAGCGGTTTGGCTGCTCGCGGGCACAGCCGGTGAAGGAATATCGCGAGGAGATTCGAGCGATCTGGTCGACACGGGTCGAGACAACCCAGCCGGAATCACCGTTGCAGCGCGATGCATCATTTCGATGAATTCCGGAGCAAGCCGGCAGGATGATGGGCCGGCAACGCCGCAGGGATGCGGGGTGCGACTGCCGCCTGTGGTCGCATTTTGCAGGAGCATTCCCAAGAAACTCGAGCGTCGGCAGGGGCAGCGCATAGCCGCTCACCTCTGCCGACGCTGTTCTTACCGTTTCGCATGGACTGACGAGCCCGGCCTAGTTGAACGGATTGCGCCTCACCCGCGGCCACATCGGATCCATGGCGCGTCCCACGGTCGTCCTCATGTGAGGGTTGTAGGCCTTGGCGACCTGGGGCGTCTTGGTGAATCCCGCAGCCGCGGGGCCGGAGGCGTAGAGAAGCGCAGCAAGGCTGAGCGCGATCGCGAGGAAACCTGACTTGCGTAACATGACAATCTCCTGTGGCTGGTCGTGTTGAACATCCAGGGCTCACAGCCTGTCTGGATGAGATGTGAGCATTCACACCATGCCCATCTGTCACGCCGCCACGCCTCGCGTTCAGGATATCTCCAAGCGTTCACAGCCGTTTACATCGGATTTACAGCCCGTTTACGGGACAAGGCGGCAGCGTCGAACTAGATTGATCAACGCGTGATGCGCGAAACCTTGGCATGGATTTCGGGCTCGTACTTCAGCTAGGCTTCCTTCGTTTGAGCTTGATCATTTGAGGTGCCGTCGTGATTTCTACTCATTCGCTTTCCCTGAGCCGGTTCGTTGCCGTCACCGCTGCGGCGCTCCTTTCGATCGCAGCGTCGCCACCGCCGATCGGCCCGCTGCCCGACCGTGTCATGTTTCCGAGCGCCGACGGCGCGACCACGCTGATCGGTTATGTCTTCAAGCCGGAAGGCCCGCATGCGGCGCGAAGCCCGGCCGTGGTCATGATGCACGGCCGCGCCGGGCCCTATTCGTCTCTCGCCGACGGCAGATACGATGCCTCAACGCTTTCGCAACGGCACCAGAAATGGGGGCACCTGTGGGCGCAACAGGGCTATCTCGCCATTCTCGTGGACGGGTTCGGGCCGCGCGGCTTTTGGCAAGGATTCTCGCATCAGGACTACAAGCAGCGCCCGGAAAGCGTGAACGAAGTGACCGTGCGGCCGTACGACGCCTATGGCGCGCTCGCCTATCTGCGCACGCGTAACGACGTGGCGGCGGATCGCATCGCGCTGCAAGGTTGGTCGAACGGCGCAAGCGCTACGCTTGCCACGATGGCGTCGAACACGCCGGCGCTCAAATCGCCCTCGCCGACCAGCGGCTTTCGCGGCGCGCTGGCTTTTTATCCCGGTTGCGGCCTGAAGGGACATTTCAAGGGCGGCCTGATCCCGTACGCGCCGCTGCGCGTGTATGTCGGGACGGCCGACGAAGAAATATCACCGCAGGAATGCAGCGAGCTTGTCGACGTGAGCCGGGCCCAGCAAGCCAACATCACGCTCAAAATCTATCCCGGCGCGACGCACGATTTCGATGATCCGGGTCCAAGCCGCCAGGACATTCCCGCCAACGCTGCGGCGACAAGGGATGCGACTGCGGAAGCAATCGCATTTTTCGCTTCGCTGTTGAAGCAGTAGGCCGGCCTTCATTGTAAAGAGACAAACGCACGCGGTGGTCCTTTGAGTGTGCACAGAATCACTGACCGTACGACTAGCTTCAGCCAGAGTGCTCCCACCCCGCATGGTGCGGCCTTAAACCAGGAGCACGACAATGAAAGCCTCTCGTATCATTCTATCGACGTTCGCCGCGGCGATCGCGCTTACAACGCTGATCGCCTCCCACTCCCCCGCATCCGCCGGCGCATTCGGTCCGGACTACGGTTGGATGGGCAACAAGCAGTATATGGCCTGCCTGAAATATGTGGGTGCCTTTGGCGCCGACTATCCGGGCCGGGACAAGAACATTCAAGCCTGCAAGCGCAATTACCTCTGATGACGCCCGCGCCTGCATTGAAGCGGCTGCGTGGAAACGGGCAGCCCGCTTCGCTTCTATGCTTCACCTTCGATGTATCGCGGACGTCAGATCCGGATTGAGAGCAACCAACCGCCAAAGGGCTGAAAGATGCGATGGCGTTACTGGCACCCAACGCGCGCTGACATCAAGACCATCCTGTTCGCTGTGGTGCTGGTCTGTCTCTGCGCCTTCATTGCGATACGGCTTCCGTTTTTCCGCCAGCCGGCCGGCTTCGGCCCCGATTGGGATTGCCAACCCATGCCCAAAGGCGATCCGGTGTGCACCAAGAGGCTGCCTCGCTGAAGGCCGCGGCAAAGGCACCAGCCATCTCGACGGTCTTCGGTTTGTATTCGACATTGCGGGCGCACATTCTCGTTCTCGCGGCTCCATCCGCCCGAGCTTTGCGTCATCACTTCAGTTTCTTGCGACCCTCGTAAAACCAAGAGGGCGCAGGGAAGACCGGGTGCTGACCTCGCACCCGCGGTCCGCTGCGCGAAGATGTAGCGCAGGAAAACCGCACAGCAGCATACAGGTGGTGCCAATCACTCGGCCTT